>Ga0316228_1001868_pt1 | contig 20007 bp, 12 predicted proteins | sample TBH18021metaG_FD_206005 | JGI IMG/M metagenome (GOLD analysis project Ga0316228, IMG submission 206005) | Freshwater microbial communities from Trout Bog Lake, Wisconsin, USA - TBH18021 | ecosystem: Environmental > Aquatic > Freshwater > Lake > Hypolimnion/Profundal zone | place: USA: Wisconsin... | reverse complement strand
CGTTTCTAGGATGGCGGCGCGCTGGAAAATTTTGTTGGCGCCCCTGGCGGCGGTGTTGTGCGCCAGTGGCGCGGTTTGGGCGCAGGATCTGCCCCCGCCCGAGCAGTTCCTGCCGCCGCCGCCTGCCGCGGGATCGGCGCGGGCCCAGGCTGAACTGGAGGAGCTGCATCACTTGCAGACGACCAGCACACCGGATGCGCTGGCCGCCGCCGCCTATGACGACACACATGAAGACGGCACCATCTTCGTCGCCGTGCTCGGCCCCGCTTTCGATCTCGCCAAGCTGCCGGCGACGCAGCGCCTGCTGGCCGATGTCGGCAAGGCGGAAGATGTGGGCACCAAGGGGCCGAAAGTGTTTTTCCACCGTGACCGGCCCTGGATCGTGGATCCGGCGATCAAGACGTGTACCCCGCACAAGCCCGGCCCGGCCGCCAATTCCTATCCCAGCGGCCATGCCACCGTCGGCTTCGCCATGGCCGAGGTCATGGCGGTGCTGATTCCGGAAAAGGCGCAGCCGCTGCTGGCCCGCGCCACATCCTTTGCCGAAAATCGTCTGGTGTGCGGCTATCACTTCCGCAGCGATATCGTGGCCGGGCAGCAACTTGGCACCGTGGTGGCGCTGCATCTGACCCAGGATCCGAAATTCCAGCAGGAGATGGCGGCGGCGCGGACGGAACTGCGCGCCGCGCATGTGATCCCATAGGTATCTTCATGCGCTTCCTCTGCCTGAGCCTTGTGCTGCTGGCATCGCCTGCTCTGGCGCAGGCGCCCGCCGCCGCGCATTTGGTCGGGGTGGCGCGCATCGCTTCCAACGCCCGCGACAGCCATGGCGAAACCCTGGGCGGCTTCGGTTCGGGCATGGCGTTGGTGCCGGGCAGCTGGCGGCTGAAGGGCGGGCGCTTCACCGGTCAACTGGCGGCGATACCGGACCGGGGCTGGAACACGGAAGGCACCAGCGATTACCAGGCCAGGGTGCAGTTTTTCGACGTCACGCTGGCACCGCGGGATGGCGCGCCCGGCGCCCAGACCGGCCTCGATATGCGCTATCGCCGCTCGCTGTTGCTGTCGGACAAGGCGGGAAAGCCCACCACTGGGCTTGATCCGCGCGATGTGCGCGCGGCGGGCGGCGGCTTCCCCGGCCTGCCCATGGCGCGGAATGGCAAGATCAGCCTGGACAGCGAAGCCGTGGCGCTGCCCGGCGATGGCAGCCTCTGGGTCGGCGACGAATATGGTCCCTATATCTATCATTTCGATTCCCGCGGCCGGATGCTGGCGGTGATCCGCCCGCCCGAAGCTTTCATTCCGCGCCGTGACGGCGCGGTGAGTTTCTCCGCCAACAGTCCGCCCCATGGCGAGGCGTACAATGTGGGCCAGCCCCAGACCGGGCGGCAGAACAATCAGGGCTTTGAAGGCATGAGCCTGACGCCCGACCGCAAGCATCTGTTCGTCATCACGCAAAGCGCCTTGATGCAGGATCTCGATCCCGCCGCGGTGAAGACGACGCGGCGCCATGTTCGGCTGCTGGATTATGCGCTGGACGGCAAGGCTCCGCACCTGCTGCACGAGTACGTCGTGGCGCTGCCGCTGTGGAGCGATGGCAAGGCGGACAATTTGGTGGCGGCGCAGAGCGAGTTGCTGGCGCTGAATGATCATCAATTGCTGCTGCTGTGCCGCGACAGCGGCGGCGGCTTCACCGGCAAGCGCGACGCCTCTGCTTTCCGGCGCGTGATGATGGTGGATCTGTCCGGAGCCAGCGACATCAAGGGTCGCTATGACGGCGTGGGCGAATCCATTGCCCCCAAGGGCGTGCTGCGCCCCGATATCACGCCGGCTGGCCTCACCAGCGTGCTGGACATCAACGACAACACCCAGCTGGCGCGTTTCGGGCTGCACAATGGCGCGCCCAACGACCGCGATGATCTTTACGAGAAATGGGAAGGCATGGCGCTGGCGCCCGCGAAGGATCCGAAGGCGCCGGACGCGTTTTTCCTCTTTATCGGCAGCGACAATGACTTCATCACCCAGGATGGCGTCATGGCAGGGCGGCCCTACCAGGATGCCTCGGGCGCCAATGTTGACAGCCTGGTGCTGGTCTATCGGCTTGGCTTGCCGGCGGCGCGCCGCTGACTGACCCCGTAAGGGGCGTTGCTCTTGCGCGGGCAGGCAAGAGGCGTCTTACAGCGTCACGCGCGTGTTGAAATAGAAACGCGGCGTGGTGCGGATGCGGACGTCCTGGATGGTCGGCGGGCCGGCAGTATCACGCGGCCCGGAAAAATTGTACTGCTCCTGCTCGAAACGGTAGCCCATGAAGTTCTCGGGGCCGAAATTCAGCGTTGTGTTTGGCGTCGCGTGATAGGTCCAGTAGAAGTTAATGTATGAGTTGTTGTGGATGTTGGCGCGGCTGATCTGGGAAATGCGCCAGTTGGTGTTGCTGAAGGAGGTACCCCAGTTGAAGCTCCAGGTGGATTTCCATTCTTCCAGGTCCTAAAGGCGCCGGCATGGTGGGCGGCAGCGGCAAGGTGGGGAAGCTGAAGCTGGGGCTGAACGGTCCGGGCAAGGCTGATCTCGGTGCGCTGCAGGTGGACGACGCCAGCGTCTCCGTCATCGGGCCTGGTCGTGTCACCCTCTCGCCGCACGGCGCTCAGTCTGTTCCTGGCCGGCAATCCCCGCGTTTCGCTGCTGACCCGCCCCGCCAGCATCCAGCGCCGCGTCCTCGGCTCCGCTGTCATCGAAACGCCTGACGGCGTCGAAGCCGCCATCGGTGCCATCTGTGCCGCCGATACCGCCCGTGCCACCCACGCCGTCCACGCCACTGGTGGAAGCACGGCCGCAGCCGCTGCCTGTCGAGCCGCCCGCGCCGGCCGCCAGGCCCGAACGGATCGAGGTGCGCGACAAAGGGAATGTCAATCTGGGCCATATCGACCAGCCACGCCTGAGTGTTGTCGTGCCCGGTTCCGGTTCGGTAACGGCGGAAGGCCGCGTCGATACGCTGGAGGTCAGTGCTATTGCCGCCGGCAATGTCCGTTTTGGCGGACTGACGGCGCGCCACGTCGTCGTCAACGTCGCGGGTTCCGGCAACGTCACCGTCGCACCCACGATAGATGTGAAGATCAACATCGTGGGATCGGGCAAGGTCCGCCTGACCACGCGGCCAGCGTAGATCGAACGCAATGTCGTCGGCAGCGGCCGCATCATCGATGCACAATGAGCGAATGCGTGATTCGACTTCGCGCCGGGTTTCGCGCCATTGACGTAGCGGAAGGCTGTTTGTTTTTCGCACCGCCCTTCCGACATTTTCTGGTTCTTGTCGGGCAATGCCCTACACGCTGGTTGCGTCGGGATCGTTTGCAATCTTAACGATCTCATTCTGTGAGAGATCGTTGCGGCATGCGCACTGACCTCCTGCGCGCGCTCACGTTCAAGGGAAAAAGGAAAAGTTTGTGTCAGTCCGATGTAAGGCCGCTCTGTTTCCCGCGATGAAAGACGGGACGGGAACGGAATTATCATCCGGCTGGCAATAATAAGTTCCTAGGGGGAAATACATGAGAACGCGTCATGAGCTTGTTGTTGCGCTGCTGACCGGCGTCAGCGCTGTTGCTGTTGCCAGCATGGCCGCCCAGGCCCAGCAGTCAGCCGCCGCCGAGCCCGAGCAGATTGTGGTCACCGGCTCGCGCATCATCAGCAACGGCAACGACATGCCGACACCGGTGACGATCGTCTCCACCGATGAATTGCTGTCGAGCGTGCCCAAGAGCGTTATGGACGGCCTTGCCGACCTGCCGATTTTCGATGGTGGCCGCAGCCCCCAGACCAATGTCGGCAACTCGTCGCAGAACAACGCCTCGCACCAGTTCAACATTCGCAATGTCGGCATCACCCGTACCCTGATCCTGTATGACGGCCGCCGCATCGCCCCGACTTCGCCCACCGGCGAAGTCGATGCCGACATCATCCCGCAGATGCTGCTGCAGCGCGTCGATGTTGTGACGGGTGGCGTTTCGGCCGTGTACGGCTCCGACGCCGTCGCTGGCGTGGTCAACTTCATCACCGACAAGAACTTCAACGGCGTCAAGTTCGACGGCCATGTCGGCATTTCCGAATATGGCGATGATTTCGAGCAGCGCGTCGGCGTCGCCGCCGGCACGAATGTGCTGGGCGGCCACGGCCATATCGAAGGCAGTCTCGAATTTTACAACAATCCAGGCATCGCCGGCGCCGACAAGCTGCAGCGCAACTGGAACTTTCTCACGCGTTCCGCGCAGGGCGCCGGCACCGCGCTCAAGCCCTATTCGCTCTGCTATTACACCCGCCTGGAATCCTCCAGCTATGGCGGCTACATCTCCAGCGGTTCCATCAACAAGCTCAACACCGGCAATCCGTTTGCCGACATGACCTTCAATCCCGACGGCAGCCTGCGCGCCTATGTGCATGGCAGCCCCTCGGGCACCAGTAACGTCACCTGCGGTGCCAATGGGTCGACGGTCAATCCCAGCGACGGCATCTACTATCAGGAAGCCTCGCTGGTCGCGTCGTCCCAGCAGACCCAGGCATTCGCCCGGTTCGACTATGACTTCACGGACAACCTCTCCGCCTATGCCGAGGTGACCAACACCAAGATCCAGAACGCTAACATCCACCAGACCAACGAAATCCGCAACGTCACGATCAGCTCCACCAACGCCTTCCTGACGCCGGCGGAGCAGGCCGCGATGACGGCTGCCGGCAAGTCGAGCTTCAACTTCAGCCGTGCTTTCTTGAACGACGCGCCGCTGAACTCCAACAGCTGGACCAGTGCGTTGCTGGTCAATGCCGGTCTCAAGGGCACTCTCCTCGGCAGCTACAACTGGGACCTCTCCTTCGTTCACAACGAGAACCGGCAGAAGACCAAGCAGCAAGCGAACATGAACCTGCCGCGTCTCTATGCGGCACTGGACGCGGTGACGGGTCCCGACGGCGCCCCCGTCTGCTACGCCACCACGGCGGCAGCCGGTGCCGCGGCCAACGCAACCTATGCCGGGTGCGTGCCGCTGAATGCGTTCGGCGTCGAACCCACCCAGGCCATGTACAATTATTTCCAGGAAGTGACGCAGTTCAACGCCATCACCAAGCTGGATGACGTCGGCGGCAGCATCACCGGACCGGTCGTCGACCTCTGGGCCGGCCCGCTGCAGATGGCGCTGAGCGGCGAATACCGCAAGACCCGCCTCGATGTGCAGTCCAACCGCCATCCGTCCGATCCGGTCAATTGCACCGGCCTGCGTTTCAACTGCACCTCCAGCACGCTGATCGACATCTCCAACATCCTGGAGAACGCCAACAACCTGCACCAGAGCGTCTGGGAGCTGGCGGCGGAAGCCGAAGTGCCACTGATCAAGGATGCCCCTCTGGCCGAGGCGGTCAGCATCAATGCCGCGGCGCGCTACACCGACTATGACACCAGTGGCAGCGTCTGGACCTGGAAGGTCGGTGGTCAGTGGACCTTCGACGAGGAACTGACGGCCCGCGCCGTTTTATCCCTCGATATTCGCGCGCCCAACCTGAACGAGCTGTTCGCGCCGCAGTTGGTCAATCCGGCCGGCACCACGGACTATCACGTCCTGACCAACGGCTCCCCCACCCAGTTGCAGGCGCCGTTCATCACCATCTCGAACCCGAACCTGAAGCCGGAAAAGTCGAACACCACCATCCTGGGCATGGTCTATCGCCCGCGCTGGTTCGAGAATTTCAGCCTGGCGGTGGACTATTATCACCTGAATATCGGCAACGCGATCACCACCATCCAAGGCCAGAACCAGACCATCCAAAATATCTGCGAAGCCAGCAACGGCACCTCGGATTACTGCTCGCTGATCCAGCGGCCGCTGCCGTTCAGCGATCACACCACCGACAATCTGGTGACGGCGTTCTACTCGCAGCCGCGCAACGCCCAGTCGGTGAAGACCGATGGTTTCAGCATCGAGACCAACTGGTCCACCCAGATCTGGGGCAACGATTTCTCGATCCGCGATCTGACCGAGTATCAGCCGATGCTGAAGACGATCTCGTTCCCGGGTGCGCCCGTGCTGAACGCGGCCAATACCGGCGCCTTGCCGTCCTTCCGCACAACCTTCTACATCCGCTACGCCTGGGATGACTGGTCGGCGCAGGTGACGCAGAAGTTCCGCACCGGCGGCAAGCTCAATGCCGATCGCACCATCGTCTATTCCCCGAGCTATTTCCCCGAGCCGGGTCTGGCGATGTACACCAACCTGACGGTCAACTGGACCTGGAAGGCCGCACCCGTCACGCCCGTCCAGTTCTATGTCAGCGTCCAGAATCTCTTCAACCGGTCCCCGTCCACCATCGGCGGCGGCGGCACCGTTCCGGGCCTCTTCCCCGGAACCTTCGCCGGCGACGACCTGATCGGCCGTTACTACACCACCGGCATGCGCCTGCGGTTCTAAGGGCACAGCGCAGGTCACTTTCTGGCCCGGGTCTCGGCGACGAGGCCCGGGCCACTTTATTGTATGGGGGCAAACGGCCGCACCAGCCCTTCGGGCATGGCGGCAACCCCTTACCCGTGGTTAGCTTGCATGGAAACGTTTGCGCAGCCCGAAATCACCTATGGCAAAATCGCGTCTCGATACCCCCCGCCCCGAAAGCGAAGACCGCCAGACCATCCGCCTGCTGGGACGGCTGCTGGGCGATGTCATCCGCGAGCAGCACGGCCAGGCCGCCTATCAGCTGATCGAGGATATCCGCCAGCAGGTGGTGGGCGAACATCGCGCTGGCGGCGCCGACGCGCCAATGGACCATCTCAATGGCCTGGGCCAGCAGGACATCCTGCGGCTGATCCGGGGCTTCTCTATCTTCTCCCAGCTCGCCAACATCGCCGACGACCATGTGCTGCGGCGCCAGACGCGGGCGCTGGGGTCGGCGGCGGGGCAGCGGATGGAGCTGCATACCGGCCTGACCCCAGCGCGAGTAGGGGCCTATCTCGCCAATGCCGTCTTCGTCCCGGTGATCACCGCCCATCCCACCGAAGTGCGGCGCAAGTCGATCCTGGACCGCGAAATCGAACTCAGCGCCCTGCTGGAACAGCGCGAGGCTGCCAGCCTGGAAACCGCCGAGCGGGAAGAGATCGACGCCCAGCTCAAGCGCGCCATCCGCATCCTGTGGCAGACGCGCATGCTGCGGGCCACACGCATCACCGTGGCGGACGAGATCGAGAACAACCTCGCCATCTTCGCCCGCACCTTCCTGCCTGGGCTGCCCCGGGTGAAACGGCGGCTGGCGCGTCAGTTCAGGCTGGAAGGCGACCCCGTCGCCTATCTCAGGCTGGGCTCCTGGGTGGGCGGCGACCGTGACGGCAATCCCAATGTTTCGCCAGAGACGCTGGACTATGCCGTGCGCCGCCAGGCCGAGATGGTGCTGGACCATTACCTGGAAGAGATTCACGCCCTGGGCGCCGAACTTTCCGTCTCCGATACACTGACCAAGGCCAGTCCGGCGCTGCACGCCCTGGCCGCCAGCATGGAACATGCCTCCATCCACCAGGAAGACGAGCCCTATCGCCGAGCTCTGGTCACGGCTTACGCCCGCATGGCGGCAACGCGGCTGGCGCGGCTGGGCAAGGGGCCGAACCGGGCGCCGCGTTTTGAAGCACAGGCCTATGCCGCGCCTGAGGAGTTCGCCGCCGATCTCGCCGTCATCGCCGCCTCGCTGGCCGGCAATGGCGACGCCGACCTGGCCGATGGGCGCTTGCGCGACCTGCGCGAAGCGGTGGCCGCGTTCGGCTTCCATCTCGCCACCATGGATGTGCGCCAGAACAGCGATGTGCATGAACGCGCCGTCGCCGAACTGCTGAAGGTCGCCGATGGCGGCGACTATCTGGCGCTGGAGGAAAAAGCGCGTACGGCACTGCTGTTGCGGGAACTGGCGCATGCCCGGCCATTGCGCTCGCCCTATGCCACCTATTCCGCCGAGACGGCGCGCGAACTGGCGATCGCCGACAAGGCGGCGGCCTTGAAGACCGGTTTCGGCGAAGGCGCCGTGGCGCAATATGTCATCTCCAAGGCGGCCACCCCCTCCGATCTGCTGGAAACGGCGTTGCTGATGAAGGAAACGGGCCTCTTCCAGCCCGGCACGTCACCTTCGGCCCGGCTGCGGGTGGTGCCGCTGTTCGAGACCATCGACGATCTGCGCCGCGCCCCCGAGGTGATGGCGGACTATTTCGATGCGCCGTTGGTGAAGGACCTGGTTACCGGGCAGGGCAACCTGCAGGAAGTGATGATCGGCTATTCCGACAGCAACAAGGATGGCGGCTACGTCACGTCCAACTGGGAAATCTATTCCGCCATCGCCCGGCTGACGAAGCTGGGCCAGGGCCGCGGCATCCGCATGCGCTTCTTCCATGGCCGTGGCGGCGCGGTGGGGCGCGGCGGCGGCTCCAGCTTCGACGCCATTCGCGCGCTGCCGGCCGAAGCATCCGCCCACGGCATCCGCGTCACCGAGCAGGGGGAGGTCGTCGCTTCCAAGTATGGCGATCTGGTCCTGGGGCAGGCCAGCCTGGAAACGCTGGTTGCCGCCGCGCTGCTGGCCGAACTGTCGCCGCAGGACGATGCGGTGGATGGCGAAGCGGGCAGCCTGATGGCGGCGCTGAGCGAGAGCGCCTTTTGCGCCTATCGCGGCCTGGTCTATGAGACGGCGGGGTTCGAAACCTATTTCCGCCAGGCGACGCCGTTGCTGGAAATCGCCGACCTCAAGATTGGCAGCCGTCCCGCCTCGCGTACGCAGAGCCCGCGTATCGAGGACCTGCGCGCCATCCCCTGGGTCTTCTCCTGGTCGCAGGCCCGGGTGATGCTGCCGGGCTGGTTCGGCTTCGGCACGGCGGTGAAGGCACTGGGCGCCGCCGATCTGGCGCCGCTCTACCGCCGCTCGGCCTTCCTGCGCACCATGCTGGCCAATCTGGAGATGGTGCTGGCCAAATCCAACCTCGCCATCGCCCGCCGCTACAGCGAACTGGCCGAGGATCGCGCCCTGGCGCAAAGCGTGATGGAACGGATCGAGACGGAATGGAATCTGGCGCGCGACGCCGTGCTCGCGATCAGCGGCCAGTCACATCTGCTGGCCGACAATCCCCGCCTGGCGGAATCGATCAGCCGCCGCCTGCCGTATGTCGATGCGCTCAACCACCTGCAGGTCGACCTGCTGCGCCGCCGCCGCGCCGGCGACACCGGCGAAGAGGTTCATCAGGGCATCCACATGTCGATCAACGGCGTGGCGGCGGGGCTCAGGAACAGTGGGTGAGGAACGGTTCGCCGCAGGCGAGCGGTCCGTAGCGACAGCGCATCATGCTCAGCCTCTCTTGCCGAGGGACGAAGCACGAGCGCGCAGTCGCTTCTTCTTCACGCGCTCCGCGCCAGCGACGCCTGCCGTGCCTGGGCGCGGCGGGCATCGAGGGTGGAGCTTTCCGGGTACATCTTGCGCTGCAGGGCGGCGGCGGCCTCGAACAGTGCCATGCGCAATTCGTTCTGCCGCGCCGGGGTCATGTCCTCATAGCGCTCCGACGCCGACATGGCGGCGATGATGCGTCCTTCATTGTCGCGGATCGGCACGGCAACGCAGCTCAGGTCCAGCCGCGACTCGCGGTCGTCGATGGCGAAGCCCTTGCGGCGCACCGTCTCCAGCTCCGCCAGCAGGGCGGCGCGGTCGGTGATGGTGTGCGGCGTCAACGCCACCAGGTCGCCTTCCATGATGAAATTGTCCAGCTCGCCCTGCGGCAGCGCCGACAGCAGCACCTTGCCCAGGCCGGAACTATAGGGCTCCAGCTGCGCCCCGGGCCGCGTGTGCGCGACCATGGAGGTGGGGGTGTCGAACTTGGCGACATAGGTGACCATGCCGCCTTCTAGGATGCCCAGATGGGCGGTGACGTTCAGCTTCTGGGTCAGCGCCGCCATGATCTCACGGGCCGCCTCACGCAGGCATTCGTCGATGGCGACGTTCTGCGACAGCGATACCAGAAGCAGGCCGGGCCGGTAGCGGCCGCGTTCGCCGCGCACAACGGCGCCGATCTCTTCCAGCGTCTGGATCAGGCGATAGCCCGAGGCCTCCGGCAGCCCGGCACGGCGGCTAAGCTCGCTGCTCGTCACCCATTCGTCTGGATGGCGAAACGATTTCAGCATCGTGAAGGCTTTGAGGACGGACTGATTCTTCGGTGTCGCCAATTCTTTCTCTCCCAGGACTTTTTATTTTCTTATGCTTGTTTCAACATATCCAATGCTACGTCGGTGATCATGTCTTCCTGCCCGCCGACCATGCGGCGGCGGCCCAGCTCGACCAGGATGGCGCGGGTATCGACGCCGTAATCGTGACTCGCCTTCTCGGCATGGCGCAGAAACGAGGAATAGACTCCGGCATAACCGAGGCTGAGGGTCTCGCGGTCCACCCGCACCGGGCGGTCCTGCAGCGGCCGCACCAAATCTTCGGCGGCATCCATCAGCTTGAAGAGGTCGCAACCATGATGCCAGCCCTTGCGGTTGGCGGCGGCGATGAAGACTTCCAGCGGCGCGTTGCCGGCGCCCGCGCCCATGCCGGCCAGGCTGGCATCGATGCGCACGGCGCCGCCCTGGGCGCCGACGATGGAGTTGGCGACGCCCAGCGAAAGATTGTGATGGGCGTGGATGCCGCGCTGGGTCTGCGGGCGCAGCGCGCGGTCATAGGCTTCCAGACGGGCCTTGTAGCCATCCATGTCCAGCGCGCCGCCGCTGTCGGTGACATAGACGCAGTCAGCGCCGTAATCCTCCATCAGCTTGGCCTGCTGCGCCAAGGGCTCGGGCTCGATCATGTGGCTCATCATCAGAAAGCCGGAAACGTCCATCCCGATCTTCTTGGCGAAGCCGATATGCTGCTTGGCGATGTCGGCTTCGGTGCAATGGGTGGCGATGCGCACCGAGGTGACGCCCAGGTCGTGGGCGTGGTGGAGGTCTTCCACGGTGCCGATGCCCGGCAGCAGCAGCGTGGTCAGCTTCGCCTTCTTCACGGTCTTGCCGACCGCTTCGATCCATTCCCAGTCGGTATGGGCGCCGAAGCCGTAATTGAAGGATGAGCCGTTGAGCCCGTCGCCATGGGCGATCTCGATGGCGTCGACGCCGGCATCGTCCAACGCCCGGGCGATGTCGATCACATGCTGCACGGAATATTTGTGACGGATGGCATGCATGCCATCGCGCAGGGTCACGTCCTGGATGTAGAGCTTGTCGGTTTCGACGTTGAATTTCGGCATGTTCAGGCGGCCTGCTTCAGGAGCTTGCGCTGGGCGATCTTCTCGGCGGTCTTCAATCCCGCCGAGGTCATGATGTCGAGGTTGCCGGCATAGGCGGGCAGATAGTGCGCTGCGCCCTCCACTTCCAGGAAAACGCTGGTTTTCAAGCCTTCAAAGCTGCCCAGGCCCGGAATGACGACGGGATTGTTGGCGCCGAAGCGCTCGAACTGCACCTTCTGCTTCAGGCGGTAGCCCGGCACATAGGACTGCACCTTCTTCACCATCGCCTCGATGGACGCCTCGATCGCAGCTTCGTTGCTGCCGGAGGAAAGCGTGAAGACCGTGTCGCGCATGATCATGGGCGGCTCGGCGGGGTTGAGGACGATGATGGCCTTGCCTTTCTCGGCGCCGCCCACCAGTTCGATGCCGCGCGAGGTGGTCTCGGTGAATTCGTCTATATTGGCGCGGGTGCCAGGACCGGCAGACTTGGACGAAATCGAGGCGACGATCTCGCCATAATGGACACGCGCCACCTGGGACACAGCCGCCACGATCGGAATGGTCGCCTGGCCGCCGCAGGTCACCATGTTGACGTTCATCTGGTCGAGATGGTCGTCGCCGTTCACCGGCGGAATGACATAGGGGCCGATGGCGGCTGGGGTGAGGTCGATCATCACCTTGCCGGCGGCGTTGCAGATTTCGCTGTTCTTCTTGTGGGCGCCGGCGCTGGTGGCGTCAAAGACGATGCCGATTTCCGGCCACACCGCCATTTTCGTCAGCCCGTCGATACCGTCATGGGTGGTGGCCACGCCCAGCCGCGCGGCGCGCTTCAGGCCGTCGCTTTCCGGGTCGATGCCCACAAAAGCGCCCATTTCCAGCACATCGGAGGTACGCATGACCTTGATCATCAGGTCGGTGCCGATATTGCCCGATCCGATGATGGCGACCTTGATCTTGTTCGGCTGACTCATGAAACAACTCTCCGCGTGCGGGCCGGACCCTGAAGAGAGGCCGACACAAACTCAAAGCCGGCTCGCCAAACTCTCTCACTGGTTGAGAGAGTTTGAGCCAGAGGGAGGGGCACGTCAATTTACAGGGGAGGAGGTGGTTCCTAAGGATTCCTCAAGCCCTGGAAATGGCAGTCGCCATGCCCCCGGGTCGGATCAGGCAGGTTTGCAGCGTTCCATGCCTTGCGCGGAACGGACATAGCGGGCCGCCTCTGGGAGGAATTCATGGTTGCACTGCGTCATACCCGTATCCTGCTGGCTGCCACGGCGCTGGCCATGGCTGTGCCAATGGCCGTCAGCCTGGCCCAGCCGGCGCCGGCGGGTGCCCCTGTGGCGGGCGCTGCCGCTCCGGCAGGCGGTGGACGCGCAGGCCGCGGCGGCCCGGCGGCTGAAAGCAAGCGCACTGACGGCGACCGCGCCTTGGTCAATCCCTATGCCGTCAACACCGCCTGGTACACCATGCCCGCGGGCCGCTTCCTGGGCGGCGCCAGCGCCATTGACATCGACAAGGACGGCACTTCGGTCTGGATCGCCGAGCGTTGCGGTGGCTGGGATCTGTGCGCCGACAGCCATGTCAATCCGGTGATCCGCTTCAACGCCGCCGGCAAGATCACCGCCCAGCTCGGCGCCGACATGATCAGCTATCCGCACGGCCTGCACATCGACAAGGACGGCAATGTCTGGGTCACCGATCTGCAGTCCAATATCGACAACGCCGCCCGCGCCGGTCGCGGCAACTTCCCCAATCCTGCCCCGGGCTCGGTCAAGAACCCGGCAGGCGCGCAGGTGTTGAAGTTCTCGCCGCAGGGCAAGCTGCTGCTGCGCATCGGCACCCCGGGCGTCTATGGCAAGGACCAGACCCATCTCAGCCAGCCGTCCGATGTGGTGACTTCGCCTGTCACCGGCGAGGTCTTCGTCTCCGATGTGCATGACACACAGCCGGCCAACAACCGCATCGTCGTGTTCGACAAGAACGGCAAGTATCTGCGTGAATGGGCCTGCGAGGCCGGTACGCGCGGCCTGGACTGCAGCCATGGCATCGCCATGGACAGCCATGGCAACATCTTTTCGGCCAACCGCTCCATGGGCCGCGTCGATGTCTTCGATCCGAGCGGCAAGCTGCTGCACAAGTGGCCGCAGTTCGGCCGTGCCACCGGCGTTTATGTCGACAAGAACGACATCCTCTATGTTTCGGATTCCGGCTCGGGCCCCGGCTCGGGGTTCCTGCGCGGCATCCATATCGGCAGTGCCGAGACCGGCATCGTCACCGCCTTCATTCCCGATCCCTGGGGACAGCCTTCGGCCGACAACGCCATGCGCGGCACCTCCAGCCCAGAAGGCGTGACGGCAGACAAGAATGGCGTCGTCTATGCTTCGGGCGTCACGCCGGCCGGCATCACCAAATACACGATCCAGCACAATGTCCCGTGGAGCAATTCGCAGGGCCGCGGTCCCGGTTCGCCGGGCGGCCCGCCGCTGGGTTCGCCGGTGCCGACCGTCCCGCCGCCGAGCGAGCAGTGAGCCGCGCCTTCAAACCGCTTCCAAGGGCGAAATTCCGCAAGGAATTTCGCTGACTGGGGGCCGCGATCCCCCTGGATTGCGGTCCCTTTTTTCCTTTTGATAAATACCGGAGGAATTCATGCCGTCCCTGAAAAACCTGATGATTCTAGGTGCCGCCGCCAGCATGGCCGCCATCGTTCCTGCCTATGAGAGCTTCGCTCAACCTGCCGCCCCGGCGGCACAGGCCCCGGCGGCGGGCGCGCCCGCCGCCGGCCGTGCGGGCCGCGGCGGCGGCCGTGGTCCGGCGGAAATGTGGACGGTGCCGAAGACCAAGGGCGGCGTCTACAATCCTCCGATGCGCCCGATCTGGAAAAAGGCCGATCTGCTGGCGATGCATCGTGGCCAGAACAACTGGCAGGAACAGATCATCAAGGACCCGGAGCAGGACGTCACCTACAATTCCGGCGCGCCCGGCGCGACCTATGTGGCGCGCATCCATCCCGACACGCCCACGGTGTTCGTCGTCATCCAGGGCGAGGTGACATTCAACGTTGAGGGCCAGCAGCCGGCGGTCGCCAAGCGCGGCGCCATCATCAACATCATGAAGACGACGATTTTTTCCTATAGTGTCACCGGCACCGAGAATGCGCTGTGGGTGGAGGTCAATCCCACCAACTACAAGACCGCCTATCCGACCAGCGTAACCGCCCCGCCCGCGCCTGCCGGAGCGCAGAATGTGGTGGTTTCCTTCGCCCACCGCCCCGCGCCCTATGACCGTGGCAACCGGCTGATGTTCAACACCTTCGATGACGCCATCAATGGCTGCAAGGGCGGCGCGGTGGTCGATGACGATCATATCTGGGCCAGCCCGCTGTTGGGGTATGTCAACGCCGCCGACAACAAGTGCAATCCCGGCCAGACCGGCAATATCGGCAGCGGTCCGCTGGCGCCGGACGCGCCGAAGTTCAATCCCAACTCCACCTTCGGTCACATGCATCCGGGCCCGGCGGAATGGTGGATCGTGCAGGTCGGGCAGATCCGCGGCCAGTTCGAGGGCATGGGCGAGTATCACGCCACCGAAGGCGATGTGCTGTATGCCGCGCCGATGGGATGGCACCAGATGGCGGCGGAAGCCCCCAACGGTCCCAATGTGCGGCTCGCCTTCGGCGGCTATCAGCTGATCAACATGAACAACACGACCGCCACTGCCGGCCGCGGCGGCCGCGGCGAATAACCCGAAAGACTTTCCCATGAGCGCTTCCAACCCCGTCATCCGGTCCCTTGCCGAAAGACTCGACTCCGCGATGCGGGACGGGGCGCCCATCCCGCACTTCAGCGTCAGTGATAGCGTGAACACGCTCGCTGACGCCTATGCCGTGCAGATGGAATGGACGGCGATGCGCACCGCGCGTGGTGAAAAGATCATGGGCCGCAAGATCGGCCTCACCGCCAAAGCCGTGCAGGAGCAGCTCGGCGTCGATCAGCCCGATTACGGCACGCTGTGGCAATCCAGTTTCTTCGAGGCGCATGACGGCAAGGTGACGGTGCCGGCGGCTGATTTCATTTCGCCGCGCATCGAAGGCGAAGTCGCCTTTCTGATCGGCAAGTCGCTGAACCGGCCGAACATCACGCCCGCCGATATCATTGACGCAACGGAAGCCTGCGCGCTGGGCGTGGAGATCGTCGACAGCCGCATCGCCGACTGGAAGATCAAGTTCTTCGACACCATCGCCGACAACGCCTCCTATGGCGGCTTCACGCTGGGGCCGTGGGACAGGAAGCTGCGCGACGCCGACCTGGCCGCCATCGGCATGACGATTTCCCAGAACGGAACACAGGTCGCCGAAGGTACCGGCGCGGCTGTTCTGGGCAGTCCGGCGATTTCCTGCGCCTGGCTGGCCAACAAGCTGCAGGCGTTTGGCGTCAGCCTGGAACCGGGTGACGTGGTGATCTCCGGCGCGCTGATGAAGATGATTCCCTTCACGGCAGGGGACCTCTTTGTTTTCGATCTGGCGGGTCAACCGGCGCTCGCCGTCACCATCGCGTGAGGCGTTAACCCGTACGCTGCAGGGCGGCCAACGCGTCCAAATTCCGGGATGCGCGCGCGCTTGTTATCCAGCGTTTCCGGGCATAAATCCTTAATATTTTGCACCGCACACGGATAATGCTGCAATGCAGCATGGCGTGACATTATTACAGCATTGACGAGGCTGCTAAAGATTGACTTATTGCACATCGAATGCCCGCGCACAGTGCAGATGACGGGCGATGATTTTTATTTTTTAGGGGGAAGCATGAACAGTCTTCTGAAGAACCTGTTGCTCGGCGGTTCGGCCACGGCGCTCGCCGTTGGCGCAGCTTATGCGCAGGGCGCGACGGCGCCGGCGCCCACCGATGATATCGAAACAGTAAATTCATCCGCGGGCCGCGTTAACTTGGAAGGCTTCTCCCAGCCGACCCCTGTGACAGTTATCGGGATCGACGTACTTAATCGCGATGCCAAGACCAATATCGGCGACGAAATCCGCGAACTCCCGCAGATTCGAGGCGGCACTTCGATCACGACCGGTTCGAATACCGGTTGCGTCGTGCAGGTTGACGCTGGCCTCGACAGTGTCGCCCTGCGCAACCTCGGCGCCCAGCGCAACCTGGTCCTCTTCGACCATCAGCGCGTTTCGGCCTCCGCTATTCAGGAGGGTATTGTTGACCTTTCGCTGATCCCTACCGGCTTGGTCCAGCGCATCGACGTCGTGACCGGCGGCGCCTCCGCCGCTTGGGGTTCCGATGCGGTGACGGGCGTCATTAACATTGTCATCAACAAGACCTACGAAGGCTTCAAGGGTTCGGCCACATACTCGCAGAGCACCGAAGTCAATCTCCCGATCTACAAGGCCTCGTTGACCTGGGGTACCAGCTTCCTGGGCGGTAAGGGGCACATTGTGGCCTCGGCCGACATCACCCATGACGATCAAGACTATTTTCAAGGTAACGTTTGGGCGTCCCATGCCCCGAACGGCAAGGGATTCGTCTACAATTCTGCCTATTGCTCCTCAATCGTCTATGCGGGTACTGCCACCACCGGAGGCACCTGCGCCTCGGTTAACGCCGGCCAGCCGGTCCAGGTTTATGCCTTTGGTACGGGCGGCAGCGTTCAGTCCACTGTTGGCGGCTTGGTTCAGTCCAACACCTCTGGCACGGCTGGATCGGCCATTGGCACCAACACAAGCTATCTGAAGGGTACGATGTTCGTCGGCTCCGGTAGCACGCCGAGCCAGTTCAATTACGGCACCATGAATGGATCCACTGGCTGCTATAATGGATGCACGAATAACCAGTATGGCACTGGCGGCTATGGCAACATGGATAACCCATACCATTCCGGTAATTACTTCATGTACACCAGCTATCAGATCTTACCGGATGTGAAGGCTTCGGTGCAGTTGAATTATTCGCGCCTGACCGCCAGAATTGCGGGTAATCAGACCTCGGGTACGGGCCGCACCGTTTACGCCGACAACCCCTATCTGCCGGATTCGGTCGCGCAGGCATTCGTCTGTAACCCGAGCGCTCCTGTCGGTGTTGCTAGCTGCGCTGCCGGCACATCTGACCTCTCGAACGGCTACAATCCTTTCACCCACCAGAACGACACTGTTGTGAATGGTACGACGCTGACCCTGTCACAGCTGCAGGCGCGTCCGACCCAGTCGTTCAGCGCCGGCTTTGAATATTCGGGCAACCGTCCCAATCCGAGCCCGACTAGCGACAATGGGCCCTACCAGAACGCCAACCAGAATTTCACTTGGAGTGAAAAGTGTTCGGCAATTTATCAGAACTGCGGCTGGTCTAACAAAGCTATTATGCGTGGCGTCTTCACCTTGGAAGGCAGCCTCGGCGACGACTGGTCCTGGAACACCTACATCCAGAACAGCGATGTGCGCATCAAGCAGAATGTGCAGCAGGTCATACAGGGGCGCGTGAACAACGCCTTGGACGCTGTCCGCGTCACCTCTGGCAACGTCGGTACCTCTGGCCTTCCGATTGGCTCGATCCAGTGCCGCGGTTTGCTCAACGGTGCCATAGCCTTCGTGCCTGCCGCCAACTCGTTCGGCATCACTTCCTCTGGCGAAATCAAGGGTTGCGTTCCGTATGATCCCTTCGGTGACGGCGCGGCCTCCGCGGGGACTATGTCCTACACCTCCCCCGCCAAGTATGGTGCGACAGACGGTTTGGGAACGGCCCTTATCCGGATGCAGCAGGCATCGGGTGCAGCATCAATCAATGGTGTTCTGCCCTGGAAGCTCCCGGCTGGTGATATCGGCGTTGCCTTTGGTGCCGAGTGGCGTCTGGAGCGTCAGGGCGAGTACAATATCGACGGGCGTTCGCAGTCTCCGGGTGGTGTCTCGGTTTACCCCTCGGGCAATTACAGTTCGAACTTCGAAGGTCATCTGCATGCTGAGGAAGGCTTCCTCGAAGTTGATGCTCCGATCCTGAAGAACGATATTGTTCAGAGTTTGGACGTCACTGCGGCCGGCCGTATGACTAATTATTCGTTTAGCGGTCTGGTTGAAACCTGGAAGCTGGGTGCTACCAGCCAGGTCAATGACGATATCAAGGTCCGTACGAGTTGGTCGTATGACATCCGCCAGCCTGACATCTGGGATCTGTATGCGCCGGGGGCCAACTCGGGCAATACCTGCCCGAGCTTTGTGCCCGGTGGGTCGACCAATTCATGCTTCAACGTGAATGGTGGTAACCCAAGCCTGACCCCGGAAAAATCCATCACCTTTGCCGCTGGTGTCGTTCTGACCCCAAGCTTCCTGGATGGTGTCACGGCGTCGGTGGACTGGTACCAGATCCATATTCACGGTGCGTTGTTCACGCCGGGTCAAACCGAGCCGATCACGCGTTGCCAGCAGGGTGATTTGAACTATTGCACGCTGCTCGTCTTCGCGAACCAGGGAAGCTTCGCGTCTGCTCGTGGTTGCGGCACGGTGACCCGTGACGGTTGCCCCGGCGCCGACACGACCAGCCAAATATTGTATGTCAAGACAGCTCCGGTTAATGCCGCCCTACTTACTACGGCTGGCCTTGACTTCGCTGCCGCATATGGCTTCGACCTGTTCACCGGTACGGCCGATGTCAGCTTTAACGGCAACTATATGTATGACTACAGCCGATCAACGGCGTTGCTACCCCGATTACTTTCCAGGGCGCTGGCACGACGGGTGGCTATTACTCGGGTGGCCAGAAGTTTCGCGGTAACATCAACGCAAACTATAGGGAGGGTGCCTGGTCGTTTGGTACACAGCTTCGTATCATCGGTGACTCGGTGCAGAACTTCGGAAATGAAGGCAATCCTAACATTCCGCTGCAGACAATCACTTATAGCAAGATCAACGGCCAGAATGTTGCCATTCTTGGTAGTGGTCAGGCTTATCAAGGCTTCAATTCTACCAACTACAATGCTTACCAAGTCGCTGTAGACCTGCGCGCCACTTACAAGTGGGACAACAACATTTCACTCTTCACTGCGGTTGATAACATTCAGGATCTTCCCGTTCCCGCTTTCAACAACAGTGGGGAGCGCCGTTCCTATCGCATGGGTGTTCGCTTTAACTACTAAGCGCGAACTGCTGTTACAAACTGGCGAACCCCGGGGTCACTCCCGGGGTTCGTTGTTTTCGGGGTCTAATGCCACCGGTTTGAGACGGTCCTCCATCCGGATGGTCAGGCAGGGGCCGGTACGCGGCGCGTTTGCCCTGATCGGCGTCAGTGTTCGGGGTGGGGCCAGCCCGCGATAGCGGGGCCGACTATTCGGCCCCGTATCAAACGGCGGTGATATCAGGCCTGGTTTTGCAGCTGATGCGCATGGATCGCGTCATAGGTCTGCTCGATGTCGCGGGCGAACGCTTCGCTGTCGAAGAGCGGCATCGTCAGCCGGTTCTCCGCCAGCTTGGCTTTTGCCGCAGCCAGGCGCGCCGGATCGGCCGCGAAAGCGAGCGCCAGCTTCTCATAGGCTTCGATTGATTCCGTCACCAGTTCGGGCATGCCGATGGCATGCAGAAGACTGCAGGCGACCCTTGCCGGGAAGCTTCGGCCCGGCCTGGTGATCAGAGGGAGGCCGGCCCAAAGCGCGTCACTGGCGGTGGTATGCGCGTTGTAGTTGAACGTGTCCAGAAAGAGATCCGCGCAGCGATAGCGGGCCATGTATTCCGCATGGCTTGGCATCCGCCCGGCGAAAACGAGGCGGCTGCGGTC
>Ga0316228_1001865_pt1 | contig 20043 bp, 12 predicted proteins | sample TBH18021metaG_FD_206005 | JGI IMG/M metagenome (GOLD analysis project Ga0316228, IMG submission 206005) | Freshwater microbial communities from Trout Bog Lake, Wisconsin, USA - TBH18021 | ecosystem: Environmental > Aquatic > Freshwater > Lake > Hypolimnion/Profundal zone | place: USA: Wisconsin... | reverse complement strand
CGGCAAGCGACTCTGTGATGAAGTCCAAGGTTTTCTGGATGACATCGAAGACCTGAGTTTGGACCACGCCGGTCTCATTACTAATTCGGACCACTAAATCCCGTTTCGTTAAGTTCGCCATAGCAATTGAAAGGAATAGCTCTGTCTTCTGGCTCACGGCAAGCGGATAAGGTTTTGGAATCGAGAAAAAGTGCTCAGCCCGTAAGGCTTAGGACTTTTCAACCGGCCTTTACAGTTAAACAAGTTGCGGCGGCGACAGGAAGCGGTTAGGCCACGAAATAAGGGATAGCTTCACCGCCTTATCGAGGTTAGCCTTATTGGCTACTAAACAGCCATGACAAATCCAGCATTCCGCACGGCCATTAGACGGGGAACATTAGCAGCGGCTTTTATTGTCATCGCCGTGGCTCTGGGGGGAGCGGGTTTCTGGTATTACCAAGCGCAGGCCAAGGCAATCCACCAGAACAGTTACGAGACTATTGCCGCCATTTCCAAGATGAAGGTGGGGCAGATCGTGCAATGGCAAAAGGAACGCCTCATAGATGTTACGAGGGAAGCCAACAGCCCGACTTTAATAAAGGGGCTTGGGATGATCGCAAGGAATGCCGAAACGCCTGAAATCCGAGACCAAGCGCTGGAAATACTGAAGCTTTCTAAGAAGCAAGAAGAGTATTCCAACATCATCGCGCTTTCACCCTCCGGGCAAGTTCTCTTCAGCACGGGTGACGGCCCCGTCTCGATGGGTGAGGCCACTCAGCGGGCAGTCGAGGCCGCTCGTGCCAACCCAAGTGGCGCAATCTCCGACTTTTTCCGCACTTCCGAGGGAGAGGTGGATATCGACGCCGTTGCGGCAGCCCGGGACGCAGGGGGAAGCGTGCTGGGATTCATCGTTATTCGGTGCCGGGCAGCCATCTACCTCTACCCGCTCATTCAGTCCTGGCCCATGCCCAGTCGCACTGCCGAGACGCTTCTGGTCGAGAGGGAGGGGGAGAATGTGGTTTTCCTCAATGAACTGCGCCATCGTTCCAAGACCGCTTTGTCCTTTCGCCATTCATTAAGCCAGACGCATCTTCCCGCAGTGCAAGCGGTCTTGGGACGTCACGGCATGTTCGACGGCAAGGACTACCGGAACGTGGAGGTGGTGGCCGATCTTTCCTCCATCCCCGGAACGCCCTGGTTCATGGTGGCCAAAGTGGATCGGGAGGAAATCATGGCTGAGGCGGGTTATCGGGCCGCCAGCACGGGCATCATCGTTGGAGCGTTCATTCTGCTGATCTCATTGGCGAGCGCCTTGGCTTACTCATGGCGACATGCCAAGTTATTGCGGAAACTTCTCAAGTTGGAGATTTACCAACGGCAGCAGCAAATCCTTTCCAGCCAGTTGGCAGCGATTGTCGAATCTTCGGACGATGCAATCATCGGTAAAAACTTGGATGGTATCATCACGAGTTGGAACAGGGGTGCGAAAAAGCTTTTCGGCTATGAGGCCAGCGAGATGGTGGGGACTTCCATCATGCGGCTGATTCCAGAGGATCGGCAGGACGAGGAGACTCTCATTATGGAGAAAATCCGGAGGGGCGATTCCTGGGAGCACTTTGTAACGGTGCGACAAGCCAAGGACGGACGGCTGATTGATGTTTCGATCACCGCCTCGCCTATCAAGGATGCTGCGGGCCGAATCATCGGCGAGTCGAAAATTGCCCGCGATATCACCGCGCGCAAGCGGAGTGAGACGGTGTTGCAGCAGAGCCAGGAGCGGTTCCGCCGGTACTTCGAGTTGCCGCTGATCGGCATTGCCATCACTTCCCCGACCAAAGGCTGGCTGGAGGTCAATGACCGACTCTGCGAGACGCTCGGCTATTCGCGGACGGAGTTGCTACAGATGACGTGGTCGGAGTTGACAGACCCGGAGGATATCTCAGCCGATTTGACGCAGTTCGAGCGCCTCTTGGCCGGCGAAATTGAGGGGTATCAGATAGAAAAGCGGTTTATACGCAAAGATGGCCAAGCCATATCCACCGACTTGGTGGTGGGCTGCGTGCGGACGGAGACCGGCGCGTTCGACTACGCCGTGGCACTGGTGCAGGACATCACCGAGCGCAAGCGGATGGAGACGGTGCTGCGGAAAAATGAAGAACGCATGCGTCATATCTTTGAGCATCAGACCGTGGGGATGGCGGTCACTGCTCCGGATAAAAAATGGCTGGATGTAAACGACAAGCTTTGCCAGATGCTCGGTTACACGCGCGAGGAGATGCTGCAGATGACTTGGGCTGAGCTCACTCATCCGGACGACCGTGAGCCCAACTCGACCCTGTTCAAACAAATCCTCTCAGGGGATATCGATAACTGCAACTTCGAGAAGAGATATATGCGCAAAGATGGGGGAGTGGTTGATACCATGGTTTCCCTCTCCTGCGTTTTACGAAGCGACGGCAACTTGGACTATGTCCTCTTGCTGGTGATGGACATTACTGAGCGCAAGCAAGCAGAACGGCAGGTGAAGGAGAGTGAAGCTCGCTACGCCCAACTTGCCGAGCAGAGCGGCACCGTTGCATGGGAAGTGGACGCCCAAGGTCTTTACGTCTATGTAAGCAACGTATCCGAGGCGATTTGGGGCTACTGCCCGGACGAACTGGTGGGTCGGATGCACTTCTACGACCTCCATCCTGAATCAGGGCGCGAGATCTTCAAAACGTCCGCCCTCAAGGTCTTCGAGCAGAAGGGATCGTTTAAGAACTTTGTTAACGCCATACAGACCAAAGATGGTCAGCATGTGTGGGTCTCCACCAACGGCACCCCCCTCCTGAACGCAGATGGAACTCTGCGCGGCTATCGCGGCAGCGACACAGACATCACCGAGGCCAAAAAAATAGAAAACACGCTCCGGGAAAGTGCGATACGTTTCACCACACTGGCAGATTCCGGACAGGCTTTGATCTGGACCTCGGGAATTGACAAAAAATGCAATTACTTCAACCGGGTCTGGCTCGCTTTTACCGGTCGCACACTGGAGCAGGAACTGGGGGATGGTTGGGCCGAAGGGGTGCATCCCGATGATTTGGACTCATGTTTTCGCACCTACGTTGAAGCCTTTGACCGGAACGTACCATTCAGTATGGACTACCGGCTCCGTCGGCATGATGGCGAATACCGGTGGCTCCAGGATGAGGGAAGCCCCCGCTACAGCAGCGAGGGCGAATTCCTGGGATATATCGGCCACTGCCTGGATATTACAGATCGCAAGCAGGCGGAGGCGGCATCTGCCAAATACCAACTGATCGCCAAGCATGCCCGAGATCCGCTGCTGCTAATGGAAGTGGACGGGAAGATTGTCGAAGCAAATACAGCGGCCGAAGTCCTCTATGGCTATTCTCACGAAGAGTTATTACAGTTAAGCATTTCGGATTTGCGCCTTCATGCGGATCCAGAAGTGATCAGCCAACAAAAGGAACAAGCGGTGACCCATGGCATTCTCTTTGAAGCCGTCCATTATCGCAAGGACGGCTCGCCAGTGCCCGTGGAAGTCAGTTCGCGCGGCATCGTCGTTGATGGCAAAACGATGCTGTCGAGCGTAATCCGGGACATCACCCAGCGCAAACAGGCGGATGCGAAAATGCTCTTGCAAAGCGGTGCACTCGATGCCGCAGCGAATGCGATTGTCATCACCGACAGCAAGGGGGTGATTGAGTGGGTCAACACCGCCTTCACCACATTCACTGGCTATACCACGAAAGAAGCCGTCGGCAGAACGACCAACTTGCTCAAGTCCGGCAAACAAGACCAGGCGTTCTACAAGAAGCTCTGGAAAACTATCCTCGCCGGGGAAGTCTGGCATGGGGAACTGATCAACCGGCGCAAGGATGGGACCCTTTATCCGGAGGAAATGACCATCACCCCGATAAAAAACGAAGATGGCAAGATAGCGCACTTCATCGCTGTTAAGCAGGATGTCACCAAGCGCAAGCAGAACGAACAATCCTTGCTGGATGCCCATGAGCAACTGGAGCAACGCGTAAAGGACCGCACCTCAGATTTGAATCGAAGCAAGAATCAACTCCAACTTGTGCTGAATTCCACGGCGGAGGCTATCTACGGAATCGACATGGAAGGAGAGTGTACCTTTTGCAACTCGGCATGTTTGCAGATGCTGGGATATGAGCATGAAGACGAGTTGCTTGGGAAGAACATGCACTGGCAGATTCACCAGAAGTATCCGGATGGCACCCATTTCCCGGTTGAAGATTGTCGGATTTTTCGGGCGTTCCAAAAGCACGAAGGCTCGCACGTTGATGATGAAGTTTTATGGAGGGCGGACGGCACGAGTTTCCCTGCGGAATATTGGTCGTATCCGCAGCAAATAGATGGCGTTGTGGTGGGCGCAGTGGTGACGTTCATCGACATCACCGAGCGCCAACTGGCCCAAAAGCGCTTCGAGTTGATGTTCCGCAACAACCCGGTCATGATGGTGCTATCATCCATGCCAGACCGGCGATTTTCTGATGTCAACGATTCCTTCCTGAAATCACTCGGCTATTCAAGAGATGACGTCATCGGTAAAACAGCAGGCGAAATCGGGATTATTCCCAATGAGAAACATCTCACGGAAGTGGCGGACAAACTACAGGAGTTTGGAAAAATCACTGATACCGAACTCCAGTTTCGGCGCAAGGATGGGACGATGGGTGACGGCATCTTCTCGGGCGAAGTCATTCGTAGTCAAGGGAACTGGCAACTCCTGACGGTGATGACAGACATCTCTGGGCGCAAGCAAGCAGAGGATTCGCTTGCCAAGAGTGCTGAGCGCCTATTCCTAGCCACAAGTGCGGGTGGCGTGGGCGTTTGGGATTATGACCTTATTGACAATATTCTGACATGGGACGAGCAGATGTTCGCCCTCTACGGAATTACGAGGGAATCATTCGGCGGCGCATACGAGGCATGGAAGGCAGGGCTTCACCCAGATGATGTGGAGCGAGGGGACAATGAAATCCAGATGGCACTAAGCGGTGAGAGGGATTTTGATACCGAGTTCCGCGTGGTTTGGCCGAGTGGGACAGTCCGCGAAATACGCGCGCTCGCCCTTGTGAAACGCGACGCCTCCGGTCAACCCGTGCGCATGATTGGCACAAACTGGGATATCACCGAGCGCAAACGCATTGATGAGGCATTAATAAATGCCATGGAGGCGGCAAAGAGCGCATCCAAAGCCAAGAGCGCCTTCCTGGCGAACATGTCCCATGAGATTCGCACACCGATGAACGCCATCCTCGGATTTTCGCAGATCCTGCTGCAGGATTCGGGTTTGCCCGCCCGGCAGAAGAAGCACTTGGAAACCATCAACCGCAGCGGCGAACATCTGCTGGCCTTGATTAATGACATTCTGGACATGTCTAAGATCGAGGCCGGACGCGTCGAATTGGCCCCATCCACATTTGATCTCTCTGGGTTGCTCCAAAACTTGCAGGTGATGTTCCTTGTTCGCATGGATGCCAAGGGGTTGCAACTGAATGTTCGCAAGCTGAACGAATTGCCGCAGTTTTGCGTTGCGGATATGAACAAGCTGATGCAAGTGCTGATCAATTTACTCGGCAACGCGCTGAAGTTCACCAAGCAAGGCGGAGTGACCCTGCGGGTATACTGTGAAAAGAAAGCAAGCATGCTGTTCTTCGAGGTAGAAGATACAGGAATCGGCATCCCGGAAGAAGCGATTGATAAGCTCTTTGTTCGGTTCAAGCAGGTTTACAACGATTCACAGGCAGGCACGGGACTCGGGCTTGCCATCAGTCGGGAAATCGCCCATCTCATGGGGGGGGAAATCACTGTCACCAGCAAAGTCGGAAAAGGTTCGGTTTTCAGGTTTTCAATCCCCTTGGTGGAAGGGGGAATGAAGGACGTGGAGCCAATAACCCGGTTGCAGCAGGTCATCGGGTTAAAAGCCGGCCAACCCAGCTATCGCGTATTGATTGTGGATGACATGGAGGACAACATAGACCTCCTCACTGAGATGCTCAGCCGCAAAGGGTTCTCGACCCGCCCGGCAAGCAGCGGGAAGGAAGCTCTCGGACTGTTTAAAACATGGCACCCGCATCTCATCCTAATGGATATGCGGATGCCGTCCATGGACGGCGTGGAAACCATCCAATGGATTCGCGCCACGGCTCAGGGGAATGAGGTCAAGATTATGAGCGTGACCGCCAACGCTTTTGAAAGCACGCGGCAGGAGGCATTGGAGGCAGGTGCGGATGATTTCCTTGGAAAACCGTTTAGGCAAGAGGAACTCTTTGAAAAAATCCGGTTATTGCTCGGAGTGGAGTATGAGTATGATCAGGAGAAACACGAAAATGCGCTGCCGGATACGCTAAAACTGACTGATTTCTCCCCAGAGGAACTCGCATCGCTGCCGTTGGACTTTGCTGAGCAGATGCGGCAGGCCGCCGTCAATGCGGATTATGATTGCCTGCTGGAATTGATTCAGAAGGTGGACTCCATTAACCATAAGTTCTCGCAAGGTTTGCGCTGCTTGGCTGAGCAATATGATTACCAGAAATTATTGGATGTTCTTAATCCCAAACGGAGCGATCTATGAGCAGAACCCCTGACGCGAATGAAATGGCGGATATTCTGGTCGTGGATGACACGCCGGAAAACCTTCAGTTACTTAGCGAAATGCTCAAATCGTGGGGATACAAAGCCCGGCCTGTGACCAGCGGGACGCTTGCCCTACAAGCAGCCAGGAGTAAGCGACCCGACCTCATCCTGCTCGACATTCACATGCCAGAGATGGACGGCTACCAATTGTGCAGGCATCTGAAGGAGGATGACACCCTGAAAGAAATCCCGGTTCTCTTCATCAGCGCCTTGAACGAGACGGCGGACAAGGTGAAGGCTTTTGAATGCGGCGGAGCGGATTACATCACCAAGCCGTTCCAAGCAGACGAGATACATGCCCGCATCAAAGCGCACCTCGAACTTCATCACCAGAGAAACCGCTTGCGGGAAAGCTACGACCAACTGCGCGAGCTTGAATCGCAACGTGACAGCCTGGTTCACATGGTTGTCCACGACATGAACTCTCCAATCACGGTCATCTTGGGAGTGTTGGAAATGTTTAGCGACTCATCCAGCGGTCATCTGGAAGAAGCCAAGAGAGAGTTGGCGGAAATGGCGCTCTCAAGCACTCAAAAACTGGCGGACATGGTTTCGCAATTACTTGCCGTAAGCCGGTTGGAAGCTGGAGAAATGAACATGGACAAGACGCAATGCGACCTTGCTCAGACCATACAAACTGTTGTTGAGCCACTTAAACTTGTAAGTGGAGATCGCACGATCACGGTCAAGGCGCAACCGGGCATCAATACACTTTGCGATAAGAATATTGTCCAACGCATTATCCAAAACTTAGTAGGCAACGCGCTCAAGTTCATACCCGAAGATGCCGAAGTAAAGATAACCCTTTCCACATGCACCGAAGAGGCGCGTGTTTCGGTTGCCGACAACGGCCCCGGAATACCGAAGGAGTTTCAGCAACGGATATTTGAGAAATTTGGTCAGGTCGACTCAAAGAAAAACAAAAAGTTCGGCACTGGACTCGGGCTCGCCTTTTGCCGTTTGGCTGTCGAAGCGCATGGCGGCAAAATCGGCGTTGAAAGCGAGGTCGGCCATGGAAGCACCTTCTGGTTCACCTTGCCGATGACAGGATGACCCCAACCGCTCCACTCATGAGATTCCTATAGCGAGAGAATGTATCGGCTCCACTATCCAAGCCCCAAAATAAATGATTCAAAAACCCACATCAAATCAAAAGGGTTCGGACATTCTGATCGTTGACGACACTCCATCCAACTTGGATTTACTCACCGAAATACTCAAGTCGAACGGATACAAAGTCCGTCCCGTCACCAGCGGGAGACTGGCGCTGCAAGCGGCCAGGAGCGTGCCGCCCGACTTAATTTTTCTCGACGTCAATATGCCGGAGATGAACGGCTACGAGGTTTGCGAGCACCTCATGGCCGATGAAGCGCTGGCGGGTATCCCTGTTATTTTCCTCAGCGCTTTAACTGAGACGGAGGACAAGGTGCGCGGGCTCCGTGGTGGAGGCAACGATTACATTACAAAACCCTTCCAAGCAGAAGAAGTGCTCGCTCGGATTGAGGTTCACCTGAAACTCCGCCGTCAACAGAAGGAATTGAAGACAGAGAATCATCGACTGAAAGAAAAACAGCCCCTCCGCATCAAGCAGGACGGCTTGTTGATCGCCCTCTCATTACGGGAACGGGAAGTTCTTCACTGGGTGCGCGAAGGAAAACGGAATTCTGAAATCGCCCAAATTGCGAACATCAGCACGCATACCGTTCGCCATCATTTGGAAAATATATTCGCCAAACTTGGCGTGGAAACGCGCACGGCTGCGATCGTCATATTGGGCGATTCCGATATCTGACCTCAAAATAGGACGTTCGTCCTATTGTTGCGCTTGGAGATGGGGAATAAGTTCATCCTCTAACCTGCGTTGAAAATTCCATCATGACCGAAACTTTCCATATTGTTGCGACTGTATTCATTTGTAATATTTTCGCAATCATCACGTTTTTTATGATAAAACGCATGCGAAGTCGAAGGCTAAGGCGGACACGGCAGGGATATTCCCCTATTTACTGGGGTTGAGTGATAGACCCTATGATAATGTTAGGGCATGGAACGGATGTCGCAATGAGTCTCAAAAAACTGAAACTGCCGAACTTTTTCGCACAAACAGTCCACCATGATCAAAAATATAACAATGAGCGATAAACAAGCAGACATCCTGGTCGTTGACGACACTCCATCCAACTTGGATTTACTCACCGAAATACTCAAGTCGAACGGATACAAAGTCCGTCCCGTCACTGGAGGGGTGGCTGCGTTGCAAGTCGCCAAGAACCAGCCGCCCGACTTGATCCTGCTCGACATCAACATGCCCGATATGAACGGCTATGAAGTTTGCCAACGCCTGAAGGCGGACGAGGTGTTGAAGGGTATCCCGGTTCTTTTCATCAGCGCGCTGGGGGATACGGCGGATAAGGTCACGGCGTTCCAGTGCGGCGGCGTGGATTACATCACCAAGCCGTTCTGGACTGAAGAGGTGCTTGCCCGTGTCACAACCCATCTCCGCCTCCGGCAGTTGCAACTTGAGGTGGAGAGCCACAACGCCCACTTGGAAGAAACAGTGCGGATTCGCACCCGCGAGATCACTGAAGCTCATGTCCGGCTCGCCATCCTGGACAATGCCAAGAGCGATTTCCTTTCTCTCATTTCGCACGAACTGCTTACCCCGATCAATGGCTTGTTTGAACTGACCAGTTATGTATTGGAGGAATGTCAATCCCACCCCATTTCAGGAAGTCTTCCCCAACTCGTTGAGTCTTCTCAGAACAAAATCCGCACTTTTTTGGATGACGCCCAGCTGTTGACTCACATACAGGTTCACGATAAAGCCTTTTCCCAAGCAAATGCATCATTGGATTTGGTGTTGAAGCAAGCTGTCGAAAACACATGTGATCACGCGGCCAGTCGCGGTATAACCTTTGATCCTTTACCGGAATACTCTCATTTGGTCCTTGGGACAGCCGAGCTGCTAACGAAGGCTTTGGAAGCGCTACTGGAAGCTGCCGTGAAATTTTCAAAATCCGGTGAGGCGATCCGCTTCCTTCTCTCGTCCTCAGATACAGACGTAGCGCTGATCATTTCAACTATAGGATCCCATGCACCGGAAGCAGTTCTGCCCCATTTTTTTGATATACTGGCTATGGAAAATGATCTCATCCCCCCGGGCTTTCTTGGGCTGCGAATGCCAGTTGCTCAACGCATCATTTCCATCTACAACGGTTCAGTGACGGTGGATAATATCCACCCGTCTGGAATCCAACTTACCGTGCGCCTTAAACCCGCTTCATAACCCAATGCCAACACAGCTATCACCCGCCCAAAAACAGCCGGACATCCTGGTCGTTGACGATACTCCATCCAACTTGGATTTACTCACCGAAATACTCAAGTCGAACGGCTACAAAGTCCGTCCCGTCACGGGAGGGGTGGCTGCGTTGCAAGTCGCCAAGAACCAACCGCCCGACTTGATCCTGCTCGACATCAACATGCCCGATATGAACGGCTATGAAGTTTGCCAACGCCTGAAGGCGGACGAGGTGTTGAAGGGTATCCCGGTTCTTTTCATCAGCGCGCTGGGGGATACGGCGGATAAGGTCACGGCGTTCCAGTGCGGCGGCGTGGATTACATCACCAAGCCGTTCTGGACTGAAGAGGTGCTTGCCCGTGTCACAACCCATCTCCGCCTCCGGCAGTTGCAACTTGAGGTGGAGAGCCACAACGCCCACTTGGAAGAAACAGTGCGGATTCGCACCCGTGAGATCACCGAAGCCCGGGATCAACTCGCAGAAGCCCATGGGCGGCTCGCTATTCTGGACAAGGCCAAAAGCGATTTCCTTTCCCTCATTTCCCACGAACTGCGCACCCCGCTCAATGGTCTTTTTGGCATCACCGACTTGATCCTGGACGAATGCCGTTCCCTTCCCTCGATGGAGGCCATTTGCGGACATTTTAATAGCTCCCGCGACAAAATCCTGACCATCGTAGCGGACTCCTTGCTTCTGACTCAAATTGATGTGGAGGCGGAAAAGTTCGCTCACACTCCAACTTGTCTGAGTTTGGCTCTCCTGAACGCCAAAGAGCGGTCCCTCGAATTTGCGAAGTCGTATAATGTCGATATCGGACCGTTTCCCATTTTGTCCGAATCGGTGATCGGAGAACCTGACTTGCTGAGCAAGGCGTTGGAGGCATTGTTGGAAACTGGCGTCAGATTCTCGAAACCCGGCAGTGTCATCAACCTCTCCATTTCCACTTCGGAAGCCGGGGTCGCCCTGACAATTGAAACCACAGGCCGTTTGATTCCAGAGAAATTGATTCCCCAGTTTTTTGACGTGCTGTCGATCGGCGAAGCCATTGTTCCCGGAGGCGATCTTGGTTTGAGGCCCGCGGTCGCAGAGCGGATCATTTCTTTGTTTGGTGGTTCGGTGACGGTCGAAAATCTCGATCCGAAAGGCATTCGGCTGAGTGTCCACCTTAAATCGAGTTAGTACCCCTTAAAAGCATTACAAGTAACAAACAATCTACACCGCCGCTGGCCCCTGACGTTGCTCCCCGTGCTATTGCGCGCGAGATCTCCAGCGCCAGATCCGAAACGCTGGGGCTTTTAACGTTACTTGGATCGCTTGCTGGATGTGTTCATAGGTCTTTGCGTCTTTGACAATTCGCCGTCCTTTTTGAATTTCATCCACAAGTTTCGGAGGGTGCGTTGATCCGTCGAAAAGCAGTGCATCCGACGGTCGAAAGTTCCCGGGCACCCAGCACCCCGGTGCCACTGGCGGTTCGTCTAGGGATTTTTTGTTAGCGTGTATCGCTCACAAGAGACTTTTCCACAGCCGTCGCTGTTCATCCCATCCCGGCGCGGCTGCCACCGCCCGGAGATCGTGCTCGGTGACCGCGTCCCTCCCGGCGAATGTGCGGGGCAGGAACAGCACGGCTTCCTGGATGTCGGGTGCGAGATGCTGGAGGTTCATGATCTGGGTGGCACGCGCTCGGGTGATCCGGCCCAATCGGGCGACGTCCGCGTAGTCGCGGAGTTTCCCGGACAGGAGATCGTCTCCGAGCTTGATGGTGAGCGCCATAATACGCGACACTCGCGGGATACGGCCCTCCGTCAATGAGGCGGGGACCGAGTCCCTCTTTTGCCCGATTTTCTTGCTCCCAGCCCGGCCTCGCGTAAACGAGATCGGGCATACCATCGTAATTGCTTCTTGGCTCATTGTGCGTTCTCCTTGTTGTTGATGAGCGTGCGAATACCGCACGCGTGGAATGTGATGGACAGCGTGCCTTGCTTGCCGTCGTAGCCGATGCGCTCAATTAGAAGCCCGACGACGCGCCCCCGTTCGGCTGGAGCCATGGAATCCCACAGGGGATCGAACATGGCGAGCGCGGTTTCCAAATCCGCTTCATCGAACTTTTCAGCCCGGATTTGTTCCGACTTGGCTGTGGTCAAAGCGAGCTTCTGCTCTGCTCTGCAAAGTTGGTCGCTAAGCTCAACGAGGGCTCCGGCGGCGTGGAAGCTCCCTTTGATTTCCGTCTGGATGCCTTTGATCTCCAGCGCCACGGCCCGCGCTGCGCTTTCCGCAGCCACGAGCTTGTCGCGGCTGATGGTGGCCACCTGCGCGAACGTGGCGCGAAGCAGGCCGGGATCACGCCCGACCGCCCGGATGCGCTCCAATACGAATTTTTCCAGTTCGGCAGCCGGGATCGAGCGGTTCGGGCAGACGTCGAAGCCCTGCTTCTGCGCCCTCATGCAGACGTAATAACAATAGCGCCGGTTTTTTTTGGCCGTGTAGGTGTGGATCATGGCGGTCCCGCAATGCTCGCAGCAAAGAATGCCGCGCAGGAGCGCGTCGGTCGGCTTGCGCTCGGTATCCCGGCTCTTGCCGTTGTAGCGCATGATCGTCTGGACTTCGCGCCAGAGCGCTTCATCGAGAATGGCGGACTGCTCGCCCTCGTAGATTTCGCCCTTGTATCGGACCTTCCCGATGTAGCTGATGTTGGTCAGCAGATTGTAGATGTTGTTCTTATCCCAGGGGCCGCCGCCGTAGAGCCGGTTGTCGCGAGTCAGCCACTGCTTTCGCTCCCACCCCTGGGCGTTGATTTCCCGGACAGTTTCGAGTAGCGAGCGTTTTTCTCGGTAGATGGAGAAGATGGCGCGGACAATCTCGGCCTCTGCGGGATTCTCTATCAGCTTAGCCCGCTGCGGGTCCACGTCGTATCCGAGGAACGGATGACCGCCCATCCATTTCCCCTTTTTCCGGGCGGCGCTCATTTTGTCCCGGGTGCGTTCCGAAATGATCTCGCGCTCGAATTGGGCGAAGGAGAGCAGGATGTTGAGCGTGAGCCGCCCCATCGAGTGGGTGGTATTAAACTGCTGAGTGACCGATACGAACGAGCAACCATGCTGATCGAGCACCCCCATGAGCCGTGAAAAATCCATGAGGCTGCGCGAGAGCCGGTCCACTTTGTAAACGACGATGCAATCCACTTTCCCTGCTTCCACGTCGGCCAGCAGGCGTTTCACACCCGGGCGCTCCATGTTGCCACCGGAGAAGCCTCCGTCGTCATAACAATCCGGCAGGCAAACCCACCCCTCTGCTGCTTGGCTCTTAATGAATGCTTCAGATGATTCTCTTTGGGCATCCAGAGTATTGAAATCCCGGTCGAGGCCTTCGTCTGTTGATTTGCGGGTATAGATGGCGCAGCGGATGGCCCGGATCTGCTCCTTGGGCGCGCTCTGATTACTTGCTCTCATTGGCAGCTCCTTTCTTAACGAGTCCGAAGAAGAGCATCCCGTTCCACTGGGTGCCCGTGACGGCTTTGGCGATAGCGGAAAGCGAGCCATGGGTTTCGCCCTCGAACTCGAAACCGCGCTTCAATACGGTGACCCGGATGACTTGCCCTCGATACTCGCGCACCAGCACTGTGCCGGGCAGCGGGAGCCGGGCATCCCGGTCTTCGTGGAATTTGACTAGGGTCGTGCGCTCGGGGGCGTTGAACGAAACGGGGACCGACGCGGGCATCCGAATACGAAGGTCGGCGTCGTTGGCGAGTTCCTTGGCCCGCTGAAGCGCCCGTTCACTCAGTCCACCTTCGTCCAGCGCCTGAAGCCGCCACGCGATTCGCTTGCGTAAGAAATCCTTGTGGCGGGAGCGGTTCTCCTCCCCGAAGAGGCTGCGATGCTTTTCGCGAAGTTCGTTTACGGTCATGCGTTCCAGAGCCGACAATTCCTTCTTTAAGAGGGTGTTCATTGATCGCCCTCCTTTTGCTCGGATTGCGCGGGAGCGTCTGGCAAGGGCGGGGCTGCGGGACCGTCGAGGCGGAAGCGGTGGTAGGCGCGGGCGAAGACGATGGCAATTTCGCGAAGGCGTTCTTCGGGCTGTAATTCTGAGGACTGGCGGCTGTCGGGCATGAGTGAATCCTTGGGTTTGAGTCCCATGCAGACCTGCGCGCTGCGCCGGGTTCGACATCTGGCCATTGTTGTCGGGAGCCATGCAACATGCAGTTCTCCCTCACTTATTGTATTTCCCGAACGGGTTCGAAAGGTTCCATTGTTTTTTGCCACCAGAGATGATTTTTCTGTTAACCAACGGGTGTCCCGAACCAAGAGAGTCTGAGAGTTTCTGGCCGTTCTCTCCCGAGAATCAAAACATCGGGCGCGATTGGCTCTGCTGATCGAGGGGCGACGGCTCGAACGGAGAGAATGGGGGACTTCGTCCGAAAAACAGAAAGCCCGCAACAACAAAGGGTTGCGGGCGGAAGGGAAGTCAGATACTAAGCGGGGTGCGATTAACCCCGCGCTGTGCAAGTTCGGGCCAGTGAAAACTGGCTCCCCATGCACAACCTTTCTCGAACAAAAAAGGGCGGAGAAATTTTCTCCTAGTTCGGTTAACCAAGCTCGCCTCTCTACCCCCAAGAGAGATTTAAAACTGGTGCGTGACGGGCGAATTAGCATGGTTTTCGCCCCTGACTTCGCTCCGGTCCGCCGCGATTGGAAGGAGAAAAGACGCTGGTAATCAGGATATTACAATGATTGCGGCGATGCCGCCTCAAAGGTTCTCAGTTCGAAAATGCCCCAATCGGGCACCAAGGATAACCCTTCTCGAACAGAGAAACCTCAACCCCACCGGAATTGGAAAAATCGCCCGCCGGAACCCCCAATCGGTTGTTCCGAAATTCTCGTTTCGGAAGCAGCATTCGGGCGGCCAGGAACAACCCAAAACGAACAGGGAACTATTCTCTGGCGTTGTGTGGTATGCAAAAACCTTGTTCTGCTCCCGCGCCGCCTCTGCAAATTCCGTTTTTCCGGGAAGGAGATTTTTGTATCGAAAAGTAGGCGGATTGGCCATCTTCTTCGCCTTTTTTCCGATGCCAAAAACTCGCCAAAACCCGATCCTCGTTTTCCTCGTCCACATGACGCAGTCGATTCTTCTGCGCCAGATCGCTTTTCTGAAAGCCGAGAACCAGATTCTCCGGTCCCGATGCCCGAAGCAGATTCAGACCACTCCCGCCGAACGCGCACTTCTGGTTCGGATTGGTGCTCCCCTCGGCAGTGCGATCCAGGAGATTCTGAGCATCGTCCATTACAAAACCTTCCTGCGGTGGGTGCGCGGCGAAAAAAGCGAGACGGGGAAACGGGTCCGACCACCAGGCCGCCCGGCGTTGCCGCAGAACGTGGAAGAAATCATCCTGCGGCTGGCGAAGGAAAACGCCTGGGGATACGCCCGAATCCAGGGCGAACTCAAGAAACTCGGAATCAAAGTGGCTTGCAACACGATCAAGAAAATCCTGATCCAGAACGGATTTCACCCGAGTCCGAACCGGACGAAGGGCGACTGGGACCGGTTCCTCAAACGGCACATGGACACGCTTTGGGCCTGCGATTTCTTCACGAAGGACGTCTGGACCCTATTTGGCAAGGCCACCTACTACGTGCTGTTCTTCATCCATGTTGGCACGCGGCGGGTCCGGATCGCCGGGGCGACGTGCCAGCCGAACGGCCCTTGGGTCGAGCAGCAAGCCAGGAACCTGGTCATGGAAATGGCCGACCGGGGCGAGAAAGCGTCCTTCCTGATCAAAGACGGCGACACCAAGTTTACAGAGAAATTTGATGAGGTATTCAAGAGTGAAGGGGTTCGGGTCAAACGCCTGCCGTTCGCGTCGCCCAATCTGAACGCCTACGCGGAACGGTTTGTGCAATCGATCAAGAACGAGTGCCTGGGCCAGTTCGTCGTGTTCGGGGAGCGCCACCTGGAATTCCTGATCCGGGAATACGAAAGCCACTACAACACCGTGCGGCCACACCAGGGGATTGGAAATCAGCCCATCGTGGCGATGCCGTCGCAGGAAGGACCGCCCAATCCCGCCGAGGTGGAGTGCGATTCCCGGCTGGGCGGTTTGCTCCGACATTATTACCGGCAGGCGGCGTAATCAGGCCACTCAGAGAAACTTGTCGGTTCGACGGCGTTTGAATTTGCTTTTTGCGTCAGCGCGGTGCGTAATGATTCATTATGAAATCGCGCCCTCTCAAATCCCGCCGACCAGTTCCCGGCGAGAAGGTCGAAAGGATCTCGCTCAGCATCTCCGCCGAGGACAAATCCTCACTCGAACATATCGCCAACGAAAAACGCGTCAGCATCGCCTGGGTGATCCGGGATGCCGTCACGCGGTATCTGAAGGCAGAAGATTCGACGCCTGAGAAGAAACAGGGGTAGCCCTACATATGTCCTACCCACATTAATAGTATGGACGATTTATCAGCATGATGAAACTCGAAGAAATTACCGCAGGGTCCAGCATTGCAGGCATAGAGCCGTCCGCGCCCACTTCCAAATAAATGCCAATGACAACCAATAATTCAGGCATCCGCGACAACCACAAGCGGGGGGTTGTTGCCGATTTTCTAAAATCGAAGATTCAATCGGGCTCGCGGCTGTCGGTCGTTTCAGCATATTTCACCATCTACGCTTACGACGCGCTACGCAGCCACCTCGACGAGATTGAGCACTTGGACTTTCTTTTCGGCGAGCCACGTTTCATCTCATCGCTCGACCCGGCAAAGACCGACAAGAAGACGTTTAAAATTGAGGACGAGGGTCTGCACCTTGCCAATCGCCTTGAGCAAAAGCGCGTTGCCCGCGACTGCGCGGAATGGATTCGTCAGAAGGTGGACATTCGCTCCATCCGGAAAGCCCAATTGCTCCACGGCAAGATGTATCACATCGCCAACGCCGGGGTGGATGAAGCCATTCTCGGCAGTTCCAATTTCACTGTACGCGGCCTTGGCTTGGGCGCGGGCAGCAACAACATCGAACTCAATCTCGTGGTTGACGGCAATCGTGACCGGCAGGATTTGAAGTTGTGGTTTGATGAACTGTGGAAAAGCGATGGCACCAACGGCACAGAGGAATTGGTGGAGGACGTGAAGCAGGAAGTCCTGGTTTACCTCGCCCAACTTTACCAGAACCACGCGCCGGAGTTCATTTACTACAAAACCCTCTTCCACATTTTTGAAAACTTCCTCGCCGATCAGGAAAAGGGCGGCTTACTCGACCAGGATATCAGAATCGTTGATACGGATATTTGGAAAGCTCTTTACGAGTTTCAGCGCGACGGCGTCAAAGGCGCAATCAACAAAATCCTCAAACACAACGGCTGCATCCTGGCCGACAGTGTCGGCTTGGGCAAAACCTTCGAGGCGCTGGCTGTCATCAAGTATTTCGAACTCAAAAACGACAAGGTGTTGGTTCTCTGCCCGAATAAACTCAAGGCGAACTGGACCGTGTATCAGGCTCACACCAACAGCCAGCTCAACCCATTCCTTGCGGACAGGTTTGGCTTCACTGTGTTGTCTCATACCGATTTAAGCCGGGACGGCGGCGATGCCGATGGGATCGACTTGGAGACGTTCAACTGGGCGAACTTCAACCTCGTCGTTATTGATGAGTCGCACAATTTCCGCAACAACACGCCCGGAAAACGCGATGAAGAGGGCAAAATCATCCGTCTGAGCCGGTATCAGCGGCTCATGGAAGACATCATTAAAAAGGGAGTTAAGACCAAAGTCCTTTTGCTTTCCGCCACGCCGGTCAACAACGACTTGAAAGACTTGCGTAATCAAATCTATTTTCTGACCGAAGGCAGCGACACTGCTTTCCAGGACACCATCGGCATCGGCAGCTTGAAGGAAACTCTGGCCACCGCGCAAAAGACGTTCACGTCTTGGGCTGGAAAGCAGACCAGCGAACGCAAAACCAAAGACCTCCTCGAAAAACTCAGTTCCGCCTTCTTTAAACTCCTCGACGAACTGACCATTGCGCGTTCCCGCAAGCATATCCTGCGCTTTTACAAAAGCAGTGTTGCGGAACTTGGCGGCTTCCCGACGCGCAACAAGCCCGTTTCCATTTATGCGGAAATTGACCTGCAACGCCGCTTCCTGAGCTACGACAAACTGAACGATGAAATCAGTGGCTACAAGCTGTCGCTATTTGCGCCGTCCCGCTACCTCAAGGACGAGTTCAAGTCGCTACCGCTCTACCAAACTCATACCGGCGATCCGTTCAGCCAGGCCGACCGCGAAACATTTCTCGTCGGCATGATGAAGATGAATTTCCTCAAGCGCCTGGAAAGTTCCGTCGAATCCTTTGAAATCACCATGGGCCGGACGATTGGCAAGATTGAAGCCTTGGAGCGAAAGATTCAAAATTACCAGGCCACGCCCGATCAGAACCCGGAATCCGAAGCGCTGGAATTGGATCTCGCGATGCCCGAAGCGGAGGGCGATGCCGACGATCCGATGGAAGTCGGCGGCAAATTCAAATATCGCTTGGAACATCTTCACCTCGACAAATGGCTCAAGGATCTTCAGGGGGACAAGCAGCAACTGAGCTTGCTTCATTCCTCTGCCGAAGCCGTCACCCCCGAGCGCGACGCAAAGCTCAAGGAGTTGAAACAACTCATCTTGCACAAGGTCAGAAACCCGACCACGAACAAACGCGGTGAATTGAACAAGAAAGTTCTCGTGTTCACCGCGTTCGCCGACACGGCCGAATATTTGTTCCATGCGCTGTCCTCATGGGCGCACCAGGACCTTGGCATCCATATTGCACTGGTGACAGGCGGCGGCGGCAATCTGACCACGTTCGGGAAAACCGACTACAATCAAATCCTCACCAACTTTTCCCCGCGCTCCAAAAACCGCGACAAAATCCTATCCATGGGGCAGGTCGGCGAGATTGATTTATTGATTGCCACGGACTGCATTTCCGAGGGCCAGAACCTTCAGGATTGCGATTACCTCATCAATTACGACATCCATTGGAATCCCGTCCGTATCATCCAGCGCTTCGGGCGCATTGACCGTATCGGCAGCGTCAACGCCACCGTCCAGTTGGTGAACTTCTGGCCCACGCAGGACTTGGAGAAATACGTCAACCTCAAGAACCGGGTCGAAGCCCGCATGGCGCTCGTGGATATTTCCGCCACGTTCGACGACAACCTGCTCAAGACCGGCGAGATTGAGGAATTGATTCACGAGGACATGCGTTACCGCGACAAGCAGCTCCTGAAATTGCGCGAGGAAGTGCTCGATCTGGAGGATTTTAGCGAAAGTGTCGCTCTCAATGAATTCACCCTCGACGATTTTCGCATTGAATTGAGCAACTATATCGCCAGTAACCGCCAACTCCTCGAAGATGCGCCGCTCGGTTTATATGGCGTTGTTCCGCCGAACCCCGAGCAGAAGGTCATCGGCCCCGGCGTCGTCTTTTGCCTGAAGCAAAAGGGCGAACCCAAGAGCGGCGACACCGTCAACCCGCTTCAGCCTTACTATCTTGTTTACGTCTTGAACGATGGCACAGTGCGTTTCTCGTTCGCGCAGCCCAAACAAATCCTGGAAATCTTCCGGCTGCTCTGCTCCGGCAAGGTGGCAGCCTACGACCAACTCTGCCAGTTGTTCGATACGGAGACGAACAACGGCGCGGACATGGACCTCTATAGCAAACTCCTCGACGCCGCCGTGGATTCCATCGCCCGGACGTTCCAGAAACGCGTCGCTGCCGGTCTGCAATCCGGACGTGATTTTGTGATTCCAAACCAAAAGGATCAGGCGCGTGAAACCACTGATTTTGACCTCATCACCTGGCTCGTCATCAAAGCACCATGAAATCCGCCCTTTCCAATTTCCAGACCCTCCCGCTTAAGGACGCAGCCCTCCAGCTTCTCGACAAACTTGGCTACCGCTCCGACCGCTCCCTGTCCGGCCCCGACTCCTCGCCGAAGTCATTCCTCGATCTCTTCGGCTCCGGCCATGCCTTCGATCAGGCCAAAGCCCTCGTCCCCGAGTGGAAGACCGCCGACCTCCTCTTCCAGCTCACCGATCAGGAACTCAGCCGCGAAACC
>Ga0316228_1001860_pt1 | contig 20085 bp, 24 predicted proteins | sample TBH18021metaG_FD_206005 | JGI IMG/M metagenome (GOLD analysis project Ga0316228, IMG submission 206005) | Freshwater microbial communities from Trout Bog Lake, Wisconsin, USA - TBH18021 | ecosystem: Environmental > Aquatic > Freshwater > Lake > Hypolimnion/Profundal zone | place: USA: Wisconsin... | reverse complement strand
CGTACATTTGAAGTTAATCTACTTAGAGATGTTATCTCTTTTTGCATATTAGATATAACTCTAGCAGATGCTTCTGTTTTAAGGCTTGCTCCAGATGTCAACAAAAGATTTCTAATACGGCTTGCAAGATATTCATTTTTCAATTGATCAAGATAGTAAGCAGTCTCACCTTTTACCTTAACAGGCTCAAAATCTTTGAACCTTTCAGTAAGAACTGAAATATCTGGAACAGATTTAAACTTTAAGTAATAAGATTTCAATCCTTCCCACACATCTCTATGAGATGTAAAGATATCATCTACACCATCAGCAAGCACTGTGGCTATATCTTTATTATTACAAATTGATGTAATGACTGCTGACTCAGTGTTCATTATCTCTTTCTTCAACCATAATTTTTGTTTTAGACATTATAACTTGTCTACGGGTTTTGTCTTCTTCTGCTTGCTGTAAAGTTACATCTAATTTTTCAAAATTATAAAAGAACCAAGTCAATGGATGACCAGACTTATTCATCTTAAAATAATATTGCAACAAAATCTTAGCACGATCATATCCTACACTATCAATCACATCTTGCATAGCATATTTTTCACGATACTTATTTACAGTTGCAGGCTTCTTGTAAGTTTCTTTATACAAGGCACAATAAAGCCCAACTAAGCCGTAGGCTAGCTTTGCTTCATCTTTTGTCATTTCTTACCCTTTAATTCGCTCTCTACTTCATTGACTTTCTCAATTAACTTTGTCTCTACAAATTTATAAATTCTGTCTGTGGCTTCATTTGTAGACTCACCTGGACGTTTAAAATCTTCAACAGCAATTCCAATCTTGATGTTTTCATAGTTACCAAGATTGCGAGTAAATTGTAGATCTACCCTAATGCTACTCTGATTCGTCATGTACTTCTTCCCTATCTGTCATGGAAAAACCTGGCTTGAACTTCTTGATACTACCCTCTGATAGATTTTGATATAACATCATTAGGCGATCAGCTATGCCTATCATAGCATCAATGTCCTGCTTTTGTACAGCCATTTCCATTGTGAATTCCAACACACGAAGTGCTTCATTCAAAACGTGCCTTGCCTTCTTTTCTTTCTTTTGCTCTACCACTCAGGTTGTTTCCAAACTGGGACAAATTCCCCATCGTTGTTTTTAATGTATAAAATGTTTTCTTGTTTCATTATAGCTTCTATTTCTGCTCTAGAAGGCATATCAGCTGGTGTAATCCCGCCGTCCAACCTGGGTCTACCTTGATGCAATGTTTTAAAAAATGTATGCATTTCTCTGATATCATCTTCACTCCACATATATTTGCCTGGGGTTCTATTCCCATTAAGAGAATAAATCCTTTGAGGAAACTTTATGTTCCCCGCCCTCATATGCATAGTAATTGTATCATGATGTCTGCCAATTATTTTTTCAACTTCTTTTAATTGGTAGGCGTGTTGTTTATTTTTATTAACATCAGTTAAACTATAAGCAACACGCTTTCCCAATTCGTAATCCCAAGCAATAACAAGATCTTCTGCTCTGGAGCGACGAAGAAGTTTATGCAACTTCCCGTTTAAATAGAAGTACCGAAGCCGTGTTGCAGGATCTCTTCTTTTTTTGCTACCCATGATGCGAACCTATTATCCCTTTTGATCATCCATCTTTTCCCACACATGATACAGAACAATTCAACACGTAGGTTTTGGGAATAAACTCGGTCTACAAATACACGTCCTGTACATTTTTTACAACTCATCATTATTTTATTTTATATTCAGTCTACTTTGCTGCTGCTGCAAGTGCATTGCTTGCATCTTTAACTGCTGTGTTAGCAACAGATGTCAATGCAGTAGTTGTTGCTGCATCAAGATGCTCTTGTTTAGCAAGCTTTGATACTACACCCTTTGTGTTTACACGGGCAAGTACGGGGCCAATGACACCATAAAGTGCTGCAAATGCAACATGCTTCAAGTTGTGATTAGCTGCTCCACCACGCTGCCAAAGAATTACTGCAGCGGTAGCCGTCGCATAAACATAATGTTCAACGAGAGCCTTTTCTGATTGTGTGATACGCATTTTTTCTCCTTATATTTTATAAATTTATTCAGATTTTACATCTGGATATAAATCTTTATATTGATTTATTATTTCATATGCCCATTTTAATTTATCATACACCCTTTGACCAGGTGGTTGAAATGTAGACCACAGTTCTAAATTTTCTATTCTATTGTCAGATCTGTCACCATTTTTATGATGAACATTCTCATGATTCAAAAGAGATCTGCCAATATACTCACCCATAACATGCCTGTGCTCTGAGACCTTCCCATGTGAATCAGCATGAATTGATTTTGGATCATACCAAACAACATATCCTCTTCCATCTATTTTTTTATTTTTTGAATAGACCCCTTTTGTTTTTCCAACAACTGGATCTCCCCAAACCTTATATTTATTGTAATGATTTTTACAAAAACCATAACAAAACATTTTCTTTTCACAATTAACTACATCGCAATATTTATTTTTTAGCCTTGGCCTAAAGTTACTGTTTACGTCTAGGCCTTTTCTTAATCTTTGGTAATGTGCTGGACACATACCTTTTACAATTTTTACATTTTCTCTTTGACATATTTCACACTTCATAGTAAATATTTTACCATCTAATTACTATACTTCAAAAAGTTTTCCATCAACAAAACATGTATAGTCTGGGGAAATTTCCACTATCTGTACATGAGGATGTTGACCATTCTCAATATGTGCGATAGCGAAACCTTTTTGCCAGTTGTGATTCTGAGTATACTTCATACCATCACTCTTCTCATCACACATATGCCCAATTTCATATCCACGAATTGTACGACCACCAGTTTCTAGTGGCAACTCGTATGTTTGAAAATGGGAGGCAATTCTATGTGAATGTCCTCTAATTAAAGAAATCTGTAAATCATCAATATCTTTTCTAACTGCTCCTGTATCTGCAATTGAAAGTCCATGATGAACATGGATATCGCCAAAACGGTGTCTAGGCAATTCATTATAATAGATATAATCATACCCAAGATTGTCCAAGCCCCATAAAGATTCTGGTGTAATGTCTACGAGATACTCTGGCATTTTCTTGTCAAGATAATCAAACACTCTTATATCATGATTACCCAATGCAGAAAATAGCTGGGCATTAGGAAGCATCTCTCTAGTCTTAGCATAGAAATCTCTTGCACCCTTTGCTTCATGTCGCATCATAGGAACAATAAGATCTTTACTATCATTCTTGTGTAGTTGCAAAAACTCTGCAGATCTTCCTTCGGTATATTTGGAATAACAAGCTTGATCATCAGTATCCCCCAAATAATCCACTACATCTGGCTTAAACCATTTCATAACTTTAAACCATAGTTCAATAGCCTTGTCATCTTGATATGGAAATTGTTGGTCCGATGAAAGCATCCAGCGTAAGGTGTTACTCAATTATATTTCTCCAATATTCTCTTAGCAAATTCTATCAGATCTGAAACTCTTTGTCCAGATGGTTGCATCTTTACCCATAGCTCTAAATTTTGTATATCATTGTTTGTTTTATCCCCATCAATATGATGAACATTTTCAAACGATTCTAGTCTTCTACCTATGTGTTCTGCCATAATTCTCCTATGTTGTAAAACACGACCATCCTTATTTGCTTGAATATGATCTGGAAGATATTCACAGATATATCCGTTTGCATTCATCCAACAAGCGGTGTCTTTTATTAAAGGTTTCCCAGTAGAAAATCTTTGATAGTGTAAACTACACATCCCTTTTGCTTCTTGCAAATTATTGCAATTTTCTACATTACAATTACCTTTTTGTTTTGCCAGACTTAATCTATAATGTTTAGCACATTGACCTTTTCTGTATACACCGTCTCCACATTCATTACAAATAAATGCTTTTTTAGAAGACCTCATATCTTTTTTATCAATAGATCTTTTAACAAATCTACTTATAGTTGAAGATGATGCATATTCCCTATATTTTAAGTATATCTCTAATACGGGCAAATTGTCAAGGTAGTCTTTTAATATTTCCTGCCCAACTGTTTCATTGATTATTTTTTTATTGCCCATATATGGATTATATCACACGATCACACTTTATACATAATCTAAAACGATTATCCATATTTTGTCAAGCAGTATGTGCTTTGTTATGCTCTAGACGTGAACATAAAAATAGATTAATTAATCTATTATCATCTTTATTTTCATTAATATGATGAATGGTTTCCCAGTCTTCAATAATTCTATTTAATTGTTTTTCTACTACTAGGCGGTGTTCATAATACCAGCCTTTAAAATTTTTAGGATGTTCTGGTACTTTTACCAATACATATCCTTCACGACTAACCTTCCTATCCCGCTTTGCCCAAGCTTTGATAGGATCGTACATTATGCTGTACCCACCGCAGTCCAATAAATATATTTTGCTGGAGCACTTGTTTTGAAAACCACTTGTGTTCCACCTTGTATTGAAATTAGCCAACATGACACTGCTGTTGAAGCACCTGCATATGCAACTCCAGTTATTGATGAAAGATGATTAATTTTTCCACCTATAGGAAATTTTACAGTAAAGCTTGTGCCAGTGGCAGCACCGCCATCAGGAGCTTGTGATCCACCAACAGATACCATAATGCCTGTTGTACTTGATGCAGTACCAGTTGAAGAAATTGTTCCAGTATTAGTGGAACTAAGCCCTAAACTTGTGTTGAGTGTGTTTATCTGACTCTGCTGTTGATTAAGTGCTGCAATAATTTGAGATATAATACTATAATCAATTACTGCATTATCTGTAGGTAATACTAGTCCGCCAGCCATTAGAGTTTATCTCCTTCTTCATGAATCAAGACTTCTTTCTGACTTGCCTTGACTATATCTGTATTAAGCCATTCTAGCACATCTGGATCAGTTACATGACGACGCTTTGAATCACTTACTAGGTATATTTTACCATCAGATATGTCTTTTATCAAAGTCCCGTCCCTGAAGCCCAGGGTTCCAAATAGTTTAAAATTAACTATTTTATCATCAGTAGTATTTATGACTGGAAGATTCCAAGACAACATGGCTCTCTCAGATATAAACTTAAACTTCTTTCCACCCTTAATGTAAAAATAACCCTTTTCAGTACTGGCAATCAATCCACTTGGAACTGTTGGGTTATATACTTTAGGAGTTGGTTTTGGTTGAAAGGCTTTGAGAATATTCATCTATAGCTTTCTGCTTATCTTCCATCAATTGTGCCTGTTGTGTTAATTCTGCTCTAAGTACGGCAATTTGTGTTTCATAATTTGAAACAATTTCACCGATACGTTGTTGTAGAGCAGTAATTATTAATTCTGCTTTATCCATTTTATTCCTATTCGTTAGTTAGTTACTGGTGCAATCAATGCTGTTTGTTCATCTATTTCAGCTTGTAAAGCTGTAATTCTAACAGTAATGTCAGCAAGTTGCGAATTTAAATCTGTAATATTTTGCTGATTAGGCAATGTTGATGCATTAGCTTCAACTAAACTTAAATTAATATTATACTGAGAATAGAGGGCAGATTTAATGTGCTGCTCTATAATAGCAATCTTTTCTTCAGGCGTAAGGGTAATAGTCATGTTTTCCTCCTATCTTATTATACCAGATCTTTGGTTGAATCAAATAATCTATTTAATTAATTTAACTTTTATGCGTTACCCCAGATTGCGGAAGAACAGGTTGTGCATAAAGTGCTATAACTTTTATTGATAGCATCCCTATGCTGCTGACTTTCCCAGATATCTTTAATTAATTTGTCATTTACATTGCCGTACATAGTATCAAAATCATAATCATTACAACAAATAAATAAATCTCCATTTGCATTAATATGGATCCAATCTTCACTACGGCTTCCCATGTTTGCACACCCAATAACCTTTTTACCCTCAGATGATTTTTTAATATGATTTATATTTGTCATAGCCTTAAACGTATCAAGGTGCCCTGCTCTGTCTATTAATCCACCTTTAAAAACATTTATACCAGGAAACATTTTAGAAAACCCGTTCACTTGCTCGTCCCAATATTTTTCAATAATTTCTTTTTCTTGTAAAGGAGAGTTTTCAAGCAATTCTATAGTTCCTCCATTTTTATGTAATGATCCAGAATCTACACCATTTACTTGAATTGATAAGTTTTTATTATAAAAAAGTGATGGGATTTGTTCTATAGTATAAGAAATATTATTTAATATTTTATTAAAAATTTTAGGATTCATATTTACAAGCTTTCCCCATAAATTTTCTTCCGATGCTGGAATATTTAAGCATATACCGTAAACAACATCAAGATAATTCTTAATTATATCAACTTTATCATTTTTTAAAGCAATGCCATTGCTTAATATTAAAGTTTTAAAATTATATTTTCTTAATAATTTCAGCATTTCTTCAAAATTATCATACAACAATATTTCATTATAATGTGCTGTATATACAAAATCAAAGCTTGAATCAACAAAATCACCTTTACCATAATATAATTGTTTTAGGATATTATCTAACACATCTATAGGCATATTCTTTTTTGCAAAAGATGGATTTGGAGAATACGCTACTGGACAATACCAACATCCAGAATTACACAAACCATTAGGATCTATCTGAGCCATTTTAATTTTCATTTATTATTACCTTTCACATTTCATTATATCATTTAAAGCCAGATACTGCATTAAAATTTTATTTGAGAATAGTATTCAAACTGTTCTATTGTTCTTTTTATACCCAAACCCTGATTTCCAAGTATTTTATTATTTATAATATTGTATAATTCAGCATTAGATTCATTTTTTAAAATATTAGAATATTCTGGAAAATCATTCCATGCATGTCTCCTAAAATTTCTTGCTCCATTAATAGGATTAAAATATAGGTGAAATATAGTTTGTTCTTCTGGCAACATTAAATCATAACCATGAGTAAATAATCTAAGTGCCGTTAACAATTCCTCACCCCAATAAAACATTTTTTTATTAGGACTGATCTCTGAAATACTTCCTGAAGAAAAGATGGATCCTCCAGATACAGATCTACAAAAAATATTACCCTGTTCATTCATAGAGGCTTTTTGTGGAATAAATTTTGATTCAATATTATCTGGTTTTTCTTTTTCAAAAATTATAGTTTGAATTGGTGAAGGATTATCAATAATTATTGCTGAACAGTCATCATCATACCAGTAGTTTGAGGGATAAGCTGTAATAACAGGGTTACATCCTTCAGATAAATATTTTTTATAACAGTTAATTAAAATTTCATCCCAATTTTTAACAAATCTAGTGTGGGAATCAACTTGAAAGTAATAGTCTTCTCCATCATAAAAAGAATTAGCCATGTATCTCCCATAACCTACACCTATTCCTTCTGGTGCTTTATCCTTTTTATATTTAATATTATTAAAATCAGGAATAGCAATATCATCATTTTCATAATATGAAAGATGAATTCCAAAATTTAATAAATTATTTTTAGAGCTTTTTTCTAAAGCATCAAGTATTGTTAAAGGTAGTTCATAATCGTGATACGATGCAATTTGTATAAAGATACTTTCCATATTTATCAGACAGGTTCAATAAATTTTGTACCGTCATAAACCCAACCAGTTGTGACTTCTACATCAGGAGCAACCTCCATAATGATTACACCTTCAATTAAAGCTTCCTGTAGAGGCAAAAACTTTTCTACATCAGGAACAGTTATATCCCCTGCCACATCATCCCCTACTACTATAATAAATTTTTTTATAGGCATACTACCACTTTCCTAACGGACATGAAGCATTATCTAATCTAGTTTTTGCTGTCATAAAACAACCACACATTTTGCATTGTTTTGTTAAATTTATTAACTGTGGGCACGTTTTACATATAGAATATCTTTGTTCTGCTTTTTCTTCAGAAGAATACACAGTTTCTGGATTAATAAAATCCCAGGGTCTAGCCTCTCCAAGATTTTCTTTATATTTTTGCCAAGCACTCTTTTCCATATATTTATCCTCTAATCGCTTCACCATTTATGTATTTCCAGCCTATTCCTGCTTGAGAAGTATATTCTACTTCAACAAATTCTGGATCAGACAAAAACCCCGCAACAACCCCTTGTTCTATTAAATTAGAATCATCAAAAGTCATAGCTGTAAGCACTACATTATCTTTATTTAATAAAACAATTTTTCTTATTGACATTTTTCTCCTAAGTACTAAATCATTATATCATTTGCAATAATAAAAAGTCAATATTAACAGGCTGTACATATACCACTGACATAAAGACATTGATGGCAAGGATCATGACCACAAGATGGTGCACCTGGACAAGTTGTAGTAGCAGCAGTTGTGGTTGTAGTAGCAGCAGTTGTGGTAGTAGCAGCAGTTGTGGTAGTAGCAGCAGTTGTGGTAGTAGTTGTGGTAGTAGTTGTGGTAGTTACATTGTTTGTAACTGTTGAACTGTTTCCAACCGTGTTAATAGCATAAACAGAAACAGTATATTGTGTAGAAGCAGGAAGTCCTGAAGCTGTATGAGATGTAGTAGATACTGTTGTTGGACCATAAATATAATTGCTGTTAGATGAGTTGTAAATCTGAACATAATAACTTGTAGCCAAGGTCGCAGGCCATGATGCAGTAAACCCGCTGCTTGTAATTCCTGAGAAAGAAATTACTGGGTTTCCTGGTAGATGTGCAGTTAATGAAGCAGAGGCTAGTGTTGATGATGATGATGGTTTTGCTGCCAAGGTAACAGAAGAAGTTCCTGAACCAGTGGTATTACCATATGCATTATTGGCGACTATAGAAACAATAAGTACGTTATCTCCTGCAACACGACCACTAAATGTATAAGAGTTTGCTGAAGTATTTATTGCTGTTTGAGTTACGGCATTCAATTGCCAGTTAATTGTATAGGAAGTTGCATTGCTAGAAACTCCCCAGCTCACGAATGCCTGACAGCTTCCATTATAAGATGTTACCTGAAGGGATTCTGTCCCTGAAGTACTGAAAGAATAATTTGGAGTAGATGTTCCAGATATATTATTTCTAGTAATTGTTGGACCACTATAAAAATATGCATCATAGTATGTTGCTAGAGATCCTGCTGCCCATGAACCAAAGAATGTGTTGTTTGCATTATCAGTTACAGAAGCAGAAGCTGGGGCAGATGGAAGTGTTGTATTGTCTGCTATAGTATTGACTGTAAATGGTCCTGGAGGGGGATTAACAACTGCTGCACTACCTGTTACAGAACTAGTTCCTGTTGACTCTACACCATAAGATGTTGATATAGTTACAGTTGCACTTGCACCAGAACCCAATCCTGAAACAGTGAATGTGCCGTTCGCAGTAACTGTAGATGGAGAAATTGATCCTGCTGTTGTAGAAACCGTCCATGTTGTGTAAGTAGAATTGTAGTTTGATAAAGAAAATGTAAATCCGCCAGAGACGCTGGTTGCTGCGGAAAGTGCAGGATTTAATTGTGTCAGCCCTGAAATAGTAGAACTCCAAGGATTTGAAGATCCTGTAACTCTAACCCAAAAATAATATATTACTCCTTGAGTAAGTCCAGAGCTTGTATAGCTTAAAGAAGATATCGCTGATGATGTTGGAGTTGTTGATGAAGTTGGAACAGTAGATGAAGTGCTTATGTATACATCATATTGAATACCTGAACCTGATGAAGACCATGACCAAATAATAGAAGTAGAGTTTGTAGTTGTTGCTGTCATTCCTGTTGGGGCAGAGTTTGGTGGGAAAAATAGTCTTATTGAACCATTATCATTTATATAGCCTTTAGATATACTTCTAATTGAACTATTATCATTTATATAAATTTTAGAAATATTTCTAATATTTCCATTATCATTAATAAAAATTGGCATTAGTACTGCAACCAGATATCCCCAGGGTGTGTGCCTGTCGCTGATGGAACTCCAGAGGATGTTGATTGTATTGTTAGAGTTGCTGCATATACATTTGATAAAGATCCTTGCATTAAAATAGAGGAAGGGGTGGATGATGCTGTAGCCAAACCACCAATTTTTACATTTCCAGAGGTTCCTCCATTAACACTTGCACCTAATGAATTCACAGTTATATATGACCCATTACCATCAGTAGTACCGCTATTAATTCTTACTTCACCTTGAATTACATATAAATTAGCTTTTGAATTTCCGAAAGTTGTGTCTGGTGTTGTTCCATCATTTATTATTATTCCATATGTAGTACCGCCAACAAGTAATGGAGAAATGCTTGTTACAACAGCACCAGAGCCATCTGTGAATTGTATTGCATTGGAAGAATTTAGCATCTGTACCTTTTGACCAGAACCGTTATTAGTTTCAATTACACCACCAATAATTGTTCCACCTATAATGGTTGCTGAAGTCATACTAATTGCTGCACTTATTGTTCCTGCAGTTAATTTACCAACATCAAGTTCTGAAATAACTTGACTGGAAATTAAAGTTTTTGACCATGAAGATGTACTTGTTGCAGTATACTGAGCAACTATATTTCCAGAAGAATTGTATGAAAAGAATGTATCGCCTATTTGTTGATTTGCATATCCATGAGAAATAGTTGAGGGAAACACTGGAGTTCCGAGTGATGTATAATACAATACTCCATCTGGACCAAAACCGCTGGTAGATCCAGTTCCTGCAATCGCTCCATAGTGAATAACATTTTTTCCATTTGCAGAAGCCTGAGCAGTATTACCAATATAAGTTCCTAAGTTAGTTCCACTATAAACAGATCCACTTACATCACCAGAAAAATATGCAGATCCTGTAGAAGTTATTCTAAATTGCGGGGCAGAAATAGATCCATTTGTTAAATCAATCAACATTCCTGCAACAGAAAATTTTGGTTCTGTTGATGATAAACTTGCACTATAATTTGAACTTTGTATAGATGGGGAGGTTATTGTTCCTGAAAAAGTTGCTGCTCCAGTTTTAGCATTTAAAAAGAATTCTTGTGTTCCAGAACTCCAAGCACCTATTCCTGTTTGATTAACAATAATTCCAGTTCCGCCTGGATTCGTTGTTGTTAAATCAATTTGACCAATATTAGAAGGAAATGATCCAGCAAATAGTGAACCGCCTGCTAGTTTAATGTCTGTTCCATAGTTAGTTGTTTGAAAATTTGAACCACTTGCAGATAATGAAGGGGTTGTAATTGTTAATGCAGGAGAATAATTTGAAACATGTGGGGTTCCCGCTGCATCAGTATATGTTGCAAAAACTTGTATAGAATAACTTTGATTTGGTGTTAAGCCCAAAACGTCTAAACTATTGGTAGCCATTTTACACTTACAACATCTCTACATAATACTCTACATCCAAAGCTACGTTTGGATTTTTTGGAATTGGACTTGCCAATACTGATTTGCTAACAAGTGATTCTTCCAATGAAATTTCATTAGCACTTGAAACCTTTATAGCATCAATTGTAGCATATGTTCCTGAAGTAGTAGCAATACTTACTGAAGTAACATTATTAAAATTAATAATTGAGTTTGTGCTGCTAACTGATTGGTCAAAGTTTGATGATAAGACTGAATATCCTGCAACTGAAGTAGTTGTAAACGGAATAGTTTGAGATATGCCAGATGCGTCTGTTATTGTTACATTAATTGTTCCCGCCGTTGTATTAAAAGCAAGAATCTGCAAAGAATCATTTGATGTGTAGTGTGAAAAGCCTATTGATAAGTTAGAATTAGTATAAGTACTGTTTGGCAATAAGCTTACAGAATTAGCACCAATTCTTGGGGAGCTATATCCTTGTGCTACATAAGAATTAAAAATAACTGTTCCAGTGGAAGTCCAATTAATCAAATCAGAAAAGTCTGTTAGAACAATATTATTTCTTGTTGAAGTTGAAAATAAAGAATTTTTTGTTGCATAAAGACCTATTTCATATATATTAGCATACAAATCAATTGGCAATGTTGCTCTTACAAGGATAAGGTCTGGATTGTTTGCTAATGTATTAGCAGAAACAAAAGTTTTTAAAGTTACAGGATATCTTGATGTTTCAAAGTTAAGTTGTGTGTCTGTTAAACTTGGTGCTGGTGATGGCATTGCTCCTATAGCCATATCTGCAGCCCAATCTTGTCTTGCTCCCGACAAAAATTGCAAAATCATTTTACGACCATTGGATGTAATAAGATTAGAAGATCTACCAATTTCTACACCATTTTGTTTAAAAACATAAGTTCCTTTAAAATCACATAGCATAAGTCACCGCCGATGAAGATCCTACTGAACCATAGTTTACTTGAACAGAAAGTGTATGTCCCCCTGAAAATACTGCAGGAGATATAGGAGCTACTGAAAATGAATATATCCCAGAAACCAAAGATCCTATTGCTTGAGAAATTGTTGATGGTCCTCCAGCAGATGGAACAACAAAAGATGTGGAACCAGAAGTGGGGCTTGCATATGGAACTCCATTTCCACTTACAGTAACTGTATAACTGACCGCATTTGGTACTGCCCCAAAACTTATTGATATAAGGGTTGGAGTATTAGATACAGTTGTTATAGTACCTACTGGATTAAGAACAGTTGAACCTGGTGCAGCTGAACCAGATACTCCTCCAGAGCCAGATATTGGGGAAGGTGTTGGTCCTGTTCCAGTGGTGTTTGGAGCAGTTCCTGCTACTGGGGTATAGTGTACATGATAAGTGTATGATCCGTCAAGAGGATCATTTGCAGATGTATCAAATGATATTACAATATTTTGAAATATTCCAGTATCTGTGGATACATAACTTATGTCAGAAGTATTCCATACAGGTATACCTGGAGCACTAATAGTTTGATCTATTGTTCCATAAAGATCTATAGCTTCATTGTCATTAAGGAGTACAGACACACCATCAGAAGACGTTGAAATATATTCTTGTCTTAGCCATAGGGCGTAATCCTGTTCAGATAAAACAATTATTTGACCTGGATGACTCTTTAAATAAGCTGGGTTTTTAGCACGTGGGTCTGCAGCAGAGATATAAATAGGTTGTTTTTGTTTAGTGGCAAGAGAAAGAGAACCATTAAATGGAGCTTTTGTGCTTCTTGTCTGTACTGTCATTATTTATACCTCCCCCCAATTATATCATTTTTTAAACGGATACGCTAGTTGAAGCTGTACCAATAACCACTCCAGATGAGTTATAAGCAGAAACAGTAATTGTATAAGTACCTCCAGATACTCCATATAAATAAGTTTCTGAAGTTACTGATGTAGGTACACCCGTTAAACTATAAGAAGGAACTAAGGCACCGCTATTTGGTCCTGATACTAGAACGCTATATGATGCTGTACCAGTAGGTGGGCTTCCCCAAACAACACTGAAAGCTCCTGACCCTACTTGTATTGCACCAATGTTAAATGTTCCTGGAGTACCTGCTGCTGATGTTGTAGTATTAGCTGTTGCTATTGGTCCATTACCAGATGCGTCAACTCCATATACTGAAACAGTATATTGTGTATTATTTGGTAGTCCTGTTAACACACCACTTGTACTAGTGGTGGTTTTTGGGTATCCAATTACAGAATTAGAATTGACACTTCCTGCTTTATAAATATCAACATAATATGAAGTAGCATTTGTGGCTGACCAGCCAACGGTGAAACCTGCACTTGTTGCTGTGCTTGTTGGACTAGAGAATGTTATAGTTGGTGATCCTGGCAATGGTATAGTTGATGATGCACCTGCAATTACATTATTTACTACAAAACCGCCTGGAACAGTAGGAACTTGATTTATGTCGTATGGAGTTACATTTACAGAGTAAGAACCACTTGGTGTAGCATTTGTAAATGTTTGAGATGATGTTGATGAATTTACATACTGAAGAGTACTTGGTAAGATGCCAGCAGTTCTTGGAGTTACATTTATAGCATACTGGTATGTATTAGATGGTGCATTTGCCCAAGATATAGTAAATGATCCAGGTGTGCTTCCCGTTGTTCCAGTTGCTGTGAATGCACTAGTCGCTCCAAATGCATTGGCATACCCTGTTGCTGTTCCAAGGATTCCTAATGAACCTATCGCAGTAACAGATATATTATACAAAGCTCCTGGAATTCCTCCAGTGTAGGATTCTGATGTTGTTGTAAGTGGTACACCTGTTAACCCATAACTTGGAGATAAGCTTCCAGATCCTGGTCCATTAACTGTTACGTTATATGAAATTGTACCTACTGGTGGATTAGACCATGCAAAGCTAAATGTGCCTGCAGTTGCTCCTGTTGTTCCCACAACTGAAAATACTGGAGCTGGTGTTGGAGAAGGTATTGTGCCACCTGTACCGCCAGTTGATACACCTGTTGGTCCACTTACTCCTCCAGTACTTCCGCCAGGTAGGACTGAACCGCCCAAAGCTCCAGAAGCATTATATTTGTTTGGCAATACAACTTTTGCATCACCAATATTATTTAAAGTAAGAATAGTTGACAAACCAGTATCAAATGATTGTTGAATTCCTTGAACAACATATTTTTGATTTACTATATTTCTGAGTTTGTAGTTTACTACAACAATATCGCCAATTTCAAAAAGTGGATTACCATATACTGATACAGTTATATTTCTTGAAAAGCTTTCAAGTGCTCTTGATATAGTTCTTAATACAGAAATTGCAGTATCTTTATCTTGAATCCAGCTACTTGTGATATCAACAGTTTCATTAATATTTGCTACATCAAAAACCTGTTCTGCAATTACATCATCACCTAGTGTTATAAGTGAATCTGTAATTAAGCTGAAGTCTATATTTATTTTATTAATTGTATCTGGAGATTTTCTTAACCATACCATTGATGGTGAAGCATTCACTATTGCAAATCTGCTCTTAAATCCAGAGTGATATATAGGTGAATATGCTAAAGAGTTCTCATCAACATCTATAGAAGGCAGGGGAATTCCTGATGTTGGAGCAGCACCATTAGTGTAGTAATACCATTTATAAGGTATTTTTAAAGGATAGGCATCAAATGATGGTGCCTGAGTGTCTTTTATATCATAATAATTGATTCCAGATACCGCTGGTGTTGATTGTGCCATCCAACTAATTTCAAATATCTTTTTATTACTTGCCAACTTTTCAGCAAACCAAGGTAGGTGATAGTGATATAAAGCACCTTCATCAAGCAATGCTGTTTGTGTTGCATAAAGTTCGCCAAACTGAATGGTTACAGGAACAGTATTTAATCCACCTACACACATTCCAAACCCGCCTGAAGTATCAATACTAGAAGCAGTTAAACCAGAAAGAGTTGATAAAGGTACTTGAGTTTTATTTATAAAAACCTCAAAAGCATTATTTGGATTTCCACTACCTTTAACAAATTTCAAATTAATGTATTTTGCATAATCTTCAAATGGAGATGCCTTTGGATATTTTATTTGATCATTAATAATATTTGTTACATCTATATAAGGAACTGATAAAAAGCTTTTACCATTTACTCCTACTCCCAGCTGATACTGACGAACACCATTTATAATATTTTCTTGTATAAAAACAGTAAGACTTGTTGACTGGGTTGAATCAAACATTACAAGTCCATAAGCTGTACCAGAAGGATTACTTGTATTTGAGTTTATACCCGCCACAATTTTTGTAGAAAATGTATTATATACACTTGAGCTGACACCTGGATCATTTGCAGATAAATAAGCAAAAGCCCCTACTTTTTGAGTTATAGCAATATTTCCATTTATAATAGATGGAGTTAATGACCCTGTATTAAACTTTGTTTGTATATCTGCTAGGCTAGCCATAACAATATGATCTGAGACTGGAGTATTAAACTGACCTCTTTTTACATTTGTTATTCTTCCTGTTGCAGCAGCAGTATATGGATTATTTCCAAACAAATTATTTATCTCTGCTTGCTGTGCTGCAAAATCTGCTGAGTTCAATATTGATCTATTATAAATAGAATTATCAGCACCTGTCCCAGTGAATGCCCACTCTTTATATTGAAAACTTACAATTTCATTTTCAATAATTCCATAACCGTCATGGTCTATGCTATATGATCTAAAGTTAATATCTTGTGTTGATGCTGCGGTTGCTTCATAAGAAGGCACAGTAAAGTATGTATCTGACTGTTTCATTGTTGATGCTAATGTATTATATGTCGCAGCATCATCAATAGTTGAATCCCAGATAGCATTTGTGGAATCCATAAATGTTGGTGCAAAATCTACATAAAGATTTGAGCTATTGGCTAGTCTAGGGTCGGAAGAAATAGTCTTTTCAATTTGTGGGGTCTTATATGTTAAGGTTGCTTTTCCAACTTTGGTTTTTGTTGTTTCTGTAAAAGTATCAATAACTATATTAGGATCAATAGTTAGACTATTAGCATAACCATCATTAATATTAGTACCGCTTATTCCTGTTACAGAAACCCCGCCTGTTGTATCATGCAGTTGCATATTAATAGGATTGCTTGGATCAAAGATTCCATCAATATTTATAAACTTTAAAACTCCATAAGAGTCAACATATGCTGCAATTTGATATGCTTCAAGTATTTCTCTTAATACGTCAAAAACTTTTTGTTGAGATCCATCTACATAAAAATATCTTATTCTTATAGGAGTCTGAGATGTAGTTTGTATTCCAGAAGTATCTGTATGTTTTGAAGAAGTTATCTTTTTAAGACTATCATAGTCATAGTCTGTAAATCCTGCAAAATCTAAAATATTACTTATTAATCTAAATCCATCTTCAGACTGTGAAACATAATCTGTTGGTTGCACTAACTGTAAATATTTGGTTATATCATAAGCGGTAACAACAGTTTGTTCAACATCGCTTATATCCCATGTATCAACATAGAATACTCCGCCTGGGATAACTTTATCTGAGCTGGAAGATCCTGTAACTGAATCTAGGATTCTATATCCGACATAACATTTCACATAGTTTTTAAACAAACCCTTTAATACTGAATTTGTTGAATTGTTTGAAAATAAACTTACAATGGTATTGCTTACATTCAAAGGTATGCTACTTAATGTTATTGTAGCCATATTAGAAGATATTTGAGATATTGGCAATGGGTTTTGTTGATTATCTAATTCCGCATCTGTTTGAACAGACATTGTGTAATAAGATACATCAACTTCAAGTCTAGGGGATATCTCAACAATTTGCATTCTTTGAAATTCTGATGTCTTATCAACCTTAGAACCTGTGCCTGTCAAATTTTCATCTACAGAAGTATAAGATGAATAGGCACTATTTACTGTTGAAGAATTTTGTGTAACTTGTATAGAGTTTATTTGAACTGTTGCATTTACAGTTCCGCCCTTAGATCCTCCAAATTTTATATTTCCCTGATAATCAAAAGATGGAGTTCCTGGCACAGAAGTGGTATCTGCTGTTCCAGTCCAAGGACCGCTAGGATTGGTTCCTGTCAACCATCCACCAGCTGAGTTGTAGTACAAGATGCATGTTCCTGAACTATCTATATCTGAATTTATTAAAGTAGTGCTATAAGAGTATACTGTTGTATTACTACCAGAAGCAGTATTTGTGAAACCGCCCAAAGTAACTGTAAATGATGATGGTACAGAATACACAGTGTTAAATTTAATTACAATTTTGTTTACATTCAAAAGCTGATCGTACACAGCAGAAATTGTTGGTATTGATGAATCTGCAACAAAATATTTATATTGTGACCATTCTGATAATGATCCATTTTTATAAATAGGATTAAAGTTTGGAGCATTGGTTCCAAGAAGGGTAGGGTGGTAAACAACAGGACTTACTGGCATAGTTTGTGAATTCCACTTATAATTACTTACTTGAGATCCCGTAGAAATACTTAAATCTGTATTAATTTTTCTAAAATTTGAAGGCAATTGACATAAAGAATTACCTGAAGGAACAAAACTTTCTCCTGGTCTAAATGCATTAAATGGTGCAGCTGTACTCCACAGGTTGCCATATTTATACTCAAAATCACTTGTTAGATGAACTTCAAGTTGATCAATTAAAACTCCATATGTTGTAGCTCCATCTAATGAATTATGATGCAATGAAATAGTTGGTGAAGAATACGCTGTGCCTAATGGTTGGGAGCTTAAGTAAATTTCAAACTTTGTCCACTGGATACTATCTATTATTTGAGAAGATGAGTGTGCTCTATGAGAATCAATGTATGCCAAAGCTGATAGATTGACTTGTGCATCTCTATCTACTTTTGCAAAGAATGTTACTTTATAAGCATTAGTGGTAGATGATATTTCACTTAAAGTAATTGATGCATCACCAAATCCCGCAAAACTTGAATTATTAGTTGTGTTTATAGATATACAAGATCTGGTCGTTTGACCCGTATCATTTAGAAATACTGTAGTAGATCTTCCACTTGGAACAGTAGTTATTGTATTGTTTGTACTTGACCAACTATCTGATATAGAAATTTTTGTAGGTGATCCATTTGTTGTCAAATATGGAGCATAAAATAAATTATAGTTCCACTCAAAAGCAACTTGAGGGGATATATAGTGTGATTTACCTGAAGCAAAGTATTGCTGTATTGTGGATGAACCTAGCATCAGATCTCCGTAAATTCTATATTGATATTAACGAAATCATATTTAATGTTACGTTTAGAAACCTCATAATCAAAATTAGTTATAAAACCATAATAAGTCATATTTCCTGATTGATTTGCAGAAAATGATGGCACATATGTATCTGTATTTGTATATACATATGGACTTGCAACAACTTCTGTAGGAGTAAATCCAGATGTTGTAGATATACTTTGTGTATTTACTGAAGCAACGGTTAATCTAACATAGATAGGTACGAATGCATTAGCTTCATAAAAGGACTTCAACCAAGCCCCGCCTTTATTACCATCAGAAGTATTGGCGGTACTACTCCAAGTATTCTGCCATGAGGCGGTAATCTTATGTTTTCTAGCAACAACGTATCTTCTTAATGTTCCATCAGCCATACGACTAGTTTTTTCAATAACTTCATAAGCAATCTTTATTGGTTGACGGTTATCATCTGTAATATAATACCAAGTAGTATTATCTAGGGATACTTCAAAGCCAGCATTAATTAAACTTGACATTATTGACCCACCCTAGTCTTTCTTCCACTCATAGCCATTCTTTGTTCTGCTTGCTTAAGAGTATCCATAACTACCTTTGCGATTTCATTTGCATTACTGCCTGGAGCAGTCACATTTATATTATATACTATATTGCCATTATTTGCAGATATTGGTGCATTTACAAATCCACCAGATGCAAAAGCTGGATGGGAAAGAGACATTAGTCCTGATACTGCAGAAGGAACATATCCTCCAACTGCAAAGTGTCTTGCTTGTCTATTCATATGTTGTTTATGAAAGGTAATAGATGAGTTAGTTCTAGCTACTCCGCCCTTAGCCAATCTCACAGCATTAAGAGCATCAAATGTTCCTTTGCCGTAATGTGCAACTGAACTTGCTTTAATTACATATTCACCATTTGAAAGCATTGCTGGGATTGAATCAGATGTTGCAGTTCCTGGGCCTGTAATATGTCCACCAGTATCAAAGTGACGGGCTTGACGATTCATATGTTGTTTATGATAAGTTATTGAAGAATTAGTTCTAGCCACTCCGCCTTTGGCAAAAGTAGATATGCCTCCTAGCCCATTGGCATTAGCCCACATACCTATTAATTTATTTTTATTATCTGTCACACGACCGTTGGGCCAAAAGGTGTGTCCACTTTTTGAATCAGTCCATTGATCAACAGCATCTGGCCCCTTGACTTCAACTTGATGTTTATTAAACCAATGAGGGTTATAGACCACTTTCATTCCTGAAGGAATCGTATAAGGTAAACTTGGGTTATATACTGCAGGACCATTTGGACTACCTGCAATTATTGGTTGCCCAGTTTTTTTATCATATCCTAAAGTCTGTCCAGGTGTCTGTGGAGAAGTCTGATTTTTTCCATAAGTAGATTGCGGAGTTGAGCCA
>Ga0316228_1001857_pt1 | contig 20106 bp, 17 predicted proteins | sample TBH18021metaG_FD_206005 | JGI IMG/M metagenome (GOLD analysis project Ga0316228, IMG submission 206005) | Freshwater microbial communities from Trout Bog Lake, Wisconsin, USA - TBH18021 | ecosystem: Environmental > Aquatic > Freshwater > Lake > Hypolimnion/Profundal zone | place: USA: Wisconsin... | reverse complement strand
CTCGCTGGCCTCGTGCCTCATGACCCACCGGGCTCGGAGTGTTGACCAGGGTTTTGAGAAAACTGAGTGATTCTTCGCGCATGAACAAAATTAAGGCGGAAGTGGCTCGCAGTGCCAAGCAAAAAGGGGCCTGCCCGCGCGATCGGGTTGGTTGTCGCTGCCGCGGTCAGGTGGACCGGGCGCATCGGGATCAGCCTTGGGGGACCATCCGGCCGCGCTGCCGGTTTGCCTCATAAAGGAACACGGCGGCGGCGCTGCCTACGTTCAGGGAGTCGACCATCGGTGGCATCGGGATGGCGGCGGCGTCGTCGCAGGCTGCCAGCACGGGCGGCGAGATCCCGTAACCCTCGCTGCCGAACACCACACAGCAGTCCTTGGTAAAATCAGCCTGGGGCAAGGTCTGGCCGTCAGCGTGCGGATGCGCGGCGATCGTCCGCAGCCCCCGCGTCCGCAAGTAATCGAGTGTTTCCGTCAGGCTCGCCGTCTCGACGATCGGGAGTTGAAAGACCGTCCCCATGGAACTGCGGACGGCTCGGCGCAGGAACGGGCTGCCGCAAGTCTCCCCGACCAGTAGCGCCTGGATGTTGAACGCGGCACAGTTCCGCACCAGCGACCCGATGTTCTCGGCGCTCGAAAGCCCATCCACCGCCGCCAGCAGGTGCGGACGCCCCGCCGCCGCCAGCAGGTCGGCCAGTGCCGGGGGAGGCGGGACCATGCCGACTGCCAGCAAACCCTGGTACATGGAGAACCCGGTCAACGACTCTAACAACTTTTTTTCCGCCACGAAGACCCGGATCGCCTCGGGCCGAGCCGCCAGGAGCGGCTCAAGTTTCCGACACCAGGACTCCGGGAGCAGAACGGAAACCACCCGGAAGCGACTCTCCAATAGCCGGCGTACCACCTTCTCACCCTCGGCGACGAAGATCCCTGCCGCCCGCTGCTCGAACTGGCGTCGCATGGTGCGGTAGGGCTGCAACTCCGGCAGGTCCAGGGTGGTGATGGGGAGGACTTGGAACACTCAGTTGGAGGGGTGGCCGTCCCGCTCAGGCGGGTTTGAGCGGATGGGGAGGCGGCAAGGGGTCGAATGACAGGCTCGGCTGCGTTAGCGTGGGTGCCGGGCGGGGAGGTGCCACCGCCTCCTCGGCGAGCGTCAGCGTGGGGCAGGGGGTTGCCTGCGAAGTCAACTCCAGTCGCACATGGGAAGCGCCGATCTGGCGGAGACGTTCGTTCATCACCCGGCGTGCCAGTTCCGGGCGGTTGCATTGGCTGCTCAGGTGGGCCAGGTAGAGATGCCTCAGGCTGGGGGACATGATGTGGCTGGAGACATCCGCGGCGGCTTCATTCGAGAGGTGTCCGTGGCGTCCCAGAATACGTTGCTTGAGGCTCCAGGGGCGATGCGGACAATCTTGCAGCATCTTGATGTCGTGATTAGACTCCAGCACCAACACGTTTACGGTGCGGACCCGCTCCAGGACCAGTCGGGTGGCGTGGCCGAGGTCGGTCACAAAACCGATATTCCCGGCGTTCGTCCGTAGCAGGTAGCCTACCGGTTCCTGCGCGTCGTGCGGTATGCTGAAGCTTTCGATGCCGAGGTTGCCGAGGTCAAAGCCGGTCCCCGTCGTAAACAGGCGGGCGTTGAGCTTGGTCTTAAGCTGGTACTCGATGGCGTCCCGGGTGGGGCGATTACAATACACCGGCAGGCCGAGCTTCTCACTCAAGGAAGGGAGTCCCTGCACATGGTCGGCGTGTTCGTGAGTGATCAGGATGCCCGTCAGGTTCTCCGGCGTCCGGCCAATGCTGGCCAGCCGCAAACGAATCTGGCGCAGACTGAACCCGGCATCGATCAAGATGCGGGTCTCTCCGCTCTCCAGGTAGGCGCAGTTCCCCGAGGAACCGCTGCCGAGAATGGTCAGGGAAACAGACACAATTTACCTTAGTGGCCACTCCGCTTCCGGGCAATGTTTTTCCAGGATCGGAACCCTCAACGTCTCCCTAATTCGCTGGCCTAGTGGGCCCCGAGGGTGGCGGCGTTTCACCAGGCGAGAGACTCAGGACCATCGGGCGTCCGGGCGCGCAATGGCCCGGCGGATCGCCTCAGTTTCGGCCCGGTGATAGGGGCGTGCAATGTCATCCACCTTTACAAAATCCACCCCCCCAGGCGACGAACAACTCGAAGCCGGAATCGTAATACGCCTGAGCCCCGGGTTGTTTAAGGTCCACGCCATAGAGGTGAGCGGGCTTGTGCGGGCTTGCCTTTGAGGGCTTAAGCGCTAATCCTCCCGGCATGATGCAAGATCGAAGAGCATTTCTGAGGCAGGCGAGCCTGGGGGCAGCGGGGTTGGGCCTCATTTCGTTAGTTCCCGGCTGCCAAACCTCTCGGTTCAGTTTTGGTGGCAAACACCTTCCGCGCAGCGCGCCGGAGGCCGAGGGGGTGTCATCGGCGGGCGTACTCGCTTTCCTGGCGGCGGCGGCACGGGAACAATACGAACTGCACAGCTTCATGCTGGCTCGGCATGGGCGCGTGGTGGCGGAGGGTTGGTGGGCGCCCTATGGGCCTGACTTCAACCACTGGATGTATTCGATGAGCAAGAGTTTTACATCGACGGCGGTAGGGCTTGCCGTGGCGGAGGGCAAGCTGAGCGTCGAAGATCCCGTGGTTTCCTTCTTTCCGGGTGAAGCGACCGGGGCGGTGAGCGAGCACCTGGCGGCCTTGCGGGTCAAGCACCTCTTGACCATGTCGGTCGGGCATGGCACGGACCCGACGCGGGACATGGTTAAGCAAGAGAATTGGGTGAAGGCCTTCCTCGACTGGCCCATCACGCAGCCGCCGGGCAGCGCTTTCCTCTACAACAGCGGCGCCACCTACATGTGCAGTGCCATCGTCCAGCGGGTCACGGGCCAGCGGGTGGCGGATTACCTGAAGCCCCGGCTTTTTGAACCGCTGGCCATCGAGGGCACCGCCTGGGAGACCTGCCCCCGTGGGATCAATGTCGGTGGTTGGGGGTTGAGCATCCGCACCGAAGGGTTGGCGAAGTTCGGACAGTTGTATCTGCAAAAGGGGAAGTGGGCGGGACGGCAGATCCTCCCCGCCCAATGGGTGGAAGAGGCGACGACGTTCAAAATCCAGCAACCCTCACCGGCCCAACCGAGCCGGCCAGCCGAGAGGAACGACTGGCTCCAGGGCTACGGTTATCAGTTCTGGCGCTCCACCCACCATGCCTTCCGCGGTGATGGCGCATTCGGCCAGTTTACCATCGTGATGCCTGAACAGGAGGTCGTCTTGGTAATGACCTCCGAGAGCCAGAATCTCCAGGGACAACTGGACTTGGTGTGGGACCATTTGCTGCCAGCGTTCCACGCTGGTCCGCTGGCGTCGGACGCCGCTTCGGCGGAGGCGTTGCGCCGGAAACTCGCGTCGCTCGCCCTGCCGCCGCCGATGGCTCAGGCGGCCTCCCCCTGGGCGGAACGCCTCTCCGGAAAAGTCATTCAACTTGAAGCCAACGTCCTGGGCCTCCAGAGTGTCGCTTTTACGTTTCAGAAGGACGCCTGCCTGATGACCTTCCGGGGTGCCCAGCACGATTACCCGATCGTTTGCGGCATCCATGCTTGGCATCGCGGCGAGACGGCCTTGCCCGGCACTCCGCCGCGACTGGTCTCGGGTGGAGCGGCCCCGGCCGGAACGAAATTCAAGATTGCCGCCAGCGGGACTTGGGAGAACCCCAACACCTTCCAAGCCACGCTGCAGTACTACGAAACCCCGCATCACGACAACTTCATTTGCCGTTTTGAAGGTGACACCGCGACCATCACCTTCATGAACAGCTTGGCCCAAGCGAGCCCACCGCACGTGGACGTGCGTGGGGTGCTCAGGGGCAAGATCTGAAGGTCACTGAAGTGGCTGGATGGTTCAGGGGCGCGCTCCTTCATTGATCACGACCGAGGCTTGGCCGGGACGCGCGGTCCGGGCTGGTTGAGTTTCAGACCGGTGATTTTGAGCACCCCCGGCGCCCGGGACGGGGGGGTGCCGGGCAATTTCAGCTTGAGACCGGCGGCGTCCTGCGTGAAGTCGATCCCGCCCGTTTGGCCCAGAACGGTCACCGTTTCGACCTTACCTCCCAGGGCGGATCCGGTCGCCAGGGCTTTGATCAGGGTTTCCGTGGCTGGCCAGTTCAGGCAGATCGCATAGAGCGTGTGGTTTTTGGCGGTGAAGCAGACCTTGCCCTCGGCCGATTTCGTCCAGGCATGGGTGCCATAAATGGCCTCGCCGTTGGTTTCAAGCCAGCGGCCCACCTCCAACAGAACCTGCTGCTGCTCGTCGGGGATAGTGCCGTCGGCGCGCGGGGAGATGTTCAGGAGCAGATTTCCGCCGCGGCTGACCGTATTGATCAACTCGCGCAAGACGGCATCCGCGGCGCGATAACGCATGTCGTTGATATAGCCCCACGAGTCACCGATTGGGTCATCGATCTGCCAGGCTCCGGCCAGGACTTCGCTGGGCCCACGCCCGGCCTTCTCAAAATCGAGGATGCTCCCCGCCAGGTAGGCGGTGTCCTTGGCGGCGATGGAAGCCTCCAGGCCCCACTCCGTGGCGCGATTATAATAATAGGCCGCGAAGCGCAGCTTTACCTCGTCGTAGGCGCGGTCATTAATGCCGTTATCGAAATAGACGAGCTGGGGCCGGTATTTGTCCACCAATTCCTGGCAGCGGGCGAGCCACTCTTCCTGAAACTGCGGCGAGGCGTTGCCGTCGTTCATCTGGCCGGGTACCGGCGGCCCATAAAAGTCGGCGTAAGCGGGGTCGAATTGGTCGCTTTTGACCCGCGAGGACGGGTACATGAAGGTATGGTGTTCCATCCGGTGGTTGGAGAGGCCGAAGACGAGTCCCTGCTGGCGAACCGCGGCGGCCAATTCGCCGATCAGGTCGCGCTTGGGGCCCATTTTGGCCGCGCACCAGCGGGTGAGGGCGCTGTCGTACATGGCAAACCCGTCGTGGTGTTCGGCTACCGGAACGACGTATTTTGCCCCCGCCTTGCGGAAGAGCGCGGCCCATTGGGCGGGGTCGTATTTCTCCGCTTTGAAGAGCGGAATGAAATCCTTGTAACCGAATTGGTCGGGCGGGCCGTAATGCTCGGTGTGCCACTGGGCAAAGGTGGCGTACATGTGCCGGGCATACCATTCGTTGTGGTAGGCGGGGACCGTGTAGAGGCCCCAATGGATAAAAATGCCGAACTTGCCCCCAAGAAACCACTCCGGTGTTCGGTAGTGCTCCCGCAGGGAATCCCAGGTCGGTTCCCAGGGTCCGGGCGGGAGCTCGCGAGCTTTGAGGGGCGCGGCCGGATTCAGGTTGGTTGGGCTTGCGGCCGCGGCGGAGGATACGGGCGACCCCAACGCCAGGAGCAGCGCCAGAACGGCGACCGGGACGAATGGGCGAGTCATGTTGAGCTATCGTCCCCTCGGTGGGGCTGACTTTCAATCGCAACTCTGGTCTTGAACATGGTTACTATGTAAAGGGCTCCGGGGCTTGGTGCAACCTGATTTGTCGGGCCGGCGGGCCGACCGGCGCAGCCGATCCAACCCAAAAAGAGCGGCCCGCGTTCCCGCGGGCCGCTCCCGACCTTACCAACACTTAATACTTAGAGTGATTGAACGAACAACCACAACTTTTGGATGCCTCAGGCGGGAATTCATCCAATGAATTATGCTGAAAAAACTTGGTCTTGGGCCCAGGGTCGCTAAAATGCTCAGTTCATGTTGACTTTGTCTGGAATTAGCAAGGCGTACGGGGGACGGGTTTTATTCTCCGATGTCACGCTGCAAGTGAACCGCGAGGACCGTATCGGGTTGGTGGGTCCCAACGGCGCGGGGAAGACCACGCTTTTCTCCATCATCCTTCGCGAGGAGCCTTCCGACGAGGGCGAGGTCACCATGGAACGGGGCGTGACCATTGGATATTTGCCCCAGGAAAACGCGCCTGCGGGTGACGAGACCGTCATCGAGCTGGCGACGGGCATAACCCCCGAGTACGTGCAGTTGCGCCGGATTCTTAAAGCCTGGGAGGCGGACCATCCGACGGAGGCGCTCCACACCGAGGAGATCCACGACGACGTGCATGACCGGTTCAACGAGCTGGGAGGCTACCGGCTGGAGGCGAAGGCGAAGCAGATCCTGGTGGGCCTGGGCTTTCGCGATCAGGATTTCGAGCGTCCGGCGCGGGAGATGAGCGGGGGTTGGGTGATGCGGGCCCACCTGGGCCGGTTGCTGGCGCAGGAGCCGGACCTGTTGCTCTTGGACGAACCGACCAACCACCTCGACCTGGAGGCTTTGATCTGGTTCCAAGGCTACCTGAAGAGCTATCCCGGGGCGATTTTCGTCATTTCCCACGACCGCGAGTTTCTGAACCAGCTCGTGGGGAGCATCGTCGAAATCCGCCAGTCGCGGCTGATCCGCTACCGGGGTGGTTACGATGATTACCTGGAGCAGCGGGAAGCTTATGAAACGCAGCTCCTGGCGGCCTACAAAGCGCAGGAGCGCGAGGTCGCGCGACTGATGCTGTTCGTCACGCGATTTCGGGCTAAGAACACGAAAGCCGCGCAGGCACAGAGCAAACTCAAACAGATCGACCGGATGGAGCGGGTGGAAGCGCCTACGGCAGATGAGAGCAAGTTGGATTTTCACTTCCCACAACCGCAACGGAGCGGTCAGCGGGTGATCCGCCTGGAGGGCATCCATCACGCCTATGGTGAGAAGGTCGTCTATCAGGGCGTTGATTTTCAGGCGGAGCGAGGTCAGCGGATTGTGCTGGTCGGTCCGAATGGCGCGGGCAAGTCGACCCTGCTGAAGATCCTGGCTGGCGTACTCCCCGTCCAGCAGGGCATTCACACCCTCGGGCACAATGTGAAGAGCGGCTACTACTCACAATACCGCGTGGACATGCTCCATCCCGAGCGGACGGTATTGGAGGAGGCGCTGGATACTCCCCAGCGCATCACGGAGCAGTTTATCCGCACACTCCTGGGCTGCTTCCTCTTTCGCGGCGACGACGTGTTCAAGCAGGTCGACGTTTTAAGCGGAGGCGAGAAAAGCCGGTTGGCCCTGGTGAAGCTGTTGCTGGATCCGCCGAATCTTTTGTTGATGGACGAGCCGACCACGCACTTGGACATTTCGAGCATCGACGCCCTGGCCTACGCGCTGGACCAGTTTCAGGGGACGCTCATCTTTATCAGTCACGATGTCTATTTCATCCGCGCCCTTTCCAATCACGTCGTCCACGTCAACGCCGGCCGCCTGACCCATTATCCTGGCGGTTACCAGTATTACCTGGACAAGACCAAGGCCCTCTCGGAGCGGGCGGCGCTTACGGCCGGTGGCCCGGAAGCCGCCCGCCAAAAGGCGAGCTCGAACTCGGGGGGCGAGGCCGAGGGTGGACCGTCGCGGAAGGAACAGAAACGCCTCGAGGCCGAGCACCGGCAGGCGCGGTCCAAACAGCGCAAGACCCAGCAACAGGTCGTTCATCGGCTGGAGCGGTCAATCCAGGAACTCGAAACCCGCCACGCGGCGCTGGTGGAGGAACTGGAGCGGCCCGAAACCTATGCGGCGACTGGGCGCGCGGTCGAGATCAACCGCGACCTGATGGACGTTCAGGAGCGCTTGGCACAGCTCAATCCCGAATGGGAACGCGAGGCCGGACGCCTGGCGCAGATGGACTGATCGCGCCGGCGGCGGCGGGTCATCCTTCCACCTCGGCACGGGTTGTTTGGCCAACGATTGGTCAACCATTGTCGCTTTACACCTACGTCCCTCCTCGCGCAGAATGGGGCCGTCATGAGTGAGCAGCGCAGATGCCTCGCCAGCGGGCTCGGCTGGGGATGCGATCGATCCGCCTTGAGGATCGACCGGGGTGGTCCACACGACCTCGGTGGGCCGAAGCCAATGGCGCCATCCCCGGGCCTGACTGCCTTTACCTTGATTGAACTGTTGGTGGTGGTGGCCATTATCGCCATCCTCGCAGCCCTCCTGTTGCCCGTCCTGGGCAAGGCCAAGGTGCGCGCGCAGGGCATCGCCTGCATGAGCAATACCCGGCAACTGCTCTTGGCCTGGCGGATCTATGCGGATGATAACCGGGAACTTTTCGCGCCCAATGAGCCGGGCGAGCCCGGCTGGGTTTCCGGTTGGATGGACTTCCTGCCCTGGAATTCGGACAACACCAACCTGCTTTACCTGACCGACGAGCGGTTCGCCAGCCTGGCACCCTACACCCGCGCGCCGGGGATTTATAAGTGCCCTGCCGACCGGAGTGTCGTGCCCGGCCTCGGAGCGCGGGTGCGCAGCGTCTCGATGAGCCAGGCGGTTGGAACGAAAACCAATGGCACGCCGGTCACCGGACCTTGGTTGCCGGGGCCTCTGGACTGGAACCAGAGCACTTGGCGCACCTACCGCCGATTCTCCGACATCACGGCCCCGGCGCCGGACCACCTCTGGGTGATCATGGACGAACATCCCGACAGCATCAACGACGCCCAGTTGGGGTGGGAGTGCGGGCTGACGGGGGCGTCGTCGCGCATCGTTGATTGCCCCGCCAGTTTCCATGCCGGGGCTTGCGGGATCGCCTTTGCCGACGGCCATTCGGAGATCCACAAATGGCGTGGCACTCGTATCCGGCCGGCGCCCACCTACACCGGCACCCTCCCCGCCAACGTGCCGGCGGACGATAGCGTCCAGGATGTCGCCTGGTTGCAGGAACGTACCTCCGCCCCCAGGTAGCCGGCTGGAAACAGTTTGGCTTGGGTTGGATCCGTTGCTTCTGAAGGGGGCGCCGAATTCTGCGCTGGAGATAGAGTTGCTCGGCTTTCGCTGTTTGGCTTCGCTGTTTGGCTTTGGCTTGACTCGAGCAGAATTGGAGCGAACATCGGTAACTGATGAGCCGGTTGATTTTATGCGCATGGCTGGCGCTTGCACTGGCAGCCGGATGCCAGAAGAACCAGTCTGTCGTGGGGGGCGATGCCTCTGCCGCGCCGCCGTCACCCCGGGGGCCGGGTCCGATGCCCTACGCCGCTTCCAATACCGTCGTCATTGACCCCGTGGACCCGTCCCTGGCGCTGCAGCAATTGTCTCAAGAGTTGCGCAATTACGTGGTCCGCACTCGGACGGTGCCGCGGGGTTTTGACGAATTTGTCGGGAAATCCCACATCGAAGTGCCCCCGCCCCCGGCCGGCCAGAAATACGTCATTCAAGGCCAGGCTGTGGTGCTGGTTAAACGCTAAACCGCCTTGGCATGACACAGCTTTCGGGCACCACCATTATGAGCCAACGCCCACGCCGTTCGACGGCGAGCACCCACAGTGCCTTCACCCTCATCGAACTGCTGGTCGTGATCGCGATTATCGCCATCCTGGCGTCCCTGCTATTGCCGGCCCTGAGCAGCGCCAAAAGCCGGGCTTGGCGCATCCAGTGTAGTTCGCAGCTTCGGCAACTTGGACTGGGGTTTAACCTCTTTTCCCTGGATCACGAGGACCGGTATCCGCCGGCCGGCTATGGAGTCAGTGACACCAGCCAACTGGCGTGGGACTCCTGGATTCACCGGTATATCGGCGGCACCGCTCCGGATGCATCGCTGCTTACCGCGCTGACCCCCACGGTGTATTGCCCCAAGATCGAGCTCTGCCCCGCCGATCGCATGCCGACCCTCGTCAGCGATCCCCAATGGGGCTGGGTCAATTATGGCATGCGCCGGACCTATGCCATGAATAGTGTTGGTTCCAATTGGGGTACCGATTACCAGGTGTCCACCGTCGGTCAGACCTATCCCTTACCTGACCTGAGCAAACCCGGGCGGCATGGGGTGGGGATTTACTGGCAGGATGGCGGTTTGACGGGGGGGATCCCTGACTTGGACGCCAGGGGCTATCGAACTGGGGTGGTGACGGATCCGGTAGGCACCATCCTGCTGACAGAAGAGCCCAACATCCAGAATGCGGTTGGCAACATCTGGCCTTGCGTTTGCAACGGCCCCAGGGGAGCCGGTGACCTTTACCAAGTCGACCCGTCCCCCGACGCCAAGAATTTCGGCAACAACCAATACGGCATCCATGGCCAACGGTTTAATTATCTCTTTCATGACAACCATGTCCAGGCGCTCAAAATTGAGAACACCGTGGGCACCGGGACCCTCGGCGACCCCAAAGGGATGTGGACAGTGACGCCGCGAGATTGATATAAATGGGACTGGTTCGGTGACCTATTGTCATGAGTCGCTTTATTAACCTGGAGTTCGACGGGGAGTCCGAGGGCCAGTCGCAGCCGCAGAAGGCGCTGGCCAAGGAGGAACTCTATTATCTGGCCGAGGCGCGGTCGGCCTTTGAGAACGGCGAATTCGAGCCGGCGCTCCGACATTATTCGAAGGTGCTGGAGTTCAATCCCCAGAATGTGGCCGCCTGGGCTGGGCAGGTCCGGATGCTCATCGAGTTGGGCGAGTATGCGGAGGCGAAGCTCTGGGGCGACAAGGCGCTGGAGAAATTCCCGGGCGATCCCGAGTTGCTGGCGGCCAAAGCCGTGGCGCTGGGACGGGCGGGTGACTTGGCGGCGGCGCTGGCGTTTTCGGACGCGGCGATTGCGGAACGGGGGGATACCCCTTACGTTTGGCTGGCCCGAGGGGATGTGCTGCTGGCGCGGAAGGAGACACGGGCGGAATACTGTTTTGAGAAGGCGCTGCTGCTGGCCCCGGGGGACTGGTTGGTGGTCTGGCTGGCGGCGCGGATTCGGTATCACTACGAACAATTTGCCCTCGCGCTCAAGTTGGCGCAGCAGGCTCTCGAAGAGAACGGGGCGCATTTTCTCCTGTGGCTTGAACTGGGCCGCTGCCAACAGGCGCTCGGTCTCCTGGGCGCCGCGCGGCAGTCGCTGGGCCATGCCAGCCAACTCAATCCACAGTCTTTGTCGGTACGCCAGGCGCTGAACGAACTCACCGATTCGGGCCTGGGGAGTCGGTTGCGTGGGTGGTTTCGCCGCTGTTTTTCTTGATGAGCACGGAAAAACTCGATCGTTTGTTGGCCGCAGCCAATGAGTTTGACGCCTCGGACCTCCACCTCGTGGCGGGGGTTCCCCCTGCGTTTCGGGTCAACGGGGAGATCATCATTGCCGACGAGGATGCGCTGACGTCGAAGGATGTGGCGGAAATGACGGGCAGCCTGCTCAACGAGCAGCAGCGGCGGAAGTTTGAGGAGGAATGGGAATTGTGCATCTCGGTGCTGCACAGCGTGGCCGGGCGGATCCGGGCGACTTTCTACCGGCGCAACGGTAGTCCGGAGATGAGCCTGCGCTTTTGCGGGGGACACATTGCGACGCGGGAGGATCTCGGTTTGCCGGACAAAATCGACGATTTGGCCCGTCGTCCCAACGGGTTGGTGCTGGTCACGGGCCCGACCGGCGCGGGGAAGACGACCACCTTGAATTACATGGTGGACCTGATCAACAGCGAGCGACGCTGCAAGATTGTGACCATTGAGGACCCGATAGAGTTTGTTCATGAGAACAAGCGCGCGATCGTGGTCCAGCAGGAGGTGCTGACCGACGTTCGTTCCTTCAACCACGCCCTCATCCATGTGTTGCGCCAGGACCCCGACGTAATTGTCGTGGGCGAGATGCGGGATTTCGAGGCGATCTCGACGGCATTGACGGCGGCGGAGACCGGGCACTTGGTGCTCGCGACGATGCATTCGCCGAGTGTGTCCCATGCCCTCGAGCGGATTGTGGGCGTGTTTGAGGGCAGCGCTCAGCGACAGATCATCCTGCAGCTTTCCAACGCCCTGCAAGGTATCATCGCCCAGGACCTGCTTCCGGCGGCCGATCGCACCCGCCGGGTGCTGGCTTATGAACTCATCGTGGCCAACGGCGCCGTCCGCAACCTGATACGAGAGAACCAGTTTCACCAGTTGGAGAACACCATCCAGACGGGCCGGAAGGAGGGGATGGTGCTGATGGACAATTGTCTCTACGACCTCTATTGCCGGTGTGTGATCACTTACGATACGGCCCTGAGCCGGGCGCGGCACCCTGATCGGATCTCGCGCCAGAGGAGCTAAGCGGCCCGGCGGAGTTTCGGGGCGTGAGGATCCCCGGCCAGGCCTGTCTGATTAGCGAGCATGTATCTGTCTATCACCCTAGGCGCCAACCGGGAAACCCTCCGGCTGTTTCTGTTGGTTTTTCTGCCGCTCTTCCTGTTGGTGTGGGCGGTGGCGATGGGCCGCATCCTGCTCAAGCCACTGCGCCGACACGAGTTGCTGGTGGTGCTGCTGCTCAAGTGGCTGTGCACGGTGATTGCCATCGGGTTCCTGGTGAAGGTCGTCATGCCGATGGTGGGACGTGGGGGATACGAGGCCATCATGTCGGGGTTGCCTTTGGCCTTGTTTACGTTACTCGCGCTGACGGCGCTCTGGCGCCATAGCATCGCGGAGATGATCGCTCGGCCTTTCGAGAACCTTTACGTAGGGGGGGGCGAACCGGAGAAACCGCACCCGGTTTACTCGGTCGCCCAGGCGCGCCAAAAGCAGGGCAAATACGCCGAAGCCATCGAGGAAATCAGAAATCAGCTCGCGCGGTTCCCCTCGGATGTTCAGGGGTATGTGATGATGGCGGAGGTTCAGGCCCGGGATTTGAAGGACCTTCCGGCGGCCCAGGCGACGATCGATGACTTTTGTGCCCAGGAAGGTCAGTCGCCGCCGCATCTTGTCTTCGCGCTTTATTCGATGGCCGACTGGCACCTGGAACTCGGGAGGGATCGGGCGGCGGCGCGGCGGTGTCTCGAGCGCGTGATTGAGGTCTTGCCCGACACGGAGTTCGCCCTCAACGCGGCCCAACGCATTGCCCATTTGGGGACGGCCGAGATGTATCTTCCGCCGGAGGAACAGAGGAAATTCGAGGTAATCGAAGGGCCCCGGAATCTTGGTCTGACCGGAGATCCTCCGGCGGTCAAAGTTCCGGGGGACGATCCGGCACAGGCCGCCGCCGACTACGTCAAACATCTCGAAGAGTTTCCCCTGGATACCGAGGCGCGGGAGAAGTTGGCAATTCTGTATGCCGAACACTATGGCCGCTTGGATATAGCCTCAGACGAACTGGAACAGATGATCGCGATGCCTAACCAGCCTGCGCGATTGGTGGTGCACTGGCTCAACTTGCTGGCCGATCTCCAGGTTCATCACGGGGCTGATCTCGAAACCGTCCGGGGGACTCTCCAACGCATCATTGACGCTTATCCCAAGATGGCGGCGGCCGAGATGGCTAGGAAACGGCTCAACCTTCTCAAACTCGAATTCAAAGGCGGGGAGACCAAAACCACCTTCAAGCTGGGGGTTTATGAGCAGAATATCGGCCTGAAAAAGGCCACCCCGGACGGGCGATACCCGCGTCCGGGGGGCAATCCTCGAGCCAACGCCTGAGTTCTCCGTCGACCTAGGAACTACTGCTGGGCCGCCTGCCGGGCCATCTTGACGGCAATTTCCTTGTCGATCTGATTGGCCAGCACGAGGTCGGACCCGCCACCGCTTCGGCGAACTTGAACGGTGACTTGGGTAAGTTCTTTGTCCGCCGGCGTAATGCCGATCCAGACCTTGGATTCATTAACCTTGCCCTGAACATACTTGACCTGGCCGGCGGCCGTGTAATTGATGCCTTCGTTGGTGATGATGCCATCGTCCTTGAGGACATCCTTAGCCGCCTGATAGACGGTGTCGGGCGCCACCCGGTAAAGGGACAGGAACTTGTCCTTGACGAAAGGAATGGCGGCCGTCTTGCCGCCGGAGGCCGTATCCACACAACCGGAGACCAGTACCATCGCTCCACAGACGCACGCCAATAGCTTCATTTTCATTAGCCTTCATCAAACCACTTTCCGCCCCGCCGTCAAGCCGGAAGTAGGGACTTGCAAACCACCCACCGAGGGATAAAGTTGGTTGTGGTCTATAGACTGGGCAAATGGCTGTTTCCGAAAAACCCGCGCATGGTGCGGTACCGGAAGCTGCAACTCCTTTTCTTCACCATTGTTTTTAGCCTCCTCGCGGCGGTCGTGGTGGCTTTGATGTTTTATGCGGCCTATCAGGCTACCGGCCGGTTATAGCGTTGGGAGCAATGGGCGCAGGGGACAAGCAGCACAATCCGGGCTGCGCGGGCGGCAGAAGTGTTTTCCCACCATCACGATCTGGGCGTGGTAATCCTGCCAATAATCCAGCAGGTTGGAGTTCCCCTGCAACACGCGCTCGCACCGTTGCTGCAAAGCGCCATAGGAAACCTCGGCCGCGCTCCACTGGTGCCGGAGGAAAATGCGCCGGGTGTAGGCATCGACGACGAAAGACGGGTGCCCTCCCGCGTAGAGCAACATGCTGTCGGCGGTTTCCGGCCCGATGCCGTTGATGGCCAGGAGGGCTTGGCGGGCCGTGGCGGTGTCGGCGGCGAAGAGAGAATCGAGCCGGCCACCGTGGTTTTCAATCAGCACACCCAGGAATGAGCGGAGGCGCCGGGTTTTGACGTTGAAATAGCCCGCCGGGCGGATCAGTTCGGCCAGTTGGCTTGGCTCCAGGGCATAGAGTCGCGCCGGTTCCAGCACCCCGCCAGCCTTCAGGTTGGCAATCGCCCGTTCGACGTTACCCCAGTTGGTGTTCTGGGTCAGGATCGCACCCACACAGACTTCGAAGGGTGTATCACCGGGCCACCAATGCTGATGGCCGAACCGTTCGAACATCAGGCGGTAGGCCTGGGGCAGATCGCGCGCAGGGTGCTGCGGGGGCGATCGCCGGATCGGACTGCGCATGGTGAGACTGTGCTAGCCTTTCAGGGTGGTGGCCATGGCTTGACCCAACTCGGCCGCCTGACCTAGCGGACGTTCCGCCTCCGCGCGGCGAACGGGGCCGGAGGCGAAAGACACCGCCCGCATGTGGAGTTGGTCACCCACCACGACGGCCCAAGCGGCGACCGGGCTTTGGCAACCGCCACCCATGCCGGCGAGAAAGGCGCGCTCAGCGGTGACACACTCGAGGGTTTCGCCGTCATTGAGTCTCTGGCAGACGGCTTCTAGACGTTCGTCATGCTCGCGGATCTCAAGGCCGACGGCGGCCTGGCCGACGCAGGGGAGCATCTCGGAGGGATCCAGGATTGCGGCCAGCAGCCCATCGGGGACGCCAGGGCCATGAAGCCGCCCCTCGGGGCTGATGGTGTAATGAAGTCGAGTCATCCCCGCCAGTGCCAGGAGGGTTGCGTCCAACTCTGGGCGGGTGGCGACCTTCTGGAGCCGGGTCAGGACGTTGCCACGGATATCGACCACCCGGAGGGCGGAGTGGAGCACGAGCAATTGGGCTTTGCGTCGGGTGCTGCTGCTTGCCACGACAGCGCCGGACGGGAGGTCCGCCACGCGCAGACCTGGGGCGAACCCGCGTGGCGATGGGGATTCACCGGCGGACCCCGATGCGGCGCGATAGACCATCACGTCCCGCACGTCTGCGCGCTTGCCGACGGCACCCAGTTTCAGGCCTTCCGGCAGTTCCGTGGGCAGGTCCTTGAGGCTATGCACCGCGAGGTCGGCCTCGCCTCGGAGTAGGGCCACCTCCAGCTCTTTGGTGAACAACCCCTTGGGTAGTGCCTGGCCCTCTTGCGCCAGCGAAGCGGTCTGGAGTTTATCACCGGTGGTCTTGATGATCTTCAGGTCGAAACGCAGGGCAGGAAACGCGGCGCGGCACTGGGCGAGGACGGAGTTGGCCTGGGCCAGGGCGAGGGCGCTGCCGCGAGTAGCTATCAGGATCGGATCGTTCATAAAAATGCAGGCTTCACCAGGCGTCAAGCGCGATCTACGCGGTTTGGCCGGCGTCGGGCCGCCCGCGGTGGGCGAGCAGGGCCTCCGCCTTTTCACGGATGATCTGCTCGCAGTGGGCGACCTCCTCGCGGCGGAGCTTTAGGTAGTCGTCGGCGATCGCCTGTAGGTCGTCCATATTGTAGAGGAAGACGTTTTCCAGGAGATTGACCGCCGGATCGATGTCGCGAGGCACGGCGATATCGATGAGCAGCAAGGGCCGGTTGCGGCGCAGTTTCATGAGTGGCTGGAGGTTGGCACGATCCAGGATGTAATCGGGTGCGGAGGTGCTGCTGATCACGATGTCGATGACGGGAAACTCCGTGGCCCATTGGTCGAAGGGAACCGCCCGCCCTCCGAGCTCGGCAGCCAGCGCCACGGCTTTATCGTGCGAGCGGTTGGTCACCACGATACCCCGTGCGCCTCGTGAGAGCAGGGCGCGCGCCGTTTTCTCACTGGTATCCCCCGCGCCGATGACCAGAACGTCGCGATCGCCCAGGTCGCTGAAGATCTTCTGGGCCAATTCGACGGCTGCGGAGCCCACCGAGACACTCCCGCGCTGGATGTTGGTCTCCGTCCGGATTTGTTTGGCGACATTAAAGGCGCGCTGGAAAGCTCGGTTGAGCCGGCTGCCGGTGTGTCCCTGCTGCAAGGCCAGGTCATAGGCTTTCTTCAACTGGCCCAGAATCTCCGTCTCTCCCAGGACCAGCGAATCCAGGCCGGAGGCTACTTTGAAGAGGTGATGCAGGCTCTGCGGTTCGGCGAAGCTATAAATCTCATCGCTGAGGGGCTCGCGGTAATCGTGGGCGGTGACCAGGAAATCCTTGAGCGCCCCACAGGCAGTGCCGGGCTCGAGCGGGGTGGCGGCATAAATCTCTACACGGTTACAGGTCGAGAGAATGACGGCTTCCTCCGCGGCGCCCGATTCGCGGAGCCGTTGCAAGGCAGCGGGAATAAGCGCCTCACCGAACGCGAAACGCTCGCGGACGGCTACCGAGGAAGAACGATGGCTCAAGCCAGTGACGACAATGGGCATGGACTACGGGGTGAGGAGCGAATGCGGCGCCAAAGCGGGGTTGTGGAGCGTCGAGAGGACATTCGTGCCCCAAAACGTGAGGAGGACGAAGGCGAAGCTGCCGACGGCGCTGAGGGCCAGACGGCGTCCCCCTTGGGGGAACCGCCAGCGCACCACCAGGATTCCCAGGTAAAGGAGCCAAACCAACACCGACCAGACGATCTTCGGGTCGCCGGCATAGGCATGGGGGTCTTTCAGGCGGGAGAGGTCCAGCGCGCCCACGGCCAGACCGATGGTAAGGAGGATGAAGCCGCTCACCAGCAAGCGGCTCACGACCACTTCCAGACGTTGAATGGGGGGCAGGAGGGCGAACAGGGCCTGGATCCTGTGCTCCTTGAGGTTTCGTTCCTGACTCAGGTACATCACGGCGGCTACGGCACCCAGTCCGAAGGCCCCGTAAGAAAGCGCCATCAAGGCGGCGTGGAGGCTGGTCCACACCACCGGCAATTCAGGCCAAGTGCCGTGGCTGGCGTCGAGACCAGGCATCAGGGCGAATACCCCAATGGCGAAGAGGCCTGGCGAGGCGAAGGCGCCGAGAAATCGCAAGCGGGACCATAATCCGACCACGAGGTAGGCCCCGACGATCGTCCAGAGGACGAAGATCGTAGCCTCGTACAGATTCGTAACCGGGCAGTGGTTGAGCGTGAAGCCGCGCTTAAACATCGCCGCGGTGTGGGCGATCATGGCTGCGAAAAGGATCGCGTAGTTGACGTGGTTGTCCCGCCGGAACCCTTTGCGCCAGAGGAAAACGGAATGCGCCATCGCCACGCCGTAAGCGGCTACGGCGAGGACAAAACAATGTCGGTCAGTGAACCAAGCCACCCTCACAGGTTACCGCGAATCACTTCCGGCGCAAGCGGCAATCCGCAATCCGCGGAGGCTACTTGGCCGGAGTGATAGTAACTCCGTAATGATCGTGCAGGTAAGTCATCCCCTGGGTCAGGGTGGCGTGGTTGGCATCCATATAGGCTGCCAGGATGCCACTGATGAAGGCGGACGAATCCGAAGTGCCCTGGACTTGCCAGACCTGGCCTTGGAAGTTCACATAGCTGGTGCCCGGGGCCCCTAGCGTGACAAAGGAGCCGTAATCGGCATAGGGCGCCAGTTGCCCTTGTTCAATCGCGGTTACAGCGTTGACTCCCGGGTCGGCGGCCGGGTAGAACGGGGTGGCGACGTGGGTGTTGCCGGCGGCGCCGAAGAACGTGATATTCTGCGAACTGGCATCCTGGATGACGGAACGGAGGATATCGCTGTCCGTTTGGCTGCCGAGGCTCAAATTGATGATCTTGGCGCCGCCGTTGACCGCCGACGCAATGCCGCTGGCCACGTCGAAGGTGGAGGTGGTGGCATTGGGGCCGTAGACATCCACCGGGAGAATTTGCACCGAGGTGCTGCCCTGGGTGAGTGCTTGCAAGCTGCGGAGCATGGTCTCGGCCATCGAGGTCCCGTGAGCGGGCGAATTGGGGTCGAGTTGTCCGTCACCGGCTACCGAGAGTTGGGGGAGGAGGAATTTGTCCAAACCATTCCCCAGGGCCTGAACCTGCGTATCAACCAGACCGATGATGAGCCGGCCGCCGTCCGGCGGCGGTTTGAGTTGCAATTGGGGGGCGGCCACCGAGGCCGAACTGAGCAGGTTGGGCGTCGGTGGCGGGTCGATCGAGTAGTTATTCTCCACCGAGGTCACGTCCGCATTGGCGGCCAGCGCCGTGCGCGCCGCGTCGGTCGCCGCCGGGTCGTCAAATTGCAGTCGGTAGGCGTTGAGGCTGTCGATTTTTCCAATGACTTTCGCCCCGAGTTGTTTGGCAACGTCCCCGATCTTCGCGCCCGGTTTAAGGCGCACAATCAGTTGGTTGGGGATGGTGTTGGTCACGGTTGCGGCGGTGGATTTGAGGGCGGGCGCGACCGCGCGAGTCGCGTTCCGAGGCAGGGTGCGAAAGACGAGCAATTTGGAACTGGCGTTGGTCTGGGGAACGAGTGCAAAGCTCAAATCGCCGAGCAGCAGCGGGAGCGCATCGCCGGGGGAGAGGTTCTTGAACTTGGTGGAGACAGTTCGCTCCAGGTTAGGCTCGACGTAAATGTCCCAGCCGCTCGCCGCGGCAACCTGCCCGAGGACGTCGTAGAGCTCGCCGGACTTGAGGTCTGCGGTCACCCGGTCCCGCGCACGGTCCCAATCGAGCGTCTCGGCCCCGAAAACGGTCATCAGGCTCGAGGCCGCCAGCAGCAGCCACCACCCGCAGCGGGGCAGGGCGGAGGCGCTGGCCTGGGGCCGCGCTGGGCGCCGGCGAGGATGGTAAAAAGGACCAGTCATATTCATCGTTAGTCAGACCACGGTTCAGGGGCAAACATTCAATCATGCGTCCGCACGCGGTACCAGCGATTGGAGGAAAGAGGATAGGTTTCCACCCAGCTTCCCGTCCCGTTGGTGGGGGTCACGGAGGTGGCGAACTGGAAGTTGGCACCCAGTTGGGGGGTAGTGAGGACGTCGTAGGTTCGCCCCGCCGTGGCCGGCCAGGTGAGGGTAAGGCTGGGGGGGTGAGTCACCGAGACCGGAAAAGGAGAGTCGGTCCCCACCAACCGAATCCACTTGGTTTCCGTCCGGTAGCGACTGCCGTCGGCGGCGGTGACCAGGGCATAAAAAGGGTGGAGTCCCACCTCGAGGTTGGTCCCGGCCACCGAGAAACGGGCGCTCGATTGGGCGGTGAGCACACCCAACGAGCCGCCGGTGCTGAACAACTCGATGCTGGCGATGGCATTGGTGTTGGCGGAAACGGAAAACGACACCGTAGCCTCCACCGCCAGGTTGCTCCCACTGAACGGCGTAGAAAAGACCGCCGCGAGGAGGGTGTTCTGGATCTGGACGGTCTGGGCGGCGCGTCGTTGCACCCGCACGTTGCTGCCTTCATAAATGACCGCGGTCAATTCGTGAAAGCCGTCTGGCAGGCCGGTAGTGTCGAAGGCAAACGTGAGCGGAAGTGCGTACGTGCCCTGGGTGAGGTAAAGGTGAGCGCGCGGTTGGAGGTCGGCGAGTTGATCGTTCAGCGGTTGTCGGTCACTCGGGGTAATGGCCAGGTCCGGTGAGCCGGAGAGTGAGGTCTGGATTCCTGAGGCCTCCCAGCCCGAGGAAAGGGCACGCAGATTAAACTGGCTGAGGCTCACTCCCAGATAACGGTCCCCGTTGAACCAATCCTCGGCCACGGCG
>Ga0316228_1001852_pt1 | contig 20174 bp, 6 predicted proteins | sample TBH18021metaG_FD_206005 | JGI IMG/M metagenome (GOLD analysis project Ga0316228, IMG submission 206005) | Freshwater microbial communities from Trout Bog Lake, Wisconsin, USA - TBH18021 | ecosystem: Environmental > Aquatic > Freshwater > Lake > Hypolimnion/Profundal zone | place: USA: Wisconsin... | reverse complement strand
GGGGCTGGACCAATCGTTGACAAAATCGAAGGCGTTGCAGGCGGCGCTGGACAAAATCCATGCGCGGCTGGCCGGGCTGAGCACGGGTCCGGGGCGCAAGCACATGAAGGCGGAAAAGGTGCGCAAGGATGGCGAGAACCGGGTAGCGGAGGGCGTCAGAAAAGGTTTTCGTATTCGACCTATTTCGAGGACCGCCCCGGACCGTAGGTCAGACCGAAGCCATAGGCGAAGAGGGGGCTTTGCTTCGCGGAGGGAGGATTCGCCACCTGCTCGGCATTCGCGGGCCAGGTCCGGGGCAGCTTTCCTGTCGGTCGGAAATCGCCGAAGAGCACATCCGCCACGCCCTGGCCTTCGGTGCCGGGCAACCAGGCGGCCAGGAAGGCGTCGCTCTGTTCCAGTGCCCCGCCGAGCACCAGCGGACGACCCGAGAAGAGTATGGTCACCACGGGCACACCCCCTTGTTTGACCTTGGCGATAAGCTGCTGATCTTCGGGGGTCAGTTGCAAGTCCGGACGGTCCCCCTTCATCTCCGCGTAGGGCATCTCGCCAACCACGACTACAATTGCGTCGGCTCCGTTCAGGTCCGCCCCGTCCGCTGAGTAGGCCACGGCGGTTTCGGCCGACACCGTCTTACGGACTGCGGCCAGGATGGTCGTCCCGCCCTTAGTCACCGGACCGGCGCGCCCCTGCCAATCGATGGTCCAGCCACCGCATTGAATGCCGATGTCATCAGCGGCTTTTCCCACCACCACCAGGCGTTTGACGGACTTGGACAATGGCAAAGCGTGGTTGGCATTCTTGAGCAAGACCAATGAATGGCGCACGCAATCACGGGCGACCGCCCGATGCTCCGGACTGCCGACCGAGGCAAGTTCCGGTGGTCGGGCCGACGCGTCCTCGTCCAGGAGCCCGAGCTTTATCTTCGCGCGCAAAATCCGGCGCACGGCGTCATCGATGCGCGCCTGCGGAATTCGTTGCTCAGCCACGAGTTCCTTGAGGCAGCGAATGAAATCCACATAGCTGTTCTTCTCGCCGGGACCGTTGGGAATCATCCCCATGTCCAGACCGGCATTGACCGCCATCTCGACGTCCTTTTTATAATCGCCGCCGAGTTGGTCGATAGCCGCCCAATCCGAGATCAGGAAGCCGTCAAAACCCAGTTCGCCCTTCAGCAGGTCGGTCAAAAGGTACTTGTTCCCGTGCATCTTCTTGCCATTCCAACTGCTATAGGAAACCATCACCGAACCGACGCCGGCTTTGATGGCGGCCCGGTAGCCCGGCAAATGGATCTTCCGCAAGGTGGCCTCGTCGCATTCGGTGTTGCCCTGGTCGGTGCCCTGGGTCGTGCCACCGTCCCCCAGGAAGTGCTTAGCGCAGGCCAGCACCGATCCGGGCTTGCCCCAGGACGTTCCCTGGAATCCGCGCACCGCGGCCCCGCCCAGCAACTCAGCCAGTTCCGGATTCTCGCCAAAGCTCTCGTAAGTCCGGCCCCAGCGGGCATCCTGCGCCACGGCCAGGCACGGAGCAAAGGCCCATCGGATGCCGGTGGCAGCCAATTCTTCGGCCGTAACGCGGGCTTCCTGCTGAACGAGCATTGGGCTCCGGGTGGCTCCCATGCCGATGTTGTGCGGGAACATCACCGCGCCATCCACGTTATTGTGGCCGTGAACCGCATCGATGCCGTAAAGCACCGGTATTTTGAGCCGAGTCTGCAGCCCCCACGACTTGAACTCGGCCACGGCCTGCGCCCAGCCCTTGGCCGTCTCGTCCGCCGGATCGGAATTGCCGCCGCTCAACACCGAGCCGAGAAAATACGTCTTCACGTCGGCCTTGTTCTTGAGCCCGTTCATGTCGGCCTGGGTCATCTGGCCGACTTTCTCGTCGAGCGTCATTTGGGAAAGCAAGGCGTCCACCCGCTTCTCCACCGCCGGATCGGTTTTTGCTTGAGCCCCGGACCCCGTGAGCGCAATCAACAGCCCACCGGCGACCAGAGAGACAGACCACGTCATAACAGAGAGTCTTTTACGCATGTGGCCTATTGTAACCATCGAGTTACAGTACCTGTCAACACATAACCGCACACTATTTGTAATCACGCGAGACTGTATCGCGTAATCCAACGGCGTACAATAAAGCCCGCAGCCGAGACTGAAGCAGCAGGGAATCGGGGAACCCGGCCCGGGAAGTTACGCCTCGGATTCGAGATTCGTGTTCGGGATTGCCAAAGCCAGAGCGGGCAGGTAATGGAGAGGCATGAATGCAAGCCAACTATCGCGCCGCAGCGCGCTGGCACGCGCGGGCCTCCTGGCCGGCGCGGCCATCCTGAGTGAAAAGCTCGTCACCCCCTCCCCCGCCGCCCCGGCCGCTGGTCCGACTGCCAAGGCCTCGTTCCGGTATTCTCTGAACCTGGCCACCCTCCGGGGCCACAAGCTCGGCATCGTCAAGCAGGTCGAGATTGCGGCCCAGGCGGGTTATGACGGCATCGAGCCCTGGGTTGATGCCATCGATGAATATGTGAAAGCGGGCAATCCGGTGGAGGACCTCCGCAAGCGCATTAGCGATGCCGGACTCACTGTCGAAGGGGCGATTGGCTTCCCGGAGTGGATTGTGGAGGACGACGCCCGGCGGGCCAAGGGGCTGGAACGGGCCAAGCGGGAAATGGAGCTGGTGGCGCACCTCGGCGGCAAGCGCTTTGCCGCCCCGCCGGCGGGAGGGACCGACCTCCCCAAATTGGACCCGCTCAAGGCCGCCGAGCGTTATCGCGCCTTGCTGGAGCTGGGGGATCAACTCGGGATCGTGCCCGAGTTCGAGTTGTGGGGTTTCTCGAAGAACTTCAACCGCCTTGGCGAATGCGTCTGGGTAGCCATGGAAACCGGACATCCCAAGGCTTGCGTCCTGGCCGATGTCTTCCATCTGCACAAGGGCGGCACCGATTACCGGGGCTTTCGTCTGTTGGGGCCGGAAACCGTCCAGGTCATTCATATGAACGATTATCCCAGCGACCCGCCCCGCGAGAAGATTGACGACAGCTATCGGGTCTATCCGGGGGACGGGACCGCGCCGCTGCCAGAGATCCTCCGTGCCCTCACCCACAATGGTGGACAGAAGGTGCTCTCGCTGGAACTGTTCAACCGCCAGTATTGGGCCCAGGATCCCCTCGAAGTCGCCAAGACGGGCCTGGCGCGGATGAAGGCCACCGCCGCCCTCGCGATGGCCTAGCAGCTCATCGCGGTGTTGGGCCGCGCCAGATCCAGTCTCCGTTCTTCGGATCCACGTTGTCCTCTTTCGGGGACAACCCGATCCTGGCACCGTCATCGCGCTCATTCCAGCCAACGCTGTAGAGGACGAAGGCGCCGTCCGGGGCGGGGCGATAGGAGAGCGGCTGCCCATTGATGATGTCGCGGGGCAGGTGGTCCAGGAACTCCGGCACCAGTTGATCAAGTTGGCGAGGGATCTGGCCATGCGCCAATCGATAACGTTCCAGGCCGCAAGCCAGCACCGCCAAATCAGCCGCCGTCTGGTTGTAAGCGGCCCGGACACCCACCTGGGTGAGGCTTGGCAAAAACACGGAAGCGAAAAGCCGGTGGTGGAAGAACAAAGAGGAGCGGGGATGGGCGAATGCCGTGGTCAACTTTTCCTCCCCTTGGCGGGTGGCGGTGGGAGAAACCTGGCGCCTCGCCAGATCCAGGGACGAGATGAGATAATCCTGGGCCAGCCGATTCAGGTTGGCTTTCTCAAAGTCATAGTAGCCGGTTGGGGCCAGGCGCAGCAGGAGCGGGAGCAGATCCACGCCCTCCGGGGCACCACCGGAAGTGTCCGCTATCGCATCGAGGCGGCCGTGGGAACGCCGCACATAATCGATCATCCCGGCGCCGAGCCAGACTCCCTCACTCTGGAGGGCGCGCCGTCCATCCGCCAGAAAGTCAAAGCTGCCGAGCCGGTCCTGCAACTTCTTCAGATGGGCTTCCGACCATTGGCGGGCGGCCAACCCCTCGGCGATGGGTTGGAGGGCCATTTGGAATTCCGAGAAACGCACCAGGTGCGAGATCAGGATCGGCTCGCTCCGGCAGGCGTCAACCAGGGCGAGCATCAGATGGATATCCTCGAAGGCCTCATCCGGGCGCTCGATGGCCAACTCGGCACTGGCTCGGAGCCGGAGGACCTGGCAAAGGTGCTTGAGCGGGGCCAGGTGCGGCAGCAGGATGGTGGCGGGATTCTCCGCTTCGTAGTTTAGATTGAAGCGGGAATAGGGCCGGTAGCTGGCGGCGCGCAGTTCATCGAACACCGCGTCGCTTTCGGACAAGCAGGTCAGAATCCTCGACGCGGCTTCACGCGGAGTGAGATTCGTGAGCACGATGGCTTTCCTTCCTCGGGAGGCGGGAGGGTTCGTGGCATCCAGGAAAGCGCCATACCAGGCCACCCAGTCCGTGTGCGCCAAGCCCCACGAATTGGAACGACCGGTCGTGGGCAGTTTCAGAGCCTCCGAGGCCGCGTCATAACGGACGGCAAAATCGCGGAGGCGCACCAGCGCATTGGTGTCGCGAGGTAGTGGCATGCCGGGCCGGAAGTTGACGATGGCCGCCAGGAATGGAGTGGTCGCGAAATTTTCCGGCTCGCCCACCGGCGGCGGCACCAGCCCGGATAGTTGGGAGGGCTCCCCGCGTGCCGCCATATTCCGTTGGCAGAGTTCCCAAGCGCGGTGACCACGCCAGTTTTCTTCGGCATAGAACCCCAAGACCAGCACGGCCAAGCCCAGCAGGCCGAAAAGCCAACGCCAGGCCCGCAGGGAACCAGCAAGGCTCTCCGGCGGCTGAAGCTCGGATGGCTCAGGATGATCGCGATTATTCAATGGGGGTATGGACAGGGCTGGAGGAGAGTCGTGTCGAGGAGAAAACGACCCAGTCGAGGCGCGCAATCGCTGAGGCATTCATTTAAAGCGGAGTTGCGCTTCGATCGCCCCTGGGGCGCGGGCTGGCAAGCCGTCGACCTGCCCCCGCCTCCCTGGTCGCCGGGGGACATCCGCTCGGGAACTCTACCGCTTCACCCGGTAGAAAATGACCGGATTGGTGTTAGGAAGGTTGGTGATGGTCTGGAAGGAATTGGTAAGCGTGTAAGACATCAGCGGATACCAGTTCACGACGTGGGAGAGGTTGGTAGCGTACTGAACCACGTAGTTGGTGCCCGGACGGCCATAGACGAGCAAGGAATGGTTTTGACCGGCTAAGCCCTGAACCCACGGCGGGTCGGCGGTAAACTCGTAGGCCCGGTAGAAAATGCGCGACACATTGGTGTCGAGGCCGGAGAAGACCTCGACGAGGTTGGTCATCGGAACCCGAATGAGGTCGGTCCAGGCCGCGAGGGTCGTGGATTTCTGGATTTCGTAGCTGTATCCCGGAAGGCCATAAAGCGAAAGGCTGCGGGTGCCATCAACGGCGATGGCATTTTGCAGCAGCGCCTGGTGGTTCACAATGACGAGACTGGCCGAGGAGGCGGCGAGACTGGACACGGAAGATCCATCAAGATTCCTCGCCTGAAGCGACACCGGGGCCAGGGGGAGGAAAACCGAAGGCTGGTTGGAGGCAGTCGCCAGCACGAACTGGGCGAGTTGCTGGTCTCCCTCCAAGGTCAGGCCGGGAGCGGAGGCGAGGGTTGCCAGCACGGTGTTGGAATTCAAGATCTGCAAGGAAGCGGAGCCCACCTGAGGCGAAACAGATTGGAAGGAAAGGCTCTCGAGAAGATTGGTCGGGAGGCTGATCGAGAAACTCAGGTTGGTAATGCCGCTGGCATACACGCCGACTGGCAAGGTGGCGGTGGACCCAGCGCGAACCACGCCAGACCCAAGGCTCAACACCAGGAACTCGCTGAGAGAGATCTGGCTCCCCTGCCCCACCAGAAAATCGGTGGTGAAATTGAGGCTATAAGTCTGCGTCTCGGTGGTGCTGACGCCCAAAACCGTGGCGGTGAAGGACCGATTTCCCAGCAGTACATAATTGGTGGCGCCCGAGGCGTCGAGGAGGTCGCTGAGGCTGAAATAGACCTCGTTGCTGCGAACTCCATCCCCGGCTACCGCAGCCAAACGGCTGGGCGTATTGCTATTGGAGAGCAAGACGATCGATCCCGCGGGGTCCAACCCGGGGACGTTGAAGACCAACTGCCGGGACTGCACCACGTAGGCGGTGTCCAGCGCGGTGGTCACCACCGGCAGCGCGCCGTTGGAAGGCCAAAAAGTCACCCCGGCCTGATTATCGGTTTCTTGAATCCGAAAATAGTAGGGCGTGTGGGGTTGACAATGCGAAACACGCACCTGAACGAGGCCTAACCCCGAGGTTTTTTGACGGAGCACGCTCTCGTTCAGACGCCGATCGTAAGCATTGGTACAGGCCGGCGAGCCGGTGTGCAAGGGGTAATACTCGAGGCCGACCTGGCCCGCCAAATTGGTCACCCCGCCCGGATCGGCGAAAACCGAAAGCGTGGGGGTGGCTCCCCCGGTCGTCACCCAAACGACGGAGAAGGTGCTGGGAGTAATGTTGACCACGGACACGTTGGTCACCCCCGGTGCCGCGGACGCGATGCCGCCGAGCACCAGGAACCAGCCCGCAATAATTCTTAATGGACGCATAATCACTTTTGAGTTGCAGGACCCGAGGAGACGGTCCGGTTGGCGGCCTGCGAAGCCGGACTGCTCCGTTGCAAACCCGCTTGGCCCTGCCGAGACAAGATCAACTCGCCGCCGGTGAGGATGACATAACGCTTGAGGCCGTTCGCCTCGAGGGTGCGGGCCATCGTTTGCGCCACGCCGTCACCGTTATCGATCAACACCAGGAGGGGCGGCGTGCTGGTGGCCGCTTTCGTCTTCATCTGGGCGGCGGGCAGATCAAAAGGCGAATGCGAGATGCTCTTCCCCGGAAACTCCACTGCCAAATCGGTCAGAGGTTGGCTCCCGGACGGGGTTGTCTTGGCCACCGCCTTGGGCGCGCTGGGCTCGGAACGGAGGTCCACGAGCACGACGTCACTCGCCTTGAGGGCTTTGAGTTCGGCGTAGGAGATCTGGTTCTGCGTCTCCCGGCGAATCCCTTTGGCCTGCGTAGTCTGGGCGCGCGCAGTTTCCCAGGCGGCGAAGCCCCCTTCCAGAACCTCCACGCTGATTCCTGGCTTGGCGGACAACACCACCGCCGCGGCCTCGCTATCTTCCTTCCCTAGCCCCCCGTCGTACACCACCACTTTGCCGAGCGGCGGCAGGTTTTTGTGAGGGCAGACGGAGGCGGGCACGTTGATTGCCCCGACGATATGCCCCCGCGCAAACAAGAATGGCGCGCGAAGGTCGATCACCGTTACGGGATGCGGCCCGGTCATCTGCTGTTGCAAGTCGGTTACGGTGAGAGCGGGCAGGGAAAACACCGTGCCCGCCCAGAGCAACAGACCCAGCGGCAGGTTTGAACGTAGAGGATTGGAAAGGCGCATAAATGGCTATTGCGATTGCGGGCTGAATTGGCTGACGGGATTGGCCATATCTACCATAATGACGGCCACGGTGGGGATCGGGAAATTGTTGCCGATGATTACGCCGTTAAACACCTCGGCAACCAGCCAAAGGCCGGACTGAGCCTCGATCATACGCACCGCCCGGACGTTGTTCATGCCGAGCTGCGTAATCAGTTGGTAGGCGCTGTAGGAGTCGGGGAAGCCGGTGTACCCGAAGACGTTGGCGCCGGCGGCCAGGTTGAGCGGGGCGGCCAGGTTGAGTCCGAGGTCCAAAACCCGGCCCTTGCCGAAGCCAACCCAGAGGGAAGCACCTGACACCAGGCTGAAATTCTGGCCGGCGGGCACTCCATTGCTCAGCGTCGCGGTCTGGCTGACCACCTGCGGGACAAGTTGACTAAAGGTCGTGATAGACTGAACGCCGTTGGTACCCCAGGTCGAGAGCAGACCGAAGGCATTATGCGCGTTGGCCACCATGGCATCGGTCACAGCCACGGCATTGTGCTGGGCAAACACCGGCTGCAACGAGGGCAAGGCAGCGATCAACACGCGAGATTGGTTGGTGACGGTCTCCATCCAAATCGCTTTGCCTTCAGCGAGTGTCATCGCTGTCTTGGCGGTAAAGGTGTGCGTGATGGGAACCGCCGCGAGACTAGGCAGATGGATAAGACGCCCATTGCTAGTCTGTGCGCCCAGCGAGTTCTCCAGGCAGACCACCCACGGACCGTTCAACCGCGGGAGCGTCTCATCTTCCGCTGTGCTGGTGAGGCGAACCTCGAGGTTGCGCAGGAGGTCGAAACCGTAGAGGTCGGTTTCGGTGTTGCGATTGTCCTGCCACACCACCCAATTATCGAAAATGACCGGGTTATACTGACCGAAGGTGTTGGTGGTGATCCGCTGGAATTGCCCGCTCTCGAGGTTCTTGAAATAGACCTCCCCCGGCCCCACATCCCGCCAATCCTGCCACACCACTCGGCCCGCCTGAACATCGGGACTAAGCTGGTCCTGGGTCGAGGGGAGGACGCTGAAGGTCTGACCGTTGGCCAGGTTGTAGGCATAAACCTGCCACGGGGCGTTGTTGGTCAGGTTGGAACGGGCTTGATAAACCACCCAAGGCCAATCGATAGCCGGGTTTACCTCGTCCACGTCAGACGTAATCGTGACCGCTTGAGGACCGAGGCTGCCGTTCAAATCGCTGTAATATATGTCCCAATCGCCGTCCGCTTGCCTCGCCTGCCAGACCACGTACCGGCCGTCGGTCTTGGGATTCTGTTGGGCGAGGTTGCTGTTGCTGACGGGCTGAATCACAGGGGCCGACGCGGTCAGATCCTGGGCATAAACGGACCAACTGCCAGTACTTTGGTCCTGCCACACGGCCCAGCGACCCCGGGCGTAGGGGTTGCTGGGACCGCGGTTGGCATCCGCGATGATCTGGTTGGTCCCGGCCAGGACACCGATCTGCGCCAACCCTACCGAGTAATTCGTTCCCCCCAGGGCGTCGGTCAAGGTCACGCGCACGGTGTACCATCCGGGCGCTTGAATGATGCCGGCATCACTACGGCCATCCCAAGTAAACGTCACTGAGTTGGTGCCGATGTTGGTGAAAGCCGCGCTGCGGAGGGAATTCCATGGGCCTTGGTAATACCCATAGAGCGGATCGTAAGTCCAGGCCACGGTCGTGGGGACATTGGTCGGTTGATAAACCCCGGCGGCTTTTCCAAGCACACTGAGGAGGCGTGAGCCGGGAGTTAGGTTCGTCAGCACAACCGGGGTGCCGATGGGCGTTTCAGGCCGGTAATAGCCGTTGTCGAGGGTCCATTCGTAGGCCGTCACCCCGGTGCCGCCAACGGTGAATTGAGCGCTGGACAAATGTGTGGGAGAGGCTGGTGTTCCGCCGATGGCAGTCGCTGGCGAAGCGGGATCAACCACCCAGGTCACGTTCAGAGCGTTGGTGGGGTCCAGGTAAGTTCCAAACCGTGACCGTCCCAGGATCGAAACCGTGTTCGTGCCGACCGGCAGACCGGAAAATACCAACGGCGAGGCCACCGGTTGTTCGGCGCTCCACCCCTGGCCGTTGAGCCGAGAGAGATAATAGTCGACATTCTGGCCGGCCACTACCAGCGAAGCGGCTGTAGCGGCGGTGGGAGAGGAAGGAACCCCTCCCACCGTCGGCCACCCGACCACCCCTGGAAAGACGTCCACCCGGGCGTTAACCACTACGGGGTCAGGCAGAGCCTGGAACGATATGGACAAGCTCCCGGGGCGGACAGACATCGCATCCCCGGCGGCGTAGATCGGCTGTGCGGGGATATTGAAACCGGCGAAGCCCAAGCTCCCCACGCCGGACAGGGCCAGCAAAACGGTATGGTTGGTTTCTCGCAGACCGTTGGCGTCGGTGGCATAATAAACGACTTGATGCAATCCCGCCGCGCTCAGGCTGAACGGCAAAGCGGGTTGGAATACGCCACCGTCCAGGCTGTAAACGATGTTGACCGGCGTGACATCCTGGGAAATGAAATACATCTGCGTGTCCGGAGTGACGTAGTAAACTCCGCTTGCGAGGTTGGCCGAACCGGCGAAGAGCAGAGCGGTCACCGGCGGGTTAGTGCTGACCACCGGGCTGCCATAAGTCACCGCGTAAGTATAAGGACCGGCACTCGCCAGATCAAAGAGGTTTAGGTAAAAGTCCTCGAAGTTATTAGGCTTTTCGTAATGGACGTTGGTCCAGAAGTTGTTCGGGTTCAACACTTTTCCATCGGAACGCACCACGCTCATGATGGGCAGCTTGGCCTGCTTCGGATCGGCCACACGGAGGTAGGTCCAGCCGAGGTTGGTCGTGGCCAGCGTAATTTGGAGGGTATTGCCGACGAGATTGGCGGGGGCGTTGGTGACATCGGTCACGGGGAAGACGCCGCCGTCGCTTTCGTAAAGCGAATCGGGCATCAAGTTTCCAACCGGATCCAGCACGCCACCGGTGTCCGCCAGGAAATCACGGACCGCGTCGCGCCCAGGCGTGTCGTCGAGCACTTCATGGAGAAACAGATAGGCATTGACTCCTTTGATCAGGGAGGTTTCGGCACCACCCAAGGCCGGGGAATGGGTGTAGCTGGCGCTCACCGAGAGGAAGGTGCCCGAGAGCGAGACGATCATATCCCAGGCCCCTTTGGCGGTTTGGCCCGGTTGGAGGTCGCCGAGGTTCACGGTCAGGTTGGCGTTGGACAAGGCCGAATCGTTGACGCGCGATCCGAGTAATTGGGCGAGGATGAGGGCGTTCTGAGCGTTGTCGGTGATCTTGGGCTGCTGAGAATTAATGATCACGCTGTGCGCCGCGCCATAACCGACATTCTGGGCTAACACACCAAACGTGAAGGGGATGGGGCTCTCGACCTGGGGAGTAAATGGATTGTCCCCAAGAACATCCCGCGGCTGAAAGTACGTGATTTGAAGCTGGGCGTCGGGGTAGACGGTAATCGGGGCCGGGATCACTGACAAGGTGCTGGCCGGGATTTGAATCCCGCGCAACTTCCCGCTTAGGACGGCCCCGACTCGGTAGCGGGTCCCTGTGGGAACACCCCCTCCCGCAGCGGTCGTGGGAATAATAAACCAGCTAATGGTGGCGGTCTGACCGGATCCCAGGCTCCCATTCCCGGTCACTCCTTGGAGGTTCTGGAAAGTCGGGGGCTGCACGAAGAACAGACTTGATGAATCGTCGATCGCCCCATTGGTCGAGAGCAGTTGGTTCTCGAACGTCAGGTTCGCGGCGAAATCGGTGATCGGGTCGGTGGCATCATTGTCGGAGATCGTCAGCGTCGCCAAAAACCCGACCCGCTCCATGGTGAGTTGCTGCGAAATCGACATTTTGATCAGGGTACAAGTGCCCTGCTGTTGTTGCTGGGCGAGGAGACTCGCGCCGGACGCCAGGAGGCTCAACCCAACCAGCCAGGGAGTGGCGTGAACCAGCCGGCGGCGATTCGCAAACGCAAGAGTAATCATAAAACGAATGACGGGGTGTTGCCTGGCAACTCTATTCATTTGGCCACCCCGTGACTTTTCGCCGGGGACCGGGGAGACGTTTTACCACAGAGGTGGCGAACCAACACACCGTTGGCGTAAAAGGCGTTGTCGCCCAGTAAACTCAGGGTATAAGTCCTCAGGTTCATCGAAGCGGGTTCATTGTCCGTCACTCGCAAGCGTTCACCGTCAGGACCGGACAGCCAGTCACCCACGGCCAAGTTTCGCGCCGACACCCAGCCCTTGCCGTCAACCCATAAGAGATGTTCGGGTGTGACCACCACTTCCTGTTTGCCCGATGATCCGGGAAGGATGAACCGAACGACCCGTTCGTTCTGCGCGGACATTTCCACGGTGTTCGCCACGATCGCCACGTTCCAAGGACGGGTGCCGGTGCGCACCAGATCGTGAATCCGAATATCCGCAATCGCTTTGAGTGAGTTATCGGCCATCAACACGGCAGTGTCGGGAGCAAAGCAACTATCGCCGGCATCTCCGCCGTCGAAGGAACTGGGTTCGTCCGGAGAGCCGTCATCCGACCCACCCATATCGCCCCCGAGATCTGCCATGTCACCAGCGATATTGTCTTCGACGTCCATGCTGTCGCCGCCTGAATCAGAGCCGTCGCCTCCGTCCGAGTCATCCTCCACCGTGGCGGTTTCATCGCCCCCGCCCTGCTCCTCCTGACCGTCCTCCTGACAATAGAAAGTGCCAGTGGCCGAGGCGCCCGTGCCCGTTGTGCCGCCTGATGACGATCCTCCCGAGGACCCGCTTCCGGAGATGGTCACAAAGTCCTTGCGCAGGTGCGGGCCGGCTCCGGCGCCGCCGGGCTTATGATACGTGAGGGTGAAGGGCACATCAAACGACTGCATGGGCAGGATGGCCGGAAGATAAGTAACCAGCGGCGTGAGCTGTAATCCAGCGTTCTGGTGCCCGGTGAGCTTTACATCGCTCAGTTGGATCAGCCCATAATTCATGAGGTTCACGGTGTAGTTGGCTTCGAACCCGGAGGAGACATGCATAAAGCCCCGGTAGGGTGGATCCAGCACGATGACGGGGGCCGGCACGTGGGTTTCATAAGTCTGCTCCACTTGAATCGTATACTGGTCCGTGAAGGGGATCGGTACGACGCTGAAGGTCACGGTGACCAGGCTGCGAGAAAGCCGGGCATGCTGGTATCCGGTCTGGTCTGCCGCGACGGAGACCGTGCCGATCGCCCCATGACAACCGGCCGCAGTCACCTGCCAGTTCCAGAATCCCTCCTGGAGATTGGTAATGGTCACTAAACCGTTGGTATCGGTGTAGAAAGGCGCCGGCTGGGTGAACAAGACATCGCTGTGAAGCACGACGGCCGCATTAGGGACGGGCAGCCCGAGCACGTCATCGACATAGAACTGCACGCCGCCGGTGAGGTGCGAAGTGACGAGGGCGTAGAGGTTCACGGCAAAAGTGCTCGCGGAGTTCGTCCCTCGAATCGCGATAGCGTCCTGGTAGAAAGCCAACGGCGTTTGTACCGGCGGCGAGAAAACCACAATGAAGGTGTTGGACTGGCCAACCCCCAGGTCCGGGAGATGCATCAAACCATCGCCGGACACAGGGAGATTAACCTGCATCCAGGGATAATTCGTTGGCGGCGACAAAGTGATCCCTTGCAAGGCTCGCAGGCCGGTGTTCTGGATCGTTACCTGGCCGCTGAGTTGATCCCCGCGGTTCACGCTGACCTCCAGGTACCCCGTTGCCGGACTGAGGACTGAGAGCACCGGCACCGCGGGCAACAGTGTCACGTTGCCCGTGAAGGTCAACGCCGCACCCTCCGACGAGACAAACGTGAACTCGATGATAACCGAGTTCGGCGCATTAATGGCGGCCGCCAGTTGCAGGTTGACGTTCTGGCGTTGATTGGGCGCCAGCACCAGGCCCGGGTCAGCTAAATTGGTGCCCGTGACCACGGTCACCGGGATGCGGTTGGTGCCGGACATCTGGTAGGCACTCAAACCGTATGTGAATCCCGTCATCGGCAGATCGCCGGGATTGATAAGTTGAATCGAAAAGTTAAACGTGTCGTTCTTGGACATCGTGATATTCGCGGCGGAAGGGCTGGAATACAATTCGTAAACCGTGACGGAAGACTGATTGAGTTGGTCCACCACCAGAGGATGGGCGGCCCAGATCGTGAGCAAGCCGGAAAATCCCGTCGGCGGGGGATAAACAAGCTGATAGTTCCCGTTAGTATCAGTGGTGACCGGGACATACCATTTGTGCCCGCGAGCAGAAAACCCTAGGTTCAACGCAGCGTTCGGAACGGGCAGGCCGGTTGCGGTATTCAGTGCCTGGCCGGTGATCCGAATCGAAGGGTTGTTGGCATAGCTCGGTTTGTCGGTCTGGGCGGTGCCATAGTAGGGAGTCTGGGCCAACCCCGAGGAGATCATGCTGCCGGTCAACGGACCCGAGGCGACCTGGCTCGGGGTGTTGAACTGGCTATAAATGGCGCTCGCGACAGCTTCGAAGATCACGTTCGTTGCGCCGGTTAAGGCGGCCGGCACCAGCACATTGGGTACCGTGAAGGTGAGTAAACCGCCGGCCTTCACCGTGGCATAGGCTCGGCCGTCCGCGAGGAAGAAAGTCCCCGGTGGCGTGCCCTGGAAGGCAGTGCGACTAACCTCCTGTCCCAGGCTGTTCTGAACCGAGATATAGAAATCGCCCGGTTGAGCCCCGGAACCCCGCGAGACAATGAACGCTACATCCAGAGAACTGGGGTTGCGCATTTGGACCTGCAAGGTGGTAAGTCCTCCCGCCAACGGAAGCTGGTTCGCCGACAAGACAATCTCGGTCTGCCTGAGCGGGGCAGGCGCGAAGCTGAAGGTCCGCTGGTAGCTGACTTGACTCCCGTCGCTGTCGGTTTGCTGAGAGACCACGAGGCTGACCGTTTGCGTCGCCAGGACCGATGGCTCGGCCATCACGAAGAGTTCCTGCAAGCCAGCCCCAGCGGCCACGTTGGTGACTACGCCAGCCGAGACCCCCACGTCATTTAAGCCGGAGATCGTGCGCGTGAGTTGGACTTGCGCCACCGGCAGGCTAGAGGTGCTGCCCCAGTTGGTGATGGCCGCCTGGTATTGGTCGAAATAGTCGGCGAGGACGGGCTGATTGGTACCGCTGCCCGCCGAGTTCACGAGCAACCCGAGGGTGACCGGGTAAACATTCACGAGCCGCGACGGACTCTCCTGGGCGCCCTGATTGAGGGCGGTCACCGCGTACTGCGTCGCATCCGACAACGCGAGGCTGTCAGAGTAGCGGTTGGTGGTCAAAAGGGAGGCGTTCTGCTTGATTCCATTGCGGTAGACATTAAAACCAACCGTTAAGGAGTCCGTAGAGACCCAGTTCAGGACCACGGGCTGAGCGGCATTCACCACCACCGACAGGTTGTTGACGGGGCCGACCAATAACGCCAAGGCAGCGGGCACGCTCGGGTTCTCGTTGCCCACCGCATCGGTCGCCGCGACGACGTAGCTGTTCGTGCCTTTCGGCGGATAGTCCACCACCGGTGCGATGGAGGCAACCGAAGCGATTAGCGCGCCGTTGCGGTAGATCCGATAGTGGTCCGGCGTATCTCCGGCCGGCTCCTGCCAGGCGATCTGAACGCCGCTGGGCGCCAACGAGGCGACCACGTTGGTGGGCGCGGGAGGCGGCGTGCGGTCGGAGAGCGCAACCGCCATATTGGAGAGGCCGCTCTCAGAGCTGAGGCGGCTCGCCGTGAGGCCATAGCGATACGGTCCATCCACTGGTGGGAGATCCACCAGCGAGTTGCTGGTGATGTTGTCCAGGACCAGCACTGCCGGAGGCACCGGGTTGGTGCCGGACTCACGGTAGAGGCGATAGAACTGGGCGTTGCTGCTGGCACCCCAACTCAGCTTGACCAAGCCCGCCGGCAGGCTGAGGGCGCTCAGTCCCATCGGAGCCGCCGGGGCAACCGGCAAAGCGGTGTTATACAACTCCAATTGCCTGCCTGAGCTGATGTTGGTTCCGAGGTTACCCACACGATCCTGGGCGGTAAGCGCGAACTGTCCGAAACCGGAACCCATCGCCGGGGTCAATGGCAGTGTACCGCTCCAGTTGCTGCCCGCTCCGCCCAAAGTGATCCCCACGGCCGCCCCCTGCGGTGGGATGAAGCTGAGCGCCGGCGGGATTCCCGGAGCCGCAAGTTTGGTCAAAACCAAACTCACGGTCACATTCGTGTTGTTCGTGGTTTGGATCGGCGCCGCAGGCAAGGAGATGATGGATCCGACCGGAGGGGTAGTATCAAACACCAGTTGCGGACCGCTGGGGGTGCCACTGAACACATTCCCGGCCAGGTCTTTAGCGGTGCCGTTGACAGAAACCGGACCGCTGGGCGTGACAGCGCTCACATTGAAAGCCGTCTGCCAGGTATTCAACGCCACGTTGGTCAGGTTGAGCAAGACGGGGGAAAACGATCCGTAAGGCTGCAGCGTCAGCGAAGGCGTTGCAACCAGGGGCTTGCTCGAGGTCAGCACGACATTCAAAAGAGTTACGCCGATAGGGGATGCTGGCGTGTAAGCAACCGCCAGGGCCGGAGGCGTGGCATCGTAAACGCTGGTCACCAAAGCCGAAATCGGACTGGCGTTGCCAGCGGTATCAAACCCCACCACGCCAAAGTAGTAGGTTCCATTGGTTAATCCCTGGAGATTGTAGTAGGGGCTGCTGAGTAAGGCCGACGACCCGCTCGACTGGTTAGTCGCCGTGAAAGCCGCCGGGCTCCAAAATAGCTGGTAATACGTGGAAGGCTTGCCTCCAGCCGGCACCGACCAAGTGAACGTCAGTCCATTACCCGGTAGATAGAACGGTTGGCTCAAAACCGGCTGGGTCGGCGGAATGGTCTCCACGGTGAGGTGGCGGGCTGCCGACGGCGTGGTACCAGTGTTGTCCGAGGCAATGGCTAGCAGGAGGTTGTCCCCTTCTACGAGCCCCACCTTCGTGACCGTGAAATTCCCCGTCGCATCGGCGTTGGTCGAGATCAGAACTTGGCCATTGTCGGTTAGCGCCAGGCCGATGCCCGGCTCCGCTGAGCCACTGATGGTCGCCACGTTCGTCTTGATAATTAGGCCCGCGACCGGTTGAGTGATGACTGGCGCCAGAGGCGGCGTGATGGCAACCACCACGCTATTCTGGAGGGTAGCGGTGTTCCCGCTGGTGTCCCTCGCCAGCAACTGAAACTGATGAACCGCATTCCCCAGGGTCCGAACATCAACGTACTGCGACAAGGCGGCCCCCGAGTTCGTCCCCCACAACGTTCCATCGACATAGAGTTCCATGCTCGCCATGCCCAGGACCGCCGTCGCCGAACCGGTGACGGTCAGCGGACGATTGAGTGTCTGGCCTTGGCTCAGGCTAAACGACTGGATAACGGGTCCTCCGGTGACGTAGTTCACGTCCAATTCGAGCGGCACATTCGTCTGGCCGGTGAGGCTCTTGAACTGAGCATAGACCCGCTTAAGCCCGCCGCCGGATGAGAGCGCAAAGGATGCGGACTTGCTGTATGGCGCAAAGAAAACGCCGCTGAAATTGTAGTCCTCGCTCAACCGCATCGTGTCAGCGGTTCGACAGGCGAGTAGGAGACTGACCGCGGCGCTCCCGACCTGCGCCATGCCGTTTGAGGTTCCGATGGCGGGTGTCAACAGCGGTTCATAACCAAGGAATGGGGCATAGTTGACGCTCCCACCCAGTTTAGCGACCACGTTCGTCGTGACCGGCGTTCCCCACCAATTCGAGAGTGCGTTCATGGCGAATGAACCGGCCGCCAGTGCGTTGGTAGGATCGCTGAGAAAGGCGGAGTTCTGTAACGTCAGGACAGAGGTGTCGAACTGAATTGCCCCAACCGAATCGAAAGAGAAGAGCGCGTTGCTGGTGGTCAAACTCGCCCCATTCTGCAAGCCCAATCCCCAGGGCGTGTTGTGGTTGGCGGTGAAGGCATCCACCACCGGGGCGCAACCCATGAGCCTAAGACCACCTCCATACCAAACCTCGACGAACCGTAACACCGAGAAGCCCGCCCCAACTCCTAGCGTAATGCCGTTCCAATCCCCAGAGGCCGGGCTTCCTCCGAGCGTGTCATTGGCCGAGTCGAAGACAATCGGGGCCAGCGCCGTGCCATTGGCGCTCAGGGTGCCCTGTTGCACCGTGAGGCCAATCCCGGGCGCGAACCGCAGCGTCGTGCCGGGTTGGATCGTCAAGGTCGCGTTGCTAACGACCACGAGATTTTGATAGATGTTCACCACACTCGGACTGCTCCCGCCAATCGTCGTGCTTACTCCGATGCTCCCGGCATAAGGATCCGTCCAACCGGCCGTGGTGACGCTCGGGTTAAACCCGTTGGTTCCATTGAAACCGACCACGGAAAAATAGTAGGCATGGGTACGGTCCAACCCGTCAACCTGGTAAGTGCGCAAGCCAGTCCCCAGAGTCGCCAACGGCGTCATGCCGGTCACCGAGGAGAAATTCGTCGGCGCCGCAAAAATCCGAAAACCCGAGAAACCAAACAGGCCTGAAGTGTTGTAGCTATTCCACGACAACCAGGCGGAAGAGGCGCCAACCGGAGCGGACTGCAAGCTGACCGACGGGGGCACGGTGCTCGGGAGCACGAAGCTCAACGGCGAAACGGCGCTGATGCCGTTGCCGGCGGTGTCGAAGGCCTGAACCGAAACGTAATACGGCTTGTCTAGGGTCAAGCCGCTGAACTGGTAGCTGGCGGCACCCGAGCCAAGGCCGGTGTAAATCGGCACTGTGGTCGTTGAACTGAAGTTGCTGGTCTGCAGGAAAATGCGGAATCCGGCCAAATCCGATGGGGCAACATACGTCGGCCAACCGACGACTACCGAAGGACCCGAGGCATTCGAGGATACCAGGCTGATCGCCGGAACCGGCGGCGGGGTCGCATCCACCAGAAGATTGATCGGGTTGGTGAGGGCCAGCGTTAGGCCCAACAGGTCCTGCGCCCCGGAAACCAACACTTTGTTCGTGCCGTCCATCCCGGTGACAAAGGTGATGGCCGGTGAGGAATAGGTATCATTCGACAGGACGGTTTTACTCCACAAACCGTTCGAGGGAACCAGGGGCTGAAGCGCTGCGGCGCTGTTCGCCAACTGAATCAACGGATTCACATTCGTCGCCATGCTCCGATCGAATTGCAGGGTGAGCTGAAAGTTGGTCGTCGCCGGCACTGGATTAGCCAGGTTAGCGGTGAGGTTTGTGAGCAATGGCAGAATGGTGCGAGCCGTGTAAACGGCCACATAGAGCAAGTTGGTCGCATCCAGGGTCGAAAACGTCTTGTTAAAGCCCGCGTTGGTGCTCACCACCGTATTGCTGAGGGTATACCGCTGAAAACTATAAACGTATGGGACGTTGGTCAGCAGGACCGGCGCAACGAGGTTGGCGGTCTGACCGTTGGTGTAACTTCCCGCCCCTGCGACCGTAGCCAATCCCGAAGGCGCAGTCGCGGTCGCCACTGTGTGGACGAGGTTGGCTGCCAGGTAGTTAGCCCCGAACAGGTGATTGCTGTAAATCATCGTGCTCAGGGTCAGGTTCGTTCCGAGCAGATTGGTGCCCTCCGTCCAATCCACAAAGGAGTATCCGAAACTCGGCTGGGCGGTGAGCAGACTCTGGGCTCCGTAATAATAGGAACCGGTCCCCGATACGGTCCCGGCGCCGGGAGGATTGTTCGTGGCGGCGACTGTGAAGACGGGCAGCGTGAAATTCCCATACAGCGCCCGGTCGCGGGTGGCCGCGAACGAGTAGGTGTTGGTCAAACTCTGCACGACGCCATTTTCCGTCCAATTTGCGAAAAAGTAGGGGAGCGGGTTCGTACTGGCCGACGCATTAACCGTGACGATCGTGCCCGGCGGGAACGCCCCCCCGCCACTCACCCCCCCGCCCCCCGCAGGATTCGCGATGGTGGTGATCACGTAAACCGGCCCCGTGTAAGGCGCGAGCACGAAGTTGACGACCTGGAGGTTGTTCGTGACTGCGGCGATTTGGTTTGTCGCCGGGCTGTACCCCCGTGCCGGCAAGCCCAGCAGGCCAACCTGGAACACCCCATTCGATACACTCAGGGAATAGTTACCGGCACCATCGGTGCGCGAACTCACATAATAATTGTTGGTGGTGTATGCGAACACCGCCAGATTGGTCACTCCGTGGCCGAGGTTATCCACCACCGAGCCCGAAATCTGGCTTGCTGCGTTGCTATTGGTTACGGCGATCAACGTCAGCGACGACACCGCATAGGCCAACTGCCATGCCCGACCGGGCGGCAGGGGCGGCAGGCTGAGGTTCTTGAAAGCGCCCGCTTGCGAACCGTAGCTCACCAGGGGGATAGAATCACCGACGGACGGGGTATATCCATTCAGGAGGTTGATCCCCAGCGTGCCATCGAAATTCAGGTTGCCGGAAACGGTCACCTTGGAATTACCGTTGGGACCAGCAATGCCAAAGTCCATCGTTGCCCCGGTCTGGGTGTAGGCGGGACTCGAATTGAAACTCACGAAACCGCTCTCAACATCCAATATGCCCGCGTTGTAGGTAGGGGTGGAAAAGTAGGTCGTTCCGGTGCCCGCGAGTTTTTGGACCGTTCCTAGGTTTAGGAAGTATCCGTTGCTGCCAAAGCTGCAAATTCC
>Ga0316228_1001851_pt1 | contig 20175 bp, 17 predicted proteins | sample TBH18021metaG_FD_206005 | JGI IMG/M metagenome (GOLD analysis project Ga0316228, IMG submission 206005) | Freshwater microbial communities from Trout Bog Lake, Wisconsin, USA - TBH18021 | ecosystem: Environmental > Aquatic > Freshwater > Lake > Hypolimnion/Profundal zone | place: USA: Wisconsin... | reverse complement strand
AGATTCTCTCACCTAGTCTATCGGGGTTTCTTTTTAGGTGAGATAACCAACTATAGGTGAGACTATGGAAAACTTAGTAACGATTGAGCACAATCAACCTTTCACAACAAGCCTTGCGATTGCTGAGGGCTTAGGACTGCAACACGCCAGTGTTATTCGTCTAATCCGCAAATACCAAAGCGATTTTGAAGATGAAAACTTGGTGCGATTTGAAATCCAAGCAAGATTAAAAGGGCAGTGGGGCGGTGGCGCAACTGAAATTGCCATTTTAGATGAAGAGCAGGCTACCTTGCTTATGACCTATCTACGAAACACAGAAAAAGTTCGATTGTTTAAGAAGTCATTAGTAAAAGCATTTTTTAGAGCCAAAAGCCTATTGATGACTGGTCAAATGGGATTGCTACAGGCTCAGGCGATTTTATATGCCACCAAAGAACAAGAAAAAGCCAATGCCAGCATGCATGGTAAGGGGTTGGCGGACTGGAAAAAGAAACGCGATGCCTTGGACTTGGCTATTCAACAAGTTGAACATCAATTACAGCCCCAATTAACCCACTTTGACCAAGCCTTAGCTAACCACTAAGGCTTTTTTATTGTACAAGGAAAAATCATGGCGAACAGCGAATTAAATTTTAGCGTCAGATTGCAAATGCTCACTGACCAGTTTAATCAAGGTTTACGCGAGTCACGCAGCGCATTTGAAGCCGCGACACAATCAATCATTGGCAACACCAACGATTTACGCACGAATAGCACCCGCGCAGAGCAAGCATTAACCACGCTATTTAATGCGCCTAGCAATGATTTGACCGCTACCATACAAAATACTACTGCTCAATTAAATGGGCTAGTACGTGGCGCAAATATCAGCGAAGAGCAGCTACAACGGGCATTTTTGACGGCTGCCAATCATGTGCAAAACCTTAGCAATGATTTAGACGCTGCACGCGCTCGTCTGCAAAATATGACGTTAGCAGGGGCGAGCCTTACCTCGATACAGCAAGCGCAAACCGAGATTGCACAATTAGAGCAGCGATTAGGACAAGCGCAAACAGCAAGTACCGAGTTGGGTAATGCCATGTCTAGCGCGTTAAACCGTGCCAGCCAAACAGCGCAGCAGACAGAGGCGAGTATTGACCGTTTGCTCGGTGTGCGTAGCAATAACGTTATCACAAGCGATATCAATGCGATTAGCCAAGCATTAAACCATCTGCAAACTGAGTTTGAACAAGGTCGCATTAGTCAGCAAGAATTTAACCGCATGACCCAAGCGGGTGAGGCGCGTCTGCAATCTTTGCAAAATGAGTTGGCAGGTACGACAAACAACTTAGCGCAACTTGGCGGCGCCAGCCAACAAGCAGATGGCGGGTTTGGACAGCTACGCAATACATTAATGGGCTTTGCTGCGGCTTATGTTGGTATTGACTCAGTAGTTCAAGGCATACAAGCATTGATTGACACCTCAAAACAAATGGATAGTCTAAACGCAAAATTAGAATATGCCACAGGCGGGGCAAAAGAGGCAGGCGAGACGTTTAGTTATCTAAAGGATATTGCTAATGAGTTAGGACTCGAGCAAATGGGACTGGCGGAAGGCTATGCCCAATTAGCTGCCGCTACTAAAGGCTTGAACATGAGTCAAGAAGACACCCGCACGGCGTTTGAAGGGGTAGCGAAAGCAGCCGCCGCTATGAGCCTAACCGCCGACGAATCTAACGGGGTATTTTTGGCATTAAGTCAAATTGCCAGTAAAGGCAAGGTATCAATGGAAGAATTGCGGGGGCAATTAGGCGAACGGCTAACACCCGCTTTTGGTATCGCCGCCAAGGCAATGGGCGTAACTACCAGTGAATTAGAAAAAATGGTAGAGAACGGTATCAATGCCAAAGAATTTTTACCCAAGTTTGGGGCGGCTATGGCGCAGAGCTTTAACGACCAAGCCGCCAAGAATATCAATACCACCACAGGGGAGATAAATTTACTTACTAATGCCGTTACCGATGCAAAACAAGCACTTTTAAAGAGTTTTGCAGGCGATGCAATATTAGACGGAATTAATATTCTCACAGAAGGTATTAAACAAGCTGATGAGGCTATCGACAGCATAAACCCCGCTACCATCGACATGGTGAAAAACACCGTTGAGCAGTTGGGCAGCATTGCCTCCACCACGTTTGGCGAAATGGTGCAACTGCTAAACCGCATTGAAGAAAACTTCCAACAAATTCAAACCGCTATCAATGGTACCGCAAACGAAGGCGAGCGCCTAACTCTTATTCAAAGTTTGATATTGGGCATCAATGTATCATTAGGGGCATTTAATGATGGTTTAAAAACATTAGGTATCGCTTTTGATTTAGCCATGGGCGTAAGTGATAAATTCTTCTCAAAAATCGCTGAAAATTTATCAAAAGTAACGTTTGGCGAAGTATCGGACAAACTCAAAGCCTATGCCGCTGAATTGGACAAATCAAGCGGGGAAGCGTTTGATAGAGCACAAAAAAAGACGATGGAGTTTAAGTCTTCAGCGGTTGAAGCCATGGATAAGGCAGCTGAAGCTGCGCGTAATAACATGGGCGAAGTAGGCGAGAAATCCGAGAAAGCCGCCCAGAAGTCTATAGAAAGTTTTGATAAACTTGCCAAGGCGGGCAAGTCAAGCGGGGAAGAATTAGCCGCGGGATTTAGTGAAGCCATCAGCAAAGCAACCAAGCCCGAACAGGTTGATGAATTAATAAATAAATACGGTCAACTAGCCAAAGAAGGGAAGATCACGGGCGAGCAGTTGGCTGAAGGCATGAACAAAGCCAAAATCAAAAGCGAAGAGTTAGATAATTCAGTTGGTCGGCAAATACCTACTATGGCTGAGTTGGCTAAAGCGGGCGAGCACACTGCCACAGATATCAAGACTCGAATGTCCGATACCGCGCAGGCTTTGGGTTTAAATTTTGATAAAGCCAGCCTTGGTATTTCAGAGAGTTTTCGTAAAACTTCAGCGGCTGTCATGGATGTTGGCAATAACTTTGATGAACTAAAGGCTCAAGGTTATGACGCATCGAGCTTGCTTGTGCAAGGGCTAGATGAACTCTTAGATAGTGCAAACAATCAAAAAGAGATTGATACCGTGCGTCAAATGTATGTCGATTTTGGCAAAGATGGGAAGTTATCTACCCAGCAAGTCGAAGATGGCATTGATGCAGTTAACAAAAAACTTGATAAATCCCCAGAGTTGCTTGATGAAACAGGCAGGGCATTAAAAGAACTTGGCATTATCTCAAAGGCTGAGGGAGAGCAACAAGCCCAAGAGCAAATCCGTAATTTTGAAATTGCCAAGAAATCCTATGATGATGGGCTGATATCTGCTGAGCAAATGCGTAAAGCTGCTGAAAAGGTAGGTAGAACTGTAGAAGCTAGCGGTAACGCCTCTCAGCAATCATGGCTCGACAGTCAAAAATCCGCGCTGGGTGTTAAAGATGCAGTCGATAAAACCACAGACAGTACAGAGCGGCTTACTCGTAGTACATCAAGCGTTGGCGAGGGCTTTAAGAGTGCAGCGCGTCTCAGCGTACAAGAGCTTGAAGAAGTCTCAAAAAAGCTTGATTTTCTCAACACTAAAAACAAAGAGCTACAAGCGCAATGGGCTAAAGAAAGCGCAGCGCGTGATGAAGGCAACCGAGCGACAACTGCCAAATCCATGCAAAGTGTGGCTAATTACAGCACATTGACGGCGATGGAAAACTTTTTGAAATCGGCAGGGCTTAACGATAAGCAAGCGATGGAACAAGCGCAATCGCTCATGAACCGATACGGTAAAAATGGGCGCATGAATTGGACAGCAGCGAATGGGCTTACCGAAGGCGCAGCACTCACCACGCAGCAGATGGCGAATTTCAAAGACCCAACCGCGTATCTGTTAGATATCGCAGAAAAAATCCGCTACAACCAAGCCGCGCTCGATAGACAAACTGCGATTGTTGAGCAAAACAAGCAAGCAAGCGCAAACAGGACAGTTAACGTCAATCTTAACTTTGATGGGCAAAGCCTACCGATGACGATTGACGCGGACAAAGAGGCGTTATTTATGGATTTTGTAAACAGATTACAAAGTGACTCAAAACGACAAGCGAGATAAGCATGGCAACAGCACTTAAAACAAAAGTAAATCAGCAAGATTTAAAAATCTATCCGTCTGAGCGTTTGACCCAAACCGATGACGGCGGCGGTATGCCATTAGGTACGCCATTAACTGGTGCGCTTAATGAGTTGTTTCAGCCGATATCATCTATTGCCCGTGTCAATGGGGCGTTTTATGCCGTGCTTGAGTACATGGGCGTATTGCGTGCAGATGACGAGCCGCTTATTGGTGCGTTTGCTGCGATTACTAAGCCGCCTAGCGACCCGACTGTTAGCTATTTGATGTTTGAAGCGACTCGTTTTGGTGAGTCACGCGCTGAGATTTTAAAACGCATTGAAGCATACAATATTGCCACGATTGAATCAAACATGACGTTGATGTCAACCCAAGCCAAAGACAGCCGCGTTGTGCAAGTCTATATCAGTGAAGATGAAAGCTTGCCTTTTGTGGGCGATGTGTATTGTTTGCGACAAGACAAAGCAGGTTATGCACAAGTTGAACAATACGTGCAAATCACCCGCATTGTAAAGTCAGAAGTACGCACCTTTACCACGGGCACAAAGACCTTTAAAAAACAGGTCGTGCAACTTGAGATTAGCGCAAAACTAATCGCTGATTTTGTGGGGGTTGATTACCCAGTTGATGGTTATGCCAATGCGCCATGCAAGGTGCGAGAAACAGCCGTTGCGGACGCAGCGCAATACTACGGGGTCAAACCTTTAGGGGCTGCGATTGCTAAAGATGCCATGCAATGCAAAGTTACAAGCTTGATGGAAAAATTGGTGCCTACCAATCAGATTAGCACGCCATTAATTGACTTGACAGCCGCAGGGCAAACACAAACCCTATTTGACGGTACAGCGAGTGACGGCAATGTATCATTGGCTATCAATCGCAATCACAGCGCAGGGACAATCAGCACGATTTACTTTGGCAATGCGGTAACGCCTGGCACGCTTAAAATTAGCGGCACGGGTAATGGCATCACTGACAAAGGCGGGGCGTTAATTTATAACACAGCGCAAATCGGCACGATTGATTATGCAAGCGGCTTTGCAACGATTAATGAGCCAGCTTTTAGCGGTAACTTATCTACTGCAACATTTCATGCGGCATCTAGCGAATTAAAAGTTGCCAATACTGCAAGTACGCCCGTTGACATCAATAGTCAGTCAAGCAGCTATACGCTAAACATCGACCCTGCCCCTGCGGTTGGGACGCTGCAAGTTAGCTACCGCTCACTGGGCAAATGGTACACGCTCAAAGATGACGGCTCGGGCGTTTTGCGCGGTGCGTCATCACAGCACGGATCTGGTAATGTTAATTTTACGACAGGCACAGCGCAAATCAGTATCAGCAATTTACCCGATATTGGCTCGTCAATTCTTTGGAGTTGGGGGACGCGTGCAACTTACTTTAACCGCGCTAACACTGCCGCTACTGCAAAGTTAATCTTGCAACTTGCCAATGATACAGTCCCGGCAAGCATTGCATTATCGTGGAATGATGGCGCAGCCAAAACAGCCCAAGGCAGTGTTAGCGGCGCGATTACAGGTGACTGGACGGGTAAGTATGACCCCAATACTAAACGTATTTTGATTGATACGGGCAGTAACTTTAATCATCCTGCGGGCGTGCTCGATGTGACGGTGACTTACGCCAAAGGCAATAAAACCAATGTTACTATTGATAGCCCGCTAGTTGAAGCTGATGGTAAAGTGACGATTGATTTGGGCGATGCGCCGCTAATGGCTGGCACTGTTAATCTTAGATATGCAGTAAATTATGTTGTAAACAGTAACAACAAATCAGCGGTTATATCAGTCAGTGATGATGGCAATGGCAATATCATCGACAAAGACAACAAAGTAATCGGCACGGTCAACTACACGACAGCAGAGATTAAGTTTACCCCTACCGTCAAAGTGTCGGTGTATGAGACGATTTATAGCTACAATATGTGGGGCATAGCTTTACTGCCATACTCGGCTAAAGTGACAAAAGATGCCACGCTTATCGGCGGGATTGCTGCAAGCTTTTTTACAGCCACGCCTAATAATCAAGTAACCGAAAACCTTAAATCGGACACTATCGAGATTGATTTATTGCCAACCGCGCAAGAGGTGATTGCGCCAGGCGCGGTTAACTTTACGTGGGGCAATAAAACTTATTTTGATAGAGGGGGCAGTTTATATACCGACCTAAATACTGCCACTGGCAGCGCGGTTACATCGGGCGTGATTAACTATCAAACGGGTATCGGTACGCTAAAAAACTGGTCGTGGAAAGATGGTCAATCCCCATTTGTGCGCTCACTTGTCACCTCTATTGATGGCAACCCTGTATCACAAGCGACCTTTCGCACCCCTGCCGCGCCAATCCGTGCAGGTAGCTTGCAAATCCGTGCAACTGCGATTGATGGCACAAAAATAACTGCGTCATCGGCGTATAGCGGCGTAATCACAGGCGCGCTTGCCACAGGCGTGGTGGACTTTGAATACGGCGTAGCAACGGTAAAATTTGGCAAAAAGGTAGATATTACTGACCAAGTAAAACAGCAGCCTTGGTATGACGCGTCAACTGACAGCGCCGGTAAAACATGGCAGCCGATACCCGTATTTGCTGAGACAATCACCTATAACGCGGATGCTTACACTTATCTGCCGATTGATAGTGGTGTGGTTAAAATCGACACGGTGCGGCTACCGCAAGATGGGCGCGTGCCTATCTTTAGACGCGGCGATAGTATCTTAATCCGCAATGCTCAAACTGACAATCTAGGCTCAGCGTTTACAGGCGGTCAAACGATTAATCTATCACGCGTGGATGTTGACCGTATCAGCTTACTTGATGCGGACAACAAGCCTGTTTTGGGCGAGTTATGGGATTATGACTTGGACGCTGGCACGATTACTTTTAAGACAAGTATTGACTTGTCATCGTACAAAATGCCACTGAAAGCCATCCACGCGCAAGAGCAGCGTAACCGCGTTGTCGATTTAGATATTGATGGCACGTTGTCGCTACTGTTTGCCGCTAATCGCAATTATCCGATTGAAGATACTTATGTATCAAGCCTGCTCATCGGTGATGATTTGGCGGTGCGTGTGTCAGTGCCTTTTACTCAAAGGTCATGGAATAACGTGTGGCAGGATACGCCGGTGGGCGACCAGCTTTTGAATAAGCTAAAACTCACCGATTATCCGATGATTTTAACCGATGACGGGGCAATTACCGATAGATGGATGATTAAGTTTACATCGGGCAGTCAGTTTGAGTTATACAGCGAGGCTCTTGGTTTTGTGGGCAAGTTTGATGTGTTGACTAACTTAGCGCCAATTAACCCTGCCACAGGCAAGCCTTACTTTACCATTGATAAACGTGCGTTTGGTACAGATACACCGTGGGCGGTGCAGGATGTTATCCGCTTTAATACGTGGGGGACATTGATGCCTGTTTGGGTGCTTTGCGCCGTGCAACCTAATCCTAACCCACCAATGGGCACGGATGGCTTTGAGCAATATTTATTTGGTGATACAACTGAAGTAACAGCTTAGGAGATAGCTAATGAGTTTTTTAAATCCAGTAAGTGAGCCGGTACTGATGTATAGCAGTACCGATGCAAACGCACCGAAAATTAACTACGCTGCACGCGCAGCAGGTGATGTTAAAACTGTGCTTAAAGCCTGTCTTGTGACGGGCTATGGTAGTAAGGCTGGCGCAGGTTGGTCAATACAAAATGAGACTGATTTTGCAGCAGAGTTTATGTCGCCAAGCGTTGCGATGTCAGATTATAGTTTCGGCGTTAGTGATGACAGCCCTTACCAAACAAGTTGGTATTATAAGTACAAAGGCACTCAAACAAATCCTGCTTACAATACACCCAATAAATCTTTTGAAAATATTAATACAACACACGCTGGTAATGGCTGGCGTTTAATAGTATCAAAACGTGGCATGATTTTTATTGAACTTGTGCAATCTACTGTTGTTAACAAGCTGTCTGCAAGATTAACTTACTTTGGTGCTGTAAAGTCTGCAATAACGGATGCGGGAGGTATCAATATTGGCTTTTTTAATGTTGGTCATAGTGCCGCTATAAATGACAACATTTTTTTTTATCAAAACAACTACGTTCATTTTAGGATAGAGGACTATAGTAATTTATCCCCTTTTGCAGCAGTCCCATTTGCCATAAATAGTACCAATGACTTAACACCAAACGTATCACAAGTAGATATTACAAGTAAGATATATCTCACCACAAATACAGCTATTTTGATAGGCGAATTACCCGGTCTATTAGCTAAAGTTATCAATGACAGTAGCAAAATTTATGATGTTGCATCCGAAATATTTAATAATCGCCCAGTGCTAAAAATTTGCTTGGGGTATCGAGATCCCCGTAGTCAGTATATGTATTTTCGCGGGCGAGTTATGCTTATATATCTTGATAATTGGGAGTATTAGATGGATATTACTGCCGAGATTTTTACATCAATATCCTTGCCGTATACTGGTTATATTGCAGGCAGTGGTGACGGTATTGTAACTGTTGGCGGTCAACCTGCCTCACGTCATATCTATTTGCTAGATGCAAACACTATGGCGTTTATTGGGCATACCATATCACTGCCAAACGGTCATTATCTTTTTATTGGGCTTGATACCGATAGGCAGTATATTGTGATGGCTCGTGATTATAAACGTGAGTACGAGCCTGCAGTGTGGGACTATGTGACCCCTGCAACGGATTTAACTATCGCACAACAACAGGAGTTGTGGCAATCATGGCAGACATCAACGTAAAATCTAATGCACTGCCATTGCAACTGTATCTTAAAATTGCGAAACAACCCAGTGCTGCCAGCTTACCGCTAACATTAAGCGCAAAACTGGGTGAGTTTACCAAACTATACTTTGCAGCCGCTTTACCCTTATCACTAACCCAAAAAATCAGTGAGCAACCGCTTGCAAGTCAATTACCGCTAAAGCTAAACCGCAGACTCGGCACACTTGATGCGGTCATTATCACGCCTACAGACCCTACCGACCCGACAACGCCAAAGCGCACGATGTCAGGCGTTGGTATCGTCATGCGCGGCAGTACATCGGCGGCAGTGGATATTGCAAAGAGTAACAACAATTTGCAGCTTGCTATCGCTATTGCTGAGACTGCCCGCGCTTATCGTCAGATGGGCGTTAATATCGCTGATGATTACTGGTCGCTATTAAAGCCGTTTATCAATCTAGGTAATGCGACTGCTACCGAGTATAGCGATGTTGTCAACCTAGCAATGCAATTTGATAACTACTGGTATCAATACGCTTTGATTGCTAATGCGACACGCATTAATGTATCGGACACGGTTGGGCTGGCAACCGTATTAATGAACGATAGCGCAAGCGTAGTAAGTTTTGATAAACAGCAATTTGAGCCGCAACAGCCCGCGATTGGTTTAGCGACAAGCTTAACTAACAATGAGCATGGTGTGTTTATTGGCAATCGCAGTCAATCACATACTCAGCACGCGGTGCCTGTGCCTTGGCGGTATTATGAGATACCCGATGATACACCGCCGCCGATTGTTAATGCGTGTCGTATTAGACCGCCATCGAGCCGTTTGCCGCTGTCTTTGACCCGCAGGCGTAACGGTTTACCATCGTCACAACTGCCATTACCTTTGACGTGTTGGCATGACCAAGCCCCTGCATTTGTCCCCGACTTACGGAGTTATATTGTGTTAAATACAATCACCGCGACACTAGGCGGCATTGCGATTGACCCCATCGACTTTAACATCAAAACCGACCTTGATAGCTATTGCTGGCAGGGTGGCATCAAAATCAGTGATAGCCAATATCAAAAGGTCAAAGCCAAACTTGATGTAGCACGGGGCAGTGAGCCGCTAGTCATAGTCACGGTCAATGGCGTGTCGTATAGCTTTATTGCCGAGGAGATTAGCCGTAACCGTGTGTTTGGTAATTACTCGTATAGCATTAGTGGACGCAGTAGCACGGCACAACTGGGCAAGGACTATGCACACAGCCAAGGTGGCACGATTAACCAAGATTTGTATGCGAGTCAAATTATCAATATGCAGTTGGCTGACTTGCCTTTTAGTATTGACCGATTTGAGGTTAAAGACTGGTTGATACCTGCAGGTACGCTAAATACCAGCAATCAAACACCGATTAGCATCATTAGTCAAATTGCCCAAGCGTGCGGCGCTGAAGCGATTAGCGACCCGTTAGAATCTAAGTTATCAATCATCCCAAGATGGAAAAAACCTGCATGGGAAATGGCTACTGCCACGGCTGATTTAGTGATACCCATGGGCGTAGTGCAATCAATCAGCGACCAAAAAAAGGTAAGCCCACGTTATAACACGGTCACTTTAATTGGACGCACGCAAGGCTTTGAAGTGTATCGCGCCCGTGAGGGGCGTAACTTAATTGCACCTGTGGCGAATTGGTATCTATACACAGATAGGGATTGCGTTATCCCTCGTGGCATACAGATATTATCTGATAGTGGCACACACGGGCTTTATACGCTCAAAATACGCGTTGCTGATAAATACAATATGCCGCTTGTTGAGTTAGGGCAGATTCTGCAAATATCTGACCCCGAGGGCGCGTGGAAAGGCATAGTGACAGGCGTATCGCTTGACGTGGGGCGCGATAATGACGCAATCACGGTATGGCAGACAGTCAACATTGACCGTTATTTGGATGTGTAACTATGAATTTATTATCACAGTTTCAGCAGATTTTCAATCAAGAGGAACGTGCGTTTGCGACAATCACAGGCGTGCGTGATGACGGTAAATTAATCGCAACCATGCCAACAGGGGCAATGGTTTTGCTCACTGGCAATGTCGATATCGGTAAAAATGTGTTTTATGACCGCGTGACAAGTAGGGTACTTGAAGAAGCACCTAACGTGACGTTTACAGAATATAGCGTCTAATCAGTCGCAATCAAACAAGCCCACTCACCCGAGTGGGTTTTTACATTTAAGGGGGCGCTATGCCGCAAAATCTCATCGCAATAAAAATTGCGCAGTCTGCTTTATTAGCTGCGGCTAGTACAGTGGCAAGCGGCGTTAGTATAGCGATACAGCTATCAACGCCGCACGAATACTTGGGACTGCAAATCGAGTACAAGTATTTTTTGATAGCATCAATCGTGCTTTGTTTTATGGGCGCACTACTGTCACTGCGCGTCGATTTTGTTAAAAAATTGGACAGTAGTCAGTGGTCAAAAGTCGCAACTGCCATGCTTGCTGGGCTTGTCATCACATTTTTGATACTGCCCGTGGCAGTGAGCACACCGAGCGTACTTTTTTTGATGATAACTGCATTTTTTGGCGGCTTAGCTGGCACAATTTTACTGCATTTAATCTTTGAGCTGCTCGGCGATAAAGAGTTGTTAGATGCGGTTAAAGATACGGTTAAGCAGTTTTTAATCAGTAAGTTTAAAAGCATTGCAGATTTTTTGGGAGGTACTAAATGATTGACTTTATCAATGATGCCGTACCATATGTAGGATTAGTTATTTGCACTTACGCACTGCTATCACATAGAGTTTGCACTGCAACGCGCATCAACGTGCTTAACTTTGTTTTATTTGTTGCAATTTATCTACTGCTCGCCCTTGCGGACTTCACTGGTTTTGAGCCAGTGGTTTGGACAGTAATTGTGCGATGTCTGATACTCATCATTACGATCAACATCATTATCAAAAACCACACCGCCAACTAGGCGGTTTTTTATGGAGTAAATATTATGAGCAGCTATGTATCACAGATTCAAACTAAGTTAAAAGCCTTTGGTTTATACGCTGGCGAAATTGATGGTATTGCAGGCAAGATGACAGTTGACGCGGTAGCTAAAGCACTTGAGCGCGGCATCTGTACATCAAAAGAGCATGACGATGTGGCAGTGATAAATCAGTCTGACCCCACTGTCGAAGAAAATGCCAATAAGCCCATTGAGCCGCTACCACAAAATAGCGGCTTTTCTTTGTCTGAAAACAGCTTAAACAAATTGAAAGGTGTAAACCCTAAATTGGTGGCTGTGGTTAAACGTGCTATCCAAATCAGCAAGCAAGACTTTGCAGTCAATGAAGGCTTGCGTACGGTTGAGCGCCAACGTCAGCTAGTTAAAAGCGGAGCAAGTCAAACGATGAATAGCCGTCATATTGGTGGTTTTGCGGTTGATTTAGTGCCGATAGTTAATGGCAAGGTATCGTGGGATTGGCGCTACTTTTATGCGATTGCCGAAGCAATGCAACAGGCAGCCAGAGAGTTAGGCGTTTCAGTGCGCTGGGGTGGGTGTTGGGAGGTTATCAATAATAAGTCAGGCACAGCCAAATCATGGGTTGATAATTATGGGGCAGCACGGCGAAAACTAGGTAAAAAGGCATTTACCGATGGACCGCATTTCGAGTTGCCAGCTTAAAAATAATAATCATCACCACGGCTTTTACTTTCAAGCCGTGCTATTTTTTGGCGTAAGCAGAGTAGGCGGTTTTCAAGTTCTTCGTCTGTGAGTTCTGCCAACGCCTTGTCACCTATATCCAAGCTATCATTGGTGGCAAGGTGGTACAGGGCTTCGGTGATGATGCGATAGTCTAAGTTGTCAAGTTGCATATTGAGACTCAATATCAAAACAGTTGCTTAACATCAGCAATCTTAATGTAATAGGCGGAGTCATAGTTGATGAAGCCGTTTTCTACTTCATTCCATTTGACCATGGTTTCTTTGTCCAAATGTCCAACTACGGTACAGGCAGGATTAGCACAAGTGCGAATTTCAGCGCGTTTTGTCGTATAACCTTGATGTATTTTCTCAATATATACAGGCTTCATTGCTTGATCTAATCTTTCTTGTTCTTGTCGCTGCTGTTGAAGTTTCAAGTTATTTTGAGCGTCTTGGAAGTTTCTCTCACTCTGTTGAATAAACTCATTACCAATGCTATTAATTCTTCCAAAATACCAGGGCAATACGACGAAATATAAAAAGGCTAAAAATAATATAGATAATAAAAATTGCTTTAAAACTTTTTGTTGTCTACGGTTCATTTTAAACACTCATTAATATTTAGAAAAATATTTTCCAATGACTTCATCTTGGCTCATGCCACCCTCAGCAAAATAAACTCTCTCAATCTCATTGAGTGCTTCACGAATTTCACGCTGTGAGATTTGGATATATTGCAGTGTTACATCATCACTGACCTTGCTATCTTGGTGATTGAGCAATCGCTTTAACACAGGATAATTCATCGACAGGCGATTGGCTACCGAAATAAATGTGCGTCTCAAATCATGTGGCGTAATGTATAAACCAGCCTTTCCGCTAATCACTTCATAGCTTCCGCCCATGTCTTTAACATGATCATCAATGCGTTTTACTTGCGATGGGAATACCCAATTGCTGCCTTGGGCAAACTTTGACCGGTGCCGCATTAACGCCCATAACACATCACCCATCGGCAACGGATAGTCACTGCCATTTTTGGTATCTTTGAATAAAATCTTGCCAGTCTTTAAATCGATATCCGACCATGCCAGCGTTTGAGCTTCGTTGAGCCTTACGCCAGTCAACATAAATACCAGCATAATATCTCTGGCGTTATTAGAGTAGGGGGCTTGGCGGTGTGACCATCTATCGATATGCTCGAGCACTGCTTTTAAAAACTTGCCCAAGTATTCTTCTTCAACGTGGCGTTTCTTGGGTTTAATCGGATTCCAGTCTTTTTTGACGTTAAGAATATTGATGGGTTGTTCTTTGATAATCGGCTCTTCTTCGTTATCTAAAAAGCTATGTCTGCAGTAATTCCAAACTGAGCGTAAAACGCGCATGGCCGCATTAGCCTGAGCAGGACTATCTTTTGTAAGTCTGGCATGACGGTCACTAATCATTGATTTGGTGATATCGTTAATTGGTAAATCGAGCCAATCTTTAAGCAGCGTCAATATCTGCCGGTCATAGGACTTAATCGTTTCATCGGTCAATGTCTTTTTGCTTTTAAAGTACTCATAGCATTCTCTGAGTGTTGGCACTGTAGCGGGGGAATCACTTTGCTTTTTATTGGGGTCAATGCCTTGGACCAGATTGCTGATAATGGTAACGGCTTTTTCTCGGGCTTCAGTCAGTGTGATAAGCGATATGTCAGATATGACAACTCGGTGCAACTTGCCAGCCACACGTTTATTGACTATATAAGTTTTTCCAGACTTGCGGACAAACACAGCAAAACCGGCTAAAGATGAGTCTTGGTAGATTTTATCTTTACCGTCGTATTTGAGATTATCGATATATGTTTTAGAGAGTTTATTTGCCATGAAAAATATACTACATGTGACTACATGGCAAATATCATAAAGTATTTGAAAACGCTTGTAAAAGTATACGGATAGTATACTCGACAGCGAAAGACGTGTGATTTAGATAGCTTAAAAGAGGTAAATTTCAGGCATTAAAAAACCCCTGATATCAGTATTATCAAGGGTTTCAATATATGGTGCCCGGGGCCGGACTTGAACCGGCACGCTCGTAAGAGCGAGGGATTTTAAATCCCTTGTGTCTACCAATTTCACCACCCGGGCAGGGTAGTCACAGCACTGACGCTTGGCGTCGTGTGGTGTCTGTGTCAGAAGTGGGTGCTATTATAATCAGTTTTGTTAACTTTGCAAGCAATTTTTTACGATATTTTTTCGCGTTTATTGCTGACTCATAATAACAAAACAATAGTACCGCAAAATGAAAATGGAGGCTGAGGCCGGAATCGAACCGGCGTCCGCGGATTTGCAATCCGATGCATGGCCACTGTGCTACCCAGCCATTTCATTTAGGTTTGCTATGATAGCAAAAATTTTTAAAAGTGCAAGGACTTTTTTAGCCATTTAAGCGATGTGATGAAGGATTGTGAAGGGTATTAGAGCGCTAAATTAGCGGTTAAACATTTTCAATGGATGTTATCACGCCGTAAAATCGGTTAAAATAACGCAAATTTTTTGCTAACCGACTTTTTGTTGACCGATTCGTTATTGATTGAGGAACCACCATGACTGCGACAGTGTTAGATGGCAAAGCGTATGCCAAACAAATGGAAGCTGAACTTGCCGAGCGGGTTGCCAAGTTAAAACAAGACTCTGGACGCACGCCGATTTTGGCAACGATTCTGGTGGGTGATGATCCTGCCTCTGCAACTTATGTCAAAATGAAAGGCAATGCCTGTCAACGTGTCGGTATGGATTCTTTAAAAGTTGCAATGCCACAAGCCACCACCACCGAGCAACTATTGGCAAAGATTGCCGAGCTTAACAATAATCCAGATGTGCATGGGATTTTGCTACAACACCCTGTGCCCAGCCAAATTGATGAGCGTGCCTGTTTTGATGCCATTGCACTGGCAAAAGATGTGGATGGCGTGACTTGTTTAGGCTTTGGCAATATGGCGATGGGTGAGCCTGCGTATGGTTCTTGCACCCCGCAAGGCATTATGTATTTATTAGAAAAAAACAGCGTTGAGCTTGCTGGTAAGCATGCAGTGGTCGTGGGTCGTAGCGCGATTTTGGGTAAACCGATGGCGATGATGCTATTAAATGCCAACTGTACCGTAACGATTTGCCACTCACGTACCCAGAACTTGGCAGAATTGGTCAAACAAGCGGATATCGTGGTGGGTGCTGTGGGTAAACCAGAACTTATCAAAAAAGATTGGATTAAATCGGGCGCCGTGGTGGTGGATGCAGGATTTCATCCGCGCACCCATGCGGACGGCACGAGCGGTGGTGTGGGTGATATTGAGCTGACAGGTATCGAAGCTATTGCCTCAAGCTATACCCCAGTGCCAGGTGGCGTAGGTCCAATGACCATCAATACACTCATCCGTCAAACGGTAGAAGCGGCAGAAAAAGCAGCAGCAAAATAATGGGTTTGAATTAAAAAAGGAAGTGCTTAAAGCTTCCTTTTTTTGTATTCATTTTTTCACCATGACTGGAAATCTCTACGTGACTGTTGTTAAAACTTCCGCTTATAAAACTTCCCCCTATAAAAATTCAATGCCATCAAATGCTGCTGACTCATCAGCCGTTTTTCATCAACTGATTACCGCATTGCAGCAAGTGTTGCCTAGCGCTAATCTTGCCAAGACATACGTGCCGCTATTATCTACGGTGAATCAACCTTTTTATTTATGGCTCATTGATCCAGATTTTTGTCATGAAGATTTGACGCCAGCGGTGATAGAAAACCTGTGGAAGAATTGTCCATATTGGGTGTTTGCGTGGGCGTCAGGGCAAGTGTTGGCGCAGTATATTTTGCAGCAGCCACAGATGGTTCGCAATAAAGTGGTGATGGATTTTGGCGCAGGGTCGGGGATTGTCGGTATTGCCGCAAAAATGGCCGGTGCCAAACGAGTTATTTGCTGTGATATTGATAGCGTGAGTCTAACTAGCTGCCAAGCTAATGCGCAATTAAATGGGATAACGGTTGAGCTGTTAGATAATTTATTTGAGCTAGAACAGCAATTAGGCATCGATAAGGTCGATGTGCTGTTGGTCGCGGATGTGCTGTATGACAAAGCCAACTTGCCGTTATTAGATGTGTTCTTACAATACGCGCATGATGTTTGGGTGGCTGATAGCCGTGTCAAAAACTTTGCTCACCCGCGCTACCACAAGGTAACGACGTTGGATAACACAACCACCTTGCCCGATATGGATGAAGCCAAGCAGTTTAACCAAGTAGTGATTTATCGCAGTGACGATTGACTCAGACAGTAGCAGGGATGCAGTAGTATGGAGTGTATGCTGGCAAAAAACCCTCGCCTTTGTTTTCTGTACTTTTAAGGCTATGAAATAATTTGTAACATAGTTATCGCATTATCGCTATTTTCAAGGCATAATAAGCCACACCCCTATTTTTAATCATCTGTTTGTTTAATACCATCCCCGATGGCATGCACCGCAGCATCATTATTGATGACAACAGCTAGATGATTGCCTTCCCGTTTTACGTTTAGAAAAGGAATCCTAATATGAGTATTTGTATCACTGCCACAGGATTATACACCCCGCCTTACAGCATCAGTAACGAAGAGTTGGTCGCTACTTTTAACCAATATGTTGATAACTATAATGCCAAAAATGCTGATGCCATCGCCCGTGGTGAGAAGACGGCACTTGTGCACTCGACGGCTGAATTTATCGAAAAAGCTTCAGGTATCAAATCCCGCTATGTGATGGAAAAAGACGGAATTTTGAACCCAGATATCATGGCGCCTGTGATTCCTTATCGCAAGCTTGGAGAAGAGATGTCCATCATGGCAGAAATGGGTCTAGATGCACTCAAACAAGCACTGGACAATGCAGGTTTACAAGGTAAAGACTTAGACGGTATTATTGTTGCTTGTTCAAACTTTCAGCGCGTGTATCCTGCCATCGCCATCGAAATCCAACAATATATTGGTATGCAAGGCGGTTTTGGCTTTGATATGAACGTCGCCTGTAGCGCAGCAACCTTTGGTATCGCCCAAGCGGTCGGTCTGATCAAAGCTGGCACCGCCAAACGTGTCGCCATGGTCAATATCGAAATCACTTCAGCGCACCTCAACTGGCGCAACCGTGACAGCCACTTTATCTTTGGGGATGTGGCAACGGCAACGATTATCGAAGAGCTCGCTACACCCAAAGGCTATGAAATTTTAGACAGTCATCTGTTTACCCAGTTTTCGACCAATATTAAAAATGAATACGGCTTTTTGGATCGCAGTGAATTCTTAGCCGCTGGCACGCCGATGTATCCTGATATCGACGCACCTGTGACTGACAAATTGTTCTTGCAAGAAGGTCGCAAAGTATTTCGTGAAGTGTGTCCTGCCGTGTCCAATTTAATCCTTGAACTGCTCCATAAAAACCACATTGAGCCCCAACAGCTCAAAAAAATGTGGCTGCACCAAGCCAATGCCAACATGATTGATTTGATTTTACGCACCGTGTTGGGCAAAGAAGCGGATAAATCGATCGCGCCTATGGTGTTAGCAGAATATGCCAATACCAGCTCAGCCAGTCCTATGATTGTGTTTCATAAACACCAAGAGAATATGCAGTCAGGTGATTTGGGTGTGATTTGCTCGTTTGGCGCAGGTTACTCAATTGGGGGAGTGTTGGTCAAAAAAGTCTAAGCTTTTTATTGCCTCTCACGAAACCCATGCAAATCCCCCCAAAATGTGGCAAAATATCCGATTATTTTGCCATTTTCTATTTTTAAGCCCTAAATTAAGCCAAAACTTTTAAGCCATTATTTTTAAGCCATCATTATGAAAGAATCTTTACGTTTTCGCCTTGACCAAATGTCTGACCGTTTCGAAGAAGTCACCGCCATGCTGTCTGAGCCAGAAACCATGAATGACAACAAAAAATTCCGTGAATTATCGGTTGAGCACAGTGATTTATCCGCATTGGTCGATGTCTGGGGCAAATACCGCCAAGCGGAAGAAGATTTGGCAACCGCTGAAGAAATGCTGTCGGATTCAACGGGCGATGGCGACATGAAAGAAATGGCGCAAGAAGAAATCCAAGCTGCCAAAGACACCATCAATGAGCTTGAAGACGTGCTCAATGTGATGATGCTGCCTAAAGACCCGAATGATAAAGTGCCTGCCTTCTTAGAGATTCGAGCAGGGACGGGCGGCGATGAAGCGGCAATTTTTAGCGGGGATTTGTTCCGTATGTATGAGCGTTATGCGGCAACCCAAGGTTGGACAGTGGAAGTATTGTCCGAGAACGAAGGTGAGCACGGTGGCTATAAAGAAATCATCAGCCGTGTATCGGGCACGGGTGTATATGGCCGCTTAAAATTTGAGTCGGGCGCACACCGGGTGCAACGGGTGCCAGAGACTGAAAGCCAAGGACGGGTGCATACTTCGGCTTGCACGGTCGCAGTGATGCCAGAGGTTGAGATTGATGATACCGTGGATATCAACCCTGCCGACTTGCGTATCGATACTTATCGTGCCAGTGGGGCAGGTGGTCAGCATATCAATAAAACTGACTCTGCGGTGCGTATTACCCATATTCCAACAGGCACGGTGGTCGAGTGTCAGCAAGAGCGTAGCCAACACGCCAACCGCGATAAAGCCATGAAAATGCTGGTATCCAAAATTCAGCAAGAAAAAGTGCAAAAACAAATCGATGCGTCAAGTGATATGCGTCGTAATTTGGTCGGTAGTGGTGACCGCTCGGAGCGCATTCGCACTTATAATTTTCCCCAAGGGCGGATGACCGACCACCGTATTAATTTAACCTTGTACAAACTCGATGCCATTATGCAGGGTGACTTAGATGAGCTTCTCGACAGCCTACTGCGTGAGCACCAAGCTGATTTAATGGCATCGGTAAGTGGGGAAGAATAAGATGGCAAAGTTTTTAAATACCAGTGGTACTACTTACCATTTGGAAGAACTCATCAAAAAGTCATCTGACCGTTTAATTTTAATTAGCCCTTATCTCAAATTAAATGAACGAATTAAAGAGTTGCTTGAAGATAAAAATCGTTTAAAAATTGATATTCGTATCGTATATGGTAAGAGCGACTTACAACCTGAAGAAATTAATTGGCTCAAAAATTTAACGTTCATTCGAACCAGTTTTTGCAAAAATTTGCATGCCAAATGCTACATGAACGAGAATGAATGCATTATCACAAGTTTAAATTTATATGAATTTAGCCAAATCAATAATAATGAAATGGGCGTATTGATTAGCCGTGATAGCGATAGCCAGCTATATAGCGATGCATATGAAGAAGCACAGCGTATTATTCGTATTAGTGAAGAAGTGAGAATGTCAGTTGACAAGGTAAATGAAGTGTCAACCACATCAGAAAATAAAGAGTATGGCAAAATAACGATTGCTAAATTAGCGAGTCAGTTGGGTATGAAAACCCCAGATCTCTCTGCCAAAATGATTGAAAATGGTTATCTACAAGAGATTGCCGGCGAATTGCGTTTGACCCAACTTGGTAGTGA
>Ga0316228_1001844_pt1 | contig 20199 bp, 10 predicted proteins | sample TBH18021metaG_FD_206005 | JGI IMG/M metagenome (GOLD analysis project Ga0316228, IMG submission 206005) | Freshwater microbial communities from Trout Bog Lake, Wisconsin, USA - TBH18021 | ecosystem: Environmental > Aquatic > Freshwater > Lake > Hypolimnion/Profundal zone | place: USA: Wisconsin... | reverse complement strand
TGGTGAGAAATCTGAGGACCCCCTTCAGATGTATCTTTCCGATATCTTCACGATCTCGTGCAACCTGGCGGGGATTTGTGGGATCAGCGTTCCGTGTGGGTTCACAGCCGGAACCCCGCGACTGCCCATCGGCCTCCAACTCCTCGGCAAACCCTTCGGTGAGGAGACCATCCTGCGCATCGCCCACACCTTCGAACAGAGCACGAACTGGCATAAAGACCGACCCTCGCTCTAGCCGAACGATGGGATCTGCCCCCTGCCCCGGTTTCCCTTCAGGGCGTCGTCCGCCACACGCTATCCGTGGCGGTTTGGCTCTGGTTGGGCCTTTTCATTTTCTCAAACCCGTCTCATCCAGCCAGAGAGAGCCGCGGCGGCCATCTTGGTTGATTATGTTATCGGAATAAAGGTTTGCCCGCCGTGGGTCAAGCTGACAGGCTTGGCCGATGGATATAAAGATCTGTCTCAGCGCCCTCGGACTGTGCTCACTGCTTGGTCCGCTTTCGCCCTCGGTGGTTGCGGCGGAGTCCGCGAATCCGTCGGTGGACACCTTGGTGATCAGCGCCACCAAACCGCTTGATGCCAAAGAGACCGAGTTACGTCGGGCCGTTTATGCCCGTTGCCGTGAGATGCTGGATGCGGCGCCGGGCAAATTCGGTGCACACCCCTCCGCGGCGGTCTTCCCCGGATCGGTCGCCACGAACGCGCCCCGGATCGCCAAAACCATCACCATCAAGCATTTGCCGCCACCGCCGGAAATGCTGCCGCTCATTCGGCCGCTCGGCTATTCCAGTCCCTTCGCGCCAACGCTTTATTCCACCGGGTTCTACGCCGCGCCGGGGGAGATCATCACCATCGACGTGCCCAAGGAACTGGCCGGCAAACTGCGTGTGCAGATCGGTTGTCACAGCGACAACTTGAATCAATGGGTGGCGGGCAAAGAGGCCTGGCGGCGGATGCCCTTGCTGGTCAGCCACCGCAAACTCGACTTGGAACATACCGAGGCCTCGAATCCCTTTGGCGGCCTCGTCTATATCACTTGCCCGCCCACCGATGCAGCCTGGCAGGCCAGCATCACCATCTCGAACGCCGTCATGGCCCCGTGGTTTGTCCTCGGCCAAACCACCGAGTCGGAATGGAAGGCAATGCTGGACTCGACGGGAGCGCCGTGGGGCGAATTGGCCACGGAGAATATCATCATCATGCTACCGGTCTCGGTGCTCAAAACAGTGGCTGACCCGGAGAATCGGATGAAGATTTGGGACCGCATCATCGGCGCGGAAATGGACCTGGCCCAACTACCCATGCCGTTTTATCGCGCCCAACGGTTGGTCACCGACGTGCATATCGGCGGCGGTTTTATGCACAGCGGTTACCCGATCATGGTCCACCACTGCCCGGAGAAAAACCTGGTAACCGAGGATTTCATTTCCGATCCCGTGAGGTTCTCGCAACCGGCCAATGGCGGCCCGAATTGGGGGTTTTTTCACGAGATCGGCCACAACATGCAGAACCTGGATTGGGTCTTCGATGGCACCACCGAAGTCAGCGTGAACCTCTTCTCGATGTATTCCTTCGACAAGGTCTGCGGCGGACGCGATGCCGCGCACCCGGGTATCTCGAATGAGACCACCCGCAAGATGCTCCTGTCCTATTTCGCCAAGGAGCCGGACCTGGCCAAGTGGAAACGCGATCCCTGGCTGGGACTGTTGACCTTTCGCCTGATTCAGAACGATTTCGGCTGGGACCTCTTCAAGAGGACGTTCCAACGGTACCATGTCCTCGCGGAAGACCAGCGCCCCAAAACCGACCAGGAGAAACGTGACCGTCTCGCGCGCTATCTTTCCGAGACTGCGGGCCGAGATTTCGCCCCGTACTTTGCGGCCTGGGGCATCCATCTGTCCGACGACCTCAAAAAGGAACTCGAGAAGTTCCCCGCCTGGATGCCTTACAATTTCCCGCCACGCGGCAGTTAAGACCGTGCCCTACCATAGGTGCACGAGCACCGCGCTCTCCGCGGGGATCGAAACGGTAATGCCCTCGGCGATCAACTTGCCGGCATCCATTTCCTGCGGCGTCGCTGGATTCTGGGCGGCTGGTGCAGGAGCAGGGAGACGGAACAGGGCTGCGGAGGCAGGGCGCGCCAAAGCACAGGGCAGCCGCTCCGGATGAACGACGCACCGAGCATCCTGGGCCTCCCGCGCCAGGTTGGCAATCAGCAGAAACGCCTCACCCGGCCGGCTATAAATGGCCGAAGCACAACGGCGGCCGTCCAGCGAAACAGCTTGGTTGCGCCAATCGGCGAAGCGGAAACCGTGAAGATCTCCGATCGGCTTCAAGAGCGGCAGCAACTCGAAGGTTTCGGCGCCGGCGGGCCACGGGGTGACCCCGCTCAGCAGTGCCTCGAGGGCAAACTGCTGATGCAATGCCTTAGGTGCCTGGGCTGTGATCTGACCATAGCTGATGACGCCCCGGGAACGAGCACCGACGAGGGACCACTCCAGCGGCAGCGCGGTGAGTTCCACGCCCTGGTCTCCCCATTGTCCGTAGCCCCATTCGTTGGCTACCACGCAGTCGGCGAGATTTTCGGTGGCAAACATCGGGGTGGTCGTGTTGTGGATAATAACCAAGCCATTAGGCCCCACCCGCCGCCTTGTCCATTCCATCAGGTCCAACAGTTCATCCATGTCCCAATGCCCGGATATGGCCGCGCCTTTTTCCTTACCCTCATGCCGAGCATTGGCGCAAAAAAGCGCCACGTTCCAATCATAATAAACTCCGTCCAGTGGATGGTTCTTGAGCACCCGATCGATGGATGCCTTTAGAAACTCGAGCCACCCGGATCGTAAGCACATCTGAGCGCCGAATTCGTTGGTGCCCTTGAAGGAATTGTGTTGCAACCGTCCTTGGCCGTCCATCCGTCCCCATTCCAGGCCGTGCTGCCGGAAGCCCTCGGTACTCGGATGTAGTTCCTTGTCGGAGAAGTAGGTAGCGACACGGATGCCGGCCTGGTGGCAGGCGGCGATGACCTGATCGTATCTCCCCATGTCCGGGTAGGGCGGATACGAACCATCGCGCCAGAAAAGACCATCGTCGTAATAGTCGCCGTCATTGTGGCAATGCACCGTCTGGATACCCGTCTGAGCCCAGTGCTGGATTTGCTCGGATGAAACCCACTCGCCCCGATTCCGGTTGAACGAGGCATGGAGCCACGGCCGCTGAGCCTTCCCGTCGATGATGGGGATGCCGATACGGAAATCGAAAGCGCAGGTCATGGGCAGAGCCACGGCGTTGGTGCCCAGGAATGGGGAGATGGCCAGCGCGAGACCCGCCGGTCTCTCGCTCCATTCCAACGAGCATTGGCCCTGGCCGCGCCGGCCCGCCAAGCCGAGTTCCCACTGCGAAAGATCGGAACCGGCGAACCATTCCAGGCCTTCGACCCCGGGATCGGCGAAGAGCATCGATCGCGGAACGAAGGGTAGCTTCAGCGGGCGGTCCGACGGAATACCACGGCGAAGTTTACCCCAGAGATTGCTGCCGAAGGAAAAAGCGGGCGCGCCCTCTGGCTCGCTCCGGCCCTCTCGGTAGCCATAATCGGAAAGGTCCGGTGCCAGCGTGGTGGAGAAGGGACAAACCTCACGCACCCGCACGGCCGCCCCCGTGACGGAAAGTTGCTTGTGAATCTTGAGGTAGCCCCAGCGATATTCGATCACCGTCTGGACCCGAATGCGGGAGGGCTTGCCGTGTTCATCAGCCAGCGCGGACTCGACCGTCACGACCTGGGCCAGACCGTCCGAACGGCGGGAGACGTGCGCCGGAACGCCGGCGTCCGTCCACCAAACGCCATCTTCTGTCTGCACCCGAGTCTGGATGGGGCTGGCCAAAAGGTTCGTCGCCCGGCCGAAGGCGAGTTGGATCCGTGAAATAGCGCCCCCATGGGCGAGATCCTGCTCGATAGCGTAATAGGGATTACTCAACACCAACCGGCGTCCTGCCTCGGCCTCCTCGACCACGTAATCCCGCGGCCAAGTGGGGGGCAACGCCTGGCCAGCCTGCGAGACCAACACCCCGTGCGCCAGCAACCACAGCGCCGCGAACTGCAGTCCGCACGCTCCCAACCACAGCCGCCGGAAACCCATCGGCTTCCCCGGCGGATGACTCGAACAAACCGGCGCAGATATCATGTGCTGAGTAGTTAGTTTTTTCGACCGTTAATGTCAACCCGCGCGACACCCGCACCGCTCCGGATTTTCCCTGGACAAACGGCCTCGGCTGGAGCATAAGTTTACCAGTAAACCTGTTAATCGTTGGAAGAAATTACTGTGTTCGGGCGGCAAACTGGTTGGCAAACCCGCGACAACACACGCCTTATGAGTCCAGAACACAGCACAAATGCAATTGGCGGGGCCGCGGAGGTTTCGCACGAACCAGCCCGCTCCGCGAACCGGCGGTTCATCGTAACCGCCAGCGGTGTGGGGATCAACCTGGCGCTCGGGGTGCTCTATACTTGGAGCATGTTCAAGGACGCGATCGGCAAGGAATTAGGCTGGCACGGTTCCCAATTGAACGACCCCTACGCACTCTGCTGCCTGGTCTTCTCGTTCGCGATGATCCTGGCGGGGCGATGCCAGGACAGGCTCGGACCGCGCGCGACTGCGACGCTCGGCGGACTGCTGGTGGCGGGGGGGATGCTGCTCATCTCGCAAAGCCAGAGTTATGCCGGCTGGGTGCTGGGGTTTGGCGTGCTGGTCGGCGCCGGCATCGGCTTCGGTTACTCGTCGGCCACCCCGGCAGCCTTGAAATGGTTCCCGCCCGCCCGCACCGGTCTGGTGGCCGGCGTGGTGGTGGCGGGATTCGGCTTAGCTCCGGTTTATATCTCGCCCCTCTCGCAGTATCTGCTCACGACCCATGGGTTGCGCGGCACGACCTTTTTCTATGCTTTTGCTTTCGGCCTTGCGGTGTGCGGCTTGGCGCAATTGCTGGCCAACCCGCCCGCCGGCTATGTGGCCGTCAGCCCAACGGGTCAGGCCCCGGGAAAGACCGGGAAAGCGACGGTCGACAGCACGGCCCCGGGCCTTATCCTGCGCCTGCCGGCCTTCTATCGGCTATGGTCGATCTACTTCATCGGCGCGGGCGCCGGGCTGATGGTAATCAGCAGCATCAGCGGCATGGCCCGGAAATCAATGGGCAATGCCGCCTTTGTGGCCGTGGCGGTGATGGCACTCGGGAACGCCGCTGGACGAGTTGCGGCGGGTTTCCTCTCGGACAAAATAGGGCGCCGTCAGACCCTGCTGCTGGTGCTGCTTTTCCAGGCGGCACTCATGTTCGCAGCCATCCCCGTAGCGGCATCCAAAGGGTTGGCCGCCGCCCCGGTGCTGCTCGTGGCCACGCTCATCGGTTTTAACTATGGAGCGAAGCTGACGTTGTTCCCCGCTTTCACCAAGGACCTCTGGGGGTTGAAACATTTTGGCATGAACTATGGTCTGTTGTTCACCGCGTGGGGCTTGGGCGGTTTTGTGCTCAGCCGCCTTCAGCAGATGCTCACCGTCTCCAGCGGGGGCAGCTACACGTTGGCTTTCGCCGTCGCCGGTGGTCTGCTGCTCCTGGGCGCGGCACTCACGCTCGGATTGAACTCCCGGCGCCAGCCGACGGCTTAGGCCACCCAGGAAAGGCGCCTGGCTAGCTTTCCCCAGCGCCGACACCAGGGCTCATGGAGGCACCCCGGGCCGGAACGCGCGGCTTCGGGCGCCGTAGAGAATCCCCACCAACGGCAATGACGTGGCCCACTTCGGTCGGAGGTTATTTGACTTCCACCGCGATGTGATAGCGATCCAAGGTCCTCCCCTCGGCAAAAGCTAATTGCGCTTGGGCCTTTAGGTAATCCGCCACGGCATAGACCTCGGCCCGGCGAGCTGCCGTCAGGGCCTCCTGGAACTCCAGGACGAAGTAACTGGTGGTCAGCCCGTTTTCGAGTTTCTTCTGTTCGGCGGCCAACGCGGCTTCGGCGTAGACCCGGGCTTTAGCCGTGGAACCTACTTGGCTGAATCGGGACTCGACCCGGTTTACCCAATCCGCGACCTCGAGGAGCACTCCCTGCTCGGCGCGTTGGAGCTGGAGTTTTGACATCTCCTTAGTCGCCTTGCTCACCCGGTAGTCGTTCTTCTGAGTCGTGCGTGTCAACGGCGCGCTCAGGACGATCCCATACATGTAGTCCGGATCGCCTTTTCGAAGGGCCGTGTTCATCGCTTGGTTGACGTCCGGCTCGACGCCGCTGCTCCCGACCCTGCCGATGAGATCCAAACTCGGAAAGAGCTGGTTGAAGCGGAATTTGACCATAATGTCGCTACGCTCCACCGCCAGGCGCGCCTCCAGGAGGTCCGGTCGTTCTTTGAGGGCGCGCTGAAAGCTCTCGGCCAACTGGGTGTGTGACGGGGTTACCGAGGGGAGATCGGCAGCCGCCAGCTCGGTTTCCGCCCAGGCTTGAAAATTGTCCGAAACCAGGACTTTGAGGGTGTTCTGTCGCGAAACCCAGGCCTCGCGAGCCGCCGCCAGCGCGGTCAGGGCGGTTTCCGTTTGCATCTCCGCCTGCTGCATGTCCAAAGGCGGCTGGTCACCCACTTCCACCCGCCGCTTGGTCTCCGTCAGGAATTGTTGCTTCAGCCGCACCGCGGCTTGCTCAACGCCCACCAGTTCCCGACCCAGCACCAGATCATAGTAGCTCAACTCGACCGCCAGCATGGTTTTGAGGATCTGCATCCGTAGCGCCGCTTCGCTCATCTTCAACTGCTTCCGGCGCACCTGCAGGACTTCCCTGGCCTGATCGACCCAGAAGTCCTTCAGCAAGTGCTGGCGCACCGTCAGGCCCAACTCGGCAAACGAGTTGTTCGTGTCCCGGATTCCCCCTGGAAACGCCAGGGCGTACTCGGGTCGGCCGTTGAAATCCGTGACCGCGGACCGCCGCCCGCCACCGGCGTCCAGACCGTAACTCAAGCCGAAGGGGAGCACGCCCGCCAAGGCTGCGCCCCCTCGGTCGGTGTCCATCGTGTACGGAAAGTCCCAGTTAAACTTCTGGGGGGAGAAGTTCCCGGGGGTGTCCAGATACTCGTGGCTGGCCTGGATCGACAACACCGGATCGTAAGCGCCATAAGCGCCCGCCAGGCTGAAGCGGGCGATTTGGGACGAGACCCGTTCGATCTGGACGTCCAGGTTCCGTTTCAAGGCCATCTCAAAGCACTGCTGGAGCGACAGCGCATTAGTGCGAGCCGGCACCGGGGCGGCGGTCGCTGAAGCAAGCAAAAGGCCGCCGAACGCCATCCCCATCCAAGATCTGCAATTCATTGGGGACGAATCTTGCGGTTTCCCCTCGCATTCGTCAATCAATCTAGCCGACGAACCCGGGCCCCCTCGCCGGCTCGCGCGCGATCCCGCTGGACGGGGCTGCGGTTTTATGTTTAGTTTGGGGCCGTGCCAAATGCGCCAAAAAGCGCGGGTGTGAATTCACCCGCCAAAGCCGCGACCCTCCCGTTTGAGGAAGCTTTGAAGAAACTCGAATCCATCGTGCAAGCGATGGAATCCGAGGACTTGGCACTGGAAAGCCTGCTGGCCCAGTACGAAGAAGGCACCCGGCTGGCTCGGGATTGCCAGGAAAAACTGGCCGATGCGGAGTTGAAGATACAGCAACTTGAGCCCAGCACGGCCGGCGAACTGAAATTGAAATGCTTCGCTCCCGATACGGGCGAAGGCGCCTGAAATGAACCGTTATCTCGACATGGTCGACAACCCGTCTCAGCTCAAAAGGCTGACGCCCGAACAACTGCAACGACTCGCCGAGGAGATCCGGAGCGAGATCATCACGGTCCTGGCCCGCAACGGAGGACATGTGGGGCCGAATCTGGGCGTGGTCGAGTTGACCATCGCGCTGCATTACGTGTTCAACACTCCCAAGGACAAGTTCATCTGGGATGTCAGCCACCAGGTATATGTCCACAAACTCCTGACCGGCCGCAAGAGCCGCTTCCCAACGATTCGCAGCACGGGGGGACTCAGTGGGTTCGCGCTGCGTTCGGAGAGCGAGCACGACTGTTTCGGTGCGGCCCATGCCGGTACGGCTTTGTCCGCCGCGCTGGGCATCTGCGCCGGGCGGGACCAGCGGGGATCCGATGAGCACGTGGTGGCGATCTTCGGTGATGCCGCGCTGACCAACGGCATTTCGTTCGAGGCGCTCAACAATATTGCCCCGACGACCAAGCGGTTCATAGGTATCCTCAACGACAACGAGTGGGGCATCGCCAAGAATGTGGGCGCCATCGCGGGTTACCTGAACAAGCTGATAACCAACCCCTCCTACAACAAGCTGGCGCGGGATTTTGTACGTTTTGTGCAGCGGTTGCCCAAGGGGGATGTGGCCCTCAAGCTGGCCCACAAGGCGGAGGAAGGGTTTAAGGGAGCGTTGACCAAAGTCGGCCTCCAACCGACCAACAGTCCTCTGGAACCGGACGGCCGCGGCGGGTATGGGAGCAGTCTGATTTTTGAGGAGATGGGCATGCGCTACCTCGGCCCCATCGACGGCCACAACCTGCCCCTGCTCATCAGCACGCTCGAGTTCGCCAAGACCTGCGACCACCCGATCGTCATCCATGTCCTCACCACCAAGGGCAAGGGCTTCGAGGCGGCGTTGAAGAACCCGGAGAAATTCCACGGGCTGGGACCCTACGACGCCGCCACGGGCGCGACGCCGGCCACGAAGCCCGGGACGCCGCCCAACTGGCAGGATGTGTTCGGCCAAACCATGGTCAAGCTCTGCCAACGGGACAATAAGATAGTGGGGATTACGGCGGCGATGCCCAGTGGCACGGGCTTGAAGATCCTCGAAAAGGCGATGCCCAGCCGTTACTACGACGTGGGGATCGCCGAAGAGCACGCAGTGCTCTTCGCCTGCGGCATGGCCACCATGGGTTTCCATCCGGTTTGCGCTATCTATTCCACTTTTCTCCAGCGCGCCTACGATTGCATTGTTCACGATGCAGCCCTCCAGGAATTGCCGGTCATCTTCTGCATGGACCGCGCGGGCCTCTCGCCCCAGGACGGCCCAACCCATCACGGCCTGTTCGACATCAGTTACGTCCGTTCAATCCCCAACTGCATCGCCATGGCGCCGAAAGATGAGGACGAACTGGTGGACATGATGTTCACGGCTACGCAACAGAAGCAGGCATGCTTCATCCGATATCCCCGCGGCCCCGGAGAGGGGGTTCCCATCAAAGACCAACCCCGGTTGCTGGAGATCGGCAAAGCAGAGGTGTTGCAGAACTTTACCGGCGCATCCAAGCCGAAAGTAGCCCTCTTCCCCCTCGGGAGCATGATGAGCCTGGGGCGGGCGGCGGCGCTGCAACTCAGCCAGGAGGGATACGATGTCGCGATCATCAACCCGCGATTCGCTAAACCGTTGGATGCGGGAACCACCGAGTTCTATGGTCGGGCATCGGATGTGGTCGTCACGATCGAAGATCATGTGATCATGGGCGGTTACGGCAGCGCGGTGCTGGAGCTGTTCAATGAAAAACGAGTAACCACGCCGATCGTCATGATCGGCTGGCCGGACAAATTCATCGAACATGCGACGACGGTCGAAGACCTCCGACAGAAATACGGTCTGACCGTCGAGAACCTGGTCGCCAAGGTCAAAGCTCTGTCCGTCCAGGATGCGACAGCGATCGTACCGACCCGGTTGGCTCAGGCCGGATGAACCACCAGGGCTGGTTTTTTGGTTTCGAGCCTCGGGGCGTGCTCCCCGTCGCTAAGGACATCCGGAGTCTTTCGTAGCTTGACGAAGCCCGTTCCGTGCGAGACAATTTGACAGTCAACATTACGATAAAACATGGCTTATAAAGACGTGACACCGCCCGCGGGCGGGAAAATCTCGATTAGCAACGGCCGCCTCAGCGTGCCGGAGAACCCCATCCTTCCGTTCATTCGTGGGGATGGCACCGGTCCGGACATCTGGGCTGCCAGCCAGCGCGTCTTTGACGCGGTAGTCAAGCAGGCCTATGGTGGCAGCCGTCAGGTGGTTTGGTTCGAGGTCTTCGCCGGCGAAACGGCCAAGAACCGGTTCGACAATTGGCTGCCAGACGACACCATCGAAGCCTTTAGAGACTACCTGGTCGGTATCAAGGGACCCCTGACCACGCCTATCGGGGGCGGCATCCGCTCGCTGAACGTCGCTCTGCGCCAAATGCTCGATCTCTATGTCTGCCTGCGCCCCGTCCAGTACTTTCAGGGGGTCCCCTCCCCGGTCAAGCGGCCGGAGAAGGTGGAGATGGTCATTTTCCGGGAAAACACCGAGGACATTTACACCGGGATCGACTACCAGGCCGGGGGGCCTGAGGCCAGGAAGTTGCTCGAGTTCCTGCAAAAGGAATTGCCCGCCGCCTTCAAGAAGATTCGTTTTGGGAAAGAAGCGATCAATGAAATCGGCATCGGCGTCAAACCGGTCAGCCGCCCCGGCACGGAGCGCTTGGTGCGTTCCGCCATCGAATACGCGATTCGGGAGAAACGCAAGAGTGTGACCCTCGTCCACAAGGGGAACATCATGAAATACACCGAAGGGGCCTTTCGGGATTGGGGTTATGAATTGGCGAAACGCGAATTCGGCGCGGTGGAGATTGATGGCGGCCCCTGGTGCAAGCTGCCACAAGGGGTGGTTATCAAAGACGCAATTGCTGACATCACCCTCCAGCAAGTTCTCACCCGTCCGGAGGATTTCGACGTCATCGCCACGCTCAACTTGAACGGCGACTACTTGAGCGATGCCCTGGCGGCGCAGGTTGGGGGCATTGGCATCGCCCCCGGTGGGAACATCAATTACCTCACCGGCCATGCCATCTTCGAAGCCACCCACGGCACGGCTCCCAAATACGCGAACCAGGACCGGGTGAATCCCGGGAGCGTGGTGCTCAGTGGCGAGATGATGTTCCGTTACCTCGGTTGGACCGAAGCGGCCGACCTCATTCTGAAAGGCCTAAATGGGGCGATTGCGTCCAAACGCGTCACCTACGACTTCGCCCGCCAGATGACCGGGGCCACCGAGATTAAGTGCTCAGAATTCGGCGATAACATCGTGAAACATATTACGGCTGGCTGATCCCGGCGGTCCCAGCCGCGGATCTTCCGGGGTCAGGGCCTGCCCGGGTCAAGGCGCAATGGTCCCGGCTCTTGGGTCACGATGCCGACATCGATAAACTGCCCGCCGGAGGTTTGGTGGCAATGGACGGCCATCAGGTTCCTCCCCGACTGGAGGGTCGCCACGGCTGCGGGAGGGATTGGCAGCTCATAATACTCGCTCACAAAACCGGGCTCGGCGCCGGCGAGAATGCCGTTGAGGTAGATTTCAACGTCCTCGTCATGATGGAGCTGGAAGAGCAGGTTTCCAACCGGTGGGGTGGCCAGGACAAATTCCCGCCTCAGCCAGATGTCGTCGACATCCCAGACTGTGTGCACGATGGCCCCGGGCGTCCCCTCGGTCCCAAATCCCCCAATGCCCTGGGACCACGATGAATCGTCGAAGCCAGGCTTGAACCACTCAGGCAATGGGGCGGAGAAGGTGTATTTCCAGGTGGCCAAGCCGGCCAGCGCGTTGGTGACCAACACCTGCATGGGTTGGTTATAAAGCGGCCCGGAAGCAGCCGATCTAAGGCTGGCAACCTCCAGCTTGGAAACGGCTCGGTCGTAGGTCAGTAAGCCGTTGCATTCGGTTTCCACATCGGTCGTTTGGGTATAAACGGCGGCGCTCAAGCCGGCCGAGTCGCGCAGTTTCCTTACCCCGCTGAGCAGGCTCATGAACCGCGTGTTGAGGGCCGGGGGATTGGTCAGGAGCTGGTAGCCCCAATGGCCCGTGGGAGACCACAGATGGCCCTTCACCACAAGGCCCAGCCCCCCGAACTCGCCCAGCACGAGCGCCCGATCGGGCTCCGCCGCCGGGGACCGTGGGCTGGGGTAACTGTGCGCATCCAGCACATCGCCCACTCGTTTGTCGGTCCAGCCACTCGCGTTATCGACCAACCGGGAATCATCGAGCAGCTTGACCCATCGGGCCAGCCGCTCGGTGTCATACTGGCCCCAGCCCTCATTAAAAAGCACCCACGTGATAATGGAGGGATGATTGCGGCGCCCCTCGACCATGCGCTGCAGCTCGGCCTCGAATTGGCGGCGGCCCTCCCCCGTGGTGTTCTTGCCGCTAGGCATGTCCTGCCAGACCAGCAAGCCGAGTTTGTCGCACCAGTAATACCATCGATCCGGCTCAACCTTGACGTGTTTGCGCGCCAGATTAAAACCAGCCTGTTTGAGAAACTCGATGTCGTACCGTAGCGCGGCGTCGGTGGGGGCCGTGTAAATGCCATCCGGCCAAAAGCCCTGGTCCAAGGCGCCCACCTGGAACAGAAGTCGGTTGTTGAGCGCGATGCAGGTCCGCCCTTGGGTGTCCTTCTGCAACGTCACCTGCCGCAGCCCAAAATAGCTGGCTATGCGATCCAATTCGCGATCACCCGAACGCAGCACCACCACGAGATCATACAGGAAGGGATCCGCGGGTGACCAGGCGTGCGGCGAGGCGATGGGCAAGCGGAGTTCTTCGTTGGCGCTGCCGGTGATCCGGCCGACCTCCTTTCCCTCAGCCAAAGCGATCGCCTCTACTGATAACGCCGCCGATACGTTGCCGACATCCGCCCGCAGCCGGAGTTGTCTTCCCGGAAGGTCGGGTACCAACCTGAGATCGTCCACGCAGATCTCGGACACCGGTTCAAGCCACACGGACTGCCAAATGCCGGAAGTCGGGGTGTAAAAGATGTTCTCTGGTTTGCGCGACTGTTTGCCCCGCGGTTGATCCCCTTCCGTGGGGTCCTGCACGGCCACCACGATCTCTTCCTCGTTGGTACGTCTGAGGCTGTCGGTAATATCAAACGAAAAGGCGTCATACCCGCCGCGATGCCGCCCCATTTCGAGGCCGTTAACCAGGACTCGAGCCTCCCAGTCCACCGCCCCAAAATGCAACCGCAGCCGTGACTTTCCCCATTCAGCAGGAATCTGGAATCGTCGCCGGTACCACAGGGTGCTCTTTTCATCCAGGCGTCCTTTCACTCCTGAGAGAGCGCTCTCGAGCGGGAAGGGGACGAGAATCGAGCCCGCATAAACGCGGGGAGTAACGACGAGAGCCGGAGTGATCACGTAATCCCAGAGTCCGTTCAGGCTCAGCCAGCGCTCGCGGACCAACTGCGGCCGGGGATATTCCGGATGGGCGTTGGCCGGTGTCACCTCCGCCGCCCATCGGGTCATCAGTGACGCCGGCGCCGGATGCCAGGCGGAGTTGGACTGTCCCAGCGAGGAGAGACAACCCGCCAGGAGGCAAAGCAACAAGCGGCCCATTGAAAGCTGCCCGTTGAAACTGGTGGCAGGGCGATTGGCAATCCCTAGCGACACGATGTCAGCAGTATTCATTGAACCGCAGGGCGTCCTCCCGAGATCGATTGATGGTGAAGGTCTCAGACGCCTTGGAGGCGCCAGCCAGAACGGCCGGCACCAAAACGAGCCACCCGTTAACGTCCCGAGTGAATCGCGTATGCTTGGTCTTCATTTCGGAATGAGTATAGGCCACGGGTGCCCCCGCGCGGCAAGCCTTGTTCCTACCGCATTTGCCCTTTCAAAGCCGCTGATTTATGTTATTATTTCGGGGATAGAAGAACACGGTACTTTGCCGCCCGGGATTTTGTGGAACGGCGGACGAATTCAACGATGAGTAAACAGACCAAGAACATGGGTTGTGGGAGCCCCGAGCATGGGCTGGGTCCCAGTCGGCGGGGGTTTCTTTATGTCGGACTCGTGGGCAGCCTCGGCTTGACACTGGGGGATTGGCTCAAGCTGGAAGCCCGCGCCGCCGACGCCGGCACCCAGACCAAGGAAGGCGCTCGAAAAGAGCCGCAGGCACGGTCGATAATTCAAATCTACCTTCCGGGCGGCATCGCGGCGCAGGAATCATTCGATCCGAAACTTTACGCCCCCATCGAATACCGCGGGCCGCTCGGCTCGGTCCCCACCAAACTCCCCGGCGTTCACTTCTCCGAACACCTGAAGAACACCGCCGGCATCGCCGACAAGATAGCCGTCGTGCGCTCCATGACCCACGGCGAGGCGGCGCACGAGCGTGGCACACACAACATGTTCACCGGCTATCGCCCCAGCCCGGTGCTCACCTACCCTAGCTTTGGCAGTGTCGTCTCGCACGAACTCGGGCCCCGGGAAAATCTGCCACCCTACGTCTGCATCCCCAATGAGCCCACCCCTTTCGCGGGCACTGGCTATCTAGGACCCGCTTACGGTCCCTTTAGCCTCGGCTCCGACCCCGCCCGAGGCGATTTTGCGGTGCGCGATCTCGCCCTGCCCAGCGGCGTGGACCCCCAACGGTTCAGCCAACGGCAGCGGATGCGCGCGGTGGTGGACGAACACTTCAGCCAGATGGAGAAAGCCGAGGTCCTCGAGGGCATGGACACTTTCTACCAGCGTGCCTACAGTATGATGAGTTCCGAGAAGGCCCGCGGCGCTTTTTCGCTCAACGACGAACCCCCCAAGCTGCGGGATGCCTATGGCCGGAATGAGGCCGGTCAGCGGATGCTGTTGGCGCGGCGCCTGGTCGAGGCTGGCGTCCGCGTCGTCTCCCTCAGTTACGGCGGTTGGGACCACCACGATAACATCAAGAGCGGCATCGCCGGCGGATTGCCTACGTTCGATCAGGCCTTCGCCGCCCTCATCAACGATCTGGATAGCCGTGGCCTCCTCCAAACCACGCTCGTCACGGTCACCAGCGAGTTTGGCCGCACTCCCAAGATCAACGGCACCGGCGGGCGCGATCATTGGCCCAAGGTCTTCAGTATCGTCCTGGCCGGTGCGGGCATCAAACGAGGGGTCGTCTATGGATCGTCCGATGCCACGGGAGCGGAACCGGAAAACAACCCGCTCAGCGTGGAGGACTTTGCCTTCACCCTCTACACGCAACTGGGGATTGATCCCGACGCCATTCTGTTGGCCCCGGGAAACCGGCCGGCGCGGATTGTCTACGGTGGCAAGCCCGCCAAAGAGCTGCTCGCCTGAGGGTCATGGGAAACCGGAAATGGGTTGGAATGTTTAGCGACCTCCATGCGTATCAACCCTGGCGGGTGAAAGCTGCGGCTCTACGCACGGCGCCCGTTTCCGGGCCGCACATTCTCTGCCAGGCCCTAGGCTTAGTGTTGCTGCTCCTCGGCGGCCCGATGACCGCACCAGCCATGTCCCCACTGCTCGCCAGCACAACTCCGCTGGGGGGACAACGCGGGACGGAGTTGGAACTGACCCTGCGCGGCGAACGGCTGGCGGACGCCCAACAAATCATCTGGTACTCCCCCGGAATTCAAGTGCTCGGAATCCAGATCCCCACCAACCAGGCTCAAACGGTCAAAGCCCGGATCCAGATCAGCCCCGACTGCCGCCTGGGCGAACACGCGCTCCGGATCCGTTGCGCCTCGGGGGTGTCGGATCTCCGCACCTTCTGGGTCGGCCCCTTTCCAACCGTGAACGACACTGCCCCGAATTCCGACTTTGCACAACCCCAGACGATCCCGTTGAACGTCACTGTCGAAGGGGTGGTGGAAAACGAGGCGGTCCATTACTACCGCGTTGAGGCGCGCCAGGGTCAACGCCTCTCGGTCGAAGTCGAAGGCATGCGTCTGGGCCGGACTTTTTTCGATCCATTTGTGGCGATTATGGACCCGAAGCGTTTTGTGCTGGCCTCTTCCGACGATACGGCCCTGCTCATGCAGGATCCGGCTTGCTCCATCATCGCGCCGGCGGAGGGACCCTATCTGATCCAACTCCGGGAAAGCTCCTACGGCGGCAACGGAGACTGCCACTACCGCCTGCATGTAGGCTCCTTCCCGCGCCCCACGGGGGTCTTCCCGGCGGGCGGCAAGGCGGGTGAGAGTATTTCGCTGAAGTTCCTCGGCTTGGGCGCTGCCGACCTGACCACGCAGATGAAATTGCCCAGCGAACCCTCGGGAGCCCTTGCCGTTTTTGCCGAAAGCGGTGGCCAAACCGCTCCCTCGCCTAATTGGTTGCGCGTTTCGCCTTTTCCCAACGTCCTTGAAATCGAACCCAATGATGATCGGGACCACGCCACCTCGGCGGGGACCAACCTGCCGATCGCTCTCAACGGCATTATTGACCACGACGGCGACGTAGATTGGTACAACTTTACAGCCACCAAAGGCCAGACGATCGAGGTTAATGTCTATGCGCGCCGCTTACGCTCGCCGTTGGACTCCGTCCTGAGCATTCACGACCCCAACGGCAATTCGCTCGCCAGCAATGACGATTCCGCGGGCGCCGACAGCTACCTCCGTTTCACGCCCCCCAACGACGGGAGGTTCTTCCTGCGAGTGAGCGATCACTTAAAGAAAGGAGGCCCGGATTTCTTTTACCGAGTCGAGCTGACCCCCGTCGCCGGGTCGCTCTCTCTGAAGCTGCCGGATGTCTCCCGGAACAACGCCCAAGAGCGCAAGTGCATCGTGGTCCCACGCGGCAACCGCTTCGCGACGCTCGTCCAGGCGGAACGCCAGAATTTCAGCGGAGACCTCTCGCTCCAGGCAGTGGACCTGCCCTCCGGAATTGTCGCCCAAGGGGATCCGATGCCCGGAAACCAAACGCTGCTACCAATGGTCTTCGAGGCCGCTGCGGACGCTCCGATTGCGGGAAAACTCTGCGACCTTCGGTGCAAACCGGTGGACACCACGCAACACCTCATCGGAAACCTCCACCAGGATTTCGTCTTCGTTCGCGGCGAACCGGGCGACTCGATTTACTCGCAGACCTTTGTGGACCAAATCGCCGCTGCGGTCGTGGAGGAGGTGCCGTTCAAGATAAACGTGGTTGAGCCGAAGGTGCCGCTGGTCCGCAACGGCACCATGGATCTGAAAGTAGTTGCCCTTCGCCGTCCGGGATTCGATGAGCCCATCACGCTTCGGATGATCTACAATCCCCCCGGGATCGGCTCTGCCAATGAAGTCATGATCCCCAAGGGTGAAACCAACGCCCTCTACCGGATCAACGCCAACGGCGAGGCCGAGGTCCGGACGTGGAAGATCGCCGTGCTCGCCACCGCCCCGGTAAACGGTGCCGCCGCCTGGGTCTCCTCCCAGTTGACCTCCCTCACCGTCGCGGAGCCGTTTCTGGCGATGAAAATCGAGATGGCCTCGACCGAGCCCGGGCAGGCCGCTCGGGTGTTGTGCACCTTGGATCAAAAGGCGCCATTCGAGGGCAAGGCCACCTGCAAACTTCTGGGCTTGCCCAACGGCGCCACCACCGCCGATGCCACGATCACCAAGGACGATAAACAGCTCGTCTTCGATGTGGCGACCACGGCTGCCACGCCCGTGGGGCAACACCGCTCACTGTTCTGCGCCGTCACGATCGTGCAAACGGGCGAACCCATCATCCACAGCCTGGGAGGCGGGGGTTGCCTCCGGATTGATGCGCCCAAGCCCGCCCCCGTCGAGGTGGCGGCCGCCAAGCCGGCCCCGCCTGCCGCAAAACCTCTCACTCACCTCGAGAAACTCAGGCTGGAGCACGCGGGAAAACAAAACCCAGACGCAACCGGAACCCCGAAATAAGATGAGGCACATCGCTGATTCTCGTGTGAAAAACGCGAAAGCCCCACCCGGACGGGCCGTTTTGGACGCGGAACGGGCCTCGACCCCCGCGCCGTGCCTCAGAGAGTTTGGACGATCACGTCGCGATCTGGACCTGCGTCAACCGGCCACTCCTGACGAGGCGATAGCGCAACACTCAACGCGCGGGGTGGCACTGCGGGCCATCCTCCTGGCTGCCCTGCTCCTGGCCTGCTTCGTGACTGGCGCCACCACCCCGTCACCCACGCTGGCCGATTTGAAGGTATTTCCCACGACCGTTGACCTTCACCATCGGCGCGACCGCCAATTGTTGGTGGTACAGGCGACGTATGCCGACGGCACGACGCGGGATGCCAGCAGCCAGGCGCGGTATGCCTTCGCCGAACCCGGCATCGCCAAGCTGACCAATGCTACCGTTTATCCCCTGTCCAACGGCATCTCCACGCTCAAAATCGCCTTTGGCGGCCGAGAGTTGACCGTTCCGGTCAGCGTGACCAATGCGGCCCAGGAGCGTCCCATCAGCTTCAAACTCGAGGTGATGCCGGTCTTCATGAAAGGCGGTTGCAACTCCGGCGCCTGTCATGGCGCGGCCCGCGGCAAGGACGGCTTCCGACTCTCGCTGTTCGGTTTCGACCCCGAGAACGATCACCGCCGTCTGAGCACGGAGTTCATCGGACGCCGCGTGAACCTGGCGATCCCCGAAGAGAGCCTGATGATCGAGAAGGCGGTGGGCAAAGTGCAGCACACCGGCGGGCAACGGTTCACCGAAGACTCGGAAATGTCGCAAACCCTGCTACGGTGGCTCAAGGCGGGCGTTCCTGCCGATGGCGCCGGCGTCGCGCGCTGCACCGGCCTGGAGATCGAACCCCGACAACTCGTGCTGGAAAGCAACGCCACCCACCGCGTGACCGTCAGAGCCACCTACTCGGATGGCACCCATGCCGACGTCACCGCTATGGCCCTTTACCTGAGCAATAACGATCCGGTCGCGAAGATCTCCCAGGATGGCATGGTCTCCGCCGCGCAGCGCGGCGAGGCTTTTGTCATGGCCCGCTACGCCACCTTCACCGTGGGGGCCCAGGTCATCGTCATCCCCGAGGGCCTTCAATACTCCTGGCCCGAAGTGCCTGAGAACAATTATATCGATACCCTCGTCAACGCGAAACTGCGAAAGCTGCGCCTGCTTCCCTCCGCGCTTTGCGGTGACGCAATCTTCCTGCGTCGCGCCTCGCTCGACATCACCGGCACTCTGCCCTCGCCGGAGGAGGTCGAGAAGTTCGTCGCCGACACCGCTCCCGATAAACGCGATCGCGTGGTGGACCAACTCCTCGCCCGCAAAGAATTCATCGAACTCTGGGTCATGAAATGGGCGGAACTGCTTCAGATCCGATCCAGTCCCAACAAGCTCAGCTACAAGGCCGCGCTGCTTTACTACAATTGGCTCCAGGATAGCCTGGCGGGCAACCGCCCCATCAACCGGATCGTTCAGGAACTCCTCACCGCCTCCGGCGGCACTTTCAAGAATCCCCCGAGTAACTATTACCAGAACGAGACCGATACCCTCAAGACCGCCGAGAACGTCGCCCAGGTCTTCATGGGGATCCGCATCCAATGCGCCCAGTGCCACAACCATCCCTTCGATCGCTGGACCATGAACGATTACTACAGTTTTGCCGCCTTCTTCTCCCGTATCGGACGCAAGACCGGCGAAGACCCGCGCGAAACCATCATCTTCGCCGGCAACGACGGCGACGTCACCCATCCCGTGGACAAGCGAGTCATGCCCCCGAAATTCCTGGGCGGCGACCAACCCGAGTGCAAAGACCAGGACCGCCGCGCGGTCCTCGCTCAGTGGCTGGCCTCACCCGATAACCCGTTTTTCGCTCGTAACCTCGTAAACCTGATCTGGGCCCATTTTATGGGCAAGGGCATTGTCGAGCCCGTGGATGACGCGCGCGCCAGCAACCCGGCCTCCAACCCCGAACTGCTCGCCGCCCTGGCCAAACAGTTTGCCGAGCAGAATTTTGATTTCAAGAAACTCGTCCGGGAAATCTGCCACTCCCGCACTTACCAGTTGGCGACCGAAGCCAACGAAACCAATGCCGGCGACACGCGCGATTTCTCGCACGCCCCCATCCGCCGCGTCCGCGCCGAGGTGTTGAGTGATATCATCACCCAGGTCACCGAAACCAGGGACAAATTCCAGGGACTTCCCCGCGGTGCGCGCGCTGTGCAGATCGCCGATGGTGCGGTGTCGAGCTACTTCCTGACCACTTTCGGCCGCGCCAGCCGTGAAACCTGCGCCGCGAACGAGGTTAAGACCGAACCAACCCTCAGCCAAGCCCTCCACCTGCTCAATGGCGATGCCACCCAGGTCAAAGTCCAGGAAGGGGGCGTCGTGGCCCGTCTGCTCAAAGAGGGAAAGACCCCCAACCAAGTCATCGCAAACCTCTACCTCCGTTGTTTCAGCCGCAAACCGACCGATGCCGAGTTGGCCAAA
>Ga0316228_1001843_pt1 | contig 20219 bp, 16 predicted proteins | sample TBH18021metaG_FD_206005 | JGI IMG/M metagenome (GOLD analysis project Ga0316228, IMG submission 206005) | Freshwater microbial communities from Trout Bog Lake, Wisconsin, USA - TBH18021 | ecosystem: Environmental > Aquatic > Freshwater > Lake > Hypolimnion/Profundal zone | place: USA: Wisconsin... | reverse complement strand
AATTTGACAGCCATCAGTGCACGCCCCCTTTCCCCAGCCACGGGAATAGCCGGGCATACAGCCATTTAAAGAATACATCGATGATAATGCCGATAATCCCGATCACCACAATACCGACAATAATATTGGAAGTCTTCAAAAAGCGCTGCGACTGCATGATCATATAGCCAAGGCCTGAGCTTGCAGCCACGATCTCAGCCACAACCAGATAGGTCCAGGCCCAACCGAAAGTAATGCGCAGTGTATCGACAATCCCCGGCATACTGGCCGGCAGGATGACCCTTCGAAAGACCCCCCGCTGGGAAACACCCAGGGTATAGGCGGTATTGATAAGATCCAGCGAAACATTTTTGGTCACATCCATGACCATCAGCGTCATCTGGAAGAAAGTGCCGAAGAAAATTACGGCAATCTTTTCACTTTCACCGATACCCAGCCACAAGATAAACAGCGGGATGAAGGCCGACGCCGGCATATAACGGACAAAACCCAGCAGGGGTTCAAAGAACGCTTCAAATGTCTTGAGGCTTCCCATCAGGATCCCCAGCGGCACGCCGATCAGCGCTGCCATCAAAAATCCGATGCTCACTCTCAGGACGCTGGCCCAGACGTCATCCAGCAGGTGAAACTCGCCAAATAGCTCGACGGCGCTGCTGACAATCGCGCCAGGAGTCGGCAGAAACAGCGGCGGGATGAACTTGCCATACGTCAGAACTGACCAGACGGCGAACAGAACGAAAAAAGCCAGCGCACTGCACATCCAGTACAGGTGCGGCGAAATAGCAGCTTTGGGTGCAAACAGTCTACTTTTGGTCAATAGGTCCACCTTCTCCCTGATTCCACGATTAGAAAAGACTTGCTAAGGCGATACATTCCCCTAGACTAACAAAGAGGCTGCGAAAGGCGTGGCGCCTTGTCAACAGCCTCTTGCTGCTTTATTATACTTTATTTCTTTAGCTTGTTGATAAAGGTCGGATCAATGTTCTTACTCAGGTCAGGTACTTCTTTCAGTACTTTCTGATCGACATAGAATTGGGCGGCGCGCTTGCCCACAGTATACATCGGACCAGGCTTGTCGGTGGTGCCGTAGAAGTCGAGGTTGCCTTGGAGGTCATAGAATTTCAGGGTCGGGAAATCTTCGGCCACTTCCTCAGGCTTCATTTTGAAAGCTTCAGCAATCGGCTTGCTGGCTTCGGCCGGGTTCTTCATCATGAATTCGGTGGCTTCAGCCATAGCTGCGACAATTTTCTCTACTGTCGCGGTGTTGGCTTTGACATAGTCATCCTTGAACACCAGCACGTCGGCAATCAGGCCTGGGGTATCTTTCGTTGTGGCCAAAATGGAGCCGCCGGCTTTGGCTGCCTTGCTCAGATGCGGTTCCCAGGTGATGGCGGCGTCAACTTTGCCGGCCATGAACGCTGCTGCAGCTTCTGAAGCTTTCATATCAACAGAGACGATATCCGATTCTTTCATGCCGGCCTTATCCAGCAGCGCGGCCAGGAACAGATGAGAGGCAGAACCTTTATGGTAGGCTACTTGCTTGCCTTTGAGATCAGCCAGACTCTTGATCTCCGGCTTGACAAGCAGTCCGTCAGCACCGGCTGATGAATCGAACGCCCAGACGAATTTCAGCGGCAGTTCGGCGACAGCGGAGACCGAAACGTCGAGGGATGCGGCCATACCCTGAATCTTACCGGCAGCCAGGGCTTGCTTGCGGTCGCCTACACCTTCGATGGATTGCAGTTCGACATCAAGCCCTCTGGATTTAAACATACCTTTTTCTTTAGCGACAAATAAAGCTCCGTAACCAGTCCAAGGAGTATAAGCGATAATAATCTTCTGAGGCTGCTGTGGCTGTGCCGGCTGACTTGATCCGCACCCGGCCAAAACGGCCGTGAGCAGGAAAACCATCATTAATCCGGCCGCTAACATTTTTCTTTGCATAAATATCCCTCCACCTTTTGATGGAATATAGTATTCTACCCGCTGGCACGGATTCCTGCTGCTACTTTAAATTACTAAAGACAAAAATAAGAAATACCGAGGCGGACTGACGATCAAGCAGCAGTCCGACTCGGCATTACATAATCTTGGCCTTACTTACCAGATGATGTCTTCTGAGACCGCGGCCACATCCGCCGTTCCGGTCAGCAGCATCGCGGCCTTCAGCTCTCCGGCCAGCTTTGCCAGCACCATTTGGGCTCCTTCGCTGCCGCCGCCTACCGCACCGATCGCCAAAGACCGGCCTATCAAAACGGCGTCGGCTCCGAGCGCCAGCATCTTCAAAACATCAACTCCGCTGCGAACCCCGCCGTCTACCAAGATAACAATCTGTCCTTTGACCGCCTCGGCGATATGCGGTAACACCTCGGCCGTGCCTGGTGTATGGTCCATCGCCCGGCCGCCGTGGTTGGACACCACAATGGCGTCGACACCCGCTTCCACACAGCCCTGGGCCTCATCCGAAGTCATGACACCTTTTACAATCATAGGAATTCTGGTCTGCCTCTTAATGGCCGCCAGTTCCTGGATGGTTATGGGACCCACCGGCTGACCGGCATTGGTCATATTGACAATCGCCGCGGCGTCCACATCAATCCCGAACGCCGGCGCACCGGCCGCTGCGGCGGTGTTGGCCAGGGCCACGATCTTGTCAGTCGCCCTGGGTTTTATGATCGGTATCCCCCAGCCGCCGACGGCAGCCAAAGCCTTGAGGCCATATTCGAACATCTCGGGCTTGGGTCCGTCCCCGGTCATACAAATGACTCCCGCCTTCTGGCAGGCTGTCACCACTGCAAGATCGTACTCTTCCTCGGTCATAGCCCCATTCATATTCATACCGATGCCGCCGATAGCCGCGCCGATCACCGGCATCGCCAGATCCATCCCCAGAATCCGGCAAGCCAGCACCGGTTGGCTGACGTCGTGCTGGGTGCGAAGATTGAGTCGGTATCCGTCCAAAGCCTCGAAATTATTGCGGAAGGAAGCCCCAGTACCTACCCCTCCCATACCCGGCACCTCGCCGGCACAAGCTATTCCGTTGCATACCGGGCAGACCCGGCAGGCGCCGCCAAACTTTTCCCGCGCGACTTTCTTCAGAGTATTCCAGTCCATCATATTACCTCCTGTCAGAGTAAACATCTTTGCAACACTTCGTTTCCTTTTTGTCGAAATCCTGCCCTGCGCATGAAAAACGGCCACAATGTCCATTCTATGAAAAGCACCCCGAATTCAACGAGGGAGGATTTTCTGTGACTACACTGGATAAGATCAACACCGCTGTTAACACCACGATTAGTATGGTATTCGACAAAGAACCACTCAACTACCTGGAAGCCGCGGGGCTATACGCCATTGTGGCCGCCGGCCGCCAAAACCTGTCCGGTCTGGAGGTCTTGTATAATCAGGCCCATGACCGGGATCTGAGAGCAATCATCAAGCGGGCCATCGACGAACAGACCAAATGGCTTATGGAGCGGGCCGAAAAATTCCTCGCCGCTGCCCATGTTAGCCCGCCCGCCATGCCCACCATCCAGCGCCGTTTGCACGATTCACCGCCTCAAATGCCTGATGATGCCCGCTTCACCGACCAGGAAATCGTTCTGGGACTGGCCAATATGGCCAAAGTATCCCAGATGGCCGTACTCGGTGCCATGCACCAGACCTACAAACCGGAAATCGCCATAGTGTACCGGGAAATACTGGACGCCGCCTTCGACTTCAACTATCGCCTACTAAAACTGACCCTGGACAAAGGCTGGCTGCCCTACCTGGCGAAAATTGAGCACTAGATGAAAAAACACCGGGCCATTGGACTTACCCCTGTCAAGTTAACACATTAAGAAAAACCCACTTTACGAGGCCATTAGTGTTCGGAAATCAACCGGACATTGGTGGCCTAATCTTTTTTGACGTCGCTCAATGTTATAGAAGTCAACATACTCGTCGACGATTCTCTGAAGGCTGTTGGCATCGTTAACTCCATTTCTTGCCCACTCTAAAACTTGTGTTTTATTGACAATACCGAGCGCCGTGGCAACTTACCTGAGTGACTCTCCGTCATTAATACGGCGCACGGCTTCTTGTTTTACTTCAATCGAATACTTTTGATTTTTACGACCCTGTGTTCCTATGAAAAAGCCCCCTATAGTTGATTGGCTAAGAATTACCATTATGAAATGGTTCTTCCTTCCTTGTCAACCATAAGGGGATAATACCACAGTCCCGGGTGTTTACGTTTTCCCATACCATTCGACCTATGTTCGCATCAAGCTAAAACTACATGATCCGCAATTCGTGCACAGACCGCTCCGTCAGTTCGGCCTGTTTGGCGTCATTGAAATTATGCACTTCGCTTAAATATCCGGTTATACGGCGAATCCGCCGAATCGGCGACTTTTCTTTGCCCTTGACAATAACATAGCCACCGTCGGTCTCGATGTCCACCCTGTCCAGAGCTTTGCCTCTCTCACGCCAAAGTCCGATTTCCTCTTCGGCGTATTGGACCGCCTCTTCCGGTGTCATCTCAAACGGATGCTCTACTCTCACACCTTCAACAATCATCATTCGCAGATTCCTCCAAATTCTGATTATTACAACTTTTATTTATTTTTTTCGACAACCAGATCGCTTTTCCTGCTTGAAAATTCCATATTTAGTGTTTTTTTGTGGATTACTAACAATATCTTGGGAATAGGCGGCAGATTCCAGGGCAAACGAAAAAGAGCTCTCCACTGCTGAAGGGCTCTTTCGGATGCTATTTATTCCGGTTGAAACTGGTCCTTGCCCACGCCGCACACGGGGCAGACCCAGTCGTCAGGCAGATCCTTAAACGCGGTGCCTGCCGCGACGCCATGATCGGAATCGCCCTCGGCCTCGTCATAAACATAGCCGCACACTGTACAAACCCATTTCGCCATGCCACACACTCCTTATCAATTCAGCATTTGCCTGGCTATATTTTACCGCACCGGCGGGTAATTATGCAAGATATTCCAGTCCTTGCGGACAAATGAAAAGAGCCCGTAATGATCTTCGCTCCAGCCAATACCGATCATTACATACCTATACGTAATCTTTCGACCACGCACAAGCATTACACAACCGATACTGACCTTTGCTCGACTACCAGAGATCCCTGCCGAACCTACCGCAGTCATCTCGACAACGGTAAACCCATTTTACAGTTCTCCGGGGAACCTACTCCAGCACCCCTGGCAGTCTTAGCTCGACCGACATGCATCCCTTTGGACCATACGGCAACATTTCGGCTACCGCACAGCCGGACAAGACACATACCGATCTGCCCGCCGACTAATACCGAACCTTGCGACCCGACATTAATCTTTGGCCGACCAATACCGAACCCCATGTGAGATCCGGCACCAGTCTTGGCTCGACCATTACGAACCCTCTACGATCATAGTATAGCCAGCTAATTCGACCCTATTCATAGAAATTAAAAACAATTAAGGCAAATCCGTCGGGCTGTTTAAATTGCTCAACATAGCGCAGTCCGGGCTGAACTGGGCCAGCTCCTCGGCACTGACAAGCCGCACGTTGACCTTCGGATACAAGTCAATAATCCGATAACGCCCTTCCCTCAGCATTTCTTCCACCATCGGCAGGCACCGGCGGTGATACATGGCGTGCAAAGGATGAAAGTAGCCGTCAATGAACGGCACCGCCACATCGAAGCCGCTGCCCACGGCGGCCATAAAGGCCACTGCCCGGCTGTCGATATAGGGCATATCGCAGGCCACGACAAAATTATAGTCATTGCCGGAAGCCGCCAGTCCGGCCTGGATGCCTCCCAGGGGTCCGCAGCCCCGGTAGCTGTCGGCGACGATGCTGACAGCTGGTAAAGCGATCGTCCTGGGCTGGTTGCTCACAACAATCAGGCGGGAACACGCCGGCGCCAACGCACCCAGCACGGCGTGGAGCAAATCACCGCCCCGCCAGGGCAGGCTGGCTTTGTCACAACCCATGCGGATACTATGCCCGCCAGCCAGGACAATCCCCGTCAACATCGAATCTGCTGTCATCGGTCATCTCCTCCCTGCCGCTGCTGCCGGAAGAACTCATACACCTGGTCCGCCGCCGGCTTGGTCATCCCTGGCACCGCCGCCAGTTCTTCCACCGTGGCGGCCTTGATTTTACCCAAACCGCCGAAATAATCCCACAGGGCCTTGCGGCGTTTGGCCCCGATGCCTGGGACATGGTCCAGCACCGAAACCAGATTACGCTTCGACCGCAGTTTACGGTGGAAAGTCACCGCGAACCGGTGGGCCTCGTCGCGGATACGCTGCATCAAAAATAGGGCCTGGGAATTTCGGGGCAGGATCAGCGGCTCGCTGTTGCCTTCCCGAAAAATATGTTCAAATTCCTTGGCCAGACCGACCACCGGAATCTCGGTCAATCCCACTCCCCGGATACTTTCCAGCGCGGCGCTCAGTTGCCCCTTGCCGCCGTCGATCACGATCAGGTCAGGCAATGGAGCGGCATGTTCGCCGTAGCGGCGGCTGACCACTTCCTGCATCGACCGGAAATCGTCCGGCTTGCCTTCCACGGTCCGCAGTTTATAGCGGCGGTAGTCGGCCTTTTTCGGCGCCCCGCCCTCGAAGACCACCATCGATGCCACCGTTTCCGCTCCTTGTATATGGGAAATATCGAAGCATTCGATGCGCTGGGGCGGCAGCGGCAGCGCGAGATAATCCGCCAGCGCAGCCAACGCGCCGCTGGTATGCTGGACGTCAGCCCGGAGACGGGATGCCTGCTCCTCCAGAACAATGGCGGCGTTGTCTGCAGCCATATTCACCAAGTCCTTCTTGGTTCCCCTCCTTGGCTCCTCCAGCGCCACCCGGCCGCCTTTGCGGTCACTCAGCCAGCCTGCCAGAAGTTCGCGCTCCGGCAGGCTGAGCGGCAGCAATATCTCTCTGGGGATAAAGGTCGCCTGGCTGTAATACTGCTTGATGAACGCTGTTAACACTTCGGCGTCGTCCTCATCTTCACCGCCAGACAGCATAAAATGGTCACGCCCGACCATTTTGCCGCTGCGGACAAAAAACACCTGAACACAGGTACCGGCCACCGACCGGGCCAAACCCACCACATCCTGGTCGCCCGCACCTGTGACGATATTCTGCTTTTCTATCACCCGCTCCACCGCCGCCAGTTGATCCCTCAGCAGCGCCGCCTGCTCGAACTCAAGGTTAGCGGCCGCTACTGCCATCCTGCGCCGCAAGTCTTTCATCACCGTGTCGCTGCGTCCTTCCAGCAACAGACAGACCGCCTTAATCATTTCGCCGTAAGTCGCCGCCTCGACCTTGCCGCTGCAGGGCGCCAGGCAGCGCTTAATATGGTGCTGCAAGCACGGCCGGTCGGCGTCAAGGACGCGGCAGCTGCGCAGGGGGAACAGTTTGCGCAGCAGGCGGATCGTCTCGTGGACCGCCCCGGCGTCGGTATAAGGCCCAAAATATTTGGCCCCGTCTTTTAGCACCTTGCGAGTGACATAAACCAGCGGGTAAGCTTCATTCAGGGTGACTTTAATATACGGGAAGCTCTTGTCGTCCCGCAGGCTGATGTTGTATTTCGGGCGGTGCTTCTTGATCAGGTTGCATTCCAGGATGAGAGCTTCCATCTCTGAGGCGGTCACAATATATTCCAGGTCGACGATCCGGGTCACCATGGACAACACTTTGGGAGAATGGTTGCGGCTGGCTTGAAAATACGACCGCACCCGGTTTTTCAGGTTCACCGCCTTACCAACATAGATAATACGCCCGTTCCCATCCTTCATCAGGTAAACCCCGGGCATGTCCGGCAACAGCGTTAATTTTTCCTCCAGTTCGGTGGTCACGGCAGGCCCTCCCGGAATTCATGTGTTCTTGCACTATTGACGCAATATTCTGTTCTTGTATACATAACGAATTTCCATTGTCTCTCCAGGCTAATTATATTATAATAGCAATATTGGTACCAGGTTATAATATCTCCTGGTAAACTATAACAGTTAATGGGAGGTCTAAACGATGTTTAAACGACTGCTTATCGCCAACCGCGGCGAAATCGCCGTCCGAATCATCCGGGCCTGCCAGGAGCTGGGCATAAAAACCGTCGCTGTCTATTCAGACGCTGACTATGACGCCTTGCATGTGCAACTGGCCGACACTGCGTATCATCTCGGCCCAGCCCCGGCGGAATACAGTTACCTGAATGGCGCGGCTATTGTCGCTGTGGCCAAAATGGCTCAGGCTGACGCTGTCCACCCTGGCTATGGCTTTTTATCGGAAAGCGCCGAATTTGCTGAAATGGTCACCCAAGCCGGTCTGACCTTTGTCGGACCACGGGCTGACACCATCCGCAAAGTTGGCAACAAAGACGCGGCCCGGGCGGCTATGCAGCAGGCCGGACTGCCAATGACCCAGGGCAGCGCCTCCAGCACCGATGTAGTCGAACTCTGCCGCATGGCTGAAGAAATCGGTTATCCGGTCATCCTTAAACCCGCCACCGGTGGTGGCGGCAGCGGAATCCGCGCCGCCCACACCCGAAAAGAACTTATTCATGCCGCCGATAAAATAGCTTCGTCTTCACCTTGTTTCCTGGAAAGGTATGTTTCCGACGCCCGGCATATCGAAGTCCAGATCGTTGCTGACAACTACGGTCATGTCATCCATCTTGGCGAACGCGAGTGCTCGCTGCAGCGTCGCAATCAAAAAGTTCTGGAAGAAGCGCCGTCCAGCGGCCTGACTCCGGAAATGCGCCGAAAAGTGGGCGATCTGGCCATCCTGGCGGCAAAAAGCATCCATTACACCAACGTGGGAACAGTAGAATTTCTGATGGATAAAAACAGCGGTCAGTTCTACTTCATGGAAATCAACCCGCGGATCCAGGTGGAGCACGGTATTACCGAAATCATCACCGGCATCGACCTGGTCAAAACCCAGATCCAGCTGGCCACCGGCGAACCGCTGGGCATCCAGCAGCAGGACGTCACCTTCCGCGGCCACGCCATCGAGTGCCGGATCAACGCCGAGGACCCTGTGTTCAACTTCCTGCCTTCACCCGGCAAAATCACCTTTTACCATCAACCAGGCGGTCCCAACGTCCGGGTCGACAGCGGAGTTTGCACCGGTTCCACTGTTCAGTCCTACTATGACTCCCTGATCGCCAAGGTCATCGCCCACGGGCGGACTCGCGGCGAAGCCATACTGGTGATGAAGCGGGCTCTGGCCGAATTCCGGATTGAAGGCATAAAAACCACCATCGCCTTCCACCGGGAAGTTTTGAATGATCCCGACTTCTGCTGCGGTGACATTGATACTCAATTCATCGTCAAGCGCATGATTTCCTAGCTGGGATACAATTTATTTATAAGGCGGGCCAAAAGGCCCGCCTTATTTTTATCGTCTAACCCTAGGCCGTCAAAAAGGCTGAGATGCTAGGCGGCTTCGAGGAAGCGCGCGTAAACAGTACATTGGGAGTACGGCAACCGCGCTCCCGGAAAAGCAGTCACACAGCGCTTCAGCGCTGATGTGATCGCTTTCTTCGAGTGAAACGAAGATGCACCAACGACGCAGATTGGCCTTTTTCAACTGCCTATTCTGCAGCTGCTACCTGGGCCCGAGCCAACACTTGCTGCAGGTACCGGCCGGTGTAGGATGCGGCGGTGGCCACGATCTCCTCCGGCGTGCCCTGAGCGATCACCAGACCGCCGCGGGCACCGCCTTCGGGCCCGAGATCAATACAGTAGTCGGCGGTTTTGATTACATCCATATTATGCTCGATGACCACCACTGTGTCGCCGCCGTCCACCAGGCGCTGCAGCACCTCAAGCAGACGATGGATGTCGGCGGTATGCAGACCTGTGGTAGGCTCGTCCAAAATATACAGCGTCTTGCCGGTGCTCCGGCGGGCCAGCTCGGTGGCCAGTTTTACCCGTTGGGCCTCACCGCCGCTCAGGGTGGTGGCTGGCTGGCCCAGTTTGATATAGCCTAAGCCGACGTCCTTGAGCACCGCCAGCTTGCGGTGAATCTTGGGAATGTTGCGGAAAAACTCCTCCGCCTCGTCCACCACCATATCCAGCACCTGGGCGATATTTTTGCCTTTATAGCGGACTTCCAGCGTCTCGCGGTTGTAGCGAGCCCCTTTACAAACCTCGCAGGGAACATATACGTCAGGCAGGAAATGCATTTCAATTTTGATGATGCCGTCGCCGCGGCAGGCTTCACAGCGGCCGCCCTTGACGTTGAAGCTGAATCTTCCTGGCTTGTAGCCGCGTATCCGGGCTTCCGGCGTCTGGCTGAACATCTCCCGGATAGGGTCAAACAGACTGGTATAGGTCGCCGGGTTGGAACGCGGCGTCCGCCCGATGGGCGACTGGTCGATATCAATGATCTTGTCAATATACTCAGCACCGCGAATGGTGTCATGGTCACCGGGCCGCAGACGGCTTCCATAAACCCGGCTGGCCAGCCCTTTATAGAGGATTTCGTTGACCAGCGTGCTTTTGCCTGATCCTGATACTCCGGTCACGGCGGTGAATACCCCCAAAGGGAACCGGACAGTGATGTTCTGGAGGTTATTTTCTCGCGCTCCGACCACTTCCAGCCATTTACCGTTGGGCTGACGGCGCGCCGACGGCAACGGAATAAACTGAACGCCACACAGATATTGTCCTGTTACCGAGGCTGCACAACTCTTGATCTCATCCACCGTTCCCTGGGCGACGATCCGGCCACCATTGGCCCCGGCTGCGGGGCCGATGTCGATAATATGATCAGCGGCGTACATCGTTTCTTCGTCATGCTCCACCACCAGCAGCGTGTTGCCAAGGTCCCGCAGCTTTTTCAATGTGTCGAGCAAGCGGTTATTATCGCGTTGATGCAGGCCAATACTCGGTTCATCCAGAATGTAGAGCACTCCCACCAGGCCGGAACCGATCTGGGTAGCCAGTCGGATGCGCTGGGCCTCGCCGCCGCTCAAAGTGCCGGCCGCCCGGTCGAGGGTCAGGTAATCCAGGCCGACGTTCAGTAAAAAACCGAGCCGGGCCCTGATTTCTTTCAGAATCTGCTGAGCAATGGTCTTCTCCCGCTCGGTCAACTCCAGGCCGGCGAAAAATTGCTGACAACCGGCTACGGTCAGCCGAGTAACCTGATTGATATTGATGCCTCCCACCTTCACTGCCAGAGCTTCCGGTTTGAGCCGGGCGCCCTTGCAGGTCGGGCAGGGCTTGGAACTCATAAATTCTTCAATATCCTCCCGCGACCAGTCGGAAGTTGTCTCACGGTAGCGGCGATTGAGCATCGGGATGACGCCTTCAAACACCGAGTTATAGGTGCGTCGTTCGCCGTACATATTCTCGTACTGAAAGGAAAAGTGCCGCTCGCCCGCCCCCCAGAGGATCATCTTTTGCATTTCCTCTGTCAGCTCATCCCAGACGACGCTGAGCGACTTGCCGTAGCTATCCATCACCGCCTCCAGCTGGCACATAAACCAGGAGTTGGTGTTCTTGCTCAGGGGAGCAATGGCGCCGTCGATCAGAGCCTTGCTGCCGTCGGGGACTACCATCGCCGGATCGATCTCCATGTTGTTGCCGAGTCCCGTGCAGTCCGGACAGGCGCCGTAAGGGCTGTTGAACGAAAACATCCGCGGCGCGATTTCCGGCAGACTGATGCTGCAGTCGACGCAGGCGAAGTTCTGGCTGAAAACCATCTCCTTGCCATCCGCCACATCGATAATCACTACACCTTCGGCTAGTTTCAGAGCCGTTTCCAGGGAATCTGCCAGCCGCTGGCCGATGCCTTCACGGATGGCTATCCGGTCGATCACCACTTCAATGGTGTGCTTTTTATTTTTCTCCAGTTTGATCTCGGCGGTGACGTCCATAACTTCACCGTCTACCCGGACTCGGACATAACCGTCCTTGCGGATATCCTCAAGCACCTTGTGATGCTCACCTTTTTTGCCGCGGATCACCGGCGCCAGAATCGACATCCGGGTGCCTTCCCCCATTGCCAGCAGCTGATCAACCATCTGCTCCACCGTCTGCTGGCTGATAGGTTTGCCGCACTCGGGGCAGTGGGGCCGCCCGGCCCGGGCGAACAAGAGACGCAGATAATCGTAGATTTCGGTTACGGTGCCCACCGTCGACCGCGGGTTGCGGCTGGTGGTCTTCTGGTCGATGGATATGGCGGGTGAAAGCCCCTCAATATAGTCGACATCCGGCTTGTCCATCTGGCCGAGAAATTGACGGGCGTAGGCCGACAGCGACTCGACATAGCGACGCTGCCCCTCAGCGTAGATGGTGTCGAAGGCCAGCGATGACTTGCCTGAACCGCTGAGGCCGGTGATGACCACCAATTGGTCCCGGGGTATTTCCACATCGATATTCTTGAGGTTATGCTGCCTGGCTCCTTTGACAATGATCTTATTATCTTTCAAAATGTAATCCTCCAGATTGATTAGAGCTGTATTTCGGCTGGCGATAAAGCCGCCACTTATTTTCGCTTTTTGTTCGGGGACCGGCTGTCCTTCTTTGGCGCTGGCGAATCAGCCAGGCGCTGCCTGAGTTCGACGATCATATCACGAAGCTCGGCGGCCCGCTCAAACTCAAGCAGCTTGGACGCCTGACGCATTTCCTTCTCCAGTTTCGCAATCAGTTCGAAGACTTCAGTCCGGGTCATTGTGCTGATACGGTCGGTCCGGTATTCACCCGGCGTTTCAGCCACTTTGGTTGTCTCAATCAGTTCCTTGACCCGTTTCTGGATGGACAGCGGCGTAATACCATGCTCGACATTGTAAGCCTGCTGCACGGCCCGGCGCCGATCAGTCTCGCCGATCGCCCGGCGCATCGAGTCGGTGATTTTGTCAGCGTACATGATGACCCTGCCGCGCACATTGCGGGCTGCCCGGCCGGTGGTCTGGATCAGCGAGGTCTCTGACCGCAGAAAGCCTTCCTTGTCGGCGTCGAGGATGGCCACCAGCGACACCTCCGGCAGGTCAAGTCCCTCCCTCAGAAGGTTGATCCCCACCAGTACGTCGAAAACCCCGGCCCGCAGGTCGCGGATGATCTCCACCCGCTCGATGGTGGCAATCTCCGAGTGCAGGTAGCGAACCCGTACCCCCATCTCCTTCAGATACTCGGTCAGGTCCTCAGCCATTTTTTTGGTCAGGGTTGTAACCAGCACTCGTTCACTGCGGGCAGCCTGGTCTTTGATCTCACCGAGCAGGTCGTCCATCTGGCCTGCGATGGGACGCACCTCTATCACAGGGTCCACCAGACCGGTGGGACGGATGATCTGCTCGGCCACCTGGGTGCTGGCCTGCAGTTCGTATGCCGCCGGTGTCGCGGACACATATATGATCTGGTTGATCCGCTCAACAAACTCATCAAAGTTCAGCGGCCGGTTATCCATAGCCGACGGCAGGCGAAAACCGTATTCCACCAGAGCCTCTTTCCGCGACCGGTCGCCGGCGTACATCGCCCGCAGCTGGGGCAGGGTAACATGGGATTCGTCAATAACAATCAATAAATCATCAGGGAAATAGTCCATCAGGGTGTAGGGAGGTTCACCCGCCTTGCGTCCGGTGAGGTGACGGGAATAGTTCTCGATTCCCGAACAATAGCCCATCTCCTGCATCATTTCCAGGTCATACTTGGTGCGCTGGTCCAGTCGCTGGGCCTCCAGCAGCTTGTTCTGAGACTTCAGCACCGCCAGCCGGTCTTCCAGTTCGGCTTCGATGTCGCCCACAGCCCGCTTCAGGTTGTCCCGGGAGGTTACATAGTGGGAGGCAGGATAGATGGCAATATGTTTGCGCTCAGCCAGGATCTCCCCGGTCATGGTGTCGATCTCTAGAATCCGCTCGACCTCATCACCGAACAGTTCAATCCGGACAGCCCTCTCACCGTAAGCCGCCGGAAAAATTTCGATCACGTCGCCCCGCACCCGAAACTTACCGCGGACAAAGTTAATGTCGTTGCGTTCGTATTGGATGTCCACCAGCCGCCGCAGTATCTCGTCCCGGTCCCGGGTCTGGCCCTGCCGGACGGACAGTACCAGGTTGTAGTAGTCTTCCGGCGAACCCAAACCATAGATACAGGACACACTGGCCACGACGATGACATCGCGGCGCTCGAACAGCGAACTGGTGGCCGAGTGGCGGAGTTTGTCGATTTCGTCGTTGATGGAGGAGTCTTTCTCGATATAAGTATCGGTATGGGCAATATAGGCCTCAGGCTGATAATAGTCATAGTAACTGACAAAATACTCCACTGCATTGTCAGGGAAAAATTCCTTGAACTCGCTGGCCAGTTGAGCAGCCAGAGTTTTGTTATGGGCGATGACCAGCGTCGGCCTCTGCACCGCTTCGATGGTCTTGGCCACCGTGAAGGTCTTGCCGGTACCTGTCGCCCCCAGCAGAACCTGGGCCCAATCGCCCTGCTTCAGGCCCTCGGTCAGCTGACCAATTGCCCTGGGCTGGTCGCCGGTGGGTACAAAAGGCGCGACGACCCGGAAAGGAACCCCGCCCTCATGATGTGTGGTTGTAAGTTTCGGAACCAAAGCCATAGTTATCACCATCATTTTGTAATCAGAACAAACGTTCGTGATTTTATTGTACCACAGCACATACGTTCGGGCAAGCTGCAGGAAATACTTGCAATACCGTTCTTCACAGTCCGAATGAAATGGAACAGTTATCCGGTAACAGCTATTATAACATAAAACAATCTCTGTCAGACAAATTATTTTACCGCCCCAGGCGGCGTTTCAGCCAGTCCAGCAGCCTGTGGCGTTCCTTCGGAATCTCGGCATAATTCCGTTCAAAGCCTTCCGGCACCAAAATAATGCCAAGGCGACGCTCACCTTTGCTGAACCGCCCCCGGCGTTCAAGCACCCGGCCTTCCCGACTGAATCGCACGGCAAATTCCGGGGTGAGGAAACTGATTGCCCGGGCAAGTGCAAAACTGTTGTCAATTTTCATTCCACCCAGTTCCAGCAGAATATCCCCGGGACGGAGCCCCAGAGCGCGCGCCGGGCAGTCCTCCAGCATGCCCAGGACCATCACCCCTGTGGGTGGCGGGACGAACCGCGGCTCGCCCTTCATCTCCCGCCGGCTGTCCAGCAGGATGAGCAGTTCATGACCCAGGGGGGAAGCCAGTGCCGCCGCAAACTGCAGCCAGGGATAGCGCACCGATAGAAGGGCCAACGCCAGCAGCAGCATGCTGTAGACCGCCAGATGCAGCGCTGACTGACGCCGGCGCTTGGCCGGCGTGCTGGATACCGCGATATCGGCGTAACCCAGCGCCGCCACCACCGGCAGCATTCCATACAGCCAGGTCTCCCCCTCCGGCAGTTGTTCAGTGATCGGCAGCAGCGGCCACCAGTCCGGCATATTGAGAATCTCGGCCGGCAGCGAGGCCTCCGGGACCGTCACCGCTGCCAGCAGCACCAGGGGCAGCGGCCAGAAGTTCTGCAGGTTGAACGCCCCCACCATCCGGCCGTCGTCCCGGCGCAAAATCAGAGGTACGGCGCCATAGCCGCCGCTGACATAAATCAGGATGCTCTCGGTAACATGCAAGATGGCTACCAGCGCCAACACCTGCGGCACATTGACCTCCGGCCATCCGAACAGCACATGAGAAGCGGCCACAAGCCCTCCGGCGTAAGCAAAGCACATAAACCGCATATGAATAATCATCAGCAAAATAGCTACCGGCCAGATGTAGCCGAGGCCGATCTGGTTCAGCGTCACGCCGGTCAGCGCCAGCAAAAAGCTGGCCAGAATCCCGCCGGCGGTGCCGTAAATAGCTGCAAGTAAGACCTGCCGCCACCAGGACTGGCTGGAGACGCCGAACATTCTGATCTGGCCCTTTTGCAGCCGCCAGTATTGCAGCGCGACAAAAGCCAGGATCAGCCAAAACATCATCTCTTGATACACATATATCGTGCCCTGAAAAATAAGTCGCAAAAATTCCTGCCAGGGAAACATCGCTTCACCTCAAAACCGTTGTTAGGAAAATAGTATCACAACCAAGGTCGGAGTACAAATACGAGAGATAAAGTCGTTTTTCGCCTGCCGCAAAGCGGCCGGACGTCGATGCTGCCGGAGCACCAACGACGCAGATTAGCCTTATTCAACAGCCGAGACCGAGACTGCAAAGCGGGCCTTGCGGCCCGCTCAGGTTTAGCTTATTGCATTTTGCTTTTGACAACTTCGATGGCTTTTTCCAGTTGAACATCATTGCCGGTCTGATCCTTGCTTTCCGGCAGTTCCACCTTGACGTCCGGCTCAATCCCTATGCCGTTGATGGAACGCTCCTTGGGTGTATAATATTTGGCAATCGTCAATTTAATCGCAGTATTGCTGTCCAGACGCTGGATGGTCTGCACCGACCCTTTGCCATAGGTCTTGGTCCCCACCAAGGTGCCGGAGGCGGTATCCTGGACCGCGCCGGCGACAATTTCCGAAGCACTGGCGCTACCGCCGTTGACCAACACCGCTAGCGGGTATTTCAGCATATCAAGGCTGGAATACTGGGTATCGCGCTGGCCGCTGCGCTGCACCACCGATACAATCGGCCCCTTCGGCACCAGTTTGCCGGCCACTTTGGCGCTTTCTTCCAGCAGGCCGCCCGGATTATCCCGCAAATCGAGGATAAGGGCTTTCATTCCTGCTTTTTCAAGTTCCTGAAGCTTGCGATTAAAATCGCTGCCGGTATTTTCATTAAACATCGACAGACGGATATAACCGATATCGCCTGGCAGCATCTTCCCGGAGACTGTCTTGATCTGAATATTGGAGCGAGTCAGGGTGTAATCCTTGATTTCCTGATTGCGGAGCATGCTCAAGGTAACCTGGGTTCCCTCCGGCCCGCGAATCTTGTTTACCGCTTCGTCCAGGGCCATGTCCTTGGTATCCTGCCCGTTGATCTTCATGATCTGATCGCCGCTTTTAATTCCCGCCTTATCGCCAGGCGTTCCTTCAATCGGCGAAACTACGGTGAGCACTTTATCCTTGACGCCGATCACAATCCCCACGCCGCCAAAGGACCCTTCTGTTTCGATCATGAACTCCCGGTACAATTTGGCGTCCATATAGATGGAATGGGGATCACCGAGCGAACTGACCACGCCTTTGATGGCGCCGTTCATAAGAGTTTCCACCGGCACGTCTTCCACATAGCGGGCTTTGACAAGCTTCATGACGCCGATCAGTCTCAGCGTCCCCAAGGCGTCGCCTGACCATGATTGAAGCAGATAGAAATAACCGACAGATGTCAGCAAGAAGGTGGCAAGCACCACTGCGACAACCCCGAGGATAAGCTTGTTCCTGTTGGACAACTCATACACCTCAATTCATTTTGGCGGAAAAACTCTAAATAACTATATGTAGTTTTTCCGCAGGATATGCGCCTTAAGGTAAATAACCCATCGGGTTAACCGGTGAGCCGTTCTGGCGCACTTCGAAATGGCAATGCGGTCCGGTGGCATAGCCAGTTGCCCCGGCCCGGGCTATAACCTCGCCTTTACGAACCCGCTGGCCTTCACTGACGACCAGTTCGGAATTGTGGCCGTAAAGGGTGGTGATTCCACCGCCGTGGTCGATGATGACCGCCTTGCCGTACCCGCCCATCCAGTCGGCGTAGATGACCACCCCTCCGTCGGCGGCCCGGATCGGCTCACCGTAGTCGGCGCCGATATCAACGCCTGAATGGTAGATCTGGGTTCCGAAAATAGGATGGATTCGCCATCCGAAGGGCGACGTGATCGGTCCGTCAAGCGGCCACATCATTGTGCCGCTGCTGCCGGCGTAATCCTTGTTGCCTGATTCGTGGTTGCGGATCATCCGTTCGATGCGGCGGGAGGTTTCTTGCAGATCCTGATAAGCCCGCTCAGCGGCGTCACGGTCATTTACCGCCCCATTGAGAACATTTTCCCGCTCGTTTTTCCGGGACTCAATAATGTTTTTCTTCTGGGCAGCAACATTTTCCAGTTCTAAAATCGCTGCCCGATCAAGGTCAAGCTGAGCCCGGGTTTGGACGACAAGTTCCCGCTCGGCCTTGACTTTGGTGATGAGATTGACATCCTGCTTCAGCACCCGCTGCAGAATATCAATCCGGGTGGCAAAATCCCTGAAGTCCGCGGCTCCCACCAGAACATCCAGATAACTGATCTGGCCATTTTCGTAGATATCCCGCATCCGTTTGTTCAAAATCCGGGAACGTTCCGCCAGATCCTTCTCCGTTTTCGCCAAAAGCTCAGTATTCGTCCTGATCTGCTGTTCGGTGGCGGTACGCTTATCTGTGATGGATTTATAGTCGCCGACAGCGGAGTCGTAATCCACTTGGATGACCTGCAACTGGTCGGCCAGGGTGTTCACCTGACGCTGGGCCTGAGCAGCCCGGTTCTGCTGCTGCTGCATCTGGCGTTGTATATCTTCCAGCTGTCGCTGCTGTTCTTCAGTTTCGGCAGCCAGCACCGGGGCGATGGCCACCAGTATCAAGAGAACAATCATGGTCAGAGCAAGATAACGCTTGAAAGGGAACATCTTCTACCTCCTTTACACCTTCATGAAGCGCTTGAGGGAAATCGTGCTTCCGAGAGCGCCGATTGCTGTGCCGATAATCAGCAAAACAATACTGATATTGGTCAAGAAGGGGTTTTGGGGAATCAACGGCAAAAAGGCCAGTGATTCGTAAACCTTTTCGGTAAAAAGAGAATAACTCTTGGTCAGCATCAGGACGGCGATGAACGCCCCGCCGAACCCGAGAATCATGCCCTCAATCAGAAACGGCCAGCGGATAAACGAGTCGGTGGCCCCGACGTATTTCATGATGCCGATCTCTTTGCGCCGCGCGAACACGGTGATCCGGATGGTGTTGGAAATGATAAACAAGGCGGCCAGAGCCAGGAACACGATAAGCACAACCCCGAAGATCCTGACCATATGAGTCAGCGCGAAGAGATGCTCCACTACTTCCCGGCCGAACTTGGCGTTCTCCACCCCTTTAAGCTGGCTGACGGCTTCAGCCACAGGCTTGACCTTCTCCGGGCTGTCCACTTTTACCTCGAAAGCATTGGGCAGCGGATTGGCGTCGCCCAGGGCAGTCAAGATTCCCTGCTGTTCCCCCAGTCGCTGTTTGAATCGGACCAGAGCTTCATCTTTGGAAACAAAGATCACCTGGGTGACTCCAGGCAGTTTGGTGATTCGGGTGCCTACCTCCTTGACATCACGGTCCCCGAGATTATCCTGCAGATACACCGAAATCTGCACCTGAGACTCCAGGGCTGAGGCCATATGATTCAAATTAAGCACCATAACCAAAAACAGGCCGAGAATCAATAGCGACAAGGCCACGGTGCTAACTGAGGCCAGGCTCATCAAGCTGTTATGTCGCAACGATGAAATGGCTTCACGGATAAAATACTCTACATTCCTAATCCTCATAGCCGTATACCCCACCTTCCTGGTCGCGGACAATACGGCCCTTTTCAATAGCTATTACCCGTTTCTTCATGGCGTCAACCACCGGTTTGTCATGGGTGGCCATGACGATAGTTGTGCCTGCTTTATTGATTCGTTCAAAAATCTTCATGATTTCCCATGAAGTATCGGGATCAAGGTTGCCTGTCGGCTCGTCGGCGATGACCACCAGAGGATTGTTGACAATGGCACGGGCGATGGCCACCCGCTGCTGCTCACCACCGGAGAGCTGGGTCGGGAAGGTGCGGAGCTTGTGCTTGAGGCCCACCAAATCGAGAACGAAATTTACCCGTCTTTGAATCTCGCGACGCGGCGCCTCCACCACTTCCATGGCAAAGGCCACATTTTCGTATACCGTTTTGTTCGGCAGGAGACGGAAATCCTGAAATACAATCCCCAGTCCCCGGCGCAGGTAAGGCACCTCGGTCGGCAGCATAGCGCTCACGTTTTTCCCGTTGACAGTGAGGCCGCCTCTGGTTGGTAGTACTTCCCTAAATATCATTTTGATAAACGTCGATTTGCCGGCTCCACTGGGACCGACGACAAATACAAAATCGCCTTTATCGATGTTCACATTGATATCGGAGAGGGCGACAGAGCCATTGCCGTATATTTTGGAAACACCAGCCATCTGTATCATGGAAACCAGTCCCCCTTTGCATAAATTCTAGTACGTGCAATGCAGCGATGATGCCAAGAGAACGTTGCTGCTTGTAGGTGACCTATTAAATTTC
>Ga0316228_1001837_pt1 | contig 20245 bp, 17 predicted proteins | sample TBH18021metaG_FD_206005 | JGI IMG/M metagenome (GOLD analysis project Ga0316228, IMG submission 206005) | Freshwater microbial communities from Trout Bog Lake, Wisconsin, USA - TBH18021 | ecosystem: Environmental > Aquatic > Freshwater > Lake > Hypolimnion/Profundal zone | place: USA: Wisconsin... | reverse complement strand
CCGTGGCGAGGTCGATGCCGCGCTTCAGGTCCATCGGGTTGATGCCGGCGGCGACGTACTTGGCGCCCTCGCGGACGATGGCCTGGGCCAGCACGGTCGCGGTGGTGGTGCCGTCACCCGCGATGTCGTTGGTCTTCGAGGCCACTTCGCGCACCATCTGGGCGCCCATGTTCTCGAACTTGTCGGCGAGCTCGATCTCCTTGGCGACCGTCACACCGTCCTTGGTGATGCGCGGGGCGCCGAAGCTCTTCTCGATCACGACGTTGCGGCCCTTCGGGCCCAGCGTCACCTTCACCGCATCGGCGAGGATGTCGACACCGCGCAGCATCTTATCGCGGGCGTCGGCGGAGAAACGAACGTCTTTCGCTGCCATTGTGTGCCTCTTGTCTGGTTCGGTTCTGCCCCAAGGCCGGTGAAGGCCTCAAAGGGCGATGACGGGTGACTCGATCAGGCGGCGACGACGCCCATGATGTCGGATTCCTTCATGATCAGGAGGTCCTGACCGTCGATCTTGACCTCGGTGCCGGACCACTTGCCGAACAGGACGCGGTCACCGGCCTTGACGTCGAGCGCGTTGACGCGGCCGGACTCGTCGCGGGCGCCGGGGCCGACGGCGACAACCTCGCCCTCCTGCGGCTTCTCCTTGGCGGTGTCCGGGATGATGATGCCGCCCTTGGTCTTCTCTTCGCCTTCGATGCGACGGACGACCACGCGGTCGTGCAGCGGACGGAACTTCATGAGCTGCCCTCTTGCTTCAGGTCTGGAGTTGGCGTTGATGCGGCCGGCGGGACCGCTCGCGAACTCGACTGTTAGCACTCTGTCTCGGCGAGTGCCAAAGACGGCCGCGAGATAGGCTCGCTGCGGTTCCGAGTCAAGGCTGTCGCATTCCCGCGCGACGGTGCGATGACGCGCCGACGGCTCCTTTTCGCCCCATGGATAACGCGCGTTCATGTTAAGCCTGCACGGACCCGAAGGCCCGGTGGCGCAGCAGCCCGGCAGCGCGATCGGACGCAATACTGTCTGGCTGGACCTGAACGACCCGACTCCAGAGGAGGCCAAGGCAGTCGAGGCCGCGACCGGCTTGCGCGTGCCGTCACGGGCGGCACTCTCGGAAGTCGAAACCTCAAGCCGCCTGCGCCGGGTCAAAGGCGGCCTCTCGCTCTCGACGCCGATGATCACCTTCGAGCAGAGCGCTTCGCAGCTGAAGCCGCTCGGCTTCCTGCTGACCAAGGACCACCTCGTCACGATCCGCTTCCACGACCTGCGCGCCTTCGAATCCTCGGCGAAGCGCATTGCGGACGGGGATGGCAGCACGACCCCCAGCGAGATCTTCCTCGTGGTCCTGGAGGAGCTGGTCGACAGCCTCGCGGACGCTCTGGAGGATATGGGATCGGAGCTCGACACACTCTCGACGCGGATCTTCGATTTCGACGTCCGCGGCGCCGAGCGGCGGCGCCTGGAGAGCCCGCCGCCCCGGCGCCGCGATCTCGCCCTGCGGCGGATCCTGCGCGGCATCAGCAACCGCGGGAAGGCTCTGGGGAAGATCCGGTCGAGCTTGCTCGGACTCGAACGGATTGTTCCGTTCGTCTCCGCAGCTTGCGACGGCATCGGCCTGCCGGAGGATTCCCGCTTCGAGACGATCAAGCGGGACATCGAATCGCTCGACGAGTTCGAGACGCGCCTGGCGGAGAACGTGCAGTTTCTGCTCGACGCGGCCCTCGGCCTCATCACCATAGAGCAGAACAACGTCTTCCGGGTGCTCACCGTCGTCTCGGTCGTCGGCGTACCGCCGACTCTGATCGCGTCGATCTACGGCATGAATTTCAAGCACATGCCGGAACTGGATTGGACCCTCGGCTACCCCTACGCATTGGGCCTCATCCTTCTCAGCGCGGTCGCGCCGATAGTATACTTTCGCATGCGCGGGTGGTTCTGATATTCACACGAATTTGTATGTATTTCAGTCAATACTTCAATCAAGATATGCGGCGGCAGCGGTCCGTTCTAGTGATTTGAGGCAAGGTTATTGCCACTGGAAGATTTCGGCCGGGCTCTGCTCGAGTGGAGACTGCCAAATCGGCCGATGAAAGGCTTCATTAATGCTGTGACGCTATACCGGCCAACGGGGAATGCGAGCAGCGACATGTTCAACCGTAACAATTTCAGCGAAGCCCAGGCCAAGATTGATGCCCTGGATCGCTCGCTCGCAATCATCGAATTCGCGATGGACGGAACCGTCGTCCATGCGAACCAGAATTTTTTGAAGTTGATGAAGTACAATCTGACCGACGTTCAGAATCGGCATCATCGCATCTTCGTTGACAAGAGCTATGCCGAGTCGGCGGAATATACGGCCTTCTGGGACAAGCTGAAGGACGGCCAATACGTCACGGGCGAGTTTCTGCGCCTCGACAAGGCGGGGGACTCGGTCTGGCTGGAGGCGACATACAATCCCGTGCTCGACGCCCGCGGCCGACCCGTCAAGGTGGTCAAGTTCGCCTCGGACATCTCCGCGAAGAAGAAGGAGATCAACCGGCTCCTGACGATGATCGACAACGTCCCGGTGGCAGTGATGACGGCCGATCTGAAGAACGACTTCAAGATCGACTATATGAACGCCACATCGCGCCGGACTCTCGGAACGATCGACCAGCATCTGCCGGTCAAGGTCGGCGACATGCTCGGCCGCTCGTTCGACATCTTCCACAAGAACCCGAGCCACCAGCGCACCATGCTGGCAGATGCGAGCCGGCTGCCGCACACCACCAAGATCAAGGTCGGTCCCGAGACCCTCAACCTGCGGGTCACGGCCGTAAACGACGAAAAGGGCCAGTATATCGGCCCGATGCTGACGTGGGCCGTCGTCACCGCCCAGGTCAACATGGAGATCGACGTCAAGCGGGTCGTCGAGGCGGTCGGCACCGCGATCCAGGAGATGCAGAGTTCGGCCGAGGGGCTGATGCAGTCCGCCGAGTCCGCACGGCACAAGGCCTCGTCGGTCGCTGCGAATTCTGAGCAGATGAACGGCGCGATCCAGGAGATCTCTGGCCAAGTCGGACGGGTTTCGGAGCGCGCGCAGCAGATCGCCGCTCAGGCCGGAACCACCGACGCAACCATGCGGCAGCTTGCCGAGAATGCCCGCAAGGTTGACGCGGTGGTGGGCATGATCAAGTCGATCGCCGACCAGACCAACCTGCTGGCGCTGAACGCCACCATTGAGGCGGCTCGCGCCGGCGCCGCCGGCCGCGGTTTCGCGGTCGTCGCCAGCGAGGTGAAGGCGCTGGCCGAGCAGACCGCCAAGGCCACCGGCGAGATCACCCAGCAGGTCTCAGCGATCCAAAGCGCAACGGGCGAGGCGGTCGGCGCGATCGAGATGATCACGACGGCGGTGGACGAATTGTCCAAGCTCACCCTGGCGATGGCGAGCGCCGTCGAGGAGCAGGCGGTCTCGACTCACGAGATGGCGGGCAATATCGGCGGCGTCTCTGAGGCCGCCAGCGCCACCGGTCAGCTCGCCCAGACGGTCCAGGGCATCGCCGAGAGCCTTGCGGGCCATTCGGCGAGCCTGTCGGACAGCGTGATCCGGTTCATGAAGACGGCCTGATCCCGGTCACGCCGCGTCGCGCGGACGTGCACCCTCAATCCCGGGTGAGCTGCGCCCGTCCGATGGCGAAGACCCGCCCGTCTCCCAGGAGATGGGCGGTGAACCCGTTTTGGAACAGGCTCTCGATGGCCTTGTCGCGGACGTTCAGGCCGCCGGCATAGGCCCCGAAGGCTGGCATCACGAGGCGGGTGCCGTCCGTGACGAAGCAGCGGCGTCGGATGGCTCGCCCGCGCATCGCTACCTTACCGCAAGGGTGGAGATGGCCGGCGATCTCGCCCGGCACGGTCTCCGGGCTCGGCTCGTGGCGCAGGACGAGGCTGCCGATCGTCAGCGCCTCGGCATAGCGGCCGCCGACCCCTTCGTTGACGGCGGCATCGTGGTTGCCGGCAATCCAGACCCAATCCCGGCCCGCCTGAAGCGCCGCCACCATGGCCCGGTCGCCTGGCTCCATGCGCTCGGGCCCGCGGGCATCATGGAAGGAATCGCCCAGCGCGACCACGCGGGCGGGGTCGTGGCGCACCACAGCCTCGTGCAGGCAGGCGAGGGTCTCGCGGGTGTCGTAGGGCGGTAGGAACTGGCCGGAGCGGGCCGCATAGGACGAGCCCTTCTCCAGGTGGAGGTCGGACACGATCAGAGTCCGGTGCTCCGGCAGCCAGAGGCCGCCGCAGAGGTCCAGCACCAGGGTCTCGCCCGCCAGAAGCAGGGTGGGGTGCTTGTGAGTCTTCTCGAGTCTCAGGCCGGCCGCCAAGATCACATCCTCGGTGTCGTCGGGGGAGGGCGGATCGACGGTCAGGACAGAGCCTCTTGGAGAAGCTCCGCCTCGGCCTCGGCCAGGATCTCGTCGGCGCCCTCGCCGTAGACCCGCTCGCGCCCGATCTCGAGCATCACGGACACGGAGAGCGGCGAGACCCTGTCGAGAGACCTGTGGATGATTCGCCCCTGGATGCGCTCTAGCATCATGCCGAGGCGCCTCACGTCGAGGAGTCCGGTTGCCGCATCCTGCCGCGCCGCGCGCAGCAGCAGGTGGTCGGGCTGGTGCTTGCGCAGCACGTCGTAGATGAGGTCGGTCGAGATCGTGACCTGCCGGCCAGACTTCTTCTGCCCCGGATGGTGGCGCTCGATCAGCCCGGCGATCACCGCGCATTGCCGGAAGGTGCGCTTCATCATCGCCGATTCGTCGAGCCACGCCTCCAGGTCGTCGCCGAGCATGTCGACGGCGAACAGGTCGCCGATGAAGTCCGGGTTGAGGGCGGCGCGCTCGGAGACGTCGCGGGTCGTCCAGATCGCGATGCCGTAATCGTTGGCCGCGAAGCCGAGCGGCCGCAGCCCGTCGCGCTCGAGCCGCCGGGTCAGCAGCATGCCCAGCGTCTGATGGGCGAGGCGCCCCTCGAACGGGAAGGCCGTCAGGTAGTAGCGCTTGCCGCGCGGAAACGTCTCGACCAGCAGGTCGCGCTCGCCCGGCAGGACCGAGCGGCGGCGCTGCTGCAGCAGGTACTCGCCGATCTGCTTCGGCAGGCGATCCCACGCGAACGGGTCGGCGATCAGCGCCCGGACCCGCTCGGCCAGGAAGGTCGAGAGCGGGAACTTCGCGCCCGCGTAGGACGGGATCGCCGGGTCGGTCCCGGCCGGTGCGCGGGTGACGAGGCACTCGTCCTCGGCGAGCCCTTCGAAGCGGAGGGTCTCACCCGCGAACAGGAACGTGTCGCCGACGGTGAGCGTCTCGGCGAACTCGTCCTCGATCTCGCCGAGCACCCGGCCGGATTTCGGCAGGACGGTGCCGGGCTTGCCGCGCAGGGTCCGGCCGAGGCGGACCTTCACCCGCGCCGCCTCGACGATGGTACCGACATTCATCCGGTAGGCCTGGGCGGTGCGGGCGTCGCGCACCCGCCAGAGCCCGTCCGGCCCGCGCAGGATCTTGGCGAAGCGCTCGTAGGCGCGCAGCGCGTAGCCGCCGGTCGCGACGTAATCGACCACCTGCTCGAACGTCTCCCAGGTAAGGCCGGCATAGGGCGCGGCCGAGACGATCTCGTCGTAGAGGTCGAGGGGGTCGAAGGCGTCGGCGCAAGCCATGCCGAGCACGTGCTGCGCGAGCACGTCGAGGGCGCCCTGGCGGGCGTCGGGCGTGTCCTGCGCGGCCTCCTCGACGGCATCCAGCGCCGCTTGGCATTCCAGCATCTCGAAGCGGTTACCCGGGACGAGATAGGCCTTCGAGGGCTCGTCCATGCGGTGGTTGGCCCGGCCGATCCGCTGCATGATTCGGCTCGCCCCCTTCGGCGCACCGACATTGACCACGAGGTCGACGTCGCCCCAGTCGATGCCGAGGTCGAGGGTGGCAGTGCAGACGATCGCCCGCAGCTGCCCTGCCGCCATGGCGGCCTCGACCCGGCGACGCTGCTGCGCGTCCAGCGAGCCGTGGTGGATCGCGATCGGCAGCGCGTCCTCGTTGAGCCGCCACAGCTCCTGGAAGGTGTACTCGGCCTGGAGACGGGTGTTCACGAAGACCAGCGTCGTCCGGTGCTCCCGGATGAGGTCATAGATCGCCGGCATCGAGTGCCAGGCGGTGTGGCCGGAGATCGGCAGCGCCCGGCCGAGGTCGAGCATGCGCAGATCCGCCTTGGCGCCGCCCGCCACCGTGACGAGGTCGGCCATCGGCGGTCCGACCTGCCAACCCTCCCGTGCGGAAGAGGATTGGCGTGAGGGACGGGACGGTTCAGGATCAGGCACGTCGTCGCCGCGCGGTGCGGTCGAGCCACGTCCTGAAAGCGCTCGTCCCTCACGCCAACCTTCCCCCGCACGGGGGAGGAGACCCGCGCCCGTAGCCGTGTTGGCCGTGTCTTCGTGCAATCTGAAAGGCGTGCCCGCGGTGGGATGAGCGGGAAGCGGCCCCTGCGGCACCAGATACTTTCGCAACTCATCCGGCTCGCGCACCGTCGCGGAGAGCCCGATCGCCGCCAGCCCTGGGCTCAGCCGGTGCAGGCGGGCCAGCGCCAGGGACAGCAGGTCGCCGCGCTTCGACGTCACCAGCGCGTGCAGCTCGTCGAGCACCACGCAGCGCAACCCCGAAAAAAACTCGGCCGCCTCGCGATGGGCGATCAGGAGGGCTAGCTGCTCGGGCGTGGTCAGAAGGATGTCCGGCGGCCGGCTGATCTGGCGGGTGCGCTTATGGGCCGGCGTGTCTCCGGTGCGGGTCTCGACGCGCACCGGCAGCGACATCTCGGCGATCGGCGCGTCGAGGTTGCGGGCGATGTCCACGGCCAGCGCCTTCAGGGGCGAGACATAGAGGGTGTGGAGGCCCGCCGCCTTCTTCTGCGGCCCGCGCTGGCTCAGGGCGACGAGGCTCGGAAGGAAGCCGGCCAGCGTCTTGCCGGCCCCGGTCGGCGCGACCAGCAGCGCCGACCGGCCGGCGCCGGCGATCCGCAGGAGATCGAGCTGGTGCGGCCGCGGCGCCCAGCCGCGCCCTGCGAACCAGGCGCGGAACCGCTCCGGCAGGATCTCGGACGGGTCGCTCAGGCGAGCGCCATCAGGAAGCGGTCGATCAGCTCCAGCGCCCGCTCGCTCATCGGGCTCGGGTAGCGGGCGAAGACGTGGCAGCCGCCGGGATAGATCGCCGTGTGACCGCCGTTCCCCGCCGCCGCCCAGCGCGCCGACATGTACAGCGTGTCGTCGAGGAGGGGATCGGCGGTGCCGATGGTGAACAGGGCCGGCGGCAGGCCCTTCAGCTCGGCGTAGATCGGCGACACGTCTGGCCGGCGCCGGTCGATGCCCTCGCGAACGTAGCCGTCGGCGAACTTGGTCAGGTCGCGGGTGTTCACGACCAGCCGCTCCTCGCCCCAGTTCCGCACCGACGGAGTCAGGCCGAGATCGAAGAAGCCGGCATTGAGGTTGGCGCCCCGGAAGGCCCGCGGCAGGTTGTGCTTGTCGCGCAGCCGCAGCAGCACCATCACGGCGAGGTGGGCGCCCACCGACTCGCCGCCGATGGTCAGCGCGTGGATGCCGAATTCGGTCTTCCCGGGACCGGCCAGCCACAGGGCCGCCGCTTCGCAGTCGAGCAGAGCCGCCGGATAGGGATGCTCGGGGGCGAGCCGGTACTCCACCGACAGGGCGACGAAGCCGCAGGTGTCGGCGATCCGCTCCAGCCAGGGATCCTGCTCGTCGGCCGAGCCCCAGACCCAGCCGCCGCGGTGGATGTGCAGGTAGGCGCCGCGCAGCTTCGTGCCGGGCTTGGGCCGGACCACGCGGAGCTTGAGCGGGCCGCCGGGCCCGTCGATCGTCAGCCACTCGGCGCGGGCGCTGTGTGGCATGGCGGGTGCCGCCTTGGTGCCCAGACGGCGGCGCTCGCGGACCTCGGCGATCGGCAGCGACCAGGGATCGGGCAGCGCGGCGTGCGCCGCGACGATCTCGGCATTGAGCCGGAGCGTCTCGGGATCGATCGTCGCCGGGTCGAACAGGGCGTGGTCGATCATCGTGCGTATGGTCCCGTCAGCACTCAGAGCCTCTCACACCAACCCCGATTCCCGGGAGTTCTCCCTTCGGTCGAGGCCGCGCCGCGAAAGTGCCGCGTCGCGATCCACCCCGTCCCGCATCTTGGCGCGCGCGACGCCGCTTGCCATCTGCACGGCGCGCGAGAAACCCGCCAACGCCTGATCCGCGCTCGGGTTTCGACGCGGTGTGGTGTGCCGGCCACGGTTCCGCCCGCTTCGTCGCCGATCCGAGGACCCTGACGCTTCACGAGGACGCAATGCTCGTCGATCACGACCGGCGCCGGCAAGGCTATCAGCAGGGCGCCCCGCCGAATGCCCCCTACGGCGCGGACAGCTACCGGTCGCGCCCCTCCGCGCTGCGGCGCTTCCTCGGCGGCTCGCCCGCCGGCGTGTTCCTGCGACTCCTGTTTTTGTCAGTGCTGGTCGGCGCCTTCATGTCGATGCTCGGCCTGACGCCGGGGCGGCTGTTCTGGCACGCCTACGATTCGGCGCGGGCGCTTGTGGAGGTCGGGCTCGCCTCGCTCCACGATTTCGGCGGCTGGATCGTCGCCGGGGCGATCGTGGTCGTGCCGATCTGGCTGATCGCGCGCCTCTTCGCCGTCTCGCGCTGACCGGATCGGCGGCCGTTCCCGCACGGCCGCGTCCCGTCATTCCGGGGCGCCACGGGTTCGGGCCTATCGGCCGCGATCCGTGCGCCGATCACGAGGCCGCTCGTCACCGCAACCCGCCGATGCGATCAGCCCGCTTCGCGCGGGCGGCGCGTCTCCTTAGCGTGAGGCATGATGCACGCCGTCGCCAGCACCGGCCGACCGACGAACCGCCGCGTCCTGGCCCTGGCGCTGCCCATGACGATCGCCAACGTCACGACGCCGATGCTCGGCTTCGTCGGCGCGGCGGTGATCGGGCGGCTCGGCGACGCGGCTCTGCTCGGTGCCGTCGCCCTCGGCGCGGTGATCTTCGACGCGATCTTCTGGTCCTTCGGGGCGCTCCGCATGGCGACCGCCGGCCTGACCGCGCAGGCGGTCGGCGGGCGGGACGACGCCGAGGTCGACCGCATCCTGGCGCGCGCGCTGGCGGCGGGCGCCCTGATCGGGCTCGTCCTGATGGTCCTGCAGGGTCCGCTCGCGCAGCTCGCCTTCGCGATCAGCGGGGCGAGCGCGGCGGTGATCGCGGGTCTCGCGACCTACTTCCACATCCGCATCCTGTCCGCGCCCTTCGTACTGGCGAGCTACGGCGTGCTCGGCTCGGTCCTGGGGCGCGGGCGCACCGATCTCGGCCTGCTGCTGCAGATCGCCATCAACCTGACCAACGTCGCGCTGACGCTTACCCTGGTCCTGGGCTTCGGACTGGGCCTCACCGGCGCGGCGCTTGCGGCCCTCGGTGCCGAGGCGGTTGGGCTCGGCCTCGGGCTGATGCTCCTGGCGCGCCTCGGCTCGCGGCCCTTCCGGGTGCCGCTCCGCGACCTGCGCGACGCCGCGGCGCTCCGCCGGACGCTCAGCGTCAACGGCGACGTCATCCTGCGGACGCTCGCGCTGATCACCGGCATCGTGCTGTTCTCGGCGCTGGGCGCCCGGCAGGGCGACGTGGTGCTCGCCGCGAACTCGGTGCTGTGGAATCTCTTCCTGATCGGCGGCTTCTTCCTCGACGGCTTCGCCACGGCGGCCGAGACCCTGTGCGGCCAGGCGGTGGGCGCCCGGGACCCCGAGGCGTTCGACGCGGCCGCCGCCCTGAGCCTGCGCTGGTGCCTCGGCTTCGGGTTCGCGGTCAGCCTGCTGGCGCTGGCGGGCGGCGCGGCCTTCATCGATGCCGTGACGACGAACGGGCCGGTGCGCGAGGCGGCCCGGTCCTACCTCGTGCTCGCCGCCCTGGCGCCGTTCGCCGCCGCGGCGCCCTTCGCGTATGACGGGATCTATATCGGTGCGACTTGGACGCGGGCGATGCGCAACCTGATGGTCTGCGCCCTCGCCGCCTACTGCACGGTCCTCGCGCTCGTCGAAAGCCTTGGGCTCGGCAACACCGGGCTGTGGCTCGCCTTCGTGAGCTTCCTGGGCGCCCGAGGCCTCGGGCAGGCGGTCGCCTTCCCGCGCCTCGCCCGGGACACGTTCCGGACACCCGCTCCCGCCGCCCTCGAACCGGCGGCCTAGGCGGCTTCTGCGCGCTCGGGCAGCGGCGCGTCTGTATCGGCCTGGGTCACCGTCCTTCCGAACCGTTGCAGCACGACCGGGAACGGCGCTAGCGCGGATCCTTCCAGGTGGTGGGCTGCGCCGGCGGCGCGGCGCGGGCCACGGAGCCCGTGGTGCGCGGCACGACTGCCTCAGCCCGGCGCGGGGAGGACCGGCGCGGCGCCGCGGAACCGTAGCGGCGGCTCCGACGGACGTGCCGGCGCCCGCGCTCCGACGAGTTCCCCACGAAGCCGCCGACCACGGCCCCCGCCACGGCGCCGATCGGTCCACCGACCAGCGCCCCCGCGACCGCGCCGGAGCCCACGCCGAGGGTGGTCCGGCTCTGGGCCCGGGCCGCCTCGGGGGCCGCCAATGTCCCGAGCAAGGCGAGGGTGACCAAGACTTTGCGCATCGTAGAGATTCCGGACCCCGAGAATTGGTTTCGTCCGGCCTTTAAGCGGCGGAACATGACCAAACCGCGGCTTCGATCTGCGCAGAGACGGCGCGGTATCAAACCGCGCGGGGACTCACCCGCCCCGACCTTTGGGGTGTGGCGCGGCCGGCATCGTGCTTTAGGGTGCACCGCAACGACGGGAGGCCGCGCGGGCGGCCCAGGAGGGAGAAGCCGATGGCCACGACCACCGATCTGCGCCTGCGCCGGAGCGTGCTGTACATGCCCGGCTCGAACCAGCGGGCGCTCGACAAGGCCAAGACCCTGCCGGTGGACAGCATCATCCTCGACCTCGAGGACGCCGTCGGCCCGGAGGAGAAGGAGATCGCCCGCGAGCAGGTCTGCGCCGCAGTGAAGAGCGGCGCTTATGGCAGCCGCGAGCTGATCATCCGGGTCAATGCCCCCCAGACCCCGTGGGGTGAGGCGGATCTCCACGCCGCGATCGAGGCCAAGCCCGACGCGATCCTGATGCCGAAGGTCTCGTCCCCGGCCGTGCTGGAGAGCATCGCCGACCGGCTCGAATCCCTCGACGCGCCGGACGGCATCGCGATTTGGGCGATGATCGAGACCCCGGCCTCGATCCTCAACATCCAGGAGATCGCCCGGGCGAAGCGCGACCCTCGCAACCGCCTGACCTGCCTCGTCCTCGGCACCAACGACCTCGCCAAGGACACCTGGGCCAAGATCGTCCCCGGCCGCGTGCCGATGCTGCCCTGGATGATGATGGCACTCGCGGCCGCGCGGGCGGAAGGGCTCGCGATCCTCGACGGCGTCTACAACGACATCGCCGACACCGAGGGCTGCCGCGACGAGTGCCGGCAGGCCCGCGACCTCGGCTTCGACGGCAAGACCCTGATCCACCCGACGCAGCTGGAGCCCGCCAACACCTCCTTCGCGCCGACCGAGGAAGAGGTGCGCCGGGCCAAGCTGGTGATTGAGGCGTTCGAGCGCCCGGAATACGCCAAACGGGGCGCGATCAAGCTGGAGGGCCGGCTCTACGAGCGGCAGCATCTCGGCGTGAACCGCAGGGCGGTCACCTGGGCCGAGGCCATCAAGGCGAAGGGGTTCTGAACCACCGTCCGGCCCATGGCGCGCTTGAGGCGTCCCGGCTCTCGGCGCTCACGCGGCAGATCCGGGGGCGGCGTAACGCGTCCGCTGGGTGCGCCCGTCGCGCGCCGTGACGACGACGAACCCCGCCTCCTCCAGGCCGGCGAGGGCGCGCAGCACGAGGGCGTGCTCCACCCCGAAGGTGCGGGCGAAGGCGCGGCTGTCGCCCGGCAGGCCGAGATCCAGCGCCGCCAGGAGGCCGGCCGCAAGCGGGTCGAGATCGGGCCGGGCGGCCGACACCCGGTCGAGGGCGGCGACGAACGCCGCCTCGTCGGGCTCCGCGCTCACGCGGCGGCGCGCGCCTGCAGGGTGACCAGCACCGACTTGGAGGTCGGCGTGTCGCTCTTCTCACCGTAGGTGGAGAGCGGCACCAGCACGTTCAGCTCCGGATAGTAGCCGGCCAGCGCGCCCCGCGGCATGTCGAAGGGTACGAGGCGGAAATCCTCGGCCCGGCGGGTAATGCCGTCGTCGTGCGTGCCGACGATGTCGACGCGGTCGCCGAGCCGGTCGCGGATCTCCGCGAGGTCGTCCGGATGGGCGAAGACCACACGGCGCTCGCCGTAGACGCCGCGGTAGCGGTCGTCGAGGCCGTAGATCGTGGTGTTGTACTGGTCGTGGCTGCGGAAGGTCTGCAGCACGAAGGTATCGTGCGTCTTCCGCGCGGCCTGGTGCTCGGTCTCGGCCGGGAGGGCGTCGGCCGAGAAATTGGCCCGGCCCGTGGCCGTTTCGAACACACGCTCGGCGGCAAGGTTGCGCAGCATGAAACCGCGCGGCTTGCGCACCCGGGTGTTGTAGCCGGTGAAGCCCGGGATCGTGGCGGCGATCGCCTCGCGGATCCGGTCGTAATCCGCGGCGAAGCCGGCCCAGTCGATCGCGGCGGAGCCGAGTGTCGCCTGCGCCATGCCGGCGATGATGGCGATCTCGGAGCGCAGCTCCTTCGAGGCCGGCTTGTTGATGCCGCCCGACCCGTGGACCATGCTCATCGAATCCTCGACGGTCACGATCTGGATCTTGCCCTCGGCGCCCCGGTCGATCTCGGTGCGGCCGAGGCAGGGCAGCAGGTAGCCGACGGCGCCGGGCACCAGATGGGCGTGGTTGAGCTTGGTGGCGATGTGCACGGTGAGCCGGCACGAGGCCAGCGCCTGCGCGACGACCGGCGTGTCGGGCGTGGCCCGCAGGAAGTTGCCGCCGAGCCCGATGAAGGCCTTCGCCGTGCCGTCCCGCATGGCGCGGATCGCCGCCAGCACGTTGTGGCCGTGCCGGCGCGGCATGGCGAGGCCGAAATGCTGCTCCAGCGAATCCAGGAAGGCGGCGGCGGGGCGCTCGTTGATGCCGACCGTGCGGTCGCCCTGCACGTTGGAATGGCCGCGGACCGGGCAGAGGCCCGCGCCCGGCCGGCCGATATGGCCGCGCAGGAACAGCAGGTTGGCGATCTCCCGGATCGTCGCCACCGAGTGCCGGTGCTGGGTCACGCCCATCGCCCAGGTGGCGATGACTCGCTGCGCGCCGAGATAGACGTCCGCCATCGCGGCGATCTCGTCCATGGTCAGGCCCGACTGGTCGAGGATCGCGTCCCAGGAGGTCGCATCGACGGCCGCGCGGTAGGCGTCGAGCCCGGCCGTGTGGTGCTCCAGAAAGGCGCGGTCGAGGAGCGAGGGCCGGCCGGCCGCCAGGGCCTCGGCGTCGCGGGCGAACACGACCTTGGCGATCCCCCGGAAGGCCGCCATGTCGCCGCCCGAGCGCGGCTGCAGGTAGTGGCTCGCGATGGGGCGGCTCGAACCGCGCAGCATCTCGACGGTGTTCTGCGGGTCGGCAAAGCGCTCGAGGCCGCGCTCGCGGACCGGGTTCAGCACCACGACCTTGGCGCCGCGCTCGGCCGCCCGGCGCAGGTCGCCCAGCATGCGCGGATGGTTGGTGCCGGGATTCTGGCCGACGCAGAAGATCGCGTCCGCCTTCTCGAAATCCTCCAGCAGGACCGTGCCCTTGCCGATGCCGATCGCCTCGATCAAGGCGACGCCGCTCGCCTCGTGGCACATGTTCGAGCAGTCGGGGAAGTTGTTGGTCCCGTAGGCGCGGGCGAACAGCTGGTACAGGTACGCCGCCTCGTTGGAGGCGCGGCCCGACGTGTAGAACTCGGCCTGATCGGGATGGTCGAGCCCCCGCAGGGTCGCGCCGATCTCGGCGAAAGCCTCGTCCCAGCTCACAGGCAGGTAGCGGTCGCTCGCCGCGTCGTAGCGCATCGGATGCGTCAGGCGGCCCTGGCCCTCCAGGGCGTAGTCGCTCCAGCCGCGCAGCTCCGTCAGCGTGTGCTTGGCGAAGAAGGACGGCTTCGTGCGCTTGTCGGTGGCCTCCCAGGAGACCGCCTTCACGCCGTTCTCGCAGAACTCGAAGGACGAACCGTGCTCCGGGTCGCCCCAGGCACAGCCGGGGCAGTCGAACCCGTCGGGCTGGTTCGCCTTCAGCAGCGCGCGGGCGCCGGTGAGGGGCGCGCGGCTGCCGAGCAGGTGCTTGCCGCAGCTCTTCAGAGCACCCCAGCCGCCGGCGGCGGAGGAGCGCTTGGTGGACCCTTCAGACTGGGCCATGAACCGTCCTGGATTGGCTGACGCGATGTGTCTCGCAATCGCGAGATAAGCGCCTCTCCGAGGCCCTCACAATGCCGTGCCGGCGCAGGCCCCTCATGCACGGGGCACAGGCTAAGCTCCGGCTGTGCAAAGCCTTTCTAAACTGCCACCGCAAAAAATTTGTCCGGCCCGCCCCCGTTTACGGACCGCGGCGCCAGCGACGCGGTCCGCGGCGGTGCGAGACCGGCTGAACCGCGCCGCGCCCGCACGCGCGCCCGCTCACTCCCCGCGGGCGAGAGCGGCGGCGTCGCGCCCGACGGCCTGCCGGAGCGAGGCGATGCCGGCCTCCTTCATGCGCCGCAGGAGCCCGTCCTTGATGCGCCCGACCAGGCCCGGGCCCTCGTAGACCAAAGCCGAGTAGAGCTGCACGAGGCTCGCGCCGGCCCGGATCTTGGTCCAGGCGGCCTCGGCCGAATCCACGCCGCCGACTCCGATGAGCGGCAGCGCGTCCCCGACGCGCAGGCGCGTCTGGGCGAGCATCCGGGTGGCCGGACCGAAGAGCGGCCGCCCCGAGAGGCCGCCGGTCTCCCGGGCGAGACCCTGCTCGCGCAGGCTCGCCGGGCGGGCCACCGTGGTGTTCGACACGACGAGGGCCTGGACTCCGCGCCGCTGGGCCGTCGCGCAGACCGCGTCGAGGGTGTCCAGGGCCATGTCGGGGGCGATCTTGAGGAGGATCGCCGCGCCGGCACCGGACGCGTCCCGAGCCTCGACCGTCCGGGCGAGCAGCTCGTCGAGGAAGGCCTCGCCCTGAAGGTCGCGCAGGCCCGGCGTGTTGGGCGAGGACACGTTGACCGTGACGAAGTCGACCAGCGGCGCGAGGGCCGCGGTGCAGGCGGCGTAGTCGGCGAGGCGGTCGGCGGAGTCCTTGTTCGCACCGATATTGACGCCGACGATCCCGGGCCGCCCCCTCCGGGCGCGCAGGCGGTCGGCCACCACCGCGAGTCCCTCGCTGTTGAGGCCGAAGCGGTTGATCACCGCGCGGTCGGCGGCGAGGCGGAAGACCCGCGGCCGCGGGTTGCCGGGCTGAGGCCGCGGCACGACCCCGCCGACCTCGACGAAGCCGAAGCCGAGGCCGAGCAGCGCGTCGGGAACGCGCGCGCCCTTGTCGAAGCCGGCCGCGAGGCCGACCGGGTTGGGGAAGCGACGGCCGAGCAGGTCGACGGCGAGGCGCGGGTCGTCCGCCGGCAGGCCGCCCGCGGGCAGCAGCGCCAGGGCGCGGAGCGTCAGGTCGTGCGCGCGCTCCGCGTCCAGGCGGTGGAGCAGCGGCCGGACGAGGGGGAAGGCGGCCGCGATCATGCCGGCAGGATCCCGGCCGGGAAGGCGTGCCGCCCGTCGGCGCCCAGCGGCATTTCGTCCACCGCGACCACGGCAGAGAGCGGCAATGGGCCGTAGAGGTGCGGGAACAGGGCGCCGCCGCGAGACGGCTCGTAGCGCAGGCCGTCGCCGAGCGCGCCGGCCTCGACCGCGACGAGGAGCAGATCGTCCTGCCCGGCGAAGTGGCGGGCCGCCGTCTCGGCGACCTGGTCGGCGGTGGAGAAGTGGATGAAGCCGTCCTGATGATCGATCGGCGCGCCCGTGAACCGGCCCGCGGCCTCGGCCTCGCGCCACAGGGCGCGCGGACAGATCTTGTAGATGAGCGGCATCGAAGCTCCCCGAAACGAGGTTGCGATAGAGGCACCCGGCGCCGGCGGCAACCGGGCTGCGCCCCGCCTGATTCGAGGAGCGATTGCAATCTGCCGCCTGTAGTTCTACTTTCCTACGACTAGGCTGGACGTCACACAGCCGCGTCCGGACCGGCTGAGCGGGTTCGGAATGTGAATTGTCAAGTATCTCCGCGCGTACCCGGCGGGTGTCGAACGGACCCGGCGGGCAAACCGTCTCCGTGCCTCCGAGGCAGCCGGATCCCGGCTGGTGAGACGGGGGTGCCGGCCCGCTCAGGGTGAGCCTCCGAGCCCGCTATGCTGTCCCACGAGCAGATCTGGAACGCCATCGACCGGCTCGCCGAGCGCCACGGCTACTCGGCCTCCGGCCTCGCCCGCCGCGCCGGCCTCGATGCGACCAGCTTCAACCGCTCGAAGCGCGTGGGTGCCGACGGGCGGAAGCGCTGGCCTTCCACGGAATCGGTGTCGAAGGTCCTGGCCGCGACCGGCTCGAGCCTCGACGAATTCCTGCGGCTCATCGAGGCCCGCGAGATCCCCGCCCGCACCATGGTCCCTCTGATCGGCCTGACGCAGGCCGGCGCCGGCCGCCTGTTCACCGACGAGGGCATGCCCACCGGCGGCGCCGGCTGGGAGGAGATCGAGTTCCCGGATCTCGGCGAGGAGCGCGCCTTCGCGCTGGAGATCCAGGGCGATTCCATGCTGCCGCTATTCCGCGACGGCGACGTGCTGATCGTGTCGCCCACAGCCAGCGTCCGCAAGGGCGACCGCGTCGTGGTCCGCCTGCATGGCGGCGAGGTCCTGGCCAAGGAGCTGAAGCGGCGCACGGCGCGGACCGTCGAGCTGGCCTCCATGAATCCTGAGCACGAGGACCGGGTCCTGAATCTCGGCGAGGTGGCCTGGATGGCCCGGGTGATGTGGGTGCGCCAATAGCAGCGCCTGTCGGGTTCGGCGCTTGGCCGTGACGATGTTCGTCGTTATCGCTGGCGCGTCGCGGACCTTCCGCATCCGCTGAGCGCGAACCCAGCATGGCGCAGCCCGGGACGGACCAGAGCGCGGCCGAGGACGGATCGCTCACGGGCGAAGCCCGGGCACTCATCGACGCGCTGCCGACGCCCAGCCTCCTGCTCGATCCACAGGGCCGTATTCTCCACGCCAATCCGGCCCTGGAGCGTCTGGCCGGCTATCCGGCTGAGCGGCTCGCCGCTCAGGGGCTCGACCTGATCCTCGCGCAACGGACGACGCCGCTCGATCTTGACAGTACGGAGCGGCAGGAATTCCAGGCCGCCCGCGCGGACGGGACCAGCTTCTGGGCCCGCCTGGAGACGGCACCGCTGCCCGGCAGCCGGAACCGGATCGGCCAGATCCTCGACGAGACGGCGCGCCGCGAGGCCGAGGGGGCGCTGGCGCTCTCCCGGCAGCGCGAGGCGCTGGGGCTCCTGACCAACAGCGTCGCGCACGAGTTCAACAATTTCCTGCAGATCCTGATCGGCTACATCGACGGCCTGAAGCGCCGGCTCGGCGACCGGCAAGAGCCGTTCGTCCAACGGGCGATCGCTCGATCAGCCGACGCCACCGAGCGGGCCGCGATCCTGACCCGGCACCTGCTGGCCTATTCCCGCCGCATCGCGCCCGACGTGCGGGCGGTCGACCTCGACGCGATCGTGGCAGACCTTGCGGTCCGCCTGGAGCACGATCTGCCGCCTGGGATCCGCCTCACGGTCGCGGCAACGCCGGGCCTACCCCGGGCGATCAGCAACCCGACGCAGATCGAGTTCGCCCTGCGGCATCTCGTCGCCAACGCATGTGAGGCTATGCCGTCGGGCGGGACCCTGATGCTGTCGACCTTCCGGATCGATCCCGGCGACCGGTCCCTGCAGCAGCCGAGCCAGGGCAGCGTCGGCATCGCGGTCGGCGATACCGGCCAGGGTATGTCGCCCGAGATGCTCGCCCGGGCGCTGGCGCCGTTTCAGACCAGCCACGAGGCGGGGCGCGGCGCGGGCCTCGCGATCGTCCACGGGCTGATGAAGCGCCAGAACGGCACGATCACGATCGACAGCCGGACCGGGGAGGGGACGCAGGTGCGCCTGTCTTTCCCGGCCGCTCCGGAGCGCACGCTCCACTGACCTATCGGGCTGTAACGCCGGGAGCGAAGCACGCCGGTTATGGGGGACGTTGGCGAGCCCAGGGCGGTCGCAGGCCCGTCATGCCGAAGGCTGTGGTCCCAGGCGGTCCGGCGGAAAACGTCATTCCGGCCGCATCCGGAAGGACTAAAACCCGCGCCCGGCCGTTCCCATATCGTCACCGGCGCTCCGCGCCCTCCGGTTCTCGTCCTCTGAGGCGTGTACATGTTTACCGAGATTTCGCGCCGCAGGCGTGTGGCCGCCCTCCTGGCGCTGGCCGCTGCGCTGACCGTCGCGGCTCCCATCGCGGAAGCCCGCCCGGGCGGCGGCGGGTCCTTCGGATCCCGCGGCTCACGCACCTACACGGCGCCCTCCGCCACGCCGACCGCTCCAGGCGGCGGCATGACGATGCAGCGCTCGCAGACCGCGCCGTCCCCCGGCATGGGCAGTCCCGGCATGCAGGCCCCGGCCGCGCCGGGCCGCCGGTTCGGTGGCGGTTTCTTCGCGGGCCTGCTCGGCGCCGGCCTGCTCGGTGCGCTGCTCGGCGGCGGCTTCTTCGGCGGCCTCGGCGGCATCGCGTCGATGATCGGCCTGCTGTTCCAGGTCGGGCTCGTCGTGCTCGTGGTGATGCTGGCCCTGCGCTTCTTCCGTCGCCGGAATGAGCCGGCCGGTGCCGGTGCTCCCTACGCCCGCTCGTCGCTCGACGACAAGCCGGGCGCCCGCGGCCCGATGGGGGGTGCTCCAGCCGGTCCCGCGGCCGGCATGTTCGGCGGCCAGCGGCCGCCGCAGGCCCGGACTGTGCAGATCGGCCCGGCGGACTATCAGGCGTTCGAGCGGCTGCTCGGCGACATCCAGGACGCCTATTCTCGAGAGGACCGGGTGACCCTGGGCAACCTGTCGACGCCTGAGATGGTCGGCTACTTCGACGAGGAGCTGCGCAACAACGCGGCCCGCGGCGTGGTGAACAAGATCTCGGATGTGAAGCTGCTGCAGGGTGATCTTGCGGAATCCTGGGGCGAGGATCGTACCGACTACGCCACCGTTGCCATGCGCTACGCCCTGAAGGACGTGATGGTCGAGCGCGCCAGCGGCCGCGTTGTTTCGACGGACTCATCCGAGGCGACGGAGTTGTGGACCTTCCTGCGCCAGCCCGGCCGCGGCTGGGTGCTCTCGGCGATCCAGCAGACCCGCTGATCGCCCCGTGCTCCGGCCGCCCGGCCGGAGCGACCGCGCAGGCTCTCAAGCCGGCGCCGCCACCGCGGTGCCGGCTTTTCTATGTGCGTCCCACAGATTGGCAAGATCGACGAAGCCTGCGACCGGGATTTCCTCGGCCCGCGCCGTCTCGACCAGCCCCGCCGCGGCCAGCAGGGCGCCAGCCTCGGCCGTGAGCGACTTCAGACTCTGGCGCAGCATCTTCCGGCGCTGGCCGAAGGCCGCCCGCGTGACGGCTTCCAGGGCGGCGGCACGGCAGGGCAGGGGCTTCGCCCGCGGCACCAGCCGGACCACACTCGACGTCACCTTCGGCGGGGGCACAAAAGCCGACGGGCTGACATCGAACAGGATTTCGGCCTGTGTCCGCCAGCCGCACAGGACACCGAGGCGGCCATAATCGGCCCGCTCCTCCGGACCGGCGACGATCCGCTCCGCGACCTCGCGCTGGAACATCAGCACGGCCTGATCCCACCAGGGCGGCCAGACCTCGCCATCGAGCCAGCCGGTGAGCAGCGCCGTGCCGATATTGTAGGGCAGGTTGGCGACGATCCGCGCCGGCCCGGCGCCCACGAGCGGCCGAGGGTCGAAGGCGAGGGCATCGGCATCGATGACTTCCAGGCGCCCGGGATAATGGGCGGCGATCTCGGCGAGCGCCGGCAGGGCCCGCGGGTCGCGCTCGATCGCCACGACGCGGGCCGCGCCCTCGGCGAGCAGCGCGCGCGTGAGGCCGCCCGGACCAGGGCCGATCTCAACCACGGTGACGCCTGCAAGAGGCCCGGCCGCCCGGGCGATGCGGCCGGTCAGGTTGAGGTCGTACAGGAAGTTC
>Ga0316228_1001833_pt1 | contig 20269 bp, 19 predicted proteins | sample TBH18021metaG_FD_206005 | JGI IMG/M metagenome (GOLD analysis project Ga0316228, IMG submission 206005) | Freshwater microbial communities from Trout Bog Lake, Wisconsin, USA - TBH18021 | ecosystem: Environmental > Aquatic > Freshwater > Lake > Hypolimnion/Profundal zone | place: USA: Wisconsin... | reverse complement strand
ACCAAGTTGGCGAATATTTGCCATAATGCGTGGTTTAAGCGTGCAATCAATTGTTTGGTAACACATTTGTAGTATGATTGAACAAATAGTTGTGTAAGATAGTCACATCCAATCATCTTACGTGTTAGATGACTCTATTAGCCGTTAATTTTTTCAATTTGTAGGATTGTTATGAGACATTTTTATTTTGATATTGTCTTTACCACGATTGCATTGGCAATTGCAGCGTGGTGGGGTTTTTCACATGGTGGCGTTGGCACTATGATGTCGGCGCTGTTTGTCACGCTGATTTTGGCAGTGATGGAGATTTCGCTGTCGTTTGATAATGCGGTGGTCAATGCCTCGGTACTCAAAACGTGGGATAAGTTTTGGAAAATGATTTTCTTGACTGTGGGTATGCTCATCGCGGTCTTTGGTATGCGTCTAGTATTCCCGATTGTCATCGTCGCAGTGACTGCCGATATGGGCATGATGGATGTCATCAACATGGCGCTCAACAACCCGAAAGAATACTCGGCAAAGCTCATTGAGCACCATGCTGAGATTGCGGCGTTTGGTGGCATGTTCTTGTTGCTCGTCTTTTTAAATTTCATTTTTGATGAAAAAGAAGTGATGTGGTTTAAGTGGCTAGAGCGTAAATTGGCACGATTTGGCAAAGTCGATGCCATGAGCGTGTTTGTAGCATTGGCGTTACTGATGATGGCGCTGTTTTGGGTAGATCCAGCGCGTAAAGCAGCGGTATTGACTGCAGGTGTGTTTGGTATTTTGATTTATCTAGCCACCAATGTGTTATCAAGCCTTTTAGAAGGGGCGGACGATGATGATGAATCAACCTCCGATGTAATTGAAGGCAAAGAAGTCGCTGGCGCGATTGCCAAAGGCGGTATTGCAGGCTTTTTATACCTTGAAGTACTCGATGCGTCGTTTAGTTTTGATGGGGTGATTGGTGCGTTTGCCATTACCAATGACGTGATTATCATCATGCTCGGTTTGGCAATTGGTGCGATGTTTGTGCGATCCATGACCATTTTCTTGGTAGAAAAAGGCACGCTCGATGAGTTTGTGTATCTAGAACATGGTGCGCATTATGCGATTGGTGCGTTGGCGGTCATCATGCTATTGGCGACCGTACATATCGAAGTGCCAGAAATCGTGACGGGTTTGATTGGGATTGCCTTTATCGTATGGGCAGTGATTAACTCTATCAGCTACCGTAAACGCGAAGCAGCCTTAGCGAAACACTAAAAGCCGCTAAAAGACTGGGGCTCATGCCTAACCGTAGCGGTATTTAGGATGCTGGCTTGAACTTAATATCCCTTAAGCTTTTGACACATAAATATAACAGCTTAATGTAGCCGAATGGTGGACAAATTCTATCACCAAAGGTATAGTTAAAACGTGAGTTTCGGCTCACGTTTTGTTTTTTTAGGCGATTTTTTACGGTGTCTGAGGCTTTTAGTCTGGGCGCGCTTTTGTTCTAGGCACTTGTAGTCTGAGCGTGAAAGGTGCAGCGCATGACAAAGGACATCGATTTTCTTATTTGATTTCAAAAATTTATTACAAAGGATAAAACAATGGCAATTAGCTTAACCAAAGGTGGTAACGTTAATTTATCAAAGGAAGCACCGAATTTAACCAACATGGCCGTTGGTCTTGGCTGGAACCCACGTGCCACTGACGGGCAAGCCTTTGACTTAGACGCGGTCGCGTTTTTGGTCAATGAATCGGGTAAAGTACGGGCAGATGCAGATTTTATTTTCTTTAACAATCTAAAATCATCCGATGGCTCGGTAGAGCATACGGGTGATAACCGCACCGGTGAAGGCGATGGCGATGATGAAGTCATCAAAGTAGATTTGTCTAAAGTCCCAGCCGATGTAAGCAAAGTGGTATTTTGTGCGGTAATTTATGATGGTCAAGCGCGTAATCAAAACTTTGGGCAAGTAGCAAACGCTTATATTCGTATTGTGAATACCCAAGGCGACGCTGAAGTGGCTCGTTATGATTTGTCAGAAGACAGCAGTACCGAGACAGCAATGATTTTTGGTGAACTTTATAAGAACAATGGCGAGTGGAAATTCCGCGCGGTTGGACAAGGTTTTGCTGGCGGTCTAGGGCCATTGGCTGGGTCATATGGCGTTGCTGTTTAGTTTTTTGGCTAAAAGTTTTTAACATTTCTTTAACAATGGGGTGGCATCGGCTTGCCCCTTTTTTTCAGTATAACCATTTTTTCATCCTGAGCGCTTTTCAAGCTTGAGTGCATTTTTCAGCCCGAGCGCTTTTTTCAGTGCAGCTACTTTTATTATCATTTTTGCCACTTAGTCTATAAGGATACATTAATTTATGGCAGCGACGTTTAGTATGATTGGGACGATTGAGCCATTTTTGCATTGTAATCTCAAAAAAGGCGATTCGATTTATTGCGAATCCAATGCCATGGTCATGATGGAGTCAAATCTTGAGCTTAAAGGTCAGATGCGTGGCGGCATCATGCAAGCTTTGATGCGCCGATTTGCCAATGATGAGTCGATTTTTCAACAGCAAATTGAAGCGGTAAATGGTGAGGGTGACTGCTTACTCGCGCCTACACTTGATGGTGATATGCAAATCTTAGACGTCGGCGCCAATCAGTATACGCTTAGTGACGGTGCCTTTGTGGCAGCGACCCATAGCGTTGATTTACGTGCCAATATCCAGCGCAATTTAGGCGGCGCTATATTTGGGGATACGGGTGGCTTTATGGTCATGCAAACACAAGGTCAAGGTCAGCTCGTGGTATCTGGATTTGGTTCTTTGTTTGAGATTGATGTCACGCCTGATAAAGATGTGATTATTGATAATGGTCACGTGGTATGCTGGGATAGCCGACTGCAATATAGCCTGTCAATGGCGACCAGCCAGAAAAAAGGCTTTTTGGGCAATATCATTAATTCAGTCACGAGTGGCGAAGGCATGGTACTAAAGTTCTCAGGTCAAGGCAAAGTAGTGATTTGCTCGCGTAACCGTGATACTTATCAAGGCTGGATTCAAAGTTTACTGGGGTCAAACTCAGGCGGACGCGGTGGCAATGAAGGTATTTTAGGCGGTTTGTTATAGTCAGTTTCTGCTAAACCGTTGTTAAACTCTTAAAACATAGCTAGACTAGATAGAATAGTAAAAAATAAGGAAACCAACATGTCAGTGAATTTATCGAAAGGTCAAAAAATCTCATTAGAAAAAGAAGCAGGTGGCACACTCAGCCAAATCAAAATGGGTCTAGGTTGGGATGTCGGTGCCGCGCCGCAAAAATCAGGTGGATTTTTGGGTGGTTTGTTCAGCGGTGGCGGCAGCGCAGGCGGCAGCATTGACTTGGATGCGTCGTGTATCATGCTTGATGCCAACAAACAAATGGTGGATGCGATTTGGTTTGGACAATTGCAGTCAAAAGACAGTAGCATACAACACACAGGCGACAACCGCACCGGTGCTGGTGATGGCGATGACGAAGTGATTAATGTCAATTTATCTCGTATCCCTGACCATGTGCAAGCCTTGGTTTTTACTGTCAATAGCTTTACGGGTCAAACTTTTGCCACGGTCAATAATGCGTTTTGTCGTTTGGTGAATGCCAGCAATAACAGTGAAGTTGCCCGTTATGATTTGTCAGCCCAAGGCAGTCATACCGCGCTGATTTTGGCAAAAATTTATCGTCATAACGGTGATTGGAAAATGCATGCCATTGGTGAAACCGCGTCAGGTCGTACCTTTCATGATTTGATGCCTGCGATTTTACCGCACGTGTAACCGGGCTTTTTAATGTGAAGCCATAAAGAAAGCCCTGTGACACGCAGGGTTTTTTATTTTGAAAGCTATTTTTGACAAGTTTGTGTGGATTTTGCGTTGGTGGGTTTTGCATACGGTGTGGGTTTGCTAAAATAGCGGCGATTTAGTTTTTGCAGCGTTTAATTTTAAATCACTTTTTTTACAATCAGTTTTTCAAAGTCGCTTTTTTCAAGTCATTTTTTTAAGTCACTTTTTTAGAATCACTTTAGTGACTCAAATCAAGTAATTTTATGACAACCACCCACCGCTACAAAGGAACCCAACACCATGCCATTTAATCGTTTACAGCCGATGTTGATAGCAAGCTTGCTGCCGCTGCTGGTTTTTACTTGGTTTAGCCGTGACTACATTGGGCAGATTGATTTTTGGTTGTTGTGGCTAGTGGCGATGACCTTGGTCGGGTTGCCATTGGTGTTTGCAGAGATTGGTTTGGCGCATCGTAGTGGTACCTCTCCACTGGTCGGTTTGCCCATGTTGACCCGTGAAGCTGACGTATCAACGGTTTGGCGCGGGTTTGGTTGGCTGACTATTGTGCTGCTGCTGGCGGTTGTGGGGCATTTACTGGCAAGTAGTGGCGAGATTATCCATCCACTGGTGAGCAATATTGCTCTGCCTGCCTTGTTAGTCATCATGGCGCTGATAGTGATTGGTTTGAGTTTTATCAAGCATTTGGCAGGTTGGTTGGCGGTCGGTTTTGCCGTTGCCGCGTTGGTTGTCAATGTCATGCAGGGTGGGCTTGTGGCGTGGCAGATGACAGCGACGTCCTTGACGGAGTGGGCAGGGGCGGTAGTGTTGGCGCTGGTCTGTGTTGGCGCAGGTACAGGATTATACTGGCATGCGCGCACCCACCAAATGCTGACTACCAATAGTACTGCCGCTGCCGAGGACGCCCGCGAATCCGCGAGTCGCTATGTGTTACCGGTGTGGAGTTTTCAGTTATTAGCGGGTGCGCTCATTGCCATGACTTTATCTCCAAACAGCGCGATGGCGGTAGTGCTGAATGCATTGGCGATGCTGGCAGGGGCGGCGTATTTGCTGCATATCTTGACCCACCAAGTTTCATTACGTTGGCAACAACAGCAATTTAATTTTTTGGCATTGGTGGTATTGGCAGTGCTTAGTCTTGCACTAGCCATGGTGCCAACCGCTTGGCTCAATCAGTTGATTATCGTGATTAGTTTAGTCACGGCGGTATGGCTAGCCGTATTTGCAGGCTGGCAAATGAAAATCAGCCATTTGCGCAAATCATTGAATTTTAGCTCAGAAGGCTTATATAACCTTTGGCGCATTGCGGTGCGTATTATTGTGCCATTGGCGGTGATTTTGGCGATGGTGGGGTGGGTGCTAGGATTGGCGAAATGATTACTGTTGATATAGCCTTTGCGCCCGATAGCCAAACACAATTGCGGTTAACCCTGCAACTTGCTGATGATAGCCGAGTGATTGATGCAGTCAATGCCACAGGCTGGCAACAGCAGTATCCGCAGATTTTTAGCTATAGTGTCGGTGTGTTTTCCCATAAACTAGACTGGCAAAGTGCTATCAACACAGGCGATAGAATCGAAATCTATCGCCCTTTGACCATCGACCCGCAAAACAAACGCAAATTACTGTCCAAAAAATCCAACCGATGAGGGTGTGAGCCGGTATTCTCGTGTAGCGCACAAAAAAAAGCCAATCACAGCAATGATTGGCTTTTTTAGTCAGAAAAAATTACTGAGTCACCGCTGGGCGCTCGATGCTAGTGACAATACCGTTTTGGTCAAAATAAATTTTGGCGTATTGTTGGGCGTTGTGAATCGCTGGCTTGTTGGCGCGTTTGGCGTTAGTACCTGGGGTAAAATCATACAAATAATCCCAACGTACTGGATTTAGGGTGTCTCTAAAGGTTGGGCTACCTAGTATATACAGCACTTGATTGGCATTCATACCCACTTGCACTTGGCTTAATTTGTCTTCATGAATCGGCTTGCCTTGTGGGATATCGATTTTGTACACGCTAAACCATGAGCAACCTGGTAATACGCTGACGCTGCTAATTACGGCAACCAAAGGCAAGACTGCCAGTTTTTTTGATAGTGTTGTGATAGATGTCATTTGTCAAACCGCTTTGAGATGGTGAACGATAAAATTTACGACTTATCATACGTGATTTGGGTTTTTTTGCCTACCTATTGACCCCAAAATTTAAATTATTTTACATATAGTTAATGTTTGGGTGTAAAACGCCGCGGTGTTTGCTGTTTGCTGTTTGGCGTTCTTGTGGTTGGCGTACTTTGTGTATAGTCTGCCTTCGCCCGTTATCTGTCAACGGACGCTTTTGCCAGTGGTGTCACGTTTTTTTACTGTGGGATTTTATCGAATTTGTTATTATAGTTATAATTTTTAGTTTATAAGCGACACCTGATACGGTGTGAGGATTTATATGTCGTCTTTTACCAACCAAGATTTGCGTCGTGCCGGTTTGAAAGTCACGTTACCGCGTTTGAAAATTTTAGAATTGCTAGAAAAAGCCGAATCCCATCACATGAGCGCAGAAGATGTGTATAAAGCCTTGATGGAGCACGGTGAAGACGTGGGGCTTGCGACTGTTTACCGCGTGTTAACCCAGTTTGAACAAGCGGGGATTGTCGAGCGTCACAATTTTGAGAACAACTTGTCAGTGTTTGAAATCGCCAAAGATGAGCACCATGACCACTTGGTATGTGACCAATGCGGCAAAATCATTGAATTTCACAATGAAGAAATCGAAGCGCTACAAGAAAAAGTCGCCAAAGACTTTGGCTTTACCCTAGCAGGGCACTCGCTGGTATTGTATGGAATTTGTGATAATATAGACTGCCAAAATTCGATAAAACGCTAATGCCTTGGTGGGTTAATGCTTGAATCGGTTAAAAAAACTCACGCAAAAAATCAGTCAAAAAATCAATTAAAAAAGCGGCTAGATAAATTTTATTTAGCCGCTTTTTTCGTGCGTTGTCTATTGTTTATTGAACGCTATGATGTGGTTTTAGTTCTGATAGTTTAAAGCCAGCGATTAATAGCGCTGCGCCATACACCACAGCGCCCACCACACACAGCGCCAATAGCGCCACAATACGAATACCTTGATGCGCAGTAACGGGGAAAAAATGAATACCAGCGGCAAGTGCCAATCCCATTGCCCCATTTGCCATGGCAAAGATAACCGCTAATCGTCGCCAAGCCGCACCAAACCGATAAATACCTTGGGTATGTAAATAAAAATATAACAGCGCCGCATTGATAAAAGACGCCAGTGTATTGGCAAGTCCTAGTCCTGCATGGGGTGCGATTTGCCACTTTTTAAATAACTCAGCCAGTATTAGGCTTAGCACGACATTGGCAATCACGCTAATCACGCCGACTTTGACAGGGGTGCGACTGTCATGACGGGCAAAAAAAGCCGGGGCAAATATTTTAATCAGCATAAATGCCAACATCCCACCCGACAAGTACTGTAGCGCAAGCCCACTCATCATGGCATCTTGCCGCACAAATTCGCCATGTTCAAACAGGGATATCATAAGCACATTACTAATCATGCCAAGCGCGATGGATGCAGGTACGCCGACCAACACCGTTAGCCGCGTCGCCCAATCAAGCGTATGTCCAAATTGTTGATGGTCGTCGCTTGCGATACTTTTGGATAGACTGGGCAAAATCACCGTGCCAATCGCCACCCCAATCAGCCCTAACGGCAACTCACTCATCCGCTCGGCGGTATACAGCCAAGAGACCGAGCCATCAACCATGGTTGAAGCCAGTACCGTGTTGACCAGCATATTGATTTGGGTGACCGAGACCCCAAACAGCGCAGGGAGCATGAGTTTTAAAATCCGTCGCACGCCAGGATGACGAAAGCTGACCTTTGGCATCACCAGCAGCTGATGGCTGTGCAATTGCGGTAACTGAATCAATAGCTGCAGCAAACCTGCCACCGCAACTGCATAACCGACCGCCAAAATTGGCTTGGCAAGCAGCGGCGCTACCCAAATCGCGCCCACAATCATACACACATTTAAAATTACCGGTGCAAAGGCAGGCAAGGCAAACCGCCCTACGCTTTGCAAAATACTACTAGCAAACGCGGTCATCGCGATAAATAATAAATAAGGAAAAGTGATACGAAGCAGCTCAACTGCGGTTACAAATTTGCTAGGCTCATGCAGATACCCCACCGCAAACACAGCAATCACAGCGGGCGCAAAGATGACTATCACGGCGGTAAGACCTGATAAAATCAACAATAACGTACCTGCCACCCGACTGATAAGAATTTGAATGCCGAGCAAGGCTTTTTTGCTATCGGTAATGTCGTTGTTTTGGGCTTGGTGTTGATAATCGGATAGTACAGGGACAAAAGCTTGGGCAAAGGCGCCTTCAGCAAACAGCCGCCGCAAAAAATTGGGTAATTTGAATGCCACCAAAAACGCATCCATCATGCCACCCGTACCAAACACGCTCATCAATACCATGTCGCGAATCATGCCCAAGATACGTGAAAATAAGGTAAAGAAACTAATAATAGCGGTGGATTTGATAAGTTTTGACATGAAAGAATCGCTGCAAGTTTTGCCGAGAAGTGAGTGTAGGGATGGGATTTTGTAGTTTGAGTTGGGCGCTGTTATCTTACAAAGTTTTTATCTTGCAAAATTGTTATCTTGCAAAATCGTTATCCTACAAAATTGCCATACGATAAATTTTTGAAAGTCACCTAACGGCATTTAATGGTTGATTTCACTTTTATTGACCATGTTTCTATTGACCGTGTTTCTATTGACCATGCTTCTTAATTTCATCCAATCAAAATACAGCCCCGGGTCGGATTTGCGGCCGCGCGCGATATCGCTGTGACCGGCTAGATGATTGATGGTTTTGGGATAAGCTTGATAAATCGCGGCAATCACGCCACTTAAAGCTTGGTATTGCCTGTCATCAAACTCGCTATAATCATCGCCTTCCAGCTCAATCCCAATCGAATAGTCATTGCAGTTTGGTACGCCCAAATAACTAGATTTGCCAGCATGCCAAGCACGCTCATCAAAGCTTACAAACTGCGTGACGCTGCCATCACGCTCAATAAACAAATGCGCGGAGACCTGCTGCTGATAGATGGTTGCAAAATACGGATGGGCTTTGGGGTCTAACTGATTTTGAAAAAATGCACGAACAAAATGCTCGCCTTGGTTATTTTTTAGACCAAATTCACTCGGCGGCAAGCTGATATTATGAATCACAATCAGGTGAATATCGTTAGGGTCGGGGCGTTGTCCAAAATTGGGTGACGCCACAAACTCGCATGGGCTTAACAAACCCTGCGCAATGCTAAATCCCGACATAACCATACCCCGCCCAATCATCAAAATGGTGTTTCAAATAGTTGGTAAAACGCTACTCAATCATGTGGCTAATTTAGCATAAAATGGGGCTTATCATCACCTTAACCGAAAGACACAGTTAAAAAAAAGCAATTTTGCAAAAAAATGGTATGCTATCGCTAAGCGGATAACAAGGGTAGGGCATCTGATGGATACGATTATAGCGGCGTTGATACTGGCAGTCGTGGGGGCGCTTTATAAAATTTTTGCCCAACAAAAAGCAATCACCCGGCTTGAATCCAAGCTCGACAACCTGCAAAAACAACTCGCTGACGTCATGGCAACCGTGTATATCCTAAGCAGCGAGGCAAAGCCATCATCTACCCAACAATCGGCAAGCGATATTCGCCAAAATCAGCCTGTCACTGAACCTATTACTGCCCCTATCACGCAGCCCATGGGTCAAGCTCCCGCCTCAGCGCCCCTTCCAGTGCCCCTCCCAGCATTTAACTCTTTGCCAATGGCGAACACGCTTGACGCTTCGGTTAGTTCAACTGCGCCAACGGCAAAGCAGCCGTCAGTGAGTGACGCAGCCCCACCGCATCAACCCACCTTGTCACAGCCATCATCTGCTTCTTTAAAAGATGATGAAAGTGCTACCAATATTGTGACATCGCTTTGGGCAAGTGCCACCCAATGGTTTTTTGGAGAAAACTTGGTGGTGCGTGTCGGGGCACTGGTGTTGCTAGTGGGCGTGGTGTTATTACTCAAACTTGCGAGCCAATATATTGAGGTATCGATGCCCGTGCGCATGGCGCTGGTAGCGTTGGGTGGCTTGGTGATAACGGTAGTCGGCTATCGCACCACTGCCAAAAAACGCAGTTATGGGTTGACTTTGCAAGGCGTCGGCTTTGCGGTGATTTATTTGACGGTGTTTGCGAGTTTTAAATTGTATGGACTACTACCATCAACCTTAACCTTCGGCGTGCTTGCGTTACTGGCAGGGTTAACAGTGATGTTTTCGGTGTGGCAAAATGCGCTGCCGCTTGCGGTCTTGGCGTTCGGTGGGGCGTTTTTTGCGCCGATACTGGTCAGCCGACCTGACGGTAGTGTGGTAATGTTATTTAGTTATTATTTATTACTCAATATAGCGGTTGCTGTGATTGCCCATTATCGCACTTGGAAACTGCTCAATGCGCTCAGCCTAGCGGTGACTTTTGGGCTTGCGTATGTGTGGGGATTTCGTGCATTTAGTGGCAATAGTGCAGGTGCAGGCTGGCTGTCATTACGCTGGCAACTGCTGGGATTATTGGTTGGGCACATGGCGCTGTATCTGTTTATTGCGGTTAGATACTCTCAGCAGGTCGTAAGTTATAACCAAACGCTGCTACAAATGAACACGGGGGTAGCCAAACGCCCAATTCTATCGATAGATTCAGGCCTGTTGTTTGGCACCGCGTTACTGGGGTTTGGGCTGATGGCAAGCTTGCTCAATGATTTGCCTTATCATCTGGCCTTTGCTAGCAGTGCGTTATCAGCTATTTATTTGAGTCTAGGATTGTGGCTGCTCAAACATCATCGCCGTAGCGTCGCAGGCGACCCACAAGCCAACAACCAATTTGATAACAGCTTTGAGCTACTTATTGAAGCCAGCCTTGCGCTCGGCTGTGGGTTTTTGGCTTTGGTGATACCACTGGCGCTATCAGCTAAATGGATTAGTATCGGTTGGGCAGTGCAGGGTGCTGCATTGGTGTGGCTCGGTGCGCGTACCGAAAGACGCTGGACGGTATATTTTGGGTTGGCATTGCAAGGCTTTAGTATCCTGTTATTGGTGGGCTTTGATACCCTCATGCGGCATTGGTATGGGCTACTGGATCAATTATCTATTCCGCACCAAACGTCTATAGTGGCGGCTTCATCCACCTTGCCATTGACCGTATTGACAGCGTGTGTGCTGCTGTCTGCTTTTATTTTGCGTCATGGTAGGGGCAATACCGCGGCAGCCACACTCCAAGCTAAAGCCCAGCCTCAACCTCAACTTCAACCCGCGGCAGTCAAAAAGATGCACAAACGGGTTCAACAAATTGCTGATAATGCCAGTCCCAGCTTTGTTGCCACCACGCTTGTGGTTGTCGGGTTTGTGCTGTATCTGTCGGCGATTTTATCTGCTGACCCCTTTTGGATCAACGGTGGCAAAACCACCACTATCAAACTTGCCGTGGCTATGGCGGTATTTTTAATTGTGGGGCAACTGATACATCAGCGTTTTGTTTGGCGCAGTATGCGTAAGGTGAGCCGCTTGATTTTACCGTTTGCGATGATGAGCTGGGTGCTAGTCTGTCTCACCCATGTTAAGGTCGAGACGGTTGTAGACTTAAACGATTATCACATCAAATCATTTAGTGGGTTGGGGCGTTATTTGCTCGCCATGCTCGGCTGTTTAGCCATCGCAAAATTGTTAGGGGCATGGCTGCTTAGTCGCTGGCACCGCGACCGACTCGATACAAGCATTGACGCGCTCGTTTGGTTTTTGGTACTGATTGCCATGCTAACTTGGATGCTGCAACAAGTGCCATTTAACTATTGGCAACATGCCCAAGAGCTTCGAGCCATTATCACTATTTTACCCACCGTGCTCGCTGTGATTGGGCTGATGAGTTTGGTGTTGCTGCCAAAACTTCAGACGCTTGGTGGTCGTTTGCTTGGTTGGTTAGACGTTGATACGCTGCTCCAACACAGTGCTTATATTTTGGTGCCGATGACCTTTATTTGGAGTTTATCTGCCAATTTCTCGTTAGATGGTCAGCTATTGGGCGTTTATCTACCGCTGCTCAATCCGCTGGATTTGACCTTAATCAGTATTTTACTGTACCAATCTTATGTGGCACTCAAAGTTCATACCAACTATCGTACTATCGTTTTGGTGGCTTGCGGTCTAGGGGCATTTATGACGGTCAGTAGTATGTTGGTGCGTGGGTTTGCCAGCGTTTGGGGCACACCGACGTGGGAACATGGCGCTTGGTCAGTCAGTATGGTACAGACTGGGCTGACTATCTTATGGACCGTCATAGCAATGGTATTGATGTTCTTGGCAAATAAAAAAGCCATTCGCTTGGTATGGTTTGCCGGTATTGCATTATTGACCATTGTGGTTGCCAAGTTGGTATTGATAGATATGTCGAATACCAGTGCGGTACTACGTGTGGTGTCTTTTATCGGGGCAGGCCTGTTGATGCTCGTGATTGGTTATCTCGCACCTTTACCCCCCAAAGTAGATAAACCCAAATCAGGCAAACCAAAGTCAGACAAATCCAATGCAGCCAAAAAAAGCTAAGTAAACCTCTGCTAAAAGTCGTGAATAACGTGGGTTATTTGTCTTATTTACGGCAGATGGGCTTAGCTAAATACACAAAGACTTGCTACCTAATTGTCTTTAAATTGTAACAGCTGGCTAGAATTTATCCAAAATATCGGATCTCTTGTTAGTGGTTTGTAGCATGGTATAGAAGTTTTGAGTGGGTATTGTTAATATCTTTATAGGGCAAATCTTCCTATCAACCAAATTTTAAATCTAATTACTATCAATGAGTTAGAATGCTATTTATCATTTTTCTAACATAACAAATTAAGGTTGATACTGCCTGCTGATGCTAACCATGCAATGCTAGGCTTTTCAAATTTTTTAGATTAGTTATGACTGACGGCTTTATGTCGATAACCCAAACACACGCTACGCTGTTTTTTGGTTAAGTCTAATTGGTCTGAGTTTTTGTCAATGTCCATCACAATCGGTTAGCTTGTAAAGTCATATCAATTATAATTATATAGTAGCTATGAATTTTATAGTAATTATAAATTAACAATGAAGTAAAAATGAAAAAAAATAAGCACTGTCACGTAAGATTAGCCAAATACCGCGCCTGTATTTTATCGGCAACCTTATTTTCGCCGCTATTGTTGATAGCTATCATTTACACACAAGCAGATGCCCAAAACCCCACGCAAACGCCATCCGCCACTGTTGCCTCGCAAAAAACCACCACCACGGTAGCGCCTGCCATCGTTGACAATTCAGAGCAAGATCATGACACTGACAGTATCAGCTATGGCTTTGAGGCATTGCAAAATAGCTTTGCAATCGACATTGATTTACCGGGAGAAAATCAAGAGGACAATCTCAACAGCGCCCAACTGGTAAAATTTTCGTCGTTAACGCCCAGTTTGTTAGCTTTAATCATGCAGCAAAATGGCGTAAGTATTAATGATAAACAAAATTACCGGTTGATTGATGCCAAAGGTCATATTATGCCGATGGCGATTCGCCCTGTCAGTAAACAATCATCCGTCAATCAAGTATTGCAAGTAGTTAGCGTAGAGACGGATAACCCTAATGCGGTCGAAAAATTACGCCATGCGTTGACCGTACAGCTTGATAACCCAGACAATCAACAATCGATTAACATTGACCTTAGCAATTTACCTTCAAACCCAGTCGCTGCTGTTACTAATAGCCCGGTCAGAACTTGGTGGTTAACCAATCCCAACTTTGCCAAAAACCAATCTACTTTATCAACCGAAAAAGCGGTCAATCTTTGGCTAAAATTTTTACCCGTGAATTCAGCCCAGCCCAGCAAGCGCCCACTGCAACTGCAAATTTATGGCAGTGATGACTTGCAAAGCTGGCAGATGGTCAGCCAAACGGTGGTCAGCCCCTTTAGCCCTAGCCAACGTGGTCAACCTAGCCAGGCTACCCAAATGGTAGCAACGCAAGCTGACGGTACCAATCAGCCGATAGCGACAGGTAATGCTATTGCCATCGAGCCGCAGCAAGCCAATTATCGGTATTGGCAAGTGGTGGCAAATCAGCCTATCAATCTTGAGGCAGCCAGTTTAAATCGCATGGTGAGTGAGGCAAGTTTCTTCTTGACCCGCGCCAGTTTTTCAAAAACCAAAGATGTCGCCAACCAATGGCGGCTTAGCCTTACTCAGCCCATGTTGACCACAGGAGTGAGTTTTTTTGTCCCCGAAAATCAGCTGTGGCAAGTGAGCATCAACGTACCTGAACAAGAAGCCAATCAATTGGCTAAAATCAACAAAACCGCCAATGTAAGTAATGATAAAAATTTAGCCAATTCACAAATTGATAAAAACCACACCACGGTCAGTTGGCAACCGACATTGACCAAATCGCTGCAATTGGGCGGTCAAATGCAGCAAGATGATTTACCGGTCAATCTGTTAACGCCCATGTATGAGATGTACTTTTTAGCACAAGGTACAGCGCCTTACCGACTGGTGATTAACGAGCCACGCGTATTACAACAACCCAATATCACGCTATCCAACCAACAACTTACCAACCTTGGCAATACCGTTGAAGGACAAATGCAAAATATCGAGGCATTGAACAATCCTAACGCGTCGTTTGAACGTTACAAAACATGGGCACTGTGGGGTGTACTCGCCGCGATTGTAGCGGCTCTGGCGTTGATTGCCCTGCGTTTATATCAACAAACTACTACCCAAGCCCCTAAAGAATAAGCGATAATACAATCGAACATACCTCATCGAAAATACCCCATCGAAAATAAGGGATTATTTGCATGTCTGCTGCTAGCCAAACCATTAGTGACACCTCGACCACCACGCCCCAAATCAGCTCACCCCTACGTATTGAAATCGCCAAACAAGTCGCACTTGCGCTGCAAGAAGACATCGCCACTGGGGATATTAATGCCCAATTAATACCCGACACACAGCGCGATACGGCAACCATTATTTGTCGTGAACCGATGGTGGTCGCGGGCAAGGCATGGGTGGATGAAGTATTTCGTCAGCTTGACCCCAACATGCAGCTTGATTGGGCAGTCAAAGACGGTGACGCTGTGGTAGCCAATCAAGTTTTGGTGACGCTCATCGGTAACACCCGGGCGCTGCTGACGGGTGAACGTACCGCGCTCAATTTTTTACAGACTTTATCATCCACTGCTACTGTGGTTGCCAACCATGTGGCGGTTATCGCAGACCTGCCGACCAAATTGTTAGACACGCGTAAAACCATCCCAATGCTACGCCATGCCCAAAAATACGCCATGCTATGTGGCGGCGGCAATAATCACCGTATCGGGCTATACGATGCCTTTTTAATAAAAGAAAACCACATCATGGCGTGTGGCGGTATCGCCCAAGCAGTCAGTCAGGCGCGTCAGATTGCCAATAAGCCAGTGGAAGTTGAAGTAGAAAATTTTGACGAGTTGCATCAAGCCATCGCTGCCAATGCCGATATCATAATGCTCGATAATTTTACCATTGAAGATACCCAAAAAGCGGTCGAGTTGGTTGCTAGTCTTGGCAAGCCTTGCCAGCTTGAAGCTTCAGGCGATATTAGCCTTACCCATCTACGCCAAGTGGCAGAAACAGGGGTGGATTTTATCTCAATGGGTGCATTGACGAAGCATATCAAAGCCATTGATTTGTCGATGCGCTTTCAACAATAAATCGGTTAAAAAATACATCGATTAGAAATAGTCAGCTTTTTTAATGCCATTCGCGATAGGTCATAGCATGATGCAAACCATTTTAATGATTGGACTGGGCAAAATTGGTTTACCTGTTGCTAAGCAATTAGCGGCGCAGGGGCATTGCGTGATTGGTGTCAGCCGCTCCACGCCTACAGATTTATCTTTCTGTAACCCCGTGACAGGCAAGCTGCCGCCTGACAGTGACAATTTATATCAGAAAAACCTACATTTTGTTGCCAGTGACGCGCGCACATTAGCCATTGCGCAGCTAAGTCAATGGACAAGCCAAATTAGCCAAATCTGTATCATTGTCAGTCCAGATACCCTGTCGCTACAAGGTTACCGTGACAGTTATTATGCGATTGCCGAGAATGTGGTGCGATTGGGTGACCATCTGCCAAATCTCAAGCGTGTGGTATTTATTTCTTCGACAGGCGTTTACGGACAAAACGCGGGTGAAATCATTGATATCAATACCCCTGTGTCAGCGCCAGCGAGCGCCACTTCTCAAGTGATTTTGCACACTGAGCAGTTATTGCAGCAGCACTTTGAAGATAAGAGCGTTATCATTCGCCCAAGTGGGATTTATGGGCAGTCACGGCTGCGTTTACTGACTATGGCAAAAAAGTTAGCAGCGCAGTCAGCAAATACAGCTAGCGATTATCCGAGTAACACATGGACTAATCGTATTATAGATACAGACTTAGTGAGTATCATTGTCACTGTCATCAATGCGGGTCAAACCGTGCCAGTTTACTTAGCGACAGATAACGCGCCAGTCCCGCTTTATACTGTGCTAAACTATTTGGCGGCTGCACAGGGCTTGAACTTATGGCTGCCCTGTATAGAGCCAACAACGGGCAAACGCATTATCACTAACTTGCCAGCTAGTTGGTTTAACTACCCAGATTGGCAGTCAGGCTATCAGTATATTTTGTCGAGTTTAGGTGATTAGTTATGGGTGGTGGGTTTCAACAAAAATTTTTCATCATTTACCTATCAGTGATTTTATAGCCGTGTATGCCATGACGTATTCCAACACCGAGCGCCACGCCGCAAAAAACCAAGTGGTTAAAGACAGAGACCAGCTACGTCATCCCAATGTGATGACAGAGGCAGAAAGATTGGCTTTACCCGATCCTTGTCGCCCGATTGATAAGCGCGTCATACCCGCGCGTCATACCATTGACGTCTATATGCAAAAACCGCTTTCATTGCCAGGGGCGGATACCAACAACAATCTCACCGCTAGTATAAAAGACGTTGCCAAGCCCCGCCCACCGAAGGATAACACAACGAAAATGGCGCAAAAAAGTCCGCAAAGTCATCAATCTGACATGCTAGAGCAGTTACTATCTGAGCAAACCATTGAGATGCGGCACTTTATCCAGCAGCAGCAACAGCAGGCCAATAGCAGCCAAAGCAAACACCCGTCATTGCATTTACCGCTGTCTTTGTTGCCACAGCTCGTCAATGACAGTAGTATTTCACTGATGAAAGAGGTGATGGGTCAATACCCACATTTAGCGAGTATGAGTACGCTTACAACATCCTTACCAAAGCAGACATTGCAAAATTCCTATGAACATCAAACTAGCGATGCCCCCAGCACACAGTCCGACGCCACCTATAACCAAGCGCTACTCAATATCGAAACCAAACTGTATCTAATGGGACAAATGTACCATATTATGCTTTGTGTGTTTTTGCTATGCCAATGCAAATCACGCAAATCACTCAACCCACAAATCACCTTGCAAGACTTGGCTGATGCTATCAATCAATACATCGAGGCGCATCGCACGCAATTGCATTTTTTGACCCGGCATAACGATTTATATATCGAACCGAAGCATGTTGAGCTCGCCGCCATTGCCATCGACTGGCAAGTGGGTAAGCAAACAGCCATCAGCAAACGTACTATCACCATTAGCTCGCAAAACCCGATAACAGGCGGCTAATGGTATTTTTGAACTTGTTCTTTTTTGGAGTCGCGTATGTCGCAATTATCTCAAGACCAATCCTCTCAAACCCAAGCCACTCACGCACCGCAGTTTATTCCTCAGCATTTTATTGAAGTGGCACTCAAAAACAATGTATTAAAATTTGGCGAATTTACCCTAAAATCAGGTCGTATAAGTCCGTATTTTTTTAATGCAGGTTTGTTATCAACAGGTGAGCTATTGTCGGTGTTGGCAAATGGTTATGCTGATGCCCTTGCCAAGCAGCTACAATCTGGCGAAAGTAGCGATTTGGTGATTTTTGGGGCGGCATATAAGGGTATTCCGTTTGTGGCGGCGACTGCGCAAGCACTGTGGAACAATCACCAAATCAATGCCGACTGGGGCTACAATCGCAAAGAAGCCAAAGACCACGGTGAAGGCGGTATGCTGGTTGGCGCCGATCTTAAAGGCAAATCGGTTTGGGTAATTGATGATGTGATGACCGCCGGCACAGCGATGCGCGAAGTCGTTGCGCTCCTAGAAAAATCAGACGCCAAAGTCGCGGGGATTATCGTTGCGCTGGATCGTAAAGAAAAAGGTCAAAGCGAACAATCTGCCATTCAAGAATTGGCGCAAAGCCTCAATGTACCGGTACTTGCCTTGGTCACGATGGATGACATTACTGAGTATGTCGCCAAAAATGGCACGCAGGAGGAGCTTGCCAAAATGCAAGCTTACCGCGAGCAATACGGCGTTCAATAAGCGGTTGCCATCATCGTGGGTGATGATTATTTAATAAGATGGTTTTTTAAATTATTTTATATAAAATCCATTACCCAACCTCGCTAATCATAGATTGTTTTTAAATTAACCATTGAAGAGGACGGCTATGTTGACAAAAGCCTTGCCCACCACACTAACAACGGCGCATCTTTTACGTGTTGGCACAGGACTCACCTTATCGGCAATATTATTTGCGCTTGCAGGTTGCAGTAGTATCAATGAACTGATGGCAGAGGGTAGCAAACCGCCTGCGATTGTCAATGTGGCAACTGACCAACAGCCGTTTTATGATGCTTTAAATAGCCTTATCTTGCCGCCAAAATCACCGCAAGCTGCGCCACAAGGCATTGCCGATGGTCCTTATAATGGCGTAATGCCAGAAGGCGAGCAATTTACCACCTTTGTGAAAAACGGTTATTTCGATGACTTTTTGGTGGTGTACTACCCAAACTTTGTGACCCAGCTTCGCACCGACTTGGTTAACGGTTTATATGATGGTTGGGTGACGTATCGATTGTCTGATAGCCGTATCAAGCAAAAAGTGTTATTCCGTCAGGGTGTGGTACAAGAAGCGATTGTTTACAGCGAAGCGGGTAATCCTGAATACCATTTTTGGTTTACCAATGAACAACCGACCAGCGGTATGCGCTACGATAATAATGGCAATGCGGTTGAGTCGATGTTTTAATAGCAAAACGAATAATTGATAAAAATTGAACAAGGATCATAAATGAAACCACTGAATTTTCTGATCGTCATGGACGATATCCACACCATTAATTATAAAAAAGATACCACGCTTGCGATGCTATGGGCGATTGCAGATCGTGGTCACACAGCGCATTATTGCCAAATTCACGATTTGTGGCTCGATAATGGCGCATTGCAAATTGATAGCCAATCGCTCAAAACGTTTAAAGACCCTGCACATTTTTATGAGTTGGGTGAAAAAACCACGCAGCCTGCTACGGCGTTTGACGTCATCTTGATGCGTAAAGACCCCCCGTTTGACATGCAGTTTTTGTATAGCCTGTACTTGCTAGAATACGCTCAGCGAGCAGGTGTATTGGTGGTCAACAACCCAGAAAGCGTACGTGACTGTAACGAAAAATTGTTTGCGACGCAATTCCCTGAGCTGATGACACCGACGATTGTGACCAACAAACAAACCCATATCCGTGATTTTATCAAAACCCATCAAGATGTCATCGTTAAACCGCTTGATGGCATGGGGGGAATGGGCATTTTTCGTCTGACCGCCGATAGCCCTAATATCGGCTCAACCCTTGAGATGCTAACCCAGCTTGAAAGCTTGCCTGTGATGGCGCAAAAATACTTGCCTGAAATCAAGGACGGCGATAAACGCATTTTAATTGTCGGTGGCAAGCCCGTGGATTATTGTTTGGCGCGTATCCCAAGCCAAGGCGAAACGCGCGGTAATCTAGCCGCAGGTGGTCGTGGGGTCGCCATGCCACTGTCAGCGCAAGAGCGCCAAGTTGCCGAGCAAGTAGCGCCTGTGCTACTGCAAAAAGGCTTGTACTTTGTGGGCTTGGATGTGATTGGTGGCAAAGTGACAGAGATTAACGTGACTAGCCCCACCTGCGTGCGTGAGATTGACGACCAATGCGGCACGCATATCGCCGAGGATTTTATTGCGTTTATTGAATCGCATATTGAAACCCATATTGAAACGCAAATTCACTAGCTGTCATTGTCAAAGCAAAATAAAAAACCCAGTCATTGACTGGGTTTTTTATATCATCGCTTGGCAGGGTATTAAGCTTTAAACGCCAAATAACCCACCGCAGCACTGTAGCCATCTTTGAAGTTTTGGTTAATGAGCGGGCGAACTGCTGTCTCA
>Ga0316228_1001830_pt1 | contig 20309 bp, 13 predicted proteins | sample TBH18021metaG_FD_206005 | JGI IMG/M metagenome (GOLD analysis project Ga0316228, IMG submission 206005) | Freshwater microbial communities from Trout Bog Lake, Wisconsin, USA - TBH18021 | ecosystem: Environmental > Aquatic > Freshwater > Lake > Hypolimnion/Profundal zone | place: USA: Wisconsin... | reverse complement strand
TCGCCGCGGGGAAGGTGATCTGGTTCTGGGTCTGGTCGTAATAGGCGTTGTTGGTCTGCGGCAGCATGTCCCACAGCGTCCGGTCGACCGGCCTGGGATAGCGGCTGAGCGACAGGTTCCACTCGAACTGGTCGGCGCGGATGGCGTTGCCGAGCAGGTCGCCGCGCTTCACCTGAAGGCTAGAATAATCGATGTAATGCGCCGGGTGGCCGGTGCGCGGATCGAAGGCGGTGAGCTTGGCGGTCGCCTCGCGCTTGGTCGCCGAGTCCATCCAGGCGGCGTGATCGATCTTGTCCTGGAGCGCGGCGCGGATGTTGGTGATGAGCTCACCCATCTGGCGGTCGCTTTCGGGCGGGTAGTGGCGCTGGACGTAAAGCTGGCCGACGCCCTCGCCGAGCGCGCCGTTGACGAGGTCGACCCCGCGCTTCCAGCGGGCGCGCTGCTCGGGAACGTCGCGCAGCGTCTTGGAATAGAAGTCGAACTTCGCCTGGTCGAAGGCGTGCGGCAGATATTGCGCGTTCTGGCTGATGAAATGCGCGGCCGACCAGTCCTTCCAGGTCTGCAAGGGCACGCTTTCGAGCAGCTGACCCTCGGCGGCGACCGCGGTCGGCTGCGCGACGATCACCTGGGCGGCGTTGGTGAGGCCAAGGTTCTTGAGCGCCCGATCCCACTGCCACTGGGTGGCGAAACCGCTCAGCTGGGCGCGGGTCTTGGGATTATAGGTCTTGTCGACGTCGCGGCTTTCCTCTGGGGTCCAGTGGATCTTGGCGATCTGGGTCTCGAGCGCGATGATCCGGTCGGCCTTGGCCGCCGGGTCCGGGATGCCGGCGAGCTGCTGGATCTGCGTCAGATAGGCGCGATAGGCCGCCCGATAGCCGTCGTACTTGGCGCCCTGGAGAAGGTAATAATCGCGGTTCGGCAGGCCCAGGCCGCCCTGGCCGACGTAGGCCGAATAGCGGCTCGGCGTCTTGAGGTCAGGGTAGATGCCGAAGCCGATCGGCGAATCGTAGCCTTGCGTGGTGAACAGGTCGACCAGCCCGGCGCGATCCTTCACCGCGTCGATCTTCGCCAGATAGGGCTTCAAGGGGGCGAGGCCCTGCCGCTCGATCCCGGCCTCGTCCATCCAGCTGGCGTAATAGTCCCCGACCTGGCTGCCGATGCGGCCGTTCTTGGCGGGATCGCGGGCGAGGTCCTCGACGATCCCGCGGACGTCGCTGTCGATCTTGTCGTTGAGCACCGAATCGATGCCCGCGAAGGTGCGGTCGGGGGCGATCTGGGTGCGCTGATCCCAGGCGCCGTTGACGAAGGCGAAGAAGTCGTCGCCCGGCTTGACCTGGCGGTCCATCGCGGTCGGGTCATAGCCCCAGCTGCCGTACATCGGCTGGCCGGCGACCGCCGCCAACGAGACCGCCGGAATGGCAATCGCGAGCGCCGCCGCGGCGACACCCGCCGCCAGAAACTTCTTCATGTCCATCATCCCCACCGCAAAACCGTGATGCGACGGTGGTTTCCGCTCCGCGGCGCGCGAGTCAAATGCTTATTCGACGGGACGACAGACGGACGACGAGTTCATCCGCGCGGAAGGGTCAGACGGACCAGCAGACCGCCCAGATCCTCGCTTTCCTCGAGCGTGACGGTGCCGCCGTAGATTTCGATCACGTCGCGGACGATGGCGAGGCCGAGGCCGGTGCCGGGCTTGCCGGTGGTGTCGAGCCGGACCCCGCGGGTGAAGAGCTCGCTGCGCTGGTCCGCGGGGATGCCGGGGCCGTCGTCCTCGATCAGCACGTCGACCGTGCGCTCACCCTTCTCCACGGTGACGAATACACGGCCATGGCCATATTTGGCGGCATTCTCGACGAGGTTGCCGAGCATCTCGTCGAGATCCTGACGCTCGACCCGGACCTCGGCGGTGCGGTCGCCGGCGATGTCGACGGTCACCTCCTCATACATCCGGTCGACCGCGCGCTGGACCGCGTCGAGGCTGTCCCACACGCGCGAGCGCGTCTGCATTGAGGCCCGGCGCCCAATCGCGCGGGCGCGGGCGAGGTGATGGTCGACCTGGCGGCGCATGGTGGTCGCCTCGCGCCGCACCGTGTCGGCGAGGTCGGGATCGTTGGCGGTGGCGGCGTTGGTGATGACGGTGAGCGGGGTCTTGAGCGCATGGGCAAGATTGCCGGCATGGGTCCGCGCCTCCTCCGCCTGCGCCTCGCCGTGGGCGAGCAGCAGGTTGATCTCGTCGGTCAGCGGGCGGAGCTCGACCGGGAAGTCGCCGGGGATGCGCGCCTTCGTGCCTGAGCGGATCGCCACCACGTCGCGCCGTACCCGGCGCAGCGGCCACAGGCCGTAGATGGTCTGCAGGGCGGCGAGCACGACGAGCCCGACGCCAAGCAGCGCGAAGCTCCAGATCAGCGTCCGGCGAAGGCTGTGGGTCTGCGCCTCCAGATCGGTGCTCTTCTGCGCGACCTGGAAGCGCCAGCGGATCTTGGAGCCGGGCAGGATGACGTCGCGCTCGACCACACGCAGCGGCTCGCCGTCGAATTCGTCGCTTTCGTAGACATGCTTGTCGACGTGGAATTGCGGGCCGTCGTTGATCCGCAGCCGCCGGTCCCACAGCGAGGGCGAGGGATAACAGAGCGCATTGTCGTAGATCTTCGCCTGGCAATGGTTGGCCGGCATGTCGCTAATCTGGAAATAGAGCCCCGAATAGGCCTCGACGAAGCGCTGGTCGGCGGGGGTGCGGGTGAAACGCACTGCGCCGTCGGGACCGATTTCCGACGAGGCGATCATCGAGTTCAAGATGTAGCTGAGCTGGCTGTCGAAGCTGTCGACGATCGAGCGGCTGAGCACCCGGTCGAGCGCGAAGCCGCCGGCGAACAGCAGGATCGAGATCCACACCGTCGCAATGACGATCATGCGGCGGGTCAGCGACCCGGTATAACGCTCCGACCGGACGGGGGTGGCGGCCGGAGCCTCTGCGTTCACGCCGCCGGCTCCTCCAGGCTGTAGCCGAGACCGCGGATGGTGGTGATGACGTCGGGGCCGAGCTTCTTGCGGATGCGGGTGACGAACACCTCGATGGTGTTCGAATCGCGATCGAAATCCTGGTCGTAGATATGCTCGATGAGCTCGGTCCGGCTGACCACCTTGCCCTTGTGATGGAGAAGGTAGGAGAGGAGCTTATACTCCTGCGCGGTGAGCTTCACCGGCTCGCCGTCCTTGGTGACCTTGCCCGAGCGGGTGTCGAGGCGGATGTCGCCGGCGATGAGCTCGCTCGAGGCGTTGCCCGACGAGCGGCGGATGAGCGCGCGCAGGCGGGCGATCAGCTCCTCGGTCTGGAAGGGCTTGGCGAGATAGTCGTCGGCGCCGGCGTCGAGCCCCGCGACCTTGTCCGACCAGCTGTCGCGCGCGGTCAGGACGAGGACGGGCATCTTCTTGCCCTCCTTGCGCCAGCGGTCGAGCACGGTGAGGCCGTCGACCTCGGGCAAGCCGAGGTCGAGCACGACGGCGTCGTAATTCTCGGTCTGGCCGAGATAATGGCCGTCCTCGCCGTCGGTGGCGAGATCGACCGCATAGCCTGCGCCCTCAAGCGTCGAGCGGAGCTGCCGCCCCAGATTGGGTTCGTCCTCGACGATCAACACGCGCATGGGTCCGTCCTTGTTGTTCGTATGCCGTTGGCCGGTCTAACCCGTGCCAAGCTGAACGGTTGCTTAGACGGAATGATTGGCTGGGGGGAAGCGTCGTCCCGGCGCAGGCCGGAGCCTCATGCTGCGATCGCACCGGTCGAGCAGCCGATGCTCCACCAGTTCTCGCTGAGATCCCGGCCTGCGCCGGGATGACGAACTAGCGCGAGCGGCCGATGATGCGGCCGGTCTGGGCGTCGACGTCGACCCAGATGACGCGGCCGCCACGCATGAACTTGAGGCGGTAGGTGTCGCCGTTAAATTCGGGCCCAAGATAGTCGGCGCCGCCCATGAACGGGACGACCTTCCGCTCGATCGAGGGAAGCGGCATCGAGCGGCCTTCGCGGAAGGCCTCGAACACGCGGTCCTGATCGCGGCCGCCATGCCCGCGCGGCGGGTCGGCCAGCGCCGGGGTGGCGAGCAGGCCGGCGGCAAGCGCGGCGAGGAGGAAGCGGAACTGGCTCATGGCGAATCTTGTGAACGCGTTCCTACCAGAAGCCATTGAATAGGTTGTGAACAGTGCTGTCAGCATTGTCCATGGCGCCGCGTGACGTGGGGCCTCGGGCTGGCTAAAGGCGCGCGCATGGCCGCTCCTCCCATCCTCGCTTTTGAAAAACTCGGTCTCGTTCAGGGGGACGGCTGGTTGTTCCGCGACCTCGACATCTATGTCGGGCCGCGCGACCGGCTGGCGCTGATCGGACGCAACGGCGCGGGCAAGACGACCTTGCTCAAGTGCCTGGCGGGGACGATCGATACCGACGAGGGGCGGCGGACGATCGTGCCCGGCACCAAGGTCGTGCTGCTCGAGCAGGATCCCAAGATGGCGGGGCATGCCACGCTCGAGGAGTGGGTGCTCGCCGGGGCCGACGCGCCGCCGGCGCACGAAGCCGCGGCGATCGCCGATCAGCTCGGCATCGACCTCACGCGCTCTTGCCTGACCGCGAGCGGGGGCGAAAGGCGGCGGGCGGCGATCGTCCGCGCGCTGGCGCAGGAGCCCGACGTTTTGCTGCTCGACGAGCCGACCAACCACCTCGACCTCGCCGCGATCGACTGGCTCGAGGACTGGCTGAGCCGCTTCACCGGCGCGTTCGTGGTGATCAGCCACGACCGGACGTTCCTCACCCGGCTGACCAAGAGCTGCCTGTGGCTCGACCGCGGGCAGATCCGCCGCGCCGAGATCGGCTTCGGCGGGTTCGATGCGTGGACCGAGAAGGTCTATGCCGAGGAGGAGCGCGCGGCCGAGAAACTCGATGCCAAACTGGCGATCGAATTGCACTGGCTCCAGCGCGGGGTGACCGCGCGGCGGCGGCGCAACCAGGGGCGGCTGGCGAAGCTGGGCGAGATGCGCGCCCAGCGCGCGGCGATGCTCGGTCCGAGCGGGGCGGCCAAGCTGGGCCTCGCGCGCGACGACACCAAGACCAAGTCGGTGATCGAGGCCGACAAGGTGTGGAAGTGGTTCGACCGAACTCCGGCAATGGGCGTGGGAGGTGTCTCGACTTCGCTCGACACGAACGGGGTCAGGGGAGGGGTTTCCTCTCCGGTCGTCGGAGGCGAGGTCTCGACTTCGCTCGACACGAACGGGATTGAGGGAGGAACAACCTCTCCGTTCGTCCCGAGCGAAGTCGAGGGACCCCCGGCCGAGCGGCGGATCGTCATCCGCGACTTCTCGCTGCGGATCCAGCGCGGGGACCGGATCGGGGTGGTCGGCGCCAATGGGACGGGCAAGACGACCCTGCTCAAGTTGCTGACCGGCGAATTGGCGCCCGACGAGGGCAAGGTGACGCTCGCCAAGACGCTGTCGGGGATCGTGATCGACCAGCAGCGCAAGCTGATGAGCCCGGAGAAGCGCGTGCGCGACGTGCTGGCGGAGGGCGGCGACTGGATCGACGTCCGCGGCACCAAGAAGCACATCAAGGGCTATCTCAAGGAGTATCTGTTCAACCCCGAGATGACCGAGGCGCCGGTCGCGAGCCTCTCGGGCGGTGAGCGCTCGCGGCTGTTGCTGGCGCGCGAGTTCGCGCGGGCGTCGAACCTGCTGGTATTGGACGAGCCCACCAACGACCTCGACCTCGAGACGCTCGACCTGCTCCAGGAAGTGATCGCCGATTATGACGGGACGGTGCTTATCGTCAGCCACGACCGCGACTTCCTCGACCGGACGGTGACGGTCACCCTGGGGCTCGACGGGTCGGGCAAGGTCGACGTGGTCGCGGGTGGTTATGACGACTGGGCGCGGCGGCGTTCCACTCGCTCCTCCCCCGCCGGGGGAGGTGGCAGCCGCGCAGCGGCTGGCGGAGGGGTAGCGAAGCACAAGGACCCCTCAGTCGCCTCCGGCGCCAGCTCCCCCGAGGGGGGAGCAGCAAGAAGAAAACTCACCTACAAGGACCAGCGCGACCTCGACCGATTGCCGGGCGAAATCGAGGCGATCGAGGCCAAGATCGCCGCCGCCGAGACGAGCCTGGCGGACCCCGATCTCTATACGCGCGACCCCAAGCGGTTTCAGGCGCTGATGGACGAGACCGCCGGGCTGCGCGCGAAGAAGGAAGCGGCCGAATTGCGCTGGCTCGAGGTCGCCGAATTGGCCGAAAGCCTGGCTTAACCTGCTTTCACTGTCATTCATGGCGAATTCGCGCTAAGGCGTTCGCACATGCAACATGATCAAATCCACCCCGTGCTCGCCGCGGCCCTCGCCGCGCGTGGTTACGACACGCTCACCGCCGTCCAGAATGCGGTGGTCGAACCCGACGCCAAGGGCCGCGACCTCATCGTCTCGGCCAAGACCGGTTCGGGCAAGACCGTCGCCTTCGGGCTCGCCATCGCCGACCAGCTGATCGAGGGCGAAAAGGCGCCGTGGACTCGCGAACCGCTCGCGCTGTGCATCGCCCCGACGCGCGAACTCGCGCTGCAGGTGTCGAAGGAACTCGAGTGGCTCTACGCCGAGACCGGGGCGCGGGTCGTGACCTGCGTCGGCGGGATGGACCCGATGCGCGAGCGCCGCGCGCTCCAGGGCGGCGCGCATATCGTGGTCGGCACGCCGGGGCGGCTGCGCGACCATCTCGAACGCGGCGCACTCGACCTGTCGGCCTTGCGCGCAGTGGTGCTCGACGAGGCCGACGAGATGCTCGACATGGGCTTCCGCGAGGAGCTCGAGGAGATTCTCGACGCGACCCCGGCCGAGCGCCGCACGCTGCTGTTCTCGGCGACCATGCCGCGGCCGATCGTCGCGCTCGCCAAGCGCTATCAGAAGGACGCGCTGAGGATCGAGACGATGAGCGAGCGTGAGGCGCACGCCGACATCGCCTATCAGGCGGTGACGACCTCGCCGACCGACATTGAGCATGTCGTCGTCAATCTGCTGCGCCTGCACGAGGCTGAGACCGCGATCCTGTTCTGCGCGACCCGCGAGGCGGTTCGAAGGCTCCATGCGAGCCTGACCGAGCGCGGGTTTCAGGCGGTTGCGCTGTCGGGCGAGCACAGCCAGAACGAGCGCAACAATGCGCTTCAGAGTTTGCGCGACCAGCGCGCGCGGGTGCTGGTGGCGACCGATGTCGCGGCACGCGGGATCGACCTGCCGACGGTGACGCTGGTCATCCACGTCGAGCTGCCGCGCGACGCCGAGGCGCTGCAGCATCGCTCGGGGCGGACCGGACGTGCCGGGCGCAAGGGCATTGCGGTGCTGATCGTGCCCTTTCGCCGCCGCCGCCAGGTCGAGGTCATGCTGCGGGGTGCGAGCATCAAACCGGATTGGATCGCCGCCCCGACCGCCGAGGACATCCGCGCGAAGGATCGCGAGCGGCTGCTCGAGCGGCTGCGCGCGCCGGCCGAGGCCGACGAGGAGGATCAGGCGCTGGTCGAGACGCTGATGGCCGAGCTGACCCCGGAAGCGATCGCCACCGCGCTCGTTCGAACGCTGCGCACCGAGATGCCCGCGCCCGAGGACATCCTGTCGAGCGACCCGGCCGAGCGCGGCGAATCGCCCAATCGCGCGGGGTTCGAAGGCTCGACCTGGTTCAAGATCAACGCGGGCAAGCGGCACAATGCCGACCCGCGCTGGCTGCTGCCGCTGATCTGCCGCTACGGCCACGTCAACCGGCAGGAGATCGGCGCGATCCGCATCGCTCAGGGCGAGAGCTATTTCGAGATTGCGGCGCGCAGCGTCCCCAATTTCGTCAAGGCCTTGAAGCGCACCCCGGTGGCGCCCGAGGATGAAGGCATGCTGATCGAAGTCGCCCCGCCGCGCGACGCCGAGGAGGCCGCGCGTCCGGTCGGGCCACCGCGTCACAAGGGGCGTCAGATCCGCACCCCGCGGCCGCCGCACAAGATGGCGCGGCGCTGATGGTCCCGCTGCTGCTGCTCGCGCTGGCCGCGGCCGGTGGTGACTCGTCGGGCGGCGGAAAGGGCGGGGGCGGCGACGACTTCTGCGCCGACCGTCCGGGTCTTGCCACCGGAACCTGCATCGTTCCCGGCGGGCATGTGCAGATCGAAACATCCTTCGGGGAATATAGCCGTCAGCGCCAGGGCGACAGCGTCGAGAAGGACTGGTCGATCCTGCCCACCGAGCTGCGGATCGGCCTCGACCAGAAAACCGAAGTCCGCTTCGATCTCGCGCCGATGCTGCGCAGCAAGGTGACCGATCCGAGCGGAACGACCCGCGCCCACGGGGCCGGCGACCTCACCATCTCGGCCAAGCGGCTGCTGACCAGCGACGATGCCAAGGTGAAGGTCGCGGCCCTGCCGTTCGTCACCTTACCGGTCGGCTCGCGCGATTTCACTCAGGGGCGCTGGTCCGAGGGGTTGCTCGTGCCGAGCGAATTCGAGCTCGGCGGCCCGTGGGGGCTGACGCTCACTCCCGAAGCCGACCGCAATCCCGACAGCGAGGGCCGTGGTCATCATTGGCGCGGCGCGCTGAGCGGTGAGCTCGATTATCAGATCAATGACCGGCTTACCCTCGGCGCCGACTGGCTCGTCGCGCGCGAGACCGACGGCGCCGAGCACAAGCGCGAGGCGCAAGTCGGCCTCGATGCCGCGCTCCAGGTCGGCAAGAGGGTTCAGTTCGACATCGAGGCCGATGCCGGGCTCGCGCGCTCCTCGCCCGACATCCTGCTGATCAGCGGCGTCGCCGTCCGCTTCTAGCGGATCGGCTCGCCGAAGGTCAGCTGGCGGATGAAGCGCACCGGCGGGGAGCCGTGGCTCAGCGCATTGTCGTGGAAGCGCTTGAGGGTGAAGCCGGGGCGCCGTTCGGCGGCGGCGCGGAAATCCTTCCACTCCGAATAGCCGACCCAGTAGGTCGGCAGCTGCGCGCTCGAGAGCTGCATCCGCACCCACTTGCCCGCCGCCTCGCGTTCCTCCTGGAAGGCGGTCTTGGTCATGAAGGCGATCGCCTGGTCGCGGGTCAGCGTGCCGGTCTGGAAATCCTGGTCGAGGATCGCGTTGACCGGGGGGCGCATCGCGAACTTGTAGTGGGCGAGGAGGTAGCGCGGATCGCGATTGAGGAAGCCCGCGTCGGCCATCACGTCCTGGCTGTAGCAGGCCCAGCCCTCGATCATCGAGCCCGACTGGAGCAGCGCGCGCAGCCGCGACTTGTAGAGGTTGGCGTGGGCGAGCTGGAGGAGGTGCCCGGGGACGCCCTCGTGCAAGGTCAGTTCGTGGAGCGTCCACTTGTTATATTCGCGTAAGAAAGAGGCGGCTTGGCTCGGAGTCCACTCGGCAGGGATCGGGGTGACGGCATAATAGCCGCGCTGATCCTGTTCGAACGCGCCGGGCATGTCGGCATAGGCCGCCGCCACCCCGCGCGCATATTCGGGCATCTCGATGACGTTGAAGCTCTGCGTCGGAAAGCTGATCAGGTCCTTGGCCTTGGCGAAGGCGATCGCTTCCTGAAGCGTTCCCTTGGTGAAGGGGATGACATCGTCCTTGGCGGGGACGTCGGCGGTGACGATCGCGAGGCCGGCCTCGATCACCGCCTGCTGCTGCGCCGGCGTGGGGGTGGTCGGGGCGGGCGGGGCGCCGGCCTTGCCCCGCAGCATGCCCGCGGCGACCGCATACATCTCGGCGCGCAGGCGCGCGATCTCGGCCTCGGCGCGGGTGCGGATCTCCTGCCGGCTTAAGGTGGAGTTGAGCGCGAGGCGAAGCTTCTCATCATAGAGCGCCGCGCCGATCCGCTCATTGCCGCGCGCTTGGGGGACGAGCGTCTTGTCGAGCCAGAGCTGCTGCTGCGCGATCGCCGCCTTGGCCGCCGCGCCGGCGCGGACCAGCCGCGCGCGCTCGGCGGCGGGGAGCGCCGCCTGCTGCTTCATGATATCGTCGACGAGGCTGGTGAGACCGGCATTCTGCTTGGCGGCGGTCTCGGCGTGGATCTTCGGCACGCGCGCGGGGACCAACGCCTCGCGCATCTGCGCCAGGAAGCGCGGCATCGCTTCGAGCCGAAGCGTGGCCGAGCGCAGGCGCATGGGCAGCGGGGCGAACTCCCGCGAGGACAGGCTGAACAGCGCGGTCCCTGCGGGGCCGGTGTAGGTCAGCGGATCCCACGCCCAGTCCTGTAGCCGCGCGTCGCTGAACAGGGCATAATCGAGCTGATCACGCAGCAGGATCGCGTCGACCTGATGCTCGCGGCTGAGACGGGCGGTATCGAAGCGCGCGAGCTCCGCCTTGGCCGACGTGGCGAAGCGCACCTGCGCGGCGCGGCCGGCAGCCGACACGTCGGTCAGTTGGCCATCGAAGCGGTGGTCGCCGAGCGTGGTCGCGCCGATCGGGTTCAAGCGCAGATACTGGTCGACGACGCGGTCGCTGAATGCCTGGAAGCGCGCATCCTCGCTGACGGCAGCCGCGCGGTGGGCGGGGGCGGCACCGGCCACCCCCGTCAGTCCGACCACGGCCGTGCCCAGCGCCAGCGCGGCGGCAAGCTTGCGCGCGCCGCTCATGCGCGGGCCTGCGCCTGAGCGCGCTCGCGCACCCGCCGTTCGAGGATGGTCAGCGGCATGGCGCCGTCCTTGAGCACCTCGTGGAACTGGTGGATGTCGAACTTGGCCCCGAGGATCTTCTTGGCGTCGTCGCGCGCGCGGAGCCAGGCGAGATGCCCGACCTTGTAGCTGCACGCCTGGCCGATCGAGGCGCAGTAGCGCTCGACCTCGCGCTGGACGCGCGGCCGGGGGAAGCCGGTGGTCGCGGTCATGTAGTCGACCGCCTTCTCGCGGCTCCAATTGAGGTGATTGAGGCCGGTGTCGACCACCAGCCGAGCCGAGCGGAACAGGAAGCTTTGCAGGTAGCCCGCGCGCTCGATGCCGGAATAGCCGCCGATCTCGTCCGAGAGTTGCTCGGCATAGAGCGCCCAGCCTTCGACGTAGCTGTTGAAGAAGCTGACCTTGCGCAGCATCGGAATGTCGGTCGAGGCCTGCGCCAGGCTGATCTGGAGGTGATGGCCCGGAACGCCCTCGTGATAGGTGAGCGAGGGGAGCGAATAGCGCGGCCAGTCCCCGGTCGACTTGAGGTTGATCCAGTAGATCGCCGGGCGCGAGCCATCCATGGTGGCGAGATTGTAATAACCGTTGGGGGCGCCGTCCTGGATGTCGATCGGCACCCGGCGGATCTCGAGCGGCTGCCGGGGCAGGGTCGCGAACGCCTGCGGCAGGCGAGCGGTCATCGCCTTCACGCCGGTGTTCAGGTCGGCGATCAACTGGGTCCGCCCGGCGTCGGTGTCGGGATAGAGCTGCTTGGGGTCCTTGTTGAGCGCGGCCAGCCGTTCGCCGACCGTTCCCTGCGTATAGCCCGCTTGACGGAGCAGCCCGTCGAGCAAGCCGGTATATTCGGCGACCTGCGCGATGCCGAGCTTGTGGACCTCGTCGGGAGTCATGCTGGTAGTCGTCGCGTCGGCCAGCGCGGCGGCATAGATGGCCTCGCCGTTGGGAATACGCCGCGCGCCGTCGCCCGGCTGGGTGGTGCGGCGCAGCTGCTCGACCAGCGCGATCTGCCGGTCGAGCGCGGGGTACATGCTGCTCTCGACGATCTTCGCGGCGCGCGCGGCCCAGTCGCCCGGGATATTCTTGGCCTTGGTCCGCTCGGCGAGCGACGACACCATGCCGCTGTCGGCGGCGGCGGGGCTGCGCAGCTTGCGCATCTGCCCGAGCGCGAGGTCGAGCGACCAGCCCGGGGCGACCCGGCCCATCGCCGCCTGCCGCTTCTGCTCGGCGCTCTCATAGTCGAGGATCGTCCCGAACTCGCCGAGGCGCGACAGGTAAGCCTCCGCGTCGGCCCTGGTCGCAATCGGATGCGTGCTGTTGAGGAAGTCGGGGATCGAGAAATAAGCCCCGTCCTGCTGGGTGATCGGATAGGGGCTTTGGGGATTGCCCAGGTCGAAGCGGGTCGGGCCGACCAGATCCTGGGCGAAGCCGTAGAGCACGATCTCGCGGTTGAGCTGTGCGCTTTGCGACAGGCTGGTCGCGGGGATCGCCTGAAGTTGCGCCTGCCAGCGGCGCAGGCGCGCGACCTGCTTGGCGCGTTCCTGCTGCGCGGGTTCCGGCTTGAATGTCGCGCGCAGTGCGGCATTGGCCCCCTTGTCGAGCCCGAGCGAGGTGGCGAGCGGCGGTGCCTCCTGGATGAGCTCATCGAACATGCTCTGGAAGCGGGCGTTTAGCCTGGCGTCGTTGCCGGCGACGGCGGCGGCGGCCTGCTCGGGCGCGCTGAGCGCGGCGGTGGCGGTGACCGCCCCGGCGGTAGTCAGGAATGAACGACGATCCACGGCTGCTTCTCCCCTTGTTCGATGGCGCGGGAGCCTAGGTGCAAAGCCGCCGAGCACAAGTCCCAACTTGGGGCGCTGCGGGCCCGGCCACCCGGCGGCGTCAGAGGCGGCGCCCCGCCCAAGCAGAGCGAAGCAAAAATTAACCCTCTTCGGCGATAAGCAGCGCCCGGACCAAGGGTGGGTGCGCGGCGGAACGGACACATGCAGGCAAGTCAGCGGACACCCGATCATCTCTGGATGTCGATCCTCCTCGGCCTGACCACATTGTGCACCATCGCGGCCTTCATCCTTGGCCAGCGGGCCGGGATCGATGCGGTCCAGATCTACTTTCTCTACATCAGCCGCATCTTCCTGCTGGGCCCCGTGCTGCTGACGGCGGGGGCGTCGCTTGCGGTGCTCCTCCTCGTGGTCGGGGGCGACCAGCACCCGCTCGCGACCTTCGCCGACTATTTCGCCACCCGTTTCCGCCACGACGGAAGTATCACGGCGGTACTCGGGCCGCTGGTTCTGATGCCGCTGCTGATGGGCGCCTTCGGGACCATGAAGCAGATGATCCCGCTTTATCATCCGTTCGATTGGGACGACACCTTCGCGCAGGTGGGCAGTACGCTGTTTTTCGGGGTCACGCCTTGGCAAATCACCCATTTCTTCTTCGGGTCGGCGCTCGGCACGGTGTTCCTTGATCGCCTGTACGCGGCCTGGGTGCCGTTGCTGTTCCTGGTCACCCCGGTGATGGCGCTGATCGCGCCGCCGCTGCTGCGCGCCCGCTTCTTCCTCAGCTTCGCGCTGGGCTTCATCCTGATCGGGGTGGTCGGCGCCTTCTGGTTCAGCTCGGCCGGACCCTGTTTCGCCGGCTTGCTCCACACCCATGAGGCCGCCCGCTACGACGCGCTGATGGCGCGGCTGCATGCGATCAACGACAGCGGCTGGCGCCTCAGCGCGGTCTATTTCCAGGACCATCTCTGGCAAGCCTATGCCAACCGGCAATATGGGTTCGGCAACGGGATCTCGGCGATGCCCTCGATGCACAATGCCATCGCGGTGCTGTTCGCGCTCTCGGTCGGCCAGTTCGGCTGGAAGGTGCGCACCGGCGCCTGGACCTTCGCCGGCCTGATCTTCATCGGCTCGGTGCATCTTGGCTGGCATTATGCCGCCGACGGGATCGTCGCCTGGGCCAGCATGTACGGCATCTGGCGGCTGAGCGGCTGGTATCTGCGGGTCAGCGGCTATGAGCGGGCGGTCACCGCTCCTCCCGCGCCGCGGCTGGTCCTCGTCGTCGACAACGACCAGCGCCTCGCCGCCTGAGCGCGCCGGGGCCGGCGCATCGCGCGCACTCCGCGCGCTCAGAGCGGGTCAGGCGGTCAGGCGATATTGCTTGAGCAGATCGTAAAGCGTCGGGCGACTGATCCCGAGCAGCTTGGCCGCGCCCGAGATGTTGTTCTCGGTGCGGGTCAGCGCCTGGCGGATCGCGCGGCGGTCGGCCGCCTCGCGCGCGGCACGCAGGTTGATCATCGCGGGCGTCTCGTCGGGCCCCTTGCCGGCGAGGTCGAGATCGGCGGCGGTGACCAGCTTGCCCTCGGCCATGATCACCGCGCGCTTGATGCGGTTCTCGAGCTCGCGGACGTTGCCGGGCCAGCCATGCGCGTCGATCGCCGCGGCGGCATCGTCGGCCAGGCCATGAATCGGGCGCCCGAGATCACGCCCGAAGCGCTGGACGAAATGGCGCGCCAGCAGCACGGCATCGCCGGTCCGCTCGCGCAGGGCGGGGATTTTCACCACGATCTCGGCCAGCCGGTAATAGAGGTCCTCACGGAACCGCCCGTCGGCGATCATCGCGTCGAGGTCCTGGTGGGTGGCGCACACGATCCGCGTGTCGACGGGAATGGGCGCGCGGCCGCCAACCCGCTCGATCACCCGCTCCTGGAGGAAGCGCAGCAGCTTGACCTGCAGCGGCAGCGGCACGTCGCCGATCTCGTCGAGGAACAAGGTGCCGCCCTGCGCCACCTCGATCTTGCCCGAAGTCGTCTTGACCGCTCCGGTGAAAGCGCCCCGCTCGTAACCGAACAGTTCGGCCTCGAGCAAATTCTCGGGGATGGCGGCGCAATTGATCGCGACGAACTGGCCCTTGGCGCGGCGGCTCTTCTCATGCACCGCGCGGGCGAGCAGTTCCTTGCCGGTCCCGCTCGCGCCCAGCAGCATCACCGAGACGTCGGCGGTCGCGACCCGTTCGATGGTCCGGGCGACGGTGAGCATTTCCGGAGCCCCCGAAATGATCGCGCCGAGCACGGTCGATCCGCCGTCGAGGCTATCGGCGAGGCGCTTGTTCTCGGCCTCGAGCTCGTGGAGCTGGAAGGCCCGGCTGACGATCAGGCCGAGATCGTCGATATCGACGGGCTTGCGATAGAAATCATAGGCGCCGAGCGCGATCGCCTTGAGCGCGCTTTCGCGGGCGCCGTGACCCGAAGCGACGATGACCTTGGCGTCGGGCTTGAGTTCGAGGATCTCGCTCAGCACCGCGAAGCCCTCGCTGGTGCCGTCAGGATCGGGCGGCAGGCCAAGGTCGAGGGTGACCACGGCCGGCTCGTGGAGACGGAGGGCGTCGATCGCTTCGGCGCGGTTGTGCGCGGCGACCACGCGGTAACCGTCGTACGCCCATTTGAGCTGGCGCTGCAGCCCTTCATCGTCCTCGACGATCAGCAGGACGGGGAGATCGGCGGTGGATTCGGTCATGCGCTGAGGCTTTCGGGATGGGCGACGGAGGGAAGCAGGATGGTGAAGCGGGTGCCGTGGCCGGGGCGACTCTCGACCGCCAGGCTGCCGCCCATGGCGGTGACCAGCGCGCGCGCCTCATAAGCGCCGATCCCGAAGCCGCCGTCCTTGGTCGAGGCGAAGGGCTGAAACAGGCGGTGGCGGACGAAGTCGGGGTCCATGCCGCTGCCGCGATCGATGACCTCAATCATGACCCTCTCGCCCGCTTCGGCGACGTGGACGGTGACGGGCTCGTGCGGCGGGCTGGCGTCGACCGCATTCTGGAGGAGGTGGGCGAGGGCCTGCTCGAGCCCGCCGGGATCGCCGCGGACCACCAGCCCGGTGGGGCCGAGCAGCCGCACCTCATGCGCATGGCGCTTGGCCGCGACCGCGCCCGTGATCACCCCCCGCAAGGCGAAGGGCGCGGGTGCGGGATAGTCGCCGGTGGGGGTGGCGGGGGCGAGCTTGACCAGCAGGTCGTTCATCTTGCCGACCGAGCTCTTGAGCGTCGCGATCATGTCGGCGCGGAACTCGGGATTGTCGGCATGCCGTTCGGCATTGCGGGTCAGCAGCGAGAGTTGGCTGACGAGGTTCTTCACGTCGTGGAGGATGAAGGCGAAGCGGCGGTTGAAATCCTCGAAAGCGCGGGCGGTGGTCAGCGCGCGCTGGCCATAGCTTTCGGCGAGCGCCGAGGCCGCCTGCCGGCCGGCGGTGCGGAGGAGGTCGAAATCCTCCCAGTCGAGCAGCCGGCGTAGCGGAGGCAAGCTGAGCAGGACCAGCCCGACGACCTTTTCCTGGTGGACCAGCGGAACGCCCGCCCAGAGGCGCTCGTCGGCGAGCCATTCGGGGGGAAGCGCGAGGGCCTGATCGGTGGCCGATCCGCGTGCGGCCCCCTGGTGGAATTCGAGCACCCGGCCGCCGCTGAGCGCGGCCCAGAGGTCGCGCAGCACGGCGGCATCGCCGATCGCGGGCAGCCGGTCGTGCCAGCCCCAGCCACCGGTCCAGCCGGTCCCGCCTTCGTCACTCGCCAGCAGCAGTCCGCCGGGCGCCTCGACGATCTCGGCGAGCGCCTGGATCACTCGCTCGGCCAGCGGCGGTGCGTCGGGGCCGCTGCGGCCAAGCGTGTCGGCGACGCGCAGCCATTCGGCGCGGTAATCGTAACGATGCTCGAACAGATGCTTGGCGGCGGTGACCTTGATCCAGCCGCGTAGCCGCGGCGACGGCAGGATCGCGACCGCGGCCACAGTCATGCTGGCGAGCAGCACCAGCGCACCCGTCTTGGCGAGGCCCCAGTCGGTCCCGCGCAGCGCGGTGGCGAGGATCGCCATCACCGCAAAATAGGAACAGACCGCGACCAGCCCGAGGGACTGGAAGGTGGCCGCGCGCGACAGCCGCAGCCGCCAGCCGTCGAGCTGCTGCCCGCCGAGCGCGAACAGCGGGGTGGTCAGGGCGACCACCAGTCCCCGCGCCGCAAAGGTCTCGTCGGCGGGCGCGGCCTGCCAATAGGCCAGGGTGTAGAGATTGAGGTCGTAGAGCCAGATCGCGCCGAGCCCGAGCAGCAGCAGGCCGATCGACGAGCGACTGGCGAGCGATGCCTGACCGTAGAGATTGTGGGCGAGGACGAGCCCGCCCGCCGCCGCCGTCATCCGCAGCGCGGTCGAAACCGAGGCGAGCGTGGCCGCGCTCGCGGGATCGGCGCCGCTCGCCAGCGCATCGGTGGTGAACTGGAGCGCGAGCACGGCGGCTTCGGCGGCATAGACCCAGCCGACGCCTTGCAATTGGCGGCCATCCTCGCGTCCGCTGCGGGCCAGCGCGTGGAGCAGCACCACCCACAGGAGGTTGCGCGCGGTCTCCGCGTGCGCGGCGAGCGTGCTGTGCGGCGCGATGCCCGTCAGCCACGCCCAGGCGGTGGTCATCAGGAGGGCGCCGAGCAGGCTCTTCTGCACCGAACTGCGCACCCCGTCGCGCAACTGCCAGATGAGCAACGTCGCGAACAGGAAAGCGGCGAGCGCGTGGCTCCAGAAGAGGAGCAGAGCGGTCATGGTGTCAGGTGCGCCGACATGGTGGCGCACTGTCGGAGAAATTTACAAAGATACCTTTAAGCCCCTCCCGGCGAGCGAAGCTCGTGGGATGAGCAGGTGACGCCGTCTCCGGCAGCGTCAGCGTCGTCCGGGGGACGAGACGACCTGCTCATGGCGGGCGCCGTGGAGGCGACTGACGGAGGGGCCGGCATCAGCGTCGCTGGTCCCTCCACCATTCCGCTTCGCGGAACGGTCCCCCTCCCCATTGCTGCGCAACGGGGAGGCCCGATCAGCCTCGCTTCAGCACGTCGCTGGCCGCAAGCGTCATCGCTTCCACCGCCGTCCCGATCACCGCTTCGGCGTCGGGTGCCCAGTAAGGCGAGTGGAGGCTCGGCAGCTTGGTGGTGTCGCCGCCCGCCGCCGCCCATTTGTCCTTAGGGACCCCGCCGACCCAGAAGATCAGGCTCTGCTTGCTCTGGTCGGCGAGCCAGTAGCGGCCGAAATCCTCGCCCACCATCGCCGGCGGCACGGTCTTGACGCGCTCAGGCCCGAAGGTCCGGGTGAACAAAGCCGCGGTGGTGTTGGTGAGTGCCTCGGTGTTGAAGGTCGAGGGGGTCGAGCGGTCCTCGACCGTCACGACGGGCATGCGGTCGTCGGGCATGCCGGCGGCGATCGCCTCACCGCGCGCAACCCGCGCGATCCCGTCGAGCAGGCTCTTGCGTACTTGCGGCGTGTAGCTGCGCACTGTGATCTGCAGCCGGGCTTCGTCGGGGATGATGTTGTGGGTCGCGCCGGCGTGGAAGCTGCCGACCGTCACCACCGCCGGGTCGAGCGGGTTGCGCTCGCGGCTGACGAGGGTCTGCAGCCCCTCGACGATGCGGGCGGCGAGGACGATCGGATCACGGCTGTTCTGCGGCGCGGCGCCGTGGCTGCCGACGCCCTTCACCAGCACGTCGACGCTGTCGACATTGGCCATGACATAGCCGCTGGCGAGCCCGATCGTGCCGGCGGGCAGGCTCGCGCTGTCGTGGAAGGCGAGTTCGACGTCGGGCTTGGGAAAACGCGTGAAGAGGCCGTCGGCGAGCATCGCCTTGGCGCCCTCGCTGGTCTCCTCGCCGGGCTGGAGGATCATCACCAGCGTCCCCGACCAGTTCGCCTTGGCTGCCGCCAGCCGCCGCGCGGTGCCGAGGAAGGCGGTCATGTGGGTGTCGTGCCCGCAGGCGTGCATCACGCCGGTCTCGACCCCGCTGTTCGAAATCGCTCTGACTTTCGAGGCGAAGGGCAGCCCGGTTTGCTCGATGACCGGCAGCGCGTCCATGTCGGCGCGGATCAGCAGCGTCTTGCCCGGCCCGTTGCGGAGCACCGCGACGACGCCGGTCTTGCCGACATGCTCGGTCACCTGAAAGCCGAGCTTGCGGACTTCCGCCGCCAGCTTGGCCGAGGAGCGGTTCTCCTGCATCGACAGCTCGGGATTGGCGTGAAGGTCGCGGTAGAGGGTCAGCAGCTGGGGCATGTCGCCGGCGATCTGCTCGCGCAGGGTGGCGGCGGACGCCGGTGCGGCGAGGGTTGCGGCGAGGAGGAGGGGGAGGATCTTCGGGAATGTCATGCTGAACTTGTTTCAGCATCCAGGCCCGAACGCAAACCGAGTCTTGGATGACGGTCTGGACGCTGAAAGGAGTTCAGGGTGACGACAGGCGAGGGGCTACGCCGGTATCAGTTCCACCACGTCGACGAGACTCTCGAACGCCGGGGCGGGAAGGACGAGCCGCCAGCGCTTGTCGCCGATCCGCTCGACGAAGCCGACCACGTCGCGGTCGCGGTCCATGCCGTAGACCATGGCCCGCCGCTCGTCGCCGAGCACCAGCGTGCCGAGGAAGATCGAGCGCACTTGTCCGTCGGGGTAAAGCGCGCCGACCGGCCGCTGCGATCCGCTGACCTTGGCGAACAATTGCCGGGGGCCGTCGTGGCTGACCCGGCACGCGAAGGCGGGATAGGCCACGTAGGGCAGCATTCCCGCGCTCTTCGCGCCGAGCTTGAGCGTGCGGCAGCGATAGGCGCCGTCGGGCAATGCGGGGCTGGCGAGCGCGGCGTCGGGCTGGAGCAGCACGCCTTCGCCCGCGATCTCGGCGCCATGCCCGGCCTTGGTCGCCTGATCGAGGCCCTTGAGCCAGTTGCTCCGCCAGTCGCGCAGCCGCGCGCGATCGGCGGAGGTCGCGATCCGCTGCCAGTCGGCCATCTCCATCGGCACCACGCTGTTCGCCAGCGTCTGGCATCCGGCGAGCGCGAGGCAGGCGAGGGGGAAGAGCTTCTTCATGGACCCGATCGTCGTCATGCTGAACTTGTTTCAGCATCCAAGCCCGAACGCAAACTGCGGCGTGGATGAAAAAATGGATCCTGAAAACAAGTTCAGGGTGACGGTGACGCGCTGGCGCCCGCCAGCCCTTTCACTGCGCGGTCCAGCCACCGTCCATCGACAGGTTGGCGCCGGTGATGCTGCCTGCTTCGGGACGGCATAGGTAGAGCGCGAGGCTGGCGACCTCGACCGGCTCGACGAAGCGCTTGGTCGGCTGGGCGGCCAGCAGCACGTCGTTCATCACCTGCTCGCGGGTGAGGCCGCGCGCCTTCATCGTGTCGGGGATCTGATTCTCGACGAGGCTGGTCCAGACATAGCCCGGCGAGATGCAGTTGGCGGTGACCCCGTCGCGCGCCGCTTCGAGCGCGACAGCCTTGGTGAAGCCCGCGACGGCATGCTTGGTCGCGACATAGGGCGCCTTGTTGGGCGAGGCGACGAGGCTGTGCGCGCTGGCGGTGTTGATGATCCGGCCCCAGCCGCGCTGGCGCATCGAGGGCAGGCACAGCCGCGTCGTATGGAACACCGCCGAAAGGTTGACCGCGAGGATCAGGTCCCACTTGTCGGCCGGGAATTCCTCGATCGGCGAGACGTGCTGGACCCCGGCATTGTTGACCAGGATGGAGGGGCTGCCGAGCTCGTTGGTGCAGTGCGCGACCATCGTGTCGATCGCTTGCGGATCGGACAGGTCGGCGTCCGAATAGCCCGACAGGTCCTGGCTCAATTCGGCCATTTCCTCCTGAAGCTGCTTGATCTCGGCCTTGTCGCCGAACCCG
>Ga0316228_1001829_pt1 | contig 20366 bp, 17 predicted proteins | sample TBH18021metaG_FD_206005 | JGI IMG/M metagenome (GOLD analysis project Ga0316228, IMG submission 206005) | Freshwater microbial communities from Trout Bog Lake, Wisconsin, USA - TBH18021 | ecosystem: Environmental > Aquatic > Freshwater > Lake > Hypolimnion/Profundal zone | place: USA: Wisconsin... | reverse complement strand
ACAACTTAGGGAGGCGATCGAAATGAGTGTAAAATACGATGAACAGCTTTCTTATCTGCAAAAGCCGGATGCCGCTGACATCCCGACCGAAGTACAAGAAGTATTCGATAGGAACACTGAGTTTCAGACCGAAAACTGGGGGTTTATCAACAATCTTTTCAAGGTATTGCCCTTAAACGCGCTGCAGTACAAGGGTTTTTTGGAATTTAAAGCATCCTTATTTAATTCCCAAACCTGTTATTTGAGCTATGCCGACAAAGAAATGATGGGGTTAGTGGTTTCGGCAACGAATAATTGCTCCTATTGTTTAACCACCCATTCCGATGCTTTGCGCGGTCTTGTGGATGATCCGAACTGGGTGGACACGCTGACCTATAACTACCGTACCGCTAAATTGACTCCGAAACAGCGAGCGCTATGCGATTACGCCTATTTTGTCACTGTCTATCCCCGGGAAATTTCAACCGAGCAAGTAGACAAACTTAGATCAGCCGGTTTTAATGACCATGAGATCTTGGAAGCCGCTTTTATCGCAGGATTCTTCAACTATACAAACCGCTGGGTCAGTACCATTGCGCCAGTACCCAACCCTGGCCATTTCAGTCATAACCGGTGAGGTCGGATTTCGCGAAAAAACTGGAGGCGCACGAATGCATTACAAGACCTTGATTGTATCTTACCTCATTATGCTGATCCTCGGCCTATGGACTGGATACACATCCGGCAAAAAAGAAAAGCAGTTTCAGTGGGCTGATCACAGACTCCAGCTGCTGCCGGTGTCGACACTGAAAAGAATTACTTTTGTGGCTTCCATTCTGATTTATATTGGTCTTGGGGGGTATTTGCTTTATCTCGCCTTGGGCGGCTATTTTGACAGATGATTTCCCCGTAGCTGCTGATCATCGCCTCTGTGGCTGTTACTACCCATAGCTGCAAGAAAATGATAAAATAGTTGCAGGAAATCTTTGGCTAACGCGGTTGCCTTCAACAGCAGAGAGCTCACAACCAATGCCAGACTGTTGTTTAACCATGCTCAGGCAAGGCGGCCCACTGATGCTTAGCGGCGTTATGATGAGCGGCTTGCAGCCGCTTTTTTCAGTGTGGTTGTTTACCCCTGCTGGAAGTGGGGATAGGCATATCTGTAATGTGATGGAGGAGAATTTACATGGCAAACTATAACCCCGTTACCCCCCGTATCGTGGCCGAATTGCAGCAGCTTGTCGGCGCTAAAAACGTCACCGTGGATCCTGATAAAATGCAACCCTACTCACACGACGAAGTCACCGACAGCCGCTATCATTCCCTGCCTGAAGTCGTGGTTTTCCCTGAAACCACCGCCCAGGTCGCCCAGGTGGTGCGGCTGGCCAACAAAGAACGCGTTCCCGTCGTGCCGCGAGGTGCCGGCACCGGCTTGGCCTGCGGCGCTGTCCCGGTCCACCGGGGCATCATTCTCAGCCTGGAATATATGAATAAAATCCTTGAAGTCAACGTCGAAAGCCTGTTCATGGTTGTTGAACCCGGTGTGCGGACCGAGGACGTCCAGAAAGCCGCCAAGGCCGCCGGGTTGTTCTACGGCGGCGACCCGTGCAGCGGCGACAGCTGCTTCATCGGCGGCAATGTCGCGACCAACGCCGGCGGCAACCGCGCCGTCAAATATGGCACAACCCGCGACCAGGTCTATGCCATCGAAGTGGTCACCCCCACTGGCGACATTGTTGACCTTGGCGGCAGACTGGAAAAGGTTTCTACCGGCTACAGCCTCGAACAGCTCATCATTGGCTCGGAAGGCACCCTTGGCGTTATCACCAAAGTCACCCTCCGGCTTTTGCCGCTGCCCTTGCACGTCGTCGACCTGCTAGCCGTCTTCCCCACCATTGAGTCGGCCATCGCCATTGTCGGCAAAATAGCCAAAGCGGGCGTCACTCCCACCTGCGTGGAATTTATCGACAATGTCACGATACAAAGCATCGAGCGTTTTCTGAACGAAAAATTGCCTTATAGCGATTCCTGCCACTACATCATCATTCAGGTGGAAGGCAAGGACGAAGACGATCTTGACGACAAAAGCGCGCTGCTTGACGAGCTGTGCACCACAAACGGGGCGCGCAGCGTCCTTGTTGCCGATCCGCAGCAGATCTGGCGGGCCCGTAAGGCCTTTACCGAAACGGTACGCCACGAAAGCCTCATTATGAGCAAAGAGGATATTGTCGTGCCGGTCGACCAGATCCCCCAGATGATGCGCGACATCGCCGCTCTCAGTGGAAAATACGGCATGATCACCCGCACCGCCAGTCACGCCGGTGACGGTAACATTCACCTTAACATCCTCCGGTGTGATATGCCGGAAGAGGAATGGGACCACAAACTGGACGCCTTCCAGCACGAACTGTATGCCATTGTCTACAGGCTGGGCGGCAAGCTCTCCGGCGAGCACGGCATCGGTGCAAAAAGGCTGCATCTCATGCAGGAAGTCTGCAACCCCATCGAGCTGGGCATGATGCGGGCCATCAAAAAGGCTCTCGATCCCAACCTCATCCTCAACCCCGGCAAAATTTTCGATGTTGTCTGAGAGTGACTGCTGGAAAACGGATGATTTCTGAAGGGAATAATGAATGGAGGAATGTACGGAATGATACTTTCATTTGGGCATATTGCCGGGATTGTCGCCGCATTTATCTTAATTGCTGCCGCCGGTCTTTATGCCGGCAGTAAAGTAAAATCAACAGCAGATTTCTCGACAGGCGGTCGTAAGGCCGGGTGGTCGCTGGTGGCAGGCACCCTTCTCGGTACCTTTGTAGGAGGGGCGTCCACCATCGGAACAGCGCAGCTGGCTTTTCAATTTGGCTTTTCTGCCTGGTGGTATACCATTGGCGGCGGCATTGGCTTCGTTATTTTGGGGCTGGGTATGTCGAAAAAGTTTTATTACAGCGCGGCTGAAACCATTCCGCAATTTTTAGTCAAAACTTACGGCCCTCATATCGGCCCGATTTCCAGTGTCTTCACCTCTGTTGGTATTTTCATCAACCTTGTAGCCCAGGTTTTGGCCTTTGTAGCTTTAATGGGCGCGATGTTCCATACCAGCCCAATACTGTCAGCAAGTATTGGCGTGGTCTTTGCGTTGGCCTACGTGTTGTTCGGTGGAATTTGGGGGACAGGTTTGGCCGGCCTCGTCAAGCTGGTTTTGGTGTATTTCGCGATGCTGAGCTGCGGTATTGCCGCCTATTTTTACATGGGCGGAGTCAGTGGCTTTGCCGCCGCGTTTCCACCGTTCCCCTGGTTCTCGATGATTGGACGCGGCGTGGAAAAAGACATGGCCTCCGTTTTTTCGGTGCTTGTCGGCATTCTTTCTACTCAGACTTATATGCAGGCTGTGGTGTCGGCGAAGGATTTGCGGGAATCGCGCAAAGGAGCCATGATTGCGGCCTTTTTGTCGCCGCCGATTGGTATCGGTGGTATCCTGGTCGGCTTATTTATGCGGGCGAACTTTCCCGCCACACCGTCAGCTGAAGTTTTTCCGGCCTTCATCATGCAATTTTTGCCGCCGGTTATCGCCGGAATTATTTTAGGAACCTTGCTGGTTACCGTTCTTGGTACTTGGGCTGGTTTAACCTTGGGTGTTTCAACGATGTTTACCCGCGATATTTACCAGAAACTTGTCCGGGTGAACGCCAGTGGCAAAGAAACGCTTTTGGTGCAGCGGCTTCTCATTGTTTTCATCTGCATCATTACCGCTGTTATTGCCATCGGTAACGCCGGCTCGCTAATTTTGGGATGGACCTATCTGTCCCAGGGACTGCGCGGCTGCGCGGCCTTATTCCCACTGCTTGGCGCCATGCTTTTACCGCGGTTTGTCACACCGAAAGCCGGTGTAATCGCCGCAGTTCTGGGGCCGCTGACCAATATTGTGTGGTTCTTTCTATATCCCAAAGGCATTGACCCGCTTTATCCAGGTTTAATCGTAAGCGCCGTCGCGCTGATTGCGATCAGTCTGTTTACCAGGAGAGATACGGCGGCAGGCGACCCGGAAAAGGCCATTTAGACCTGGACCGCCGTTTGGCCCGATACACTAAGCCGTATCTGGTGGTAACTGAGAAGAACTCCTGCCAAATCTTGAATTGATTTGGCAGGGGTTCTTGTATTCCTGTTTTAGTATATATTTAAAAGATCTTTAGCTTACTGGGTTTCCTGAAATGAATAAGGAACAACTCACGATAGATCGTTGTTGCAAGGTCGTACTTTACCCACTGAGGCGGGGAATGAATATGGAAATCGCGCATCCTGAATGGTTGCAGCTTGAAACAAATAACAAAATCATGTATGGCTATAATCAAGGTTGGTATCAGACTTCTTTTCGGAGAACAAGAGGCTGCGGGCCGACAGCTGCCGCCATGCTGCTGTTGTATCTGAACAAGCGGGAGGCGCAGCCTCTGCCATACCATAGCCACGATATTTCCTCCATAACGAAAGTACTTGAGGATGTATGGAATTTTGTCACCCCCGGCTGGTTGCTGGGGCTGAACAGTACAGGTAAATTCTGCAGGGGTATGGCGGCGCTGTTTAGGCATTATGGGCTGAGTTGGCGTTGTCGGGAACTGAGCCTTGGGGTATTCAAGTCCAAACGGAAATCACTTGCTCCAGTGGTGAAGTTCCTGGAGGATGGGATGGCTTCCGATTGTCCCATAGCCTTTTTGAATCTGCACAAAGGGCGAGTGACCGCCTTGGATAGCTGGCACTGGACCGTACTTGTCTCCTTGTCTCATGACCCTGGACAAAACCGTTACATCGCTACCTGTTATGACGGAGGCCGCTCCATTGCCTTTGATCTGGGCCTCTGGCTGGAAACCACCAGACTTGGCGGCGGCTTTGTCTATGTAACAGGCGATCCCCAATAAGGGTTTGAAATGGCAATCAGGAAATTTTGCAAAACATTAGGAGGATTGAACATCATGTCTACACAACGCGAAACCTTGCAAAGGATGTTGCAGGATGACAAAATCTATATTTTGCCGGGAGTTTTCGAGTGTATCGGAGCGCTGATTGCCGAAGGTGCGGGCTTTTCGGCGATCGCGGTGACCGGAAACGGGTTGTCGGCCTCCGCGATCGGGATGCCGGATTTTGGCCTGATGTCGATGGCCGAGGTAGTGGAGCGTTCACGCCTCATCGCCAATGCCGTCGGCATTCCGGTTATCGCCGACGCCGATACCGGCTATGGCGGAACCCTTAACGTTTATCGGACAGTAAAAGAATTTGAACAAGCCGGGGTTGCAGGCATTCATCTTGAGGATCAGGCTTCGCCGAAAAAATGCGCCTATTACCAGGCTGATCAAAAACTGATCAGTGCCGACGACTTTGTCGCTAAAATAAAGGCGGCGGTTGCCGCGCGTAGCGATAAATCCTTTGCCCTTGTTATCCGCACCGACGCGTTTCGCATCCAGGGCCTTGCTGAGACCATCGACCGTTGCCGCCGTTATGCCGACGCCGGTGCCGACGCTCTTTTTGTTGTCGGCCTGACTTCGCTGGAAGATATCCGCGCAGTCAGTGCGGCGACGCCTATCCCCCTGATGGTCAATACCAACGATGGCGACAAGCTTGCCTCGATACCTCTGGATGAGCTGAGAGCGGCAGGGGTGAAGTTACTCGCGTATCCTGCAACAGTGCGGTCGGCTATGGTCAAAGGAGTCGGGGCGGCACTTCAAGCTCTTGCCGCCAATGGCAACACCAACAAGGTCCTGCCTGATCTGGCGCCGATCAGCAGTCTCAGTAAACTGACCCGTCTTGCCTTCTACCAGGGACTGGAGCATTCTTTGGAGACCAAGGATGACCGCGATTCATAATGGTTTGAGCGGCTAATGATTATTACCCATCTGGGCAATTCTGAGCAGCCGAGGGAAGGTGAAAAAAACGCTTTGACAATGAGTCGAAGCGTTTTTTTATTTAGTCACGTCGTGCTCCAGCTCACCAGTCGTAGGGGTATCCGCCTGAGGCTTCAATCAGGAGGTGAACAGGCAATTTGCGGTCGATACAATTGAATGCAAACGTGAACGGTTCGGTGATACTAAAAGGGTAAAGGTCATGGCGTAAGCGGGCAGCAGGCTTCCCAACGCCCCAAAAGGGAGCACAGATGGCGGTGCGGGAGGTGTTGGCACGGTCGGTGCATAAGTAATAATTAGCTAGATGTTACTCATGATCGTTGGGAGGAGATAGTAACGATGACTTCAAACACCCGCAGTATTTGGAACGGAGCAATCAGCTTCGGACTTGTGAACATCCCCGTGTCTCTGCATCCGGCAACAAGCGAATCCGGCTTGAATTTTGACTGGCTGGACAAGCGCACCAGGGACCCTGTGGGGTACAAACGGATCAACAAGAATACCGGGCAGGAGATCGGGAAGGAGAATATCGTTAAAGGACTCTTGGATGAAGAGGGCCGGTATGTCGTTTTGACTGATGAAGAGATCAAGCAGGCCCTTGCCAAGAGTACCCAGACCATCGAGATTGAGTCCTTTGTGTCTGCGGCGGAGATTCCTCTCGTGTATTTCGAGCGTCCGTACTATCTCGCGCCGATCGGCAGAGGCGACAAGGCCTACGCCTTGCTTCGGGAGACCTTGATGAAGACGCAGCGAGTGGGGATTGCGCGAGTGGTGATACAGACGAAGCAGCACCTGGCCGCCCTCGTACCTGCCGGCCCAGCGCTTATCTTGATTCTTCTGCGATGGGCAAGCCAAATACGCCCCTGGAGTGAACTCGATCTTTCCCTGGAGAGGTCCGGGTCTGCGGGGTTGACCGAGCGCGAACTTTCATGGCTGCGCAACTGGTTGACGCTATGTCGGCACCCTGGGAGCCCGACAAGTTCAAGGATCTGTTTACAGCGAAGGTCATGGCGCTGGTCGAGGAGAAGGTCAAAGCCGGCCAGATTGAGTCCCCTGTTCAGTACGAAGCCGAGCCTGCAAGTACCACGACCGCTGATATTATTGACTTTACGGAATTGCTTCGCCGCAGCTTGAGCCGCCCGAACGCAATCCGGACCGATAAACCGCCGGCAAGAGCGACTGCGTCTAAGCAGGCCGGGCCTGAAAGAGGCCTTTAGACGGCGTCCGAAAACGCCGGTAATAACCAAGAAAAGGAGCGGGGCAGGACAATATGAGAAAGACCACCGATCAACTTTCGACTTATAAGCAAAAGAGAGATTTCGCTCTTACCCCCGAGCCGGTGGATGCCGTTTCGCAAAAACTGCCCGGCCTGTCCTTCGTCGTCCAGAAGCATGCGGCGCGGAGCCTTCACTACGACTTCCGCCTGGAACTCGACGGTACGTTGAAAAGCTGGGCGGTCCCGAAGGGTCCCAGTCTCGACCCGGCGCAAAAGCGCCTGGCTGTGCATGTTGAGGATCATCCCCTATCCTATGCCGAGTTTGAAGGGGTGATCCCGCCCCGGCAGTACGGCGCCGGTACTGTAATCGTATGGGATCGCGGAACATGGGAGCCGATAGGCGACCCGCGGGAAGGATTGAGCGCCGGCCAGTTGAAGTTTCGGCTTCATGGTGAAAAACTTAAGGGTGCTTGGGTCCTGGTGCGAATGCGCGGCAAGCCAGGCGAGCGCCAGGAGTCCTGGCTGCTCATCAAGGAACGCGATGCCCTGGCCCGGTCGGAGACCGAGTTTAGTGTTGTCGAGTCATTGCCGGACAGTGTTCTGACACGATCAGGCGAGCCGGCCATTCCCGCAGGAGCGAAGCCCGCGCCTTTGCCGCCGTCGCTCGTTCCTCAGCTGGCGACACTGGTTGACCGCGTCCCGGCTGAAGGCGACTGGGTCTACGAAATTAAGTTCGACGGGTACCGTATTCTGACGCGGATCGATAAAGGCGACGTGGAATTGTTCACCCGTAGCGGACAGAACTGGACCGGCAGGCTGAACAGCCTGGTGTTGGCACTCAAGGAACTGAACCTTGCTTCGGGGTGGCTGGATGGCGAGATTGTGGTGCCTGGAGCGGACGGAACCCCCGATTTCGGAGCTTTGCAGAATTCGCTTGAGAAGGAACACACCAAGGAGATTCAGTACTTTGTCTTTGATATTCCATTCTACGCTGGATTTGATCTGCGGGATGCAGGTTTGGCCGACCGTCGCGCGCTGCTCTTAGGTCTACTGCAAGATACCCCTTCGGGTCAGATCAGGTTCAGCGAAGATTTTGCGGCAAGCGGCAGCGATATGCTGCTCGGCGCGTGCCGTCTGGGGCTGGAGGGAGTGATCGGCAAACGTAGGGATTCACCATACGTGTCAGGCCGATCCGGGAGCTGGATTAAGCTCAAATGCACTCAGCGCCAGGAGTTTGTTGTGGTGGGGTACACCGTGTCTCAAGGCAGAAACGGGGGCGTCGGTGCGCTTCTCTTGGGCGTTTACGATGACGCGGGCCGATTGCGTTATGCGGGCCGGGTCGGGACCGGGTTTGATACCAGGACCGCGATCACGCTCAAAGACAAGCTCTCACTGCTCATCACAGACAAGACACCGCTAGTCGAGAAGCCGCCAGATGCCCGGGGCAACTGGGTGGTGCCCGAACTGGTCGCCGAGGTGTCTTTTGCCGAATGGACCAAAGAAGGCCGGGTACGGCAAGCCGTTTTTCACGGACTGCGCAGCGACAAACCGGCGGCTTCGATTGTCAGGGAAACCGACCATGGAGTGCCGCGCGCAGAAACAAACACTCACAGCGTTTCTCGGGCCCACAGCATATCGGTGTCCCCCGAATTGTCCGGCCCGCAGATCAGCAATCCCGGCAGAATCATTGACGTGAGCACCGGCCTCAGCAAACTGGATCTTGTGGCCTACTATCAACTCGCGGCAAGGTGGATACTCCCGCACCTGGTGAACCGTCCGGCAGCCTTCCTGCGCGCACCTTCAGGTATCGAAGGCCAGATGTTCTTCCAGAAGCATGGCGGCGGCTTGAGGATTCCAGGTTTGAAGCAGCTGGGCCCTGAACTCGACCCAGGGCATCCCGCCCTGCTGGCGATCGATTCCCTCGAAGCATTAATCGGTGCCGCTCAGATGAACGTCGTGGAATTCCATACCGGGAACGCGACAATTAAAAACATTGAAAAGCCGGATCGCATGGTTTTTGATCTTGACCCGGGAGAAAAGCTGGCGTGGCCGATGATGCTTGAGGCAGCCAACCTAGCCCGCACACTTCTGGACGGGCTTGGACTAAAAAGCTTTCTGAAGACAAGCGGGGGCAAAGGATTGCATGTCGTGGTGCCCCTGACGCCGCGTGACGACTGGGAAACAGTAAAAACCTTTTCCAAAGCGGTGGTGCAGCATCTCGCCATTGTCATACCAAGCCTGTTCGTAGCCAAAAGCGGGCCCCGCAACCGGGTGGGAAAGGTCTTCGTTGATTATCTCCGCAATGGTCGCGGAGCCACAACAGCTGCTGCTTTTTCGGCGCGAGCCCGTCCAGGTATGGGTGTTTCCATGCCATGCTCCTGGCAAGAACTTTCATCTCTTACAGGAGGTGCGCATTGGACCATCACTAATGCGCGTGAACGTTTGGAGTCGGGTGAAGACCCCTGGGCGGATTATTCATCAACAAAGCAGATTCTAAGGGCGGCAGCTGAAAAAATCCTCCTTCACCTGTGACGTCTCAGCATTCGCTGGCGATCAAAGGTTAAAAGATCAACAACGCTCCTGGATGTTGATCTTTTTTATAGGGCTGTTATAAAGTAAATAGTTGATTGCTTGTTGCCGGGGATAGTTTACTTTTTTTGCTCAGGTGTGTGCGGGTGAACGGATTTGTTCAACAGTGTCCATTACAGTGCTACAGAAAAGGCCAGCACCGAAAAGACAGAGCGGTTAGCTGTTCTTACCATGCTTTGTCGCTGCAAAGGGTTGCCGAATCGTCTTCGCCTTGGCACGTGTTTTGCGATAGTAAGTGCTGTCTAATGAGTCTGCGGGAACTAAATAAGTACCTGCAATACACTGGTATAGGAGGTCAATGATGAATATTTTTGATTTCGCACTAAAAATGGAACTGGATGGTGAAAAATATTATCGGGATCTTGCTGAAAGAGTAAGTTTCGATAAACTGAAAACAATTGTGGAAGGTCTGGCCGAAGACGAGCGACGTCACTATAAAATGATTCAGTCGGTTCAACAGCAAACCTTTAATCTTGTCGAGGTCAATCCTGCTTTAAGCAAAACCAATAATGTCTTTGCTATTGATAACGAGGCTGCTTTAGCTAACAAGAAGTTTTTTATTGAGAAACTGAAAGGCGAACAAATTGATGCTTATCAGGCGGCACTGATGAAAGAAAAGGAAAGTGTCGAGCTTTATAGCAAGCTCAAAGAAAACGCCAAAAGCGGGGAAGAAAAAATTATTTGTGAAAAACTTATGAATGAAGAAGAAAAGCATGTTGAAGTGCTTGAGAACATTATTGATATGTTGAACCATGTTCATGACTGGGTAGACGCTCCAGAGTTCAACCACCAGGATGACTATTAGGCATATGAGCTGAGCCTGTTGGCAATGGTTTGGAGACATTCCCATTGTATTCTCCAGGCGAAAAAGGCTATACAGACTATCCCGGATATGCTCTCAGATGGAAAAAAGGCCTGAACCCTCAATAAAACTGGGGTTCAGGCCTTTTTGATCAGGCAGACTTTAGGTGGAGGATTTTGCGGTGACCGGAAGGTTCGACGGTACCGAGAGGAACTCGACGCCGGGGTTTTGTTCCCGTACCCAGTTCAGCTGCCATTCGGTGGGAATCAGCACCAGCGGGCGACCTCTGGTATCTTCAAGCAGCATTCCGTTTTCCATGCTTCTGAGTTTCTTGGGGATGAGTCCCTGTCCTGTCACCCAGCTGGCAACGCCGTAGGGCAGCGGGTGCATGAGAATATCGACGCTATACTCATGCTTGAGGCGGTATTGCAGCACTTCGAACTGCAGAGCGCCGACAGCACCTACCACAAAGGATTCTATAACATCAGGCTGGCGGAATACTTGGACTGCTCCTTCTTGCGCCAATTGGGTCATACCTTTGACGAATTGCTTGCGTTTCATGGTGTCTTTGGCTTGTACCCGGGCGAACTGCTCGGGTGGAAAGACCGGAAAATCCTCGAAACGCATTTCGTGGCCCGGCTGGCACAGGGTATCGCCGATAGCGAAGAGACCTGGATCGAAGAGCCCGATAATATCTCCAGGAAAAGCCTCCTCAACAAGTGTCCGCTCCTGGGCCAGAAACTGCTGGGGCTGGCTAAGTTTAACCGGTTTGCCTGACTGGACGTGATAAACAGTCATACCTCGCTCAAATTTGCCGGAACAGATGCGGATGAAGGCGATGCGGTCCCGGTGGGCGGGGTTCATATTGGCCTGTATTTTAAAAACAAAAGCAGAGAATATGTCGCTATCCGGACTGACAAATCCTGTCGAGGTGCGGTGTGGGGCCGGCGGGGGAGCCATGCGCAGGAATTCTTCCAGGAAAGGCTGAACTCCGAAGTTGGTCATGGCACTACCGAAGAACATGGGGGTCAACTCCCCCTGAGCGACTTTATCGTACTCAAATTGATCACCCGCCATGTCCAGGAGGGCGATGTCATCACACAGGGCCTTGTGGATATCCTCGCCCAAAAGCTTCTGGAAAGCCGGGTCATCAACGCTGCCTGTTGTCGACGACAAAGCTCGCTGGCCATGGGATTCGTCTTTCGCGAAAAGCTCCACCTGAGCCAGTTGGCGGTTATACACGCCTTTATAGCTCCCCTCGATGCCGACAGGCCAATTCATGGGAAAGGCGCGGATGCCGAGAATTTTTTCAATCTCTTCCATAAGTTCGAAAGGGTTGCGGCCGAAGCGGTCCAGCTTGTTAACAAAAGTGAAGATCGGGATATGCCGTTCTTTACATACCCGGAACAGTTTTTTGGTTTGTTCTTCTACCCCTTTGGCCACATCGATGATCATGACGGCGCTATCTGCGGCGATCAGCGTCCGGTAAGTGTCTTCGCTGAAGTCCTGGTGACCAGGTGTGTCGAGAATGTTGATGCGGTAGCCTTGGTAGTCGAATTGCAGTACACTGGAGGTTACCGAGATACCCCGCTGTTTTTCGATTTCCATCCAGTCAGATACGGCATGTTTTTGGGTTTTGCGGGCCTTCACCGACCCGGCCAAATGGATAGCCCCACCGTAGAGGAGCAATTTTTCGGTCAGGGTTGTTTTGCCGGCGTCAGGGTGGGAAATGATGGCGAAAGTACGGCGGGGATTGATTTGGTCAATAGATTCCATGCTTCCTCCGATTATTTGCAGCAGAGTCAATCTCTGCCCTTTAGTTTGTGCAAAATTTATTTTAGGTGCCTAAAAATTATACCCGGTTTTGCGGCTAACCGCAAGGTTTTCGGCTGCGTTTTGAATAAAATGAGTGCAGCGCGGCTGTCGAAAAGTAGAAGGGGAGTGAGCTTGATTAGCTTGTAAAAAGGTCAGTATGGCCCGAATAGTGTAACAAAATGCTGATTATAGGAATTAAGGTAGGCTTATTATTATTCTGACTATACATTTTAATCAGCATCCCCTTTGCCGACTGAACGTTTGTACGTTATAATGGAAACGTACGTTCGTAGCGGGAGGGGTTGCATATGTCGAAACATCCGAAAGAAAAGAGCTTTGTCGCATTCTGGCGAGAGGTTCTTGATGACGAGCACAGCCCGACCATGTACATCTAAATGGCGCTGCGTCGCCAACCGCTGCTTCGTCTGAAATCGTTAAGACCGTACAAGGCATCTCGGCCAGGCGACCACTCATTCTTTACCCGAGACTCGCTAAGAAAACCGGCAGAGGAACCCTTTGGGCACCGTCCTACTATGTGGGTACTGCCTGGGCTGTATCATTCTAAATCATGAAGCGATAATCCCAGAGTACCAAGATCACTAGAAAGGAGGCGAAGACATGATAAAGACCTTCAAATACCGTTTATATCCCACCAAGAGACAAGCAGCGATCATCGACACTACGGTTAACAACTGCCGGTTTCTCTATAACTGCATGTTAGATCAACGGATAAATGCCTATAAAGCCGGCAAGTCGGTCAACAAAATTGAGCAACTTAACGAGCTGCCAGCTATCAAGGCCGAATTTCCCGAATACAATGATATCTTTTCCCAGGTGTTACAAAATGTTGGAATCCGGCTCGATAAAGCCTATCAGAACTTTTTTCGAAGGGTAAAACAAGGTGAGAAAGCGGGTTTCCCGCGTTTTAAAGGCCGAAATCAGTACGACAGTTTCACCTACCCACAAGCAGGGTTTAAGCTGATCGGCGACCGGCTAGAACTTAGTAAGATCGGCTCAGTAAAAGTCAAACTACACAGGCCAACAGACGGCACAATTAAGACTTGTTCCATTACCAGGAAAAACGGCCAATACTATGCCTGTCTTTCTTGTGAGGTCGAAGCCAAAGTCTTACAGGCGACTGGCAAAGAGATAGGAATTGACGTAGGTGTGACTGACTTCGTAATTACTTCTGACGGCGAGTTCTTTCCGAAGCTGGACAAGTACCGCAAAACTGAAAAGAGGCTCAAATACCTACAGCGCCAGATAAGCCGCCGCGAGAAAGGCTCTAACCGAAGGCGCAAAGCCGTCGTTTCGCTTGCCAAACAGCATGAAAAGGTGGCTAACCAGAGAAAGGACATTGCCCATAAAGTCAGTACCAAGCTGATTCGCGAGAACGACCTAATAGCTCATGAGAACCTACAAGTCAAGAAAATGGTCAAGAATCATCATTTGGCAAAATCCATCACAGACGCGGCCTGGAGTATGCTGTTTCAATTCCTGGCCTACAAGGCTGAAAGCGCCGGTAGGCAGGTTGTAGCAGTGCCGCCGTATCAAACAAGCCAGATCTGTTCTAATCCGCTTTGCGGGAAGATCGTAGCGAAAAAACTATCTGAGCGCTGGCACAACTGCCCGCATTGCGGCCTTAGTATCCAAAGAGACGTAAACGCCGCCATCAACATATTGGCGATAGCAACCACAAAACAAGCGGGCTAGGACGTAGCCTTCGGGGATATGGCCTGGTTGCTGGCTGTAAATGAACCGAGAAGCCTCGCACCTCAGTGCGGGGAGTTGTCACTAGCCATACTGCTAGATGTAGTAGGATGAAACTATATATGCCACTCGGACAGCATGGGCTTGACTAATCATTGCAGGTGTATTAACTTAATAATAATCCCCTAGTTGGCAAATAATGATGAAGGTTGTGGAATCTGATGACCGATAGAATGAACCTGCATGATGTACTACGCGACTACGGCGTGCCGCTGGCGACGCTTAATGTGACAGCATCTTCGCAGGACTGTTTGGCCCTGCGGGAGCGGCTCATGGCCATTCGGGATGTAAGCCAGGCCAAAGAACAGGGCTATCTGGAAGTGGCTTGTACTTTCTATATTGACGTGCATGACATTGACTGCTATTTGTCCGGTGAACTGCCTAATCTGGCCGAGATATACACCTTTCCCGAAGATGTGAAGACCCATAAGGAGGAGTAACATGAAAAAACTATTGCTGGTAACTTTTGTTTTACTATTGGCTTTTCAAACCGTCTGCTTCGCCGCCATCAGCGGCTCCAAATCAAGCCCGGCCCCATCCGCGCCACGGCCGTCCACCACTCAGACGGTGCCGGCCAGCGGCTATACGCCATCAGCTCCGGCCAGCAGTTACAGTGACAAAGCCCCGTCTGTCCAACCGTCATCCGCGGCGAATATTCCGCAACAGGCCGGGGGCGGCTTTATGCGCAACTTGGGCATGATGGGCGGCGGCATGTTGCTGGGAAGTATGCTGGGCGGGATGTTCGGCGGTGGCGGTACCGGGATTTTTTCCTCACTGCTGGGAATCATTTTTACGGCCCTTCCCTTTGTTGCCATCTTCTTTGTTGGGCGCTTTTTATGGAACAGGATGCGCAACAACCAAACAAAGTGAAGCAGAACGAAGAGACGCATCCGCGTCTCTTTTTTGTTGCCATTTTGTCATGCCTGGGTCAGAAGACTTGTTGCAGGGAGTTGCCGGGAAATGGCGAAGGCAAACCGGAGTAGATGCGATTAATTGTTTAGGCGGTGAGGCAAGTGGATTTTTGGGGAAAAAGATGGTCTCGATTGCTGGGTCTATGGGTCATTTTATTGCTGGTTTCTTCTTGCGTTGTTTATGCCGAGAACGCTCCAAGTTCGGATGGCGCCGCGCAGTTTCCTTTCCAGGCAAAGGTTCTGCCTGTCCCGGGGCCAGGACAAGTCGCAAAACTCAATTACTCCTCCCAGCCTACTGCTTTCGAGGTGAGTTTTTCGCCTGGGCAGCGCTATATTGTGTCAGTAGAGGGCAGGAGCAAAACAAGCTATGGATTTCCGGTCAAAGTGTATCAAGACCAGAAGCTGGTTTTTGAAAAGACTCTGGTCGGGGATAGCGGCGAAATCGGTCTTGTCAACGTACGGGGCTCTGGACGGCTGGATTTGGTGGTTGTCCTGTCAGGAGGCACCGGCGGCTATCTAAATGACTTTTGTGTGATCGGCGAAACCGGTAATAGAATAGGGCTGCTGGCTGGCAAAGAGCTGCTTGAAACAGGATACACCTGGCCAAATATTACCGCCTTTACCAATAAGATCGGCATTGAATTCAATCCCGCCGGCGCCTGGCCGCGCTATCGGGTGGATGTTATCTGGCGGCCGGAACAAGAAAGCTATGTCCGATCAAGTCCGGTGCGGATAACGCCGCAAGCCGAAATCCCGGCGGCTGACAAAACAGTGTTTTTCAGCTTCAGGCCAGAGGATAAAAAGGTACAATACTTTGCTGGATATGACATCGTTGACCAGGTGCATATAAAGACAGGCGGCAGACTGCTGCTGCGGCGTGATTCCGGGATGGATCAGGAATTGGCGCTCAGCTATTGGGGTAGTTATGATAAAGCGGTCATAAGGCCTGAGTTTGTAGGCGGAAATGTTCTTGTAACCGCGAAAAGTCCGGGGACAACCAAAATGGTGCTTTTCCAACCCCACAATGCCACCACCGGGCAGGAACTGACTATCATTGTTGATCTATAAACGAAAAGCAAAAATCAGGACAAAGAAACAGCGCATCACCCGGGTGATGCGCTGTTTCTTTGTCTATAGCCTTTACGGATTCTTCTTTTCGACGTCCTTCACAATATGGGCGGTGAGAAAAATCACAACTTCGGTTTCGTTCCTTACGGTGTGAACGCTCTTAAAGAGGCTGCCGATAATGGGCAGATTGGCCAGGCCTGGTACGCTGTTATTGCCGCCTGATTCGTCCGAACCAATAAGGCCGCCGATGATCATCGTCTCGCCGTCCCGCATCCGGACGTTGGTATCAGCCGAACGGGTGGTGATGCGATAGGCCTTTACTTCAGGCACCAGGGTGGGCGAGCTGACTTCGGTATGAACAGTGGCGGTGATCATTCCGTCGGTGTTAATTCGCGGCGTATACTGCAGCTTGATGCCGGCGTCCACATAGGTCACCGTGGTGGAAGTCTTGCCGCTGCTGTCGGCCTGCTCGGTCAATACCGGAATCTTGTCGCCGATCAGGATTTGGGCTTCCCGGCCGTTTAAGGTGGTGATATTGGGCTTGGCCAGGATTTTGGCGTCGCCTTTGGAGACCAGGGCGCTCAGTTTGGCCTGGAAATCCAGCTCGAAGCGTTGCCCTTCGGGATTCCGGCCGAAAGAGATGACCCCAGGGTAATCTCGGGTGACGGTAGTCGAATTGGTGGTCGAGGAACCGATAGCGGTGGTGTTGGTGCTGGACTGGGCCACAGTCGGCAGATTGGACCATTGCCAGTCAAAGCCCAGGTCTTTGGTTGCATTCTTGGAAATCGCCACAACCTTGGCTTCCAGTGAAATCTGCTGATAGGGAATGTCCAGTTCGGTCAGGACCTGAGTGATGGCCGCGATTTCCCCCGGCGATCCGGAGAAGACAATGGCGTTAGTCGCCGCATCCACCTTCAGGCGGTCTTCAGGGACGATGCCGGCCAGAGATTTTTTCACCTCATCGGCTTTGGCGAAATTCAGTTTGAAGATCTGGGTCACCCCAAAACTTTTGTACATGCGCTCAGGGGTCGCCACCACGATGATGTTGCCGATCTTCTGATAGCTGAGCCCTTTGGTCTTGATGACAAGATCCAGCGCGGTATCGAAAGGAACATCATTCAGTCGGATGGTGATCTTGCCTGTCACCGAATCGTCGGCAGCGATGCTCACCCCGCCGACGCTGGCCAGGGCGCTCAGCACATCGCGGACATCGGTGTTGACCACATTGATGTTGACCAGGGCGTCCGCCGAAGCCAAACCGATGGTCAAGGTCAAAAGGAGCAGGACCAGGATGATGCTTCTCGTGCAATATATCATGGCGTTAACGCCCCATTCCTAGAGTGAGCGGACCCCCAGGGCCCTGCAGTGTGACCGAGTCCTGGCCGATGGCGATGACTCGGTAGGGGCCGACAGAGTCGCCCTGCTGATAGGACTGGCTGACAGCACCGTACTGGATAATAGCCGATCCGCCGTACGCGGCCATCACCACCCCGGTCAGTTGCGGACCGACATCCGGCCGGCTGCTGGGTTGGCTATAGGTAGATGCCATTCTGCCAGAGGCGGTCGGTTCAATCTTCGCCTTAGGAAGAAAGTCTCTGGGAACGGCGAAGGGATCGCGGGCCGCCAAATCAAGATTTTGAGCAGCCGGCGACACAGGTGCAGAAAGGGAGGTATCAAAGGCCGGCACCTCCACCGGGGCCAGGGACACCAGCGGCATGTGGTAATACATCCCGACCGCCAGAACAGCGGCGCTCAGCAGGGCGAGAGCGCGCTTTTTGGTCCGGATTCTTTGCTTTTTCTTGCGGAATGATCTTCCGTACATCGATCTATTCCCCCTCGGTGCTTTACCGTTAAATAGTACTTGAAAAACTTAATTCGACAATATATTGTGGTATTCCTGTTCGATAATAGCCGAAATACACTAAAATATATCAAAAAAACGCCATTATATTGCAGGAAATTACAACGATAATAGCGAAATGGATTTCAGTATGAAGACTACGATGATCCGGCGGGGGTTCAATCAGCCATGATGGGTTAGTTCCCGGTGATATGGTTGCTTTTTTTTATCGACTTTCGCGCGCAGGGAGGCCTCGCGCACGCCAAGTCTGCTGAATACGGGGAGTGTAAGTGGTGAAATGTCGTAAACGGCTGGGCGATCTGCTGAAGGAATTCGGCCTGATAACCCAGGAGCAACTGGATAATGCCCTGGCAGTCCAGAAAGGAACCGGGGACCGTCTGGGCAAAACGCTGCTCAAACTGGGCTTCATCACCGAGAATAGCATGATCGAAGCCCTGGAGTTTCAGCTCGGCATTCCCCATATGACACTGGAGAATACAGTGGTGAGCAGTGAAATCGCCGCCATGATTCCGGCGGCCCTGGCCGAACGCTATCAGGTGCTGCCTCTCAAGAGAGAGGGCAATAAGATTACCCTGGCGATGGTTGACCCCACCAATTTTTACGCCATCGACGATGTTCGCATGGTGACCGGCCTGGAAGTCGACCCGGTGATTGTCGCCGAAGGGGAAATTGCCCGGGCCATCAACGATATCTACGGTGTGCGGGACGTGGTGGAAAAGGCGGCCAACAAAATCCGCCAGGAAGAGAACCTGAGTGACGAGGGCCAGGCCAGCGACGACGCACCGGCGGTCAGCATCGTCAACTCTTTGATCAGCCAGGCCATCAAGGAACAGGCCAGCGACATTCATATCGAGCCTCAGGACAAGGAGGTCCGGGTGCGGTTCCGGATCGACGGGGTGCTCCGGGAGGCGGTCACTTTCCCCCGCCATATCCATCCGGCAATTATCTCCCGGGTGAAGATCATGAGTGAGATGGACATCGCCGAACGGCGCCTGCCCCAGGACGGCCGGATCAAGGTCAGTGAGGGCGGGCGGGACATTGATATGCGGGTATCGACCCTGCCGACCATCCTTGGCGAGAAGGTCGTCATGCGGATTCTCGACAAGGGCGCTGTTATCCTGGATATTCACAAACTGGGCTTCTCTGCCGACAATATCGCCAAATACGGCAAGCTATACAGTCAGTCCTACGGCATGATTCTGGTGACCGGTCCAACAGGCTCAGGCAAGACCACCACCCTGTACTCTACGCTTACCCTGCTCAATTCACCGGAGAAAAACATTATTACTGTGGAAGACCCGGTGGAATACCGCTTGGACGGCATCAACCAGATCCAGGTCAACCAAAAGGCCGGTTTCACCTTTGCCGGCGGCTTGCGTTCCATCCTGCGCCAGGACCCCAACATCATCATGGTCGGAGAAATCCGGGATGCCGAGACCGCCGACATCGCCATCCGGGCGTCGCTCACCGGACACCTGGTGCTTAGCACCCTGCACACCAACGACGCGGCGGGGGCCGTCACCCGGCTGGTGGATATAGGAGTGGAGCCCTACCTGGTTTCCTCCTCGGTGCTTGGCGTGCTGGCTCAGCGGCTGGTGCGACTGATTTGCCCCGACTGCCGCCAGCCGTACACCCCTTCGCCTGATTCGCCGGAATTGGCCTTTTTAGACCAGGCGGCGGCAGACGCAGTGGTGCTGCAGCGGGGGGCCGGCTGCCTGCGCTGCGGCCAGACAGGCTATCGCGGCCGGATGGCCATCCACGAAATCATGCCAGTGACCGCCAAGCTGCGGGACATGATCAACAGCCGAGCCTCCAGCAACCAGCTGGCCCGGGTTGCTGTCGAACAAGGGATGCGCACCATGCGCGAAGAGGGTATTCAAAAGGCGCTGGCCGGACTGACGACCGTCGAGGAAGTCATGCGGGTGGCCTATAGCGATACATAACGGAGGTAGCCAAGTGGAAGACTTGCTGCGCGAAGCCGTCAGCCGCGGCGCATCCGACCTGCATATCACGGTGGGCGTTCCGCCGGTGCTGCGGATCAACGGCCACCTGACCCATACTAAGCACCCACCCTTGTTCCCCCAGGACACCGACAAGCTGTTTGAGGCCATCACTACCGCCGAGCAGCGGTTAACTTTCCGGCGGCGGGGGGAGCTGGATTTCTCCTATGCTGTTGCCGGCTTCAGCCGGTTCCGGGTCAACGCCTTCCGCCAGCGGGGTTCGACGGCCATCGCCGTAAGGCTGGTGGCTGATAAGGTGCCGGCCCTGGACGATTTCGGTTTTCCGGAAGTAATAAAAGCCCTGGCCCGCCGGTCCCGCGGACTGGTTCTGGTCACCGGGCCGACCGGCAGCGGCAAATCAACCACCCTGGCGGCGATGCTGGATCTGATCAACAGTGAGCGGGCCTGCCACATCCTCACCCTTGAAGACCCTATCGAATATCTTCACAAGCATAACACGAGTA
>Ga0316228_1001828_pt1 | contig 20370 bp, 16 predicted proteins | sample TBH18021metaG_FD_206005 | JGI IMG/M metagenome (GOLD analysis project Ga0316228, IMG submission 206005) | Freshwater microbial communities from Trout Bog Lake, Wisconsin, USA - TBH18021 | ecosystem: Environmental > Aquatic > Freshwater > Lake > Hypolimnion/Profundal zone | place: USA: Wisconsin... | reverse complement strand
TGGCGATCTCATCAAATGGGTTCATGCTCATTTTGACATTAGCGATATCCACACCAGACTGATCGGATTTAACGCGGACTTTAACGTTGTAATCGACGACGCGTTTTACGGCTACTAAGATTTTCATTTGCTGTCTTTATCCTGGAAATTTAGAAATCAACATCTTTAAGGGCTCGAGCAATAACCAATCTCTGAATCTCACTAGTGCCTTCGTAAATTTGGGTAATACGCGCATCTCGGTAATAACGCTCAACTGGATAATCCTCAAGATACCCATAGCCACCATAGATCTGAATAGCTTTTGAACAAACCGCCTCAGACATTTCAGAAGCAAATAATTTTGCTTGGGATGCCTCAGATAAACATGGCAAGCCCCGCTCTTTCATACTTGCTGCTTGCAAAATGAGTAAGCGCGCAGCATTAATTTGGGTTTGCATGTCCGCCAAAAAATTGGCGACACTTTGGTGATCTATCAATGGTGCACCAAACTGAATACGTTCTTTTGAATACTTAAGCGCTGACTCAAATGCGGCTCTAGCTATACCTAAAGCTTGGGCAGCAATGCCAATGCGACCACCCTCTAAATTGGATAAAGCAATCGCTAGTCCCTTGCCTCGTGGACCGAGCAAATTGTCTTCCGGGATAACGCAATTGTCTAAAGTAATCGCACAAGTATCCGAGCCACGGATACCCAATTTCTTTTCTACCCGATTCACGATAAAGCCAGGAGTATTAGTGGGCACTAAAAATGCTGAGATGCCCTTCTTACCCAAATCTGGATCAGTCACAGCAAATACGATGGCTAATTTAGCCCTCTTGCCATTACTCACAAATTGCTTTGAACCATTCAGAGTCCAAAAACCATCTTTAAGCACCGCTCTGGTTTTGAGGTTATTAGCTTCTGAACCGGCCTGAGGTTCTGTCAGGCAAAAACATCCGATCGCTCTACCTGCAGCCAACTCCGTTAGCCATGTTTCTTTTTGCGCATCAGTTCCATACTTCAAAATTGGTCCGCATCCAACAGAATTATGAATGCTCATAATGGCGCCAACCGCACCATCTCCTGCTGAAATCTCCTCAACTGCTAAGGCATAGGAAATATAATCAACGCTAGCACCACCCCACTCTTCAGGAACAACCATTCCCAGCAGTCCAAGCTCACCCATCTGAGCAATGACCTCATCATCAATCCAACCTTCATGATCCCATCGCTCACCATGAGGGGCGAGTTCATTTTTAGCAAAATCTCTTGCCATATCTTGAACCATGACTTGTTCTTCGGAGAGTTCGAGAAACGCCATAAATATATCCTTAGCTATTCGTTAATACTTACTTAACAGTGGGAATAATTCTTGTATTTTTTGCTCAGTCAATTCTGGCAAAGTAAAAGCCCATTTAGGCGAATTGTCTTTATCAATGATTAAAGCGCGAATCCCTTCAGCAAAATCTCCAACCTCAATCCATCGAGCAGATAGTTCCAACTCCATTGAGAAGCATTCAGAAATAGACAGATGCTTGCCACGATGAACCGTTTCTCTTGCACCTACCATGGCTATGGGAGATCTTTTTTTCATGAGCCCTACCGTTTCCGCAATCCAGACATTACCATTTGGCGCAGCCTGCTCTAGTGCGGCAATGATTTCTTCAACAGCATCTAAAGAAAAGATTGCATCTATAACATCACGCTTTGCCTCTAGAGAGGCATTAAGAGGAGTATTGCGAGCACCCAAATTCAATAAGATTTTGACAAGTTGTTCAGATGCAGGGATATTGACATTGAGCCGCTCTAATTGCTCTAAAAAGGCGGGAATATTACTTGAGGGCAATAACCAGTCTGCAAGATTGGCATACAAAGCATCTTCCGAATCGAGAGTGACGCCAGTGAGCGCTAAATACTCACCAATACTGCCTGGGCACTTTGATAAGAAATGGCTTGCACCAACATCTGGGAAATAGCCAATGGCGACTTCTGGCATAGAAATCTTTGAGCGCTCAGTGACCACTCTAAAACTTGCACCTTGAGAAATGCCCATACCGCCACCCATCACATAACCATTCATCAGGGCAATGTAAGGCTTGGAATAGGTATAGATATATTCATTTAAAGCGTACTCATCACGAAAAAAATGTGCATGCATATCGCTACCTGAAGTAATGCTCTCGTAAATACTGCGAATATCTCCACCAGCACAGAAAGCCTTTTCACCTTCACCCTTAACCAGTACTGCCAAAATCTCCTGATCGCTTTCCCAATCCTTGAGCGTTTTATACATCAGTTTGATCATTGAATAATTCAATGCATTTAATGCTTTGGGTCGATTCAAAGTGATCAGACCCAGACCATTTTTTTTCTCAAAAAGAATTTCGTCACTCATCAGATGGATTCCAGGAATTGCTTATTTTTTTGTAAACAAATTAATGACCGCGGAAAAATCCAGACCGCCACTACCTTGCAAGCTAAATGTTTGATAGATCTGTTGAGCCAGACTACCCAATGGAACAGGTTGTTTTGCCAATTTTGCTGCCTCAGTTGCTAAACCTAAGTCCTTCAACATGAGATCCGAGCCAAAGCCTCCTGTATATCCGCGTGAAGCAGGCACATTTTCCAATACGCCAGGGTAAGGGTTATAAGTATCAGAGCTCCAGCAACGGCCACTTGAAGTATTAATGATGCCTGCCAATACTTTTGCATCCATACCCAATGAAACACCTAAAGCCATGGCCTCAGCGGTACCAATCATGGAGATACCTAAAAGCATATTATTGGCAACCTTTGCCACCTGCCCATTGCCAGCGCCACCGCAATAAACAATATTTTTACCCATTGATTGCAGTAGCGATTTCATTTGATTGAACAGGGCCTCTTCGCCTCCAACCATGAAAGTTAAAGTACCGGCTTCGGCACCGCCAGTACCACCAGAGACAGGAGCATCTAACATCAATGCGCCTTTTTCAGCAGCAGCCTTCGCAACCTCTCGCGCAGACATAGGATCGATCGTTGAAGAATCCATCAGCACAATGCCCTTAACATTAGCTGACAACAATCCATTCTCGCCAAGATAGACAGACTTCACATGTTGGGCAGCAGGTAGCATTGTTACCACTACTTCCACTCCAGAATCTAGAATAGCTGCAGGAGTTGTGACTGCTTTTACTTTGCCGTCACCCAGCTTTACTAAAGCATCAACATTTGACTGAACTACATCAAACACAGTCAACTCGTGACCAGCCTTCAATAAGTTACGCGCCATAGGGGCACCCATATTACCTAAACCGATGAATCCTATTTTCATATTCGTCCCTTGATTCTTTATTGATCTTTAAATACAGGTGGGCGTTTCTCAGAGAAGGCATTCATACCTTCTTTTTGATCTTCTGTGGAGAATGTTGAATGGAACAGGCGTCTTTCAAAATGAATACCTTCATTTAAAGAGACTTCATACGCTCTATTTACCGCATCCTTAGCCATCATTGTTATAGGCAATGACATAGAGGCAATCTTTTCTGCGGTTTTCAATGCATCAGAAATGAGTTGATCCAGAGGAACTACCCTACTAACCAATCCAGCTCTTTCAGCTTCTGCGGCATCCATCATGCGACCGGTCAGAACCATTTCCATTGCCTTAGATTTACCAACCAGGCGCGTTAGACGTTGCGTACCACCGGCACCAGGAATTGTGCCAATAGTAATTTCTGGTTGGCCAAATTTGGCATTATCAGCGGCAATGATAAAGTCACACATCATAGCCAATTCACATCCACCACCAAGCGCATATCCCGCAACAGCAGCGATCGTTGGCTTGCGAAACTTAACGATACTTTCCCAAGTTGCGGTAATAAAGTCAGCCTTATAAACATCCATATAAGACCAATCTTTCATCACCTTAATATCCGCACCAGCTGCAAATGCTTTTTCACTACCTGTAAGTACAACAGCAGCAACTTTTGGATCTTGTGCCAATACATCAAGCACTTCACCAAGTTCCCTTGTTAAATCAGGACTAAGCGCATTTAAAGCTTTAGGGCGATTAAGGGTAATGAGTGCTACTTTGCCATGAGTGGTAACAATAATGTTTTCGTAAGTCATATGGGCCTCTTAATTACTTCAAACTAATGGTGGTATTTACGCCAGCAGAGGCCGTGCTATCGTCAAACCAACGTGCGGTAACTGTTTTGGTTTGCGTATAGAACGCAATGACTTGCTTGCCGTAAGGACCAAGATCACCTAGTTTAGAGGCACGCGATCCAGTAAAAGAAAACATTGGGACTGGAACTGGAATTGGAACGTTAATACCAACCTGACCAATATCAATTTCTTCTTGGAACTTGCGCGCAGAGGCACCTGATTGAGTGAAAATAGCTGTTCCATTGCCATTTGGGTTTTTATTGATCATGGCGATAGCCTCATCGATATCTTTTGCAAAACTAATGCACAGTACTGGGCCAAAAATTTCTTGCTCGTAAATTGCCATCCCAGGCTTCACACCTGAAAAAATAGTTGGCCCTACAAAGTTACCATTTTCATATCCGACAACCTTGACTTGTCTGCCGTCGAGCTCTAACTTAGCTTCTGCTGCACCCTTCTCAATCAAGCCACTTACGCGACTGTAAGCGCCCTGAGAAACCAATGGCCCAACATCGGTACCGGCTTCAACACCAGCATTGACTTTCAATGCTTTAGATTTTTCGACTAAATCTGCAACCCAGTTTTTGGCATCACCAACCAAAACGGCTACAGAGATCGCCATACAGCGCTGACCGGCTGCCCCAAAAGCAGCACCGAGCAAATTGTTTAATGTCTGCTCTTTATTGGCATCAGGCATGATGATCGCGTGATTTTTTGCACCCATCATGCACTGCACCCGCTTGCCGCTCAATGAAGCACGGTTATACACATGGGTACCAACGCGTGTAGAGCCAACAAAGGAAACCGCTTTAATGTCTGGGTGATCACAGATACCATTCACAACAGATTCACCACCGTGAATAACATTCAATACGCCTGCAGGCACACCAGCTTGTGCAGCCAGCTCTACCAAACGCATCGTAACCATCGGGTCTTGCTCAGAAGGTTTTAATACAAAAGTATTGCCAGTCACGATCGCCATAGGGAACATCCACAAAGGGATCATTGCTGGAAAATTGAAAGGGGTGATACCTGCACAAACACCGATCGGTTGCAAGAGACTATAAGTGTCCACACCGCCTGCTACGTTATTAGCAAATTCACCCAATTGGAGATTGCCAATTGCAGCAGCGTGCTCTACAACCTCAAGACCACGAAATACATCACCTTCAGCATCTGCCAAGGTCTTACCTTGTTCCGCAGTCAAAATAGCAGCAAGTTCTTTCATGTTTTCACGAATTAACTGCTGATACTTGAGAAAAATACGAGCTCTTGCACCAATTGAAGTCTTTTTCCAGGTAGTAAATGCTTTAGCTGCGCTTGCAACCGCCTCATTGACTTCATCAGCCGTTGCAAAAGGAACACGTGCCAGCACTTCTTGCGTTGCTGGATTGACCACATCGCGCCATTCTTGTGTTTTGGACTGAACCAATTGACCATTAATAAATAAGGGGATATTTGGTGGATTTGTGGTCATGAATATTTCCTTTGAGTTGATTAACAAAACATTATTGAGTTCGAATGAAGATAAGGATATATGCATAAAAATGTATTAACAACACTACATTTTGCAAGTTTAATCTGCAATAATGCACACAACAAAACCTCATCAACCTTAAAATATTGGTAATAAATTCAATGAATTGGGACCATTTACAGTATTTTTTAGCACTTGCAAAAGATGGAAGATTGGTTGTCGCGGCCCGGTCTTTAGGGGTAAACCACACCACGGTTTCCAGGCGGATTCAGGCTCTGGAGCGAGAAATGGGCGTTCAGTTATTCACACGAAACAATGTCGGCTTTGAATTAACGGAAGCTGGCATACAACTGCAAGAGATTGCTCATAAGGTAGAGCGACAAATTCACGGGATTAATAAAAACGTACAGTCAGAAAATACTGAAATTACAGGCACTGTTCGAATAGGTGCAACTGAAGGGTTTGGCGCTTATATTGTTGGGCCGATTCTTTATCGCCTTGCGAAAAAGTTTCCCCGATTATCCATTGACCTGCTATCCCTTCCTCGGATTGTTAATCTTTCACGCCGAGAGGCTGATATTGCGATCACACTCCAAAGACCTACACGCGGACCTTACCTTGTCACAAAGCTAAGAGACTATGAGTTAAAGCTGTATGCATCCAATGAATATTTGGAGTCCAATCCCAAAATCAATACCCGCAGCGATTTAGATAAACAGGCCTTCATTAGCTATGTTGATGATTTACTATTTAGCAAGGAACTGAGCTACCTCGATGAAATCTGTAAACCAAAACAAATCTCATTTCGCAGCACAAGCATTCAATCCCAACTGCAAGCAGCGCGTTCTGGTCTAGGGGTCGCCATTCTCCCAAGCTTTATGGCTAACGAGGTTACTGGTCTACAGGAAATATTGCCGAAAGAGATCAGCATTATTCGTAGCTTTTGGATGATCATGCCCAATGAATATAAAAAAATTGAGCGCATGAATGTGGTTTGGGACACCCTTAAAAAAGAAGCATCAATATCAATAAAAAACCCGACCACTTAGTAGTCGGGTTTGATGAAATTACAGACGAAATGACAGACTAAAGCATCTTAGTCTTGATACATTTCTCCATACAAGATATCAGTCCCGTGCATAGATATCCACATCTTTAGTCTCCCGAATAAACAATGTACCAATGACCAGAGTCATTGCAGCAATGATGATGGGATACCAAAGACCATAGTAAATATTGCCATTTTGCGCAACCAAGGCAAAAGAGATGGTGGGTAGTAAACCTCCAAACCAACCATTACCAATATGGTACGGAAGAGACATCGAGGTATAACGAATACGGGTTGGGAACATCTCCACTAGCATTGCAGCAATTGGGCCGTAAACCATCGTCGTCAGAATAACCAAGATGATGAGTAATACAAGCAGCATTGGAATATTCATTTGACTAGGATCCGCTTTAACCGGATAACCCGCATTATTTAAAGCTTCACGAATAGCCTTCTTAAACTCCGCATCTTTTACTTTTACTTCAGATGGATTTAAACCATTTGATGAGTAACCCTGAATCTCAGTATCGCCAATCTTTACTACCGCTAATGAACCAGGAGCGCTAGGAATGGTGCTATAGCTAGCGGAGTTAGATGCCATCACTTGCTTTGCAATATCACAAGAGCTAGTGAACTTGGCTGTACCAGTAGGATTGAATTGGAAGCTACATTCGTTAACGTCAGCAGTAATAGTTGCTGGTGCATTTGCCATCGCTTTTTCAAGAGCTGGGTTAGCAAAGTGGGTTAAGGCATTGAAAAGTGAAACGGGGGTATTGGGAATGTACAAAACAATCGCAATCAGGAGTCCCGACATGATTACAACTTTGCGTCCAATTTTGTCAGACAAACTGCCAAAAATGATAAAGAACGGAGTACCCACTACTAAGGAAGCAGCCACTAACAAGTTCACAGTCTTGGGATCAACTTTTAATACTTGACCCATAAAGAACAAAGCATAAAACTGTCCTGTGTACCAAACAACCGCCTGACCTGCAACCAAACCAAAGAGAGCCAAGATCACAATCTTGAGGTTTTTCCATTGACCAAAAGATTCTGTCAAAGGTGCTTTAGACAATTTGCCTTCTTCTTTCATTTTCTTGAAGGCAGGAGATTCATTCATCGATAAACGGATATAAACAGAAACCCCTAAGAGTGCAATCGAAAGAATGAAGGGAATACGCCAACCCCATACCTCAAAATTTGCACCAGTAAATTCACGGGTAAATAAAATCACGAGCAAAGAGAGAAACAGACCTAGAGTAGCCGTAGTCTGAATCCAGGCGGTATAGGCACCACGTCTTCCTTGTGGCGCATGCTCAGCAACATAGGTTGCGGCACCACCGTATTCACCGCCGATTGCCAAACCCTGAAGCATCCGCAAGGCGATCAAGATTACCGGGGCAGCAACACCAATGGTGGCGTAGTTGGGTAGACAACCAACCACAAAGGTAGCGCCACCCATAATCAAAATCGTCACCAAGAAGGTGTATTTACGACCGATCAAATCCCCTAAGCGACCAAACACCAAAGCGCCAAAAGGACGAACAATGAAACCAGCAGCAAATGCTAATAATGCAAAGATGAAGGCAGAACCTGCATCTAATCCGGAGAAAAATTGCTTAGCAATAATTGCTGCAAGTGAACCATATAAATAAAAGTCGTACCACTCAAAAACCGTACCTAATGAAGAAGCAAAAATCACTTTACGTTCTTCAGCGGTCATTGGGGCTGCTTTAATTGATGTTGACATCAGGAGCTCCTAAATATTTTTATAAAAATAAACAACAAATTGATTATCTATTCAAAATTCCGATTTTTAAGCATGCTAGGGAAATCCTTATACTTTTGATGCAGGGTAATCCCGCAGATTTAACTTTCTTCTAAACCACTTACACTCAGTTCAGAAAATTAGGATTAGTTAACTGTGTTTTTAGAAATAGAGAGCTCTTATGTCATATAAAGAATTTCACAAATCTTCAATCGAGAATCCCACTGCGTTTTGGTCAGAACAAGCCAAGCTCATTGATTGGCACAAGCCATTTAGTGAAGTGTTGGATTATTCAAACCCTCCCTTCGCAAAATGGTTTGAAGGTGGCTTGACAAATCTTTGCTATAACGCCGTTGATCGACATCTTGCAACACGAGGTAATCAGGTGGCTTTGGTAGCGGTTTCTACGGAAACCGATCAAGAAAAAACTTATACCTATCAAGAGCTCTACACAGAAGTAAACCGGATGGCATCTGTCCTCAAAGCTAATGGCGTCCATAAGGGCGATAGAGTTTTAATTTACATGCCGATGATTGCCCAAGCCGCATTTGCAATGCTAGCTTGTGCACGCCTAGGCGCAATTCATTCAGTTGTTTTTGGGGGCTTTGCCTCACATAGCTTGGCCACCCGTATTGATGATGCAGAACCCATAGTGATTGTTACAGCAGAAGCCGGAATGCGTGCTGGTAAAACTGTGCCCTATAAGCCACTACTAGACGAAGCGATTGAACTTGCAAAATACAAGCCAAAAAAAGTACTCATTGTGAATCGGGGCTTAACTCCGTTCACTAGCGTTCCAGATAGAGACCTTGATTACGCTACAGAGTATCAACAACATCTTCATAGTGAGGTTCCAGTTGAATGGGTCGATTCTACCCACCCATCCTACATTTTGTATACCTCTGGTACGACTGGAAAACCAAAAGGAATTCAAAGAGATACTGGTGGCTATGCAGTAGCCCTTGCCGCCTCTATGAAATATATTTTTTGTGGCAACCCTGGTGAGACCATGTTTACCGCCTCAGATGTAGGCTGGGCCGTAGGTCATAGCTATACAGTTTATGGGCCATTGATTAATGGTATGTCTTCTATTTTGTATGAAGGCACCCCACTACGTCCTGACCCAGGCATTTGGTGGCGTCTTGTAGAACAATACAAAGTGACAGTCATGTTTACAGCCCCTACTGCGATTCGCGTTCTCAAAAAACAAGATCCGCATTATCTGAGTAAATACAACCTTTCCTCCTTGCGCCTATTATTTTTGGCTGGAGAGCCTTTAGACGAACCAACTGCCAGCTGGATTCATGATGGCATTAAGAAACCTATCGTGGACAACTATTGGCAGACAGAAACAGGCTGGCCTATGATGGCCATTCAACGAGGTGTCGAAGTCATGCCTCATAAATTTGGCTCGCCAGGTGTACCAGTCTTTGGCTACAACCTCAAGTTGCTTGATGAAAATACTGGTGAAGAATTGGGTCCAGATAAAAAAGGTGTTGTCGTCATTGAAGGACCTCTGCCCCCAGGATGCATGCAAACTGTATGGGGTGATGACAAGCGTTTTGTAAGCACCTACTGGGAAACTGTTCCTGGGAAATTAACCTACTCCACCTTTGACTGGGGCATTAAAGATAAAGACGGTTATTTCTTTATCCTCGGCCGTACAGATGACGTCATCAACGTGGCCGGGCATCGCCTTGGCACTCGAGAAATTGAAGAGTGCTTATCTAGTCATCCTAATGTTGCTGAGGTTGCCGTAGTTGGAATCGAAGACCCACTTAAAGGACAAGTGCCAATTGGCTTTGTCATTACCAAGGATGGCTCAAGCGCGCCTGAAATCGAAGCTGAGCTAATGAAAATCGTTGACTCGAAACTTGGAGCCTTAGCACGTCCAGCTAAAGTTTACTTAGTAAATTTATTACCTAAAACACGCTCAGGAAAAATTGTGAGGCGTGCTCTTCAGGCAATTTCTGAAGGTCGTGACCCAGGGGATATCAGCACAATGGAAGATAAATCTGTGCTCGATCAAATTCAAGAGGTCATTGGTCGAAGAAAATAAAGTACAGGTATTCGTAAAGAAAAACGGCCTAGGAGTAAATCCCTAGGCCGTTTATTTTTTGACAAAAACTAAAGATCAAGTATTTTTACTAAACAATACCAGTTGCGTAATAAACAGCAATCACTACAAATACAGCCGTAGTTTTTAATACGGTAATAGCAAAAATATCTTTATAAGATTGCTTGTGCGTTAAGCCCGTAACAGCCAATAGAGTAATAACAGCGCCATTATGTGGCAGAGTATCCATACCACCTGATGCCATCGAAGCAACCCTTGCAAATACTTCTAAGGGGATACCAGCAGCATGGGCAGCAGCAATGAATTGCTGTGACATTGCAGCTAACGCAATACTCAATCCACCAGATGCCGAACCTGTAATACCAGCGAGTGTCGTTACAGTAACAGCCTCATTCACCAATGGATTCGGAATAGATCCTAAACCTTTGGCAACATAGAGAAAACCTGGTAAAGCCGCAATCACTGCACCAAAGCCATACTCAGATGCTGTATTCAGCGAAGCAAGTAACGCACCACCAACAGCAGTTTTGCTACCCTCAGCAAACTTTGTCATTACTGGGCGAAATGCGAATACCAGCACTGTCAAGATTCCCAATAGTAATGCGGCTTCTACTGACCAAATAGCCAAGACTTTATTCAAATCTGTAGAAATCTGTAAGCCGCTACCAGGAACAGTAGATACGATGCTACTAGCCTCATACCAACTTGGAATAGTGCGGGTCAAAATTAAATTCGCTAAACCCACTACAAATAAAGGCAAGATCGCAATTACCGGATTTGGCAAGGAGCTACTCTCAATTGGTTCAGGCTCATTTAAAAGATTGCTACCATAGCCTTCGCCAGATTTTTCTGCACGACGACGTAAGAGCTCTAAGTAGGACATTCCAACTACAAAAACAAATAAGGCGCCGATAACTCCCAACCAAGGTGCAGCCCAAGTAGTTGTACCAAAGAAGGTTGTAGGAATGATGTTTTGAATTTGCGGCGTTCCAGGCAACGCATCCATCGTAAATGTAAACGCTCCTAAAGCAATAGTGCCTGCGAGCAAGCGCTTTGGAATATTGCTAGCGCGGAAAAGTTCTGCCGCAAATGGGTACACAGCAAAAACCACCACGAAGAGAGATACGCCACCATAAGTTAGCAGCGCACATACCAGAACTATGGAGAGCATGGCTCGTGATTTACCAATAATCTTAATAACCGAAGCAACGATAGATTTGGAGAATCCCGATAACTCAATAACTTTTCCAAAGACCGCCCCCAATAAAAATACCGGGAAGTAAAGTCTGATGAAATCCACCATCTTCACCATAAAGACACTGGTAAACATGGGTGCCACTAAAGCAGGATCCGTAAAAAATACCGCCCCTAGAGCAGCCACAGGTGCAAAAAGAATAACGCTATAGCCTTTATAGGCCACAGCCATTAAGAAGCATAATGCGCCTACTACTATTACTAGATCCATGTTATTTCCTAATATTGAAATCCCAATCCTGCTGATAAGGATATTTATTAATAACTACAGAAAATAGGGGAATATAGGAAAACTAAACCCCCGACCTCTAGTCAGGAGTTTAGTGTATCTGGCATGCCGTCCGACATTATCAAAACCCTTTAGCAAAAAGGGCCTACAAATGCACAATAGATCTCATTACATCCTCCCAGTTTCTAAAAAATGTCGATGCCATAGGAAAGCTTCGCTTAATAGATGGGGGGTATGTTTTCCAGGGGAATCGCGTAAAGCTCTCTCGTAGTAATCGAGCAATGCGGGCTTGAAATAGGGATGCGCGCAGTTCTCTATAACAACCTTCGCCCTTTTCTTCGGAGAAAGGCCACGTAAGTCAGCTAATCCCTGCTCCGTCACGATCACTTGCACATCATGCTCTGTGTGATCTACATGAGACACCATAGGCACAATGCTGGAAATAGCGCCACCCTTAGCCGTAGAGGGTGTCATAAAAATAGACAGGTATGCATTACGGGCAAAATCTCCCGAGCCACCAATACCATTCATGATTTGGGTACCCATGACGTGAGTAGAGTTCACATTTCCATAGATATCAGCCTCGATAAGACCATTCATTGCAATAATCCCAAGGCGACGAATCACCTCCGGATGATTGCTAATCTCTTGAGTTCTTAAAATAATACTTTTGCGATATCTTGCTAAATCATTATTTAATTTATCCAAGGCGTCAGGACTGAGAGATAAAGCAGTAGCGGATGCGTAGGTCATCCTGCCAGAATTCAACATCTCCAGCATTCCATCCTGCAAAACTTCTGTATAGGCTGTTAAATTTTCAAACTTGCCTTGATTTAAACCAGCCATTACTGCATTAGGGATATTACCCACTCCAGACTGTATTGGAAGTAAATTTTCTGGAAGACGACCTTTTTTAACTTCATGCTCCAAAAAATCGAGAATATGGTCGGCAATTTTTTGAGAATTTGCATCTGGAGGATTGAAGGGGGAATTTCGATCCTGACCAGCAGTCTCAACTACTGCGACGACTTTTTTAGGGTCTATTTTGAAATAAGGAATACCGATACGATCACTTGATTTAATAATCGGAATTGGTAGACGATTTGGTGGCAAATGCGTTCCGTAGTAAACATCATGCATTCCCTCTAGTAATGGATTTTGCATACTGTTTACTTCCAAGATTACCTTATCGGCCATATCCAACCAGGTTTTATTATTTCCTATGGATGACGATGGAATGAGATGTCCTTCTTCAGTAATCCCGGTAACCTCAACGACTGCAGTATCGAGCTTTCCTAAAAATCCCGACCATACAAACTGCGCTACATGAGATAAGTGAATATCGATATATTCCATTTGACCAGCGTTAATGCGAGCCCTGCATGTAGGATCAGATTGATATGGTAAGCGCATCTCTATGCCGTCTACCTTTGCAAGAGCGCCATCTAACTCTGGAGCAGTAGATGCGCCTGTCCACACGCTAATTCGAAATCTCTCACCACGATCATTTGACTCAGTAATATGTTTAGCCAAGGCTAATGGAACTTCTTTTGGATAACCAGCGCCAGTAAACCCACTCATACCCACAGTCTCACCCGGGAGGATTAACTTTGCCGCTTCATCTGCCGACATAACTTTGCTGCGAAAGCCAGCATTTAAAACTCTTGAATAACTAAACATGTATTACAAATCCTTCTTTTCAAAAAATATGAATATCAAAATCAAATAACTAGAAGATAAAAAAACAAATATCTCTCGCGACCTCTCACCATCCCACTTCTACAATTTTTTATGACAGGCAATAATTCACAGGCTCCAATAAAGCAGGAGTGTATTGATCATGCATTGATTCCCGTAAATTAATCTCTATTGCCCTACAAATTCCATTTAGCGGCAAGTCGTTACTCTCCATTCCGAATGGCTCTTCAATTTCATCGCCCAAGGCATCAAGGCCAAAAAAGGTATAAGCAACAATAGCCACTACGAATGGCGTCATAAATCCTATTGAATCCACCAAACCAAAGGGCAAAAGAAAACAATAGATGTAAGCAGTTCTATGTAATAAAAGGGTATAAGAAAAAGGAATGGGCGTAGCCTTAATGCGTTCACATGCAGCAGCAGCTGAGCTCATATCAGAGATCGTTGCATCAATCGCTACAGCGATATTGCTATCAATTTTTTTATCTCTTAGGAGTTGGCCTAAGTCCATTCCCATCTTCAGAAGTAAAAAATCAGGTTTATTAGAATATCCTCTAAGCTCTTGGTACTCATCGGGTAACAGAAGTTCATTGACCTCATCATTAGGACTGGTATCCCGGAGATAGTGTCTTAAAGCATGAGAAAATGCGATAGCTCGATAAATCATGCGAATACGAATATCCGTTAATCCATTTTTTGCATCTGCAACTACGTCTGCTTGAACCAGGCTCTGGCACTGACGAGATAGAATCTTGCCCTTACAAACGATTTCGCCCCAAAGCCTTCTGCCCTCCCAAAATCGAGCGTAGGCGGTATTATTTCGAAAACCCAAAAAGATAGCTAATGGCAAACCAATCAGAGTAAATGGAATGGTCGTTAAGGTGATTTTTAATTTAAAAAGATCGCCATGACTCAAAGTAACAATAGTAGCAATTAAAGTATTCACAATTAATGCGGGAAGGATCCTTGGCAATACAGACCCACGCAGCAATAAAAACATCTTTATTCCGGAAGGTCTATCTCGAACAATCATTAAATCCCCTAAATTTATATTTACTAATATCTTAGTATATTAATTACTAATATATTAGCAAGTCAAGCGCTTGCCTGAAGAATCCATTAGACTTAAGATAACTCGCATGGAGTCGTAGATGAAACCCAGAATTAGCCATAAAAATACCCCTCAACTATTCTTAAGGGCACGTGAAAACCTGATGGCCCATTTCCGGCCGATCCTGAGTCACTTTCAACTAACCGACCAGCAATGGAGAATTTTGAGAGCCTTAGATGAGCATGGTCAATTAGAGCCAAGGGAGCTTTGTGAACTTTGTCAAATTTTAAGTCCGAGCATGACAGGAGTTTTAGCTCGCATGGATAAAGCTAAGCTGATTCAACGACAAAGAACATCAGAAGATCAAAGACGAGTGGTAGTTAAACTTGCAAAAAAAGGTAACCAGCTCATTGATCAAATCGCACCACTCATTGATTTGCAATACAAAAATATTGAGAAAGTTATAGGTAAAGAAGCGTTAGAAAAATTAGCCAAAACTCTAGAATCTTTTTTGGGTAATGAAAACGCATTAATTGAGCACGTTGATCTTTCAGACCATCCTTTTGGTAGTCAGTAGATCAAGTTTTTAAGCAAGAGATTAACTACAAATAATCATCGGCAGTTTCGGCCAAGGTGTCGCTAACACTCGCTTGAGCATGCGCAATATTCGGTAATTTCAAGCTAATATAAATTGCAATCCCCGCAATGCCAATAGCAAGCCATAGAGCATGGTGTATTCCATTAATTAAATACAAACGTGCTTGATCTAGTAACTCAACCGCATTTAATCCAAGTTGATCAGCTAATTGATGCAACTTATTTTGATCAAGCTCGCGGACCAATATTTGAGGTGTATTAAATAGGGCCGCAACACCAGGATTCTGAATATCCAATACTGTTAAATGCTTAGTAATCGCATGGCTGAAAGACAAATTGACAACTAAACCTCCAACGCTGGCACCAAACATACTACCGACGGTTCGCAGGGTTTGAACTAAGGCGGAAGCAGACCCGAGATCAGCCCTGGCAACTGCTGATTGCATTTGCAAAGTTAAATTGGGAATCTGAAAGCCAAAGCCCAAACCGCAAAATGAAAAAGCAAAGATAAGATAGATACCCAAAGTTTTTGGATTAGCCTGGGTCAGCATTAGTAGACCAATTAATAGACAGATGACACCTGCGGGATAAACAAATCGCGTATGTTTTATCCGCATAATAATTCGGCTATTTAGAATACTGCCGACCGTAATACCAACTAAGATTGGCGTAACCAAACCACCTGCAATTTTTGGCGACAAGGAAAAACCCGCCTGCAAGAGTAGTGGCATATAAAAGACCAATATGAAAAGCATTAGCCCACTCAAAAAAGACAGTAATGCAAGCAATTGAACGGTTGAGTGCCCTAGAAGATGAGAGGGCATAATCGGTTGCTCACTTTGAAGTTGATGTCTAAAAAATAGATAAGAAAAAATCATAGACATGATTAACAAAGCCCACAAAATGGGGCTGAAAAATCCCAAGGAAGAACCCAACTCCGAGGTAACTAATAAGGTAAATAAGGCAAGCACCAGCAAGGCTATCCCGAGCCAATCTAAACCAGGTTTTTCTACCTTGTGATTCACAATAAGAGGAAGATAACGCCAGACAACTCCAAGAGCCAGTATGCCAATTGGTAAATTTACAAAAAAGACGCTACGCCAACCTGCTTGTTCAGTTAATAAACCACCGAGGGCTGGCCCAACGGCAGAAGAGATACCGAAGGCAGAAGACAACATTACCTGCCATCGAACGCGCTGCTTTAAATCGGGAAATAAATCCGGTACAGAAGCAAACGCAGATCCCACAAGCATTCCACCGCCAGCTCCCTGCAAAGCGCGAGCCATCACCAATTGCAGCATTGATGTAGATAATCCACATAGAACAGATGCGATAGTAAACAGCGCAATAGCGCCAATTAAAAAAGGCTTTCTACCATGTATGTCTCCTAAACGGCCAATGATTGGGATGAAAATCGCATTGGTGAGCAAGTAAATAGCAGCAATCCAGGGGTATAAGCTATACCCTTTTAGATCAGCCACAATACTAGGCAAAGCCGTACCAACAACTGTTTGGTCCAGAGCAATCAACATAATCACCAGCGAGATGCCCAACATTGCTGTGACAGGATGATATTTCATGGAGGGGGGTTTGGGGCTAGCTGAATTTTTGAGGAAAAACTATTTAATGCCACGAGAAACTTGAAGGAGTAAATGTCATGAAATCTCAGTGCAACTTAAATAGAAATACCAACCCGAAGGTTGGTATTTCTATCATTACAATTAATTACTTCTTAGCGGCTGTTACAACAGCTTTCATTTGATCAAAATACACTACCTTAATTTGGTCATGTAAAGCAATTTGGCTAAACAATTTCTTGTTCTTTACATGAATAATATGAATCTCTCCATCCATTCCCTTAACTGAGATATTACGTTTTGCTTTGTCAATCTCCATCACATCAGTAATTACTGTAGTGGTATTGGAAACTGTGCCAGCAGGCTTATCTCCAGCAGGTGCCGTTGTTACAGTAGTGGTTTGTTTTTCGCTACGAATATTTCCTTTTGAGTTCAACAACTCAACAGCTACCCCAATTTCAAAACTTACATTCAATTGATCGCCAACTTTAATTTGCTTAAAGTTCTTTACACCTGGGCCTGCAACAAATTGAGTCTCGCCCTGATCATTTTTTAAGGTAGCCGTACGGTTAGCAGCGTCAATTTTAGTAACGACACCTTCCATAATGGAATACTTCTCAGCCACAACAATTGCATCCTCAACCAAAGGTTTAGTGGTTTGAGCAAAAGCTGCTGAATTGATCAGCAAAAATGCTGAAGTAACTGAAAATAATAACGAACGTTTAAATGACATGTTTTCTTCCTTATGTATTAATAAAACAATAATATGCTTAAGCTTGAATAATTGAGATTTTTACCGAAATTAAAAATATCTACAAACATACTAAAACATTAAGTAAAAATAATCCTAATTTCTAAGATTAGCTAGCTCTTTTTGTTAAAGGCATAAAAAATTAATGAGCTGCTTTGCTTGCGCCAAAGGGGGGCTTAGACAGCCAAATCAACGGCATCAAAATAATCAAAATTAAAGTGGCCATTAGCATTAATTGGTTCGTTGACAACATATAGGCCTGAGAAGTAACTAGGTTATCGATATAACCATTTTTTTGCATTTCCGTCATACCCAATTGGGCTGCCTGATTCGAGAACTGGACATAGGCGGGATTGCCCAACTGGACGTTCTGAACTAGATTTTCATGATGACGAATCGCATTATCTTGCCAAAGTGTTGTGGAAACGGCGGTGCCTACACTTGCGCCGACATTCCTTAAAAAATTGGAGATGCCAGTACCTGACGCAATTTGATGCCCTTTTAACTGCGACATGGAAATAGCCGACATTGGCATAAAAAATCCCGCTATTCCTACGCCCATAATGATGCGAGCCATCATCAAGGTTTTTTCATCAACGCCTGTTGTAAAGCCTGCAGCCATCCAGCAGCCTATAGCCATAGCAAGAAAACCAATGCTAGCAATAATGCGCGCATCTACACGATGAATATTAGCCCCAAAAAGCGGGCCACAAAACAAGGCCAGTATTCCGGTAATCGCCATTACCTTGCCAGCGTTAAATGCTGTATAGCCAAGTTGAGTTTGAAGCCATAAGGGGCCAATCACAATGTAAATATAAAAAGCAAACGATCCCAATCCCAAACAAATTGCAGACATTCGAAAATTAATTAATTTAAATATACGCAGATCGACAATCGGATGCTCTTCCCCAAGTTCCCATAAGATAAAAGCAACCCAGGACACACAAGAAATTACTGCCAAACATGAAATAAACGGTGACGATAACCAATCCAATTCGCTGCCCTTATCTAAGGCCACTTGCATTGATGAAACAGCGGAGATTAGTAAAGCTATACCAAGCAAATCGATCTTCTCTTTTGATCGAGCCGGCTTGGGGGCGCCAAACAGCCAATAGACCAACACGGTACTCAACACGCCAAAAGGCAGGTTGATATAAAAGGCCCAACGCCAGACCAAATTGTCGGTTAACCATCCGCCAATCAATGGACCCAGTACGGGCGCAACCACTGTAGTAGTGGCCCAAATTCCCAATGCCATCCCTCGCTTGGCCGGCGGGAAAGACTTCATTAACAATGCTTGAGACAGGGGGATCATTGAAGCCCCCACTATTCCTTGCAAAATTCGTGCAAGCACTAATATCTCAAAACTCGTTGCTAACCCACACAACATGGAGGCGATGACAAATAAGATTGTGGCAAACAAAAACTGCCGTACTTCGCCAATTCGTTTAGACAAGAATCCTGTTAGCGGCAGAAAAATCGCTTCACTAACTGCATACGAGGTAATCACCCAAGTTCCCTGGGTTGGGCTTACTGCAAAATCCCCAGCAATCGTTGGCAATGCCACATTGGCAATTGACATATCAAGCACATTCATAAATGAACCCAATGCTAGCGCTAAGGTTCCTAGCGCTAGCTTGTATCCATATAAGGGCTTGAGCTCTTGATTTCCCGACATATTCTATTTGAGCTAATTGAACTTATTGAGCTTGCTTTAGCAAGGCTTGAATATGGCTTTGAGCTTGATCAAATTGCTTTTGATAAATTCCCGTCTCCATTACTGGTCCACTTTGCATAGCCTGTAAAGGAAGTCCTTCTAAATTCTCCGTATCCACCTTAACATCCATAGATAGGCCAATGTGCAGTGGGTACTTTTTGAGCTCATCTGAATCCAAGGCAATACGAACGGGCAAACGTTGTACAACTTTCACCCAGTTACCCGTAGCATTTTGCGCAGGTAATAACGCCAGGGTAGAGCCTGTTCCAGGAGCAAGGCCAACTACTTTGCCGTGAAACTCCATCTGATGTCCGTATATGTCTGATTTGAGCTTTGCTGTCTGACCCACTCGAATATTTCTAAGTTGATCTTCCTTAAAGTTGGCATCCACCCAAATTTCACCATCGTCAACAATCAACGCTAGAGGAGTTCCGGGAGCTACTCTCTGACCCACTTGAATATAACGCTTTGCAAGTATCGCGCTTACTGGGCTTTGAATTTCAGCTCTTAATAGATTTACATAAGCCTGTCTTGCATTGGCCACTGCTTTTAATAACGCAAGCTGAGAATGCTCCAATTCTTCCTTAGAAACTGCAGCATCACCACGAAGCGCGTTGCGTTTTTGATAATCCGCATTGGCATTGCGCAGATCAATATCCGCCTTCTCCGAAGCAATTTTCACTTCCGTGGGATCAATTTTAAAAAGAACTTGACCCTCCTTTACGGACTGAGTCTCAGAAACGTTTACGGTAGATACCGCTCCATCAACCAGAGCCACAATTTGCACTTGAGAGCCGGCAACATAAGCATCATCAGTAGATTCCGTATTTCTACTAAAAATGAACCAATAAGCTAAAGAAAGAACGGATACAACAATCAAGGCTATCAGAAAAATTCTGAAGGCCTTAGGACGATTAAATTTTTTATTTTCGGATGAGTTATCCATAAATGAATTCTTTATTTCAATGATTAATGAGATTTATTGTTATCTTGTAGATAG
>Ga0316228_1001827_pt1 | contig 20371 bp, 23 predicted proteins | sample TBH18021metaG_FD_206005 | JGI IMG/M metagenome (GOLD analysis project Ga0316228, IMG submission 206005) | Freshwater microbial communities from Trout Bog Lake, Wisconsin, USA - TBH18021 | ecosystem: Environmental > Aquatic > Freshwater > Lake > Hypolimnion/Profundal zone | place: USA: Wisconsin... | reverse complement strand
CTGACGCTCGCAGTGCGCGCGCAGGACGACCTCATCATCGCGGGCAACCGCGAGCTGATCGGTCAGGCCCTGGCCAATCTCATCGACAACGCCCTGAAATACGGTGCCGAATCCACCGGAACGGAGGCCCGTGTGACGCTGGAGGCGTGGCGCGATGGCGAATCGATCCGTCTCGCCGTCTCCGATCACGGGCCAGGCATCCCCGAGGCGGAGCGGGCTCGCGTGCTCGGCCGCTTCGTGCGTCTCGAGGATGCTCGCTCGCGACCGGGCTTCGGGCTGGGCCTCAGCCTCGTCAACGCCGTGGTCCGCCTGCACCACGGGACCCTGCGGCTCTCCGACAACGATCCCGGTCTGCGGGTCGAGATCAGCTTCCCGGCTTCGGTGCGCCCGCCTCAGGAGATCGCCGGTGACATCCGGCCCGCACCGCTATCCGGCGACCCTGTGCCGGCGTCCCCTTCTCGCGCTAGGTAGGTTGCGACCTGTCCCACCGTGAGCGCGCCGTCGCCCCGCCCGATCGGCAGAGCGCCCGCGTCCCTGGAGGCTCCATGACCCTGAAGATCAAGACCGCCCTCGTCACCGGCTCGACCAGCGGCATCGGACTCGCCATCGCGCGCGCCCTCGCGGCCGAGGGAGCCGATGTCGTGCTCAACGGGTTCGGGGACGCGAACGCCATCGAGGAGACGCGGGCCGGGATCGAGCGCGCCTACGGGGTGAAAGCCCGCTACTCGGCCGCCGACATGAGCAAGCCCGAGGCGATCACCGCCATGGTGCGCGAGGCGGAAGACGCCTTCGGATCCGTCGATGTGCTGGTCAACAATGCCGGGATCCAGTTCGTCTCGCCGATCGAGGACTTCCCGGCGGAGAAGTGGGAACAGATCATCGCGATCAACCTGTCCTCGGCGTTCCACACGATGCACGCCGTGATTCCCGGGATGAAGGCGCGGGGCTGGGGCCGGATCATCAACACGGCCTCGGCCCACTCGCTGGTGGCCTCGCCGTTCAAATCGGCTTACGTGGCGGCCAAGCACGGGATTGCGGGCCTGAGCAAGACGGCGGCGCTGGAACTCGCGCCCCACAAGATCACGGTCAACTGCATCTCGCCGGGCTATGTCTGGACGCCGCTGGTGGAGTCGCAGATCCCCGACACGATGAAGGCACGCGGGCTCACCAAGGAGCAGGTGATCGAGGAGGTGATGCTGAAGGCGCAGCCGACCAAGGAGTTCGTCACCGTGGATCAGGTCGCGGCGCTGGCGGTGTTCCTGTGCTCCGACGCGGCGAGCCAGATCACCGGCGCGAATATCAGCATGGATGGTGGCTGGACCGCGCAGTAGCGCCTCAAGCCAGCGACCGGCCGTCCAAGCGGGCTGGGTTTGCGAAATGGCCCCGCCCGCTCACGGGCGGGGCCGATTTGTCTCAGCGGCGGCCGTGGACCAGCAGGGCCAGGCCGTAGCCGACCGCGCCCGCGATCAGCAGGGCGACCAGGGGGTTCTCCTCCACTCTGGCGCCGACGGCAGCACGACCGTCGCGCAAGTAGGAACCGCTCCGCTCATAGGCATCGCCCGCCACGTCGCCGGCGCGGTCATACGCGTCGCTGGCATAGTCGCCGGCCCGGTCGGCGATATCACGGGCCTTGTCCTTCACTTGGCCGTAGACGTTCTGGGCCTGGCCCTGGGCCTCGCGGAAACGTCCCTCGACCGAGTCCCGGCTCGAGCCGGCGAAATCGCCGGCCGCGCCCTGAACCTTGCCGACCGCCTCCTTGGCACCGCCGACAATGCGATCCGTATCCACCATGGCACTCTCCTGGACGTGAGCGCGGCGCCGCGACAGGGGCGCCGCTCGTTACGCCGTCGTCCACCGAACGCGCGAGACGGCGTTTGTGCCCCCGATCGCCACGAAATTCTGCGCGTCCACCTGCCTCTGCGGCGGGCGGGACGGGTCAGAGTCCGATCAGCTCGGCAATGGCCGCCGCCCCGGCAGCCGGGGAGGTCTCGCCCCGAGCGACGCCCGCCTCCGCCTCGGCCGTGCGGCGCCGGACCTCCGGGGACCCGACGAGGCGCTGGTGCAGACGCTCGTCCACGAGGGCCCACATCCACTTCACATCCTGGGTCCGGCGCTTCGCCTGAATCTCGCCGGTGGCCGTGAGCTTCTCCCGATGATCGACGATCTTCGCCCACAGCGCGTCGAGACGCAGATTGTGGAAGCCGGAGATCGTCACCACCGGCGGCGTCCAGGTGGCCGAGGCGGGGGTCAGGATGTGCAGCGCCGCCCGGTATTCCGAGGCCGCCGCGTTGGCCCGCTGCTCGGCCTCGCCGGCATCGGCCTTGTTGACCGCGATCATGTCGGCGAGTTCGAGGATGCCCTTCTTGATGCCCTGCAGCTCGTCGCCCGCCCCGGGCAGCATCAGCACGAGGAAGAAGTCGGTGAGGTCGGCCACCGCCGTCTCTGACTGGCCGACACCGACCGTCTCGACGAGGATCACATCGAAGCCCGCGGCCTCGCAGAGCAGCATGGTCTCGCGGGTCTTGGCAGCGACACCGCCGAGCGTGCCGGAGGACGGGGAGGGGCGGATGAAGGCGTTCGGATCGTGGGACAGCCGGGCCATCCGGGTCTTGTCGCCCAGGATCGAGCCACCGGTCCGAGAGGAGGACGGGTCGACCGCCAGCACCGCCACCTTGTGTCCGGCCTCCGTCAGGTTCGAGCCGAGGGCGTCGATGGTGGTCGACTTGCCGACGCCGGGCACGCCGGTGATCCCGACGCGGATCGCCCGCCCCGTCTCGGGCAGCACCGAATCGATCAGCTCCGCCGCCAGGGCCCGGTGATCGGCGCGTTTGGACTCGGCCAGCGTTATGGCGCGGGCCAGGGCGGCGCGGTCACCGCGCAACAGGCGCTCGCGGAGGCTCTGGATGTCGATGGACGGCGTCATGTGCCCTTCATGGCCGCGGCGATGGCTGCCGTCGAGGGGGAGGGTGCGCCCGCCGGGGGATGGGGCGGCTGTGACCCGCCCACCACAAGGGCGGCCGTGCCCGCTATTCACCCCGCCAGGCGGCAATCGTGCCCCGCGATGGTCACGATCCTGAGCGACTGAGGCTACCCCGCCCGAGCGCAACCGGATCATGTCGAGCCAGATCGTCTCACGCCGCGTCCTTCTCCGGTTCGGGGCCCTCGCGGGCGCCGCGGGTCTCGCCCCGTCGCTCGGCGCCTGTGTCACCGACGATCTCGGGACCGGCGCAGCCCTGCCCGAGAAGCAGTCGGCCCTCGACGTCATGCCGGTGCTGCTGGTCGCCACGACCCGCAAGCCCGTGGGCAATCCGCCCCGACCGCCGTATTTCAGCAGTGATCGCGGCCGCGGCCTGAGCTTCGCCGAGGTGCGCCTGTCGCCGCCCGACCGCTCGCTGCTGGGCAAGGTCTCGTCCGTCATCACCGGCGACTGGACGATCGGCGCGGTTCCGAAATCCGAGTCCGGCCCCGGCGCCGCCGAGGCCTTCGCCCAGGCTGCCCTCGGGCGCGATGTGCTGATCTACGTCCACGGTTATCGCGAATCGTTCGAGTCGGCGGCGGTCAGCGCGGCCCGCCTCTCGGACGGAATCCGGTTCCGCGGCGTCTCCGGCCTGTTCACGTGGCCGTCGGCGGCGGCGACCCTCGATTACAACTACGATCGCGAGAGCGCCCTCTGGTCGCGCGACGCCTTCGAGGACCTGTTGAAGGCGCTCGCCGCCTCGCCGAGCGGCGGGCGCATCAATATCGTCGCGCACTCGATGGGCACGCTCCTGACCCTCGAGACCCTGCGCATGCTTCGCGCCGAGGCCGGCGAGGCGGCGATGGCGCGGATCGGCGCCGTGGTGCTGGCCGCCCCCGACATCGACTTCGACCTGTTCTCCAACGGCGTCGCCCGTCTCGGACCCGATGTCGCGAAGATCACGGTGATCTCCTCGACCAACGACCGGGCCCTCGAGCTCTCCGCCGCGCTGGCAGGGGGCGTGCGGGCGGGCGCGGTCGATCGTGCCAAGCTCGAGGCGCTCGGCGTGCGCGTCGCCGACGCCTCCGATTACGGAGGCGGCCTGATCAACCACGACCTGTTCCTCTCGAATCCGGACGTGCAGGGGGTGGTCAAGCGCGCCATCGCCCGCGGCGCCGGGGTGTAGGCGAGCGGCGCGGCGCTCACCCCATCCGGGTCGCCATGCTCTGTGGCGGCAGGGGTTCCTCGGGCAGAAGCGCTGTCTCCTCGGAGGGATCGCGCTGGTCGACGCGGTCGGCCCAGACCCGGAAGCCGACGAGGGGATTGGGTCCGAACGTGTGGGTCAGCGGCACGTCCGCAGCGTCGCGCCCGTAGGCCACCATCACCCGGCCGATCCGCGGACTGTTGTTGCGCGGATCGAAGACATGCCATCCGCCGCCAAGATAGACCTCCATCCAGGCCGCGAAATCACCGGTGGGGTGCGGCTCGGGCTCGCCGATGAAGCTGATGTAGCCGGTGCAGTAGCGGGTCGGGACGTTGAGGGCGCGACAGAACGCGACCGCCAGATGGGTGAAGTCCCGACAGACGCCGCGCCCGCCCGCATACGCGTCCATGGCCGTGCGATCGCGATGGGCGAACTCGTAGCCGAACGCGATATGGGCATGCACGAAGTCGCAGACCGCCTGCACCCGGGCCCAGCCGGGCGCGACGTGGCCGAACAGCCGCCAGGCTTCATCGGCCAGCAGATCCGATTCGCAGTAGCGGCTCGGGAGCAGGAAGACGATCGCCTCGGCCGGGAGCGTCTCGATGGCGTGCTGCTCGGCTTCCGGATGCACCGGATCGGGCGCGCCGCCGTCGCGGATCACCGCGTCGGTCCCGATGGTGAAGTTGCCGGCGGGCGCAGTCAGGCGGCCGCACAGGTTGCCGAAACCGTCGCGATAGATCTCCACCGGGACGGGCGGTTCGGTGTGGAGCGTGTCGGGCGCTTCGAGCGCATCGGCCCTGGAGGGATGCACGTTGAGCATCACCACCATGGGCACCGGATAGGGGAAGGCGTAGCGCATCTCGCAGCCGAGCCTGATCCGCATGCGCGGGTGATCCTTCCTGTCTGGTGATGTGCCTGTCGCGGTGCGGGCAGGATCCGTGCCGCGCCGAATCGCGCGAGTGGGGCTCCGACGGGCTTGGCGGCCGTCCGCTTCACCCCTACAGCATCCCCGCGCGGCGCTCATGCCCGCCCGGCGGAACCAAGGGGGTTCTTCCCGGGGCAGCGCGTCGCACCCGTGGGCCAGCCCGCTGACCGGGCGCGCCCGAGGACGGTTACGAGAGGGATGCCGGCCATGTTCACGCTCGAGATCGACGGCACCGCCGTTGCGGTGATCAACAGCGACGAGGCGTCCGCCAAGGACCTCTTCACCTGTGACGGCTTCAAGGAAGACATCCGGACGATGACCACCGGCGGAAAGCCGCTCTGGAACGGCACGTCGGCGCTCAAGGTCCGGGCAGCCACCGAGGACGAGGTCGAGATCTTCGAAGACGCCCTGGCGGAGGACGACGGCGAGGGTGATTTCGTCGACGATGCGCGTCACCCCGACACGGATTCCGATGACGAGGACGAAGCCGACATCGTCTTCCTGGTGGATATCGACGAGGACGAGGATGAAGCCGACGCCTGAGCGCGGCTGAACCCGAGCGCCTCCCGGGCGGTTTCCGAACCGATCTGAATCGAATCCCGGGAGCACGGAATGGCTGACAGCAGGCGAATCGTTGACGCGCTCGTGCGTTCCAGGCGGGGCGGCATCGCCGCCAGTGCCGCCCTGGGCGGCTTGGCGCTGATCGGCGGCCTCGCCTACCGGGCGCTGCGCGGCGCGCCGCCGCCGGAGACCGGCGGCCCGGACTTCACGAAAGTCGACGAGGACGAGGCTCGACTGATGCTGCGGGCCATGGTGGCGGCCACGACGGCGGACGGGATGGTCGACACCGCCGAGCGCAAGCGTCTCGATGCGGCTGTGGCGGAGGCGGGGCTCGATCCCGACGGACGCGCTTGGCTCGATCGCGAACTCGCAAGCCCCGCCGATATCGACGAGATCGCCGAACGGGTCGCCGATCCCGATGCGGCGGCGCGGATCTTCGCGGCGGCGCGACTCGCCATCGATCCCGACACGCTCCAGGAGCGCCAGTTCCTGAAGATGCTGGCCGAAGCCCTTGATTTGCCCGTCGAGGCGGTTGAACGGGTCGAGCGCGACATAGCGGCCTGACCGGCAACCCCTCCGGTCCGCGGACCTCCCATCGCGGCCGAGCTTCGTGCTACGCTTCCCGGAAGCGACGGGTCGGGGCGGCCCGGTCGCGGGAGGACGGGACATTTCATGTCGGGATTGTCAGTGCCTGTCCTCGGGCGCGGCCGGTGGAGAGCCGGCGCGCTGGTCGCCGCCATGCTGATCGCCGGCGGATCCACCCGCGCGGCCGAACCGGCGGCCGGGCCCCTGACCATCGCCGAGCAGGGCAGCTTCTTTGTCGGTGGCCGCGACGTCCAGTCCGACACGCTGTCGACGCTGCCGGCCTATGCCCCTGCGGGCACGAGCCGCGTCGACCAGATCTATGTCCGGTATCAGATCCCGGTGAGTTCCGGACGGCCGCCGCTCGTCCTGATCCACGGCTGCTGCCTCACCGGCAAGACCTGGGAGACGACACCGGACGGGCGGATGGGCTGGGACGAGTATTTCGTCCGCCGCGGCTTCCCGACCTACGTGATCGATCAGGCCTGGCGCGGCCGCTCAGCGGCGAGCCCGGCCCAGATCAACGCCGTGAAGACGGGGCGGGCCGAGCCGAACGCGCTCCCGCCGGTCTTCTCGGCCGGGCGGGAGCCGGCCTGGGCGATCTTCCGCTTCGGGCCCGACTATCCGAAGGTGTACCCGGGCATGCAGTTCCCCCTGGAGGCCCAGGGCGAGTTCTGGAAGCAGATGGTCCCGGACTGGTCGGCCGCCCTGCCGGTCCCGAACCCGACCGTGCCGGCCTTGTCTGAACTGGCCAAGAGGCTCAAGGGCGCGGTGCTGATCTCGCACTCGCAATCGGGGATCTACCCCTTCCAGACTGCCGCCCTCGACCGGACCGGCATCCGTGCCCTCGTGGCCATCGAGCCAGCCGCGTGCCCGGATCCCGCGAAGGACGACCTCGCGCCCTACCGGGATCTGCCGATCCTCGTCCTGTTCGGCGATTACGTCGATGCCTCGCCCCGCTGGGCGCCGCGGCTCAAGCAGTGCCGCAGCTTCGTCGCGGCTGCCAACGCCGCGGGAGGGAAGGCGGAACTGATCCTGCTGCCGGAGATCGGCATCCATGGCAATTCGCACATGCTGATGCAGGACAAGAACAGCCTCGACATCGCCGATTGGCTGGTCGGATGGATCGACAAGCGGGCGCCCGGGAAGTCGTGAGGCGGACAGGTCAGATCTCCGCTTGATCCCCCGCGCTGCCCCATCCTGAGGTGCCCGTGTCAGCGGACCTCGCAGGAGAGGGTGCCAGGGATCGCGGCGGCGTCTGGAGGTCTCGTTCGAGGCCTTCGCTGCGCTCCGGCCCCTCGGGATGAGGGCGCGGACGGGATGGCCCGCTCCGAAGATCTCAGCCCGGCTTGCGTTCGCCGAGGAACGTGCCCATCCGCTCCAGGGCCCGCCGGATGTTCTCTGCCGAATTGGCGTAGGAGAGGCGGAGGTAGCCCTCGCCGTGGACGCCGAAATCCGGGCCGCCGATCACCGCCACGCCCGAATCCTCCAGAAGGGCCGAGGCCAGCGCCTTCGCCTTCCAGCCGGTCCGGGAGATGTTCGGGAAGGCGTAGAACGCGCCCTTGGGCGCGATGCAGGAGACGCCCGGCAGGCCGTTCAGCCCGTCGACCACGATCGCCCGGCGCCGGTCGAACTCGGCGACCATCTCGGCGACGCAATCCTGCGGTCCGTCGAGCGCCGCGATGCCGGCCCACTGGGTCGCCGCGTTGACGCAGGAATGCGCGTTGACCGCGAGCTTGCGCGCCGCGTCGTAGAGCGGCTTCGGCCAGACCGACCAGCCGAGCCGCCACCCGGTCATCGCGTAGGTCTTGGAGGCGCCGTCGAGATAGACCAGCCGGTCGCGGATCTCGGGATATTTCAACAGCGAGTGATGGGTCTCGCCGTCATACGTCATCGTGCCGTAGATCTCGTCCGACAGCACCGCCACGTCCGGATGCTCGGCCAGTCCCTTCACCAAGGCGTCGATCTCGGCCTCAGGCGTCACGCCGCCGGTGGGGTTGGCGGGCGAATTCACGATCAGCAGCCGGGTCTTCGGCGTGATCAGCGCCAGGGTCTCGGCCGCCGAGAAGGCGAAGCCGTTCTCCTCGCGGATCGGCACCGGGATCGGCGTCGCGCCCGTGAATTCGATCATCGAGCGGTAGATCGGGAAGCCGGGGTCCGGATACAGGATCTCGGTCCCGGGCGCGCCGAACATCAGGATCGCCATGAACATGGTGACCTTGCCGCCGGGCACGATCATCACGGAATCCGGCGAGACCTCGACGCCGTGGCGGCGGTGGATGTCGCGGGCCACCGCTTCGCGGAGCGGCGGGATCCCCACCGCCGGCGTGTAGCCGTGGTGGCCGTCGCGCAGGGCCTTGATACCCGCCTCGACCACGTGGGCGGGCGTCGGCATGTCCGGCTGGCCGATGCCGAGATTGATCACGTCCCGCCCCTGCGCGGCGAGGGCCTGGGCCCGCGCCAGAACCGCGAAGGCGTTCTCCTCGCCGATGCGCGAGAAGGCCGGGACCACGTGCAGCATCGCGCCCTCCGGGCGGTGAGTTCTCAGTGCTTGGACCGCTCGGAGAGCTTCATCGCGCCGAACGACATCGCCACGGCGATCGCGCCCAGGATCACGAAGGTCTTCACGGAGGCGTAGAACAGGTCCGGATTGATGCCCTCATCCGTGTAGAGCACGAGCCCGATGGCCGCGAGCGGCAGCGAGATGAGGGCGAAGAGCGGGACGAGCGGGTTCATGTTCGGCACTCGGGATCCGGCGCGCGGCTGACCGCGGCCCTGGGAAAGCGCCCCTGCATATCACCGTGCTGCGAAGGTTGGGACCCCGCAAGCTGCAGTTTTTCGCCGGCTCGCCCGGACGCTCATGGATGCGCAATCATTTCGCGCAACAGTGGCGTCTCCGGGAGGGCGGACACGTATGCGTTGGGCATCGGTCGATTCGAAAGGCAAGGGGGCGGGGAGCTCGGGCCCCAGCTCCTCCAGCGTCGACACGCTGGCGCTCCATATCGGGCGGCTGCTGCGACATCCCGCCTACCGGCGCGAGGCGGTCGTCAGCCCGCTCCTGCTGCGACACCTGCCGTACGAGGCCGGCTACGCCTGGAACGGCGAGGCCGGGCTGCGCACGCGGCTGGCGGGCGCCGCCCTCGACGAGGCGAGCATCGATCACCTCATCCGGAACGTGCAGAACGAGTTCCTGCGCCTGCGCCGACCCGCCGATACCTGATCTCTCAGGCCGGAACCCGGACGGTGGCCCGCAATCCGCCCAGGGGACTGTCGTGCAGGGTGATGTCGCCGCCATGGGCGCGGGCGATGTCCCGGGCGATCGACAGGCCTAGCCCGGAGCCGCCGGCATCCTGGCGGGCATCGTCGAGCCGCACGAACGGCTTGAACACGTCCTCGCGGCTCTCCGCCGGGATGCCGGGGCCGTCGTCGTCGATCGAGACGAGGAAGGTCCGGGCCTCCAGCCGGCCGGAGATCGCCACCGTCTCGCCGTAGCGGACGGCGTTGGCCGCGAGATTGAACAGGCAGCGCCGGAAGGCGCCCGGCCGGACCGTCACCTCCGCTGCGCCGGCGAGATCCACTGCGGAGACATGGGCTCCCAGGCGCTCGATGTCAGTCCTCAGATCCTCCAGCAGGGCGCGCATGTCCGTGGGTGTCGCGGGCTCGGCCGAATCGCCGCGCGCGAAGGCAAGGTAGCCCTCCAGCATCCGGCTCATCTCGTCGACGTCACGGCTCAGATCCTCGATCTCGCTGGTCTGCTCGATCAGGGCCAGGGACAGGCGGAAGCGGGTGAGGATGGTGCGCAGGTCGTGGCTGACGCCGTTCAGCATCGTGGTGCGCTGTTCCATCGCCCGCTCGATGCGCCGCTTCATCTCGATGAAGGCGTGCCCGGCCTGGCGCACCTCCCGGGCACCGCGCGGCCGGAACTCGATCTCGCGGCCTTTGCCGAACCCTTCCGCCACGGCGGCGAGCCGGAGGATCGGCTTGATCTGGTTGCGCAGGAACAGGATCGCGACGCCGAGGAGCACCAACGACGAGCCGATCATCCAGACGAGGAAGATGTGCGAGTTCGACGCGTAGGCCTGGCTGCGCCGTGCGGTGATGCGCATCACCCCGTCGGGGATCGCCACGCGGATCTCGATCAGGTTCGAGCGGCCGACTGTGTCGATCCAGAACGGCCGGCGGATCTGGCGCTTGATCTCGTCCGAGAGCGCCTCGTCGAGAATCGAGAAGAACGGTCGCGGGCCCGGCGCCGGCAACTTGGCGCCCTTGAGGATGTCGAGATCGAGGTTCAGGCGCTCGCCGGCGATGCGCGCGAGCGTGTCGGCATCCTTGTCCTGCGGGTAGCTCTCGTAGATGTCGATCAGAGCGGCGACGTCCGACGTCACCGCCGCCGAAAGGCGCTTGGTCACGAGCTGCCAGTGCCGCTCCATGAAGGTGTAGGCGATCACAGACTGAAGCAGGACGACAGGCGCGATGATGATGATCAGCGAGCGCGCATAGAGACCCTTCGGCAGCACGTCGCCGATCGCCCGGCTGAGGCGCTTCCACAGGCGGCGCGGCGCGGAACGCGGCGGCGGATCTTTGCGGAGTGCCCGGGCGAGCGCGGGATCCGGGGCATTCATGGGATCACGCGCCCGCGCCGGGGCCATCGGGAGGAATGGGCACCGGTTTCCGTGAAACGTCCGGTCCGAACCCTCATCCGGGGAAGCGGCCCGAGGTGCGGCGCAGCCGCCTCGACGAAGGCCTCCAGGAATCGCGCGGCTGGCTGGAGGGCTCCTTCGAGGCCTCCGCTGCGCTCCGGCACCTCAGGGTGAGGGCGAGGGTTGGATGGGCCGACCACGTCTCAGGACACCGACTCCGCGAAGGAACGAGGCCCGTAGAGTATTGACGCGCGCGCTCTTCCGCCATCGTTTCCTGACGTGGCGGCACGGATCGACGACGCCCCGCCTACCTTGCACCACGCCGCCCCGGCCATACCTGTGGGGAGCGGGGGGGCGCCCGCCGGCCGAAAGTCCACGAGGCCATGCTCAGCACCGATACCGACATCCTCTCCGCTGCCCAATCCTGGCGGCGCGACGGCCGCGCCGTGGCGCTTGCCACCGTGATCGAGACCTGGGGCTCGGCCCCGCGGCCCGTGGGCAGCCACCTCGTGGTGGACGGAGACGGCAATTTCCTGGGCTCCGTCTCGGGGGGCTGCGTCGAGGGCGCGGTGATCACCGAGGCGATCGAGGTGATCGAGGCCGGCGCGCCGCGCGTCCTCGAATTCGGCGTCGCGGACGAAACCGCGTGGCGGGCCGGCCTGTCCTGCGGCGGCCGGATCCGGGTCTTCGTCGAGCGGGTCGACTGATGCGCAGCGATATCCTGGCGGCTCTGAACGACGAGCGGGCTGCGCGCCGCGCCGCGATCCTCGTCACCGACATTTCCGATGGTGCGCAGCGTCTCGTTCGCGAGGCGGAGATCGCCGCCGATCCCCTCGCCGCCGTGCTGGCGAAGCATCTCGCCTCCGGCAAGAGCGGCCTCGTCGAGGCGGACGGGCGGACGCTGTTCCTGACCGTGCAGGTGCCGCCGGTGCGGCTCGTCGTGGTCGGCGCCGTTCACATCTCGCAGGCCATGGCGCCGATGGCGGCGGGGCTCGACCTCGCGCTCACGGTGATCGACCCCCGTACCGCCTTCGCGACGCAAGAGCGCTTCCCGGGTGTCGCGCTGGTCGCCGAATGGCCGGACGCCGCCTTCGGGACCACCGTGCCGGTGCTCGACCGCTACTGCGCGCTGGCCGCCCTGACCCACGATCCCAAGATCGACGATCCCGCGCTGAAGGCGGCCCTGGCGGCCGAGTGCTTCTACGTGGGCGCCCTCGGCTCGCGGAAGACCCACGCGTCGCGCGTCGCGCGGCTCACCGAGGCCGGGTTCTCGCCCGCGCAGATCGGCCGGATCCACGCGCCGATCGGCCTGCCCATCGGGGCGGTGAGCCCAGCCGAGATCGCCCTCGCGGTGCTCGCCGAAATCGTCGCCTGCCTGCGCCGGGTACCGCGTCCGGAGGTCGCGTGAGGTTCGGCCCGGTCCCGGTCGCGGCGGCGGCGGGGCTGATCAGCGCGCATACGGTGCGACGGGCGGACATAACCCTGCGGAAGGGCGCGGTGATCGGCGAAGCAGTCGCCGCCGGTCTGGCGCAAGCCGGGGTGTCGCAGATCGTGGCGGCCGCGCTCGAGGCGGGCGATGTCGGCGAGGATGCCGCCGCCGCGCGTCTCGCCGACCGTCTCCGCGGGCCGAACCTGCGCGTCGAGGCCCCCTTCACCGGCCGCTGCAACCTGTTTGCGGAGGCGGCCGGGGTGCTCACCCTGGATCCGGCCCGGATCGACGCGGTCAACGCGGTCAGCGAGGCAGTGACGGTGGCGACGCTCCCGCGCTTCCGGCCGGTTGTCGAGGGCGAGATGGTCGCCACCGTCAAGATCATCCCCTACGCGGTGCCGGGCGCCGTGCTGGCCCATGCCTGTGCGGCGGCCGAGGACGGCGCCCTCGCGGTGGCGCCCTATCGCCGTCGCCGGGTGGGCGTCGTCTCGACACGCCTGCCGAGCCTCAAGGAGGGCACGATCGACAAGACCCTCCGGGTTCTGTCCGACCGTCTCGCACCCACGGGCGCCGCGATCGTCGCCGAAACCCGGGTGGCCCATACCGACGAGGCCGTGGCCGCTTCTCTGGCAGCGATGATCGATGATGCCGGGGCGGATCTCGTGGTGGTGTTCGGCGCCTCGGCGATCGCCGACCGGCGTGACGTCATCCCGGCCGGCATCGAGGCGGCCGGGGGGCGTGTCGCGCATCTCGGGATGCCGGTCGACCCGGGCAACCTGCTCCTTGTCGGCGCGTGCGGCGACGTGCCGGTGATCGGCGCCCCGGGCTGCGCCCGCTCGCCCAAGGAGAACGGCTTCGACTGGATCCTGCACCGGCTTCTGGCGGACCTGACCGTGACCCGGGCCGATATCGTCGCGCTCGGTGTCGGCGGCCTGCTGATGGAGATCGTCTCGCGCCCGCAGCCCCGCGCCGGTGGCGCGACTGCGTCGGATGAGTGAACATGTCCGAGACCGGTACAATCCTGCTCGCCGCGGGCCTCGGCAGCCGGTTCGGACCCGAGCCGAAGCTGCTCGCGCGTCTCGACGGCAAACCCCTGGTGCGTCACGCCGCGGAGGCCGCCCTGGGCGCCCGTCCCCGCCCGGTGGTCGCCGTGCTTGGCGCACACGCGGAGGCGGTCCGCGGCGCACTGGTGGGTCTGGACCTGACCCGGGTGGACAATCCCGACTTCCGCGCCGGCCTCGCGACCTCGCTGCGCGCCGGCCTCGCGGCGCTGCCCACATCCTGTACGGCCGCCGTCATCGTGCTGGGGGACATGCCGCGGGTCACCGCCGCACATATCGACCGTCTCGCTGACGCCTTCGCGGTCGCCGCCGAGGCCCCGGCGGCCGTGGTGCCGGTGCAGGAGGGCCGACGCGGCAATCCCGTCCTGCTCAACCTGCGACGGCTGGGCGCGGAGATCGCCCGCCTCGCCGGCGATCACGGTGCCGGGCCGCTTCTCAGGGGCCGAACGGACGTGCTGGAGATCGCAGGTGATCCGGCGACCGCCCTCGACATCGACACGCCGGACAGGCTGGCCGCGCTGCACAGCGATCCGGCCTGATCCGTCGCCCGTTTCGATGGGATCCCGTGACCGCCGCTCGTCCATGCGCGCGGAGAGACACGAACCCAAGGCAAGGCGCGATCGAGGGCCCTCGCGCTGTCTGGAATGCGTCGCTGCGCCCGCGGGGTTGGAGGGTCCGCCTTCGGGTGATCAGCCGCGCCCGCGCGCAGTCTTCGCCTCGGCGCGGCACCGATCCGAGCAGTAGCGGACTTCGTCCCAGGCGCGCTCCCACTTCTTGCGCCACGCGAACGGGCGGCCGCACTGGGCGCAGAGCTTCTCCGGCAGATCGCCCTTCCGGCGCATCGGCGGCATTCTCGATCCTCTTGACCCTATCCCGGGCGGCGGCCGTTACCTCTGCTGGCCCCCCGGCCCGGACGCGCATCCAGAAGGTGCGCCAAGCCGAGCATGACCGCGATCCCGCCGACGTTGACGGCGATCTGCAGCGGCCAGATGGGGTCGAAGGTCCGATAGAGGATGCGGCCGATGAGCGCCGCCAGGCAGCCGGCGGCGAAGATCTCCAGCGAGTGCCGGCCGCAGGCATCGATCAGGCTCAGCCGCCGCCACCGGCTGACGCGCTGAACGGCGGGCATGCTGAACATCAGGTAGGCCAGCGCCAGCATGTTGATCAGCCGCAGGGGGCCGACATGGCTCTTGTCGGGCGCGCCGATCGCGAGCGGCCGCAGGTCCGGCAGCCCCCATTCCGCCCAGGATCCGCCCTGGAGGAAAGCGAAGGCGAGATAGGAAAGGGCTGCGGCCACGGCCCAGCCGCGCCGCGGCAGCAATCCGTCATGGGCGCGGACCGTGACCGCGAGCGCCGCGCCGATCACGAACAGGAACTGCCACGCGAAGGGATTGAAGTACCAGCCGTCGTCCACCGCCGCGGCGTTCGGCAGGTTCAACTGATGATCGACGTTGGCGGCGAGCCACAGGGCGCCCGACAGGCCGAGCACACCCCAGATCCCGCGTCGCATCCCGAAATAGACCAGTGGGAACAGCGCCAGGAGCAGGATGTAGAGCGGCAGGATATCGAGGTAGTTCGGGAGCGCGTTCAGCGCGAGGCCGCGCATCAGACCCGGCAGCAGACCCATCTCGAGCAGGGGCGCGACGCCGAATCGCGGCGTCAGTCCGGTGAGGTCCATCCAGATCCGGACGATGACCAGGGTCGCGAGCAGCAGCCCGGCCTGGAACAGGTAGATGCGCAGGCAGCGCTTGGCGATACGCGCCAGCGTCGTCCGGATGCCCGCCCGCCGGAACAGCCCGCCATAGGCGATCATCGACGAGTAGCCGGCCAGCAGCACGAAGATCTCGGCCGCGTCCGAGAATCCGAAATTGTGCAGGGTCAGGAGGGCCGGCGCATTGCGCGGGATGTGATCGATGAAGATCGTAAGCAGGGCGAGGCCGCGCACCACGTCGACCCGCGCGTCGCGGGTGGCCTTCCCGGGTCTCGCGCCGCCGGGCGAAACGGGAGGCGCCGCCGGTTTCGCGGCGGCGGGCGGTTCGAGATTGTCGATCTGCGTCACTCAGCCCATCACCGTGGCACTCTCCGGTCCGAGGGGAGCGGCCTGGGCCGCGACGGAACAATAGCGCGCCCGCGCGCCCCCGCGTCCGGAGACCCCGCCGATCACGCGCCTTTGTTCGGCTGTACCTAGCGGCGCGGCCGAGCCGATGATCCATCTGCTGCGCAGGTCCGCGGACTGGCCGACCTCTCGCATCGGGACCGAGCCCGGTATAGACGCGACCGGTGATTCCGGCTTACGGCGCCCGCGCTGGGACAGGCCGTATCGCAGGGTCCGAGGCAGGGTTGAGGGCAAGGGGCATGCGCGTCCTCGTCACCGGAGCGGGAGACTATCTCGGCCGTCGCCTGCTCGCCGCGTTGCGGCGGGACCTGCCTCCGGACAGTCGCATCCTCGGCCTGGACCGGAGCCCGCAGCCGCCCCTCGACGGCGTGACGCTGAAAGCCGTCGACCCTTTCGACGCCGGCGACCTCGCCGAAACGGTCGCCGGCTTCGATCCGACCTTCGTGTTCCATCTCGCGGCTCTGGCCTCGGTCGCCCAATCGAGCGAGACGCCCTCCTTTGCCTGGCGGGCCGAACTGCTCGGAACCCTGAACCTCGCGGAGGCGGTGGCGAGGACCCGCGCGTCCCTGGTGTTCCTCAGCTCGACCGTCGTCTACGGCGAGGCGTTCCGCGACGGGTCGCGCCCGGACGAGAGTGTCACGCCGCGCCCCGACACCATCTCGGGCCGGACCAAGAACGCCTGCGAGTACATACTCCGCGACGTCCTGGCGAATGCCCGCGTCAAGCATCTGGTGCTGCGGCCGTCGAACTATATCGGCCCGGGGCAGAGTGAGACCTTCGTGGTCGCGTCCTTTGCCGGTCAGATCGCCCGGATCGAGCGGGGGCTGGTGCCTCCGAGCCTGGAAGTGGGCGATCTCTCGGCCGGTCGCGACTTCTTCGACGTGGACGATTTCACCGCGGCATGCCTGCGGGTGATCGCGCGGATCGACGATCTGCCGGACGGCGGCATCTTCAATGTGGGATCGGGTATCGTCACGCCGGTCTCCGACATCCTGGACACGCTGCGCAGCATGACGGATTCGCGGTTCGACCTGCACGTCGCGCCCGGGCGGGTCCGGCCGGCGGGCGTGCGCAGCGAGGGCTGCGACCCCGCGGCCTTCGCGGTCGCCACCGGATGGGCCCCGGTCATCCCGCTCGCGCAGAGCCTGTCGACGATCCTGGCGGAGGTCCGGACGCGCCTCCGCTGATCCGCCGCCGGGCGGGCTTGCGCCCGTCAGACAGGTTCCAGGTCCCGGGATCGCCCATGGCGCCCCGGAACGCCGGCCGTTCTCAGCGCGAGAACCGCTTGTACTTGATCTTCTTCGGCATGATCGAATCCGCCCCGAGCCGGCGCACCTTGTCGGCCTCGTAGTCGGAGAAGTTGCCCTCGAACCACTCCACGTGGCTGTCGCCCTCGAAGGCCAGGATATGCGTGGCGATGCGGTTCAGGAACCAGCGATCGTGGCTGATGATCACCGCGCAGCCGGCGTAATCCTCCAGCGCATCCTCGAGGGCGCGCAGGGTCTCCATGTCGAGGTCGTTGGTCGGCTCGTCGAGGAGCAGCACGTTGGCGCCGCCCTTGAGCGTCCGGGCGAGGTGCACCCGGTTGCGCTCGCCGCCCGAGAGGGTGCCGACCTTCTTCTGCTGATCGGGCCCCTTGAACGCGAAGGCCGCGCAATAGGCGCGCGAATTGATCTCGCGCTTGTTGAAATAGATGATGTCGTTGCCGCCCGAGACCTCCTGCCAGACCGTAGCGTTCGGATCGAGGGCGTCGCGCGACTGGTCGACGTAGCCGAGCTTCACGGTCTCGCCGACCTCGATCTTGCCGCTGTCGGGCTTCTCCTGGCCGGTGATCATCTTGAACAGCGTGGTCTTGCCGGCGCCGTTCGGGCCGATCACCCCGACGATGCCGCCGGGCGGCAGCTTGAACGACAGGTCCTCGATCAGCAGCCGGTCGCCGAACGCCTTGCTGAGGTGCTCGAACTCGATGACGTTGTTGCCGAGCCGCTCGTCGATCGGGATGACGATCTGCGCGGAGGCATCGACCTTCTGCGCCTGCTTGGCGACCAGTTCCTCGTAGCGGGTGATGCGCGCCTTGGACTTGGACTGGCGGGCCTTCGGCGAGGCGGCGATCCACTCCTGCTCGCGGGCGATGGAGCGCTGGCGGACCATGTCCTCGCGGCCCTCCTGCTCCAGGCGCTTCTGCTTCTGGACCAGCCAGGCCGAGTAATTGCCCTCGTACGGGATGCCCTTGCCGCGATCGAGTTCCAGGATCCAGCTCGTGACGTTGTCGAGGAAGTAGCGGTCGTGGGTCACGATCAGGATCGCGCCCGGATACTGGCGCAGGTGACCCTCCAGCCAGTTCACCGTCTCCGCGTCGAGGTGGTTGGTCGGCTCGTCGAGGAGCAGCAGCTCCGGCTCCCACAGGAGCAGACGACACAGGGCGATGCGGCGGCGCTCGCCGCCCGACAGGGTTGCGACCGGCTGCTCGTCGCTCGGACAGCCCAGGGCCTCCATGGCCTGGTCGACCTTCGAATCGAGTTCCCAGAGGCCCAGAGACTCGATCCGGTCCTGGAGCTCGGTCATCTCGTCGGCCGTCTCCTCCGAGTAGTTCATGGCGAGCTCGTTGTAGCGGTCGAGCATGGCCTGCTTCTCGGCGACGCCCTCCATCACGTTCTCGCGGACGGACTTGTTCGGATCGAGCTGGGGCTCCTGCGGCAGGTAGCCGACCCGCGCACCCTGCGCGACCCAGCCGTCGCCGGTGAATTCCTTGTCGATGCCGGCCATGATCTTCAGCAGCGTCGACTTGCCGGAGCCGTTGATGCCCAGGACGCCGATCTTGGCGTCGGGGTAGAAGGACAGGTTGACGCTATCCAGGACCTTCTTGCCGCCGGTATAGGCCTTGGTCAGGCCACGCATGTGGTAGATGAATTCGCGAGCCATCGCGGAACGTCCTCGGCGCGTTGTTGGGGCTGCGCGGATCGTGCCAGCGGCACGGGGCAGGCACGGGCCCTCTGCACCCGTCCTGGACGCGCGTCCCTACGATATAGGAATGACCCTTTCCGAGTATCAGGCCCGCCGGGACGCGGCAAGGACGGCCCGGCCGTCGCCGGGCACCCGGTTCGTCACGCGAAGGGGTTCCTGACCGATTCGGGCTGCACGTCCGGCGCCTCGGCCAACACCTCGGGCAGGTCGGCCGCCTCCAGGGCCTTCACGATCGCGTCCAGCGTCTGCCGCAGCAGGCGGGCCTGTTCCAGGCCGATCCTGTCCCGGGTGAGGTCCAGCGACCCGTGCAGGGCGATCCGGTCCGTGCCGTTCTCGAAGCACAGGGTGCCGATGGTCCGCGCGCCAGCATCGTCCGCGAAGGGCGTGAAGGGTTTCGGATCCCCGGACGTGCTCCCGGAGGCGCGATGCTTGTCCTTGGACATGGGTCCTCTCAGAAGAACGAACGCAACAGATCGCGCAGGAATTTCCGCGCCGCCCGGGCAAGCTCGCGCTCCAGCCAGTCCTGCCAGTTCTGCTCGTGACGGGGCCGGCGCTCGTCCGCGCGCGCGGAGGCTTGGGGATCCGGCAGGCTCATCGCATGGGCGCGGGTCGCCGGCGGAAGGCCGGGAAAGACGTCGATACCGGCTTCCCGGCGCAGGTCGTCGATCGAGAGCGCGCGCCAGTCCTTCGAATCGTCGTTCCTGGCGAGGTACGCCCCGGCCTCGCCGCTCGCCGGATCGTAGACGGCCTTGAACAGGTGCGTCGGGACGAGCACGCCGCCCTTGATCTGCTGCACCGCGTCGCCGGAGAAGATCACCCCGGTGACGACGAAGAGCGCGCCGCGTCGGCTCGTCAGGCGCCGGGTACCCTCCTCGATATCGGCCCAGAGGCCGCGGTTCAGGACGCGGTTCTGCGGCACGATATTGGCGAGGCTGAACGACTCGGCCTGGGCGCTCATCGTTGGCATGTCGCCGGCGGGTGCCAGATGGCCGCGATCAAACCCGCTGCGGACGTAATCCTCCAGCGACGCCCGCTGATCCTCGGGCAGGCGCGCCTCTTCGTGGTAGGAATCGTCGCGCGCCACCGCGCGGGCCGCGGCGACGCTGGCACGGGTGAGGTGCTCGGCGGCGTAGAGCGGCGTGCGGGTCAGGCCGGAATGCAGCACCGCGAAGGCCTCGAAGCAGAGCGGCGTCGCGCGCACCGCGAGCTTCGGGTTCGTGAGGACCGGCGTCTGTCCGTCCGCGAACAGGCTCGGACAGGCGTCATCGGCGTGGACTGGACCCGAGCCGAGTGCCAGGAACAGGGCCGCGGCGAGGCGCCCCGGGGCGCGCATCACCAGCATACGCGGACCCGGCGCGTCCCCTCCGGAGTCGGGCGGTCCCGCCACGCACAGGGGCGGCCGAGGTTGCCGCTGTACGGGCGGATATCGCGGTCCGGGCCGCCCGGGGCGGTCCGCGCCGGGCAATCGCCCAGGAAGTTACAGAGGAAGTCCAGATTGCCGTCCAGCGGCCGCGGCGCGGCGTAAGCTTGGCTGGTTCCCGTAATCGCGAGCGTGAGCAGGATTGTGCACAGACGAGCCGGATTCAAAGGCGAACCTCTTGTGGCGATAAGGGCACGTGATTGAAAAAAACGTCGGCCCGACATTGATCGCGCCGCAGTTCATCCGTAACTGGCACTATCATGACAGCGGCGGACGGGCGGGTTCTAGCATGAACGCGTGCCCCCGGTGTGCTGGCGTCGCGGTTGCCGAGGGCCCGTGACGGAGCCGTCGCCATACTCGAACGAACGGATGCGAGCATTGGCACTCTCTCCTGAGCAATCGGCGTTGCTGGACCGTGTCCCGTCTCCTTCGGCGTTGCGGCGTCTTCCGGAGTCGGAGCTTCAGGCGGTTGCGGATGCGGTGCGCGCCGAGATGATCGACGCGGTGTCGATC
>Ga0316228_1001826_pt1 | contig 20387 bp, 15 predicted proteins | sample TBH18021metaG_FD_206005 | JGI IMG/M metagenome (GOLD analysis project Ga0316228, IMG submission 206005) | Freshwater microbial communities from Trout Bog Lake, Wisconsin, USA - TBH18021 | ecosystem: Environmental > Aquatic > Freshwater > Lake > Hypolimnion/Profundal zone | place: USA: Wisconsin... | reverse complement strand
GCGATATGCTGGGCGGCGACATGCCGGGCCCGCTGGCCTCCGCCTTCTCCAGGATGATCTCCGCCAGGGTGTGGTAGAGGCCGCCGCGGCAGACCGCCTTCGAGGCCGCGTCCGCCAGCAGCGCCGCCAGCATCAGGGGGATCATCATGGCGTGGTCCTGGGTCATCTCGGTGACGATGACGAAGCTGGTGATCGGCGCCTGCAGGACGCCCGTCAGGTAGGCCACCATCCCGATCAGCACGAGGGCGCCGACGGGCACGTCCGCGAACAGACCGTGCAGCGCGCCCCCCATCCCGGCGCCGACCGCGAGCGAGGGCGCGAACAGGCCGCCCGGGATGCCGCTGACCGAGGAGAGCACGGTCGCCAGGAACTTCAGGGGGGCGAAGTCGGGATGCGCCGCGCTCTCCCCATGCAGGATCGCGCGGGCCTCCTCGTAACCGGTCCCGTAGACCGCCCCGCCCGAGGCGAGCCCGCACAGGGCCACGCCGAGGCCGCAGAGGCCCGCGAAGGCGACCGGATGGCGGGCGATCCAGCGCCCGGCCCGGCCGGGCAGGCCCCGCGCGAAGGCGATGACGAGGCGGCTGAACAGGCCGCCCGCCAGCCCGCCGAGGGCACCCAGGACCGCGACCACGAGCCAGGCCTGTCCGGACGGCAGTTCGGCGCGTGCGGTGCCGAAATAGGTGTAGTTGCCGGTGAGCCAGAGCGCGGTGAGGCCCGCCGCGACGATGCCGGCGACGATGAGCCCCGAGGAGCGGGCCTCGTAGGCCCGTCCGAGCTCCTCGATGCCGAAGACGATGCCGGCGAGCGGCGTGTTGAAGGCTGCCGCGACACCGGCCGCGCCGCCCGCCAGGATCACGCCGGGCAAGCGCTCGGGCGTCAGCCGGCCGAAGGCGGCCATGATCGCGGCGCCCACCTGCACGGTCGGGCCCTCGCGGCCGGCGGAGGCGCCGCAGAGCAGGCCAAGGCTCATCACGGCGATCTTGCCCGCCGCCACCCGCAGCGAGATCAGGGCATGGCGCAGGCCCGGGTCGCGGGTGTGGCGCGCGGCGATCACCTGGGGGATGCCGGAGCCCTGCGAATTCGGGAACACGGTGCGGGCGAGCAGCGCCGCGAGCGCGAAGCCGGCGGGCGTCAGGAGGAGCGCGATCATCGGGGAGGGCGCGGCGATCCGCCGGAACAGCACCTGCGCCCCGTCGGCGAGCTTGGCCATGAGCACCGCGGCGAGCCCGACGCCGATGCCGCCGAGCAGGAACATCAGCCGTCCGCGCCAGATCGGGAAGGCGTCGGCGGAGGCCCGCCGCAGGCGCGACAGGGCGGATCGGTAGCGCAGGCGCGGCATGTCCTCGGTCCAGTGGCCCCGGTCACGATAGGCCGGCGCGGAGCACCCGCCAGCCCGGCCACGCCTCGGCGGCGGGGATAAGCCTCAGAAACTCAGGCCGAAGCGCAGCCGGGTCTGGTGCCGGTCGAAATTCGTGAGGTCTAGCGGGCGCGGGGCGCCCTCCGCGGAACCCGCCACCTGGAAGCTCCAGGTGAAGGAGGCCCAGGCCTGCGGGGTCAGCGTGGCGTAGAGGGTGGGTCCGAGATAGACCGCCCGTCCGCTCAACCGGTCGAGCCCCAGACCCTCGAAGGCCTGCGCGTAGCGGGCCTCGGCGCCGACGAACAGGCCGGGACCGGCCTCGTAGGCAAGCGCCCCCGCGAGTTCGAGGCCGGAGCTGCGCAAGCGCTCGCCGCTGCCGTCGAGCCGGGCCGCGGCGAGCGAGAAGCCGAGATTGACGGCGGCCACGAGGCTGCCCGGCACGATCTCCCAATCGGCGAGCAGCGCGGCATCGAGCCCGTAGCTCTCGGCCGGCAGCCCCGAACCGGTATCGACCCGGCCGACGCTCGGCACGACGTTGAGGGTGAGGCCGAACGGGCCTTCCCGCCGGTCGATGAGGCGCAGGCGCGTCTCCAAGAAGGCGCCGCTCAGCCCGCCGGTGCCGCGGTCGGCGAGGCCCGGCACGCCTGCGGCGGCGAAGCGGTGGAAGCCGATGCCGGGCGCGATCCGGAAGGAGGCGTCGAGCGGGATCTTCAGGACAAGCCCGCCATCGACCGCGCGGAAGCGCCCGCCGCCCCGTCCGGACCGCCCGGTGGCCTCGAACTCGAACTCCACCTCGCCCGGCACGCCGATGTCGGAGCCCTCGACGAAGCCGAACAGGTGCTCGCTGTCGAGGCCCACGGGTGCCGCGTTCTCCCGGGCGGTCGGCCGATCCTGGGCGGGGGCGGGCAGGGCGCCCGCGAGGAGGCAGGACAGGACGGGGGCGAGGCGGCGCGCCACCCTTCCGAGAACCGAGCCTTGCCCCATACCCACACGCATCGCCCCGCTCCGGCTATCAGATATAGCTTATGCTATATCTGATAGCCGGAGCGTCTCAGGCGTCAAGGGCCGAGGGGCGGCGGCGAGCGCGGGCACGGCGGCGGACGTAGGATCCCCGTCGGAGGACGGGATCCGCGACTTCGGGCCCCTCGGCGAGACGCATAGTTCGAAGCGCCATTCCTGAGGATCGGATCGGGCACGAACCGCGCCGCGCTCCCGCTACCGTGCGGGCGAGGGAATCCGTGCCGCGCCCGGGGCTCCGACGGATCTCTCCACGACGGCACGCGCAGGCTTGGCCCTACGCGACCTCCCCTCGTCCGCCGCGAAGGGGAGAGCGCCGACTGGATCCGCGTCAAGTCGGACCGGAACCCTTCGCGGAGAAGGCCGGCCCCGCCCTCAGAAGTCCTGCGGCCGGCCCTCCGCGGCGCAGAGATCGGCGACCGTGCGCAGATAAGCCTTGGCGTCGAACTTCCGCAGCGAGTTCTCGCTCTGGTAGCGCACGGTGCCGAAGACCTTGCGCTTCGCCCAGGGGCGGTCGTGCAGACCGTAGACCCAGGCGACGTTGGTGAAGGAGTTCGCGTCGCGCCCGTCGAGGAAGTAGCGGTTGTTGAGCCTGAGCGTCCGGGCGAAGCCCTCCTCGGGGGAGGGGGACCATTCGAGGATCTTCTTGCCCCAGTACATGCGCAGGTGGTTGTGCATGTAGCCGGTCTCGCGCATCTCGGCCTGCGCGGCGTTCCAGTAGCGGTCGTGGGTGCGGCCCGCGGCGAGATCCTCCTCGTCGTAGAGATGCGGGCGCGGGTCGTCGGCGTGCTCGGCCAGCGTCTTGCGGGCCCATTCGGGCACGGCCTGCGCGTAGGCATCGTAGCGCGCGGTGTAGTGGACGTGATTCATCGCGAGTTCGCGGCGGACGATCACCTCCTCGAGGTACGAGGCGCGGTCGTCGGCATCGCCGTCCTTCGCCCCCCGGACGGCCAGCGCGATCTCGACGGGCGAGATCTGGCCGAAATGCAGGTAGGGGCTCATGTGCGAGGCCGCGCCGGCCTCCGGCCGGTTTCGCCCGGCCCCGTAGCCCGCGAAGGCCTCGGAGAGGAAGGCCTTGAGGCGACGCCGCGCCTCGGTCTCGCCGCCGCGGAAGCGCTGCACCGGCGGCACGGAGCGGTCGAGGGTCATGCCGGCGAGCACCGCGTCGGGATCCGAGATGTCGATCTCGGAGCGGAGCTTCAGCCCGTCCGCACGGTGCTTCACCCGGCGCGCGGTGAGAGGCTCCAGGAACTGGTCCCAGACCCGGTGGAGCTTGGGCCGAAGCGTGCGGGCCGCGTGCTCGTGCTTGGGGGAGGCTGTCTCGACCGGCACCACCACGTCGCCCTCGACCTGCACGATGCGGGTCTCGACGCCCTCCGCGATCTCGGCGTACCAGCCCCTCTGGATCGCGAGGTAGCCGCGGTCGAGGACCAGCAAGGCGGCTTCGCGGGCGAGGTCGATCGCGACCGCGGCCGGGGAGGCCTTGCGCATGACGAAGCCGACCCCGCGCCGCTCCAGCCCCGCGGCCGCGTCGGCCAAGCCCTGGAGCAGGAAGGCGTAGTGCCGGGCATTGGCCTCGGGAAAGCCGCTCGCCCCATCGAGCAGGCCGAAGCAGGCGACCACCGGCAGCCCGAGCCGGTTCGCCTCCTCGATGGCGAGTTCCAGGGCCGGGTTGTGGTGGGCGCGGTTGGCCTGCTGGAGCAGGTAGAGGACGTAGGCGCCCTCTGGCCAGGGCTCGACGTCGTTGAGCACCCGGACACGCTGCCCCTGGATCGCCATCGTGCAAACTCCCGCCGAACCTCGGTCGAGAGCTAGGGCGGCGCAGCGCCCGCGACCGCGACCGCGCCCTGGCATGCGACATTTCGGACACAGGCACGCGCGATGTGTTGCACCGCACGATGAACGACAGTGCTCCTGCCCCAATGCCCTTGAAAGTCAGCCGACGCGGGAGCAGATTGTGCATCGCGGGATCGCGATGGCGTCGCGCTCCCGCAGCCCTCTTTGGGCGTTTCCTCCCTAGACTTCGGGCCGCTCCCTCGGGAGTGGCCTTTTTTCTTGGGCCATGCCCAGCGGCGTCAGCCGCGGGCGCGGGCGCGGATCATGAAGTTGTCGTAGGTGTATTCCGCCACCTGGAACCAGAGATAGGCCTCGTTGCGGAAGGTCTTCATCGCCTCGTAGACGCGGCGGAAATCCGCGTTCTTGGCCGCCATCTCGCCGTAGACGTCGTTGGCGTTCTTGAGCGCCGCCTCCATCACGTCCTGCGGGAAGGGGCGCAATTGCGCGCCGCCGGCGACGAGGCGGCGCAGGGCCTGCGGGTTGCGCGCGTCGTAGCGCGCCTGAACCTCGGCGCCGACCTGGGCGGCCGCCCCCTGCAGGATCGCCCGGTAGGTCTTCGGCAGGCTCTTCCAGCGCTCGGCGTTGATCCAGAAGTGGAGCATCGCGCCGCCCTCCCAGAAGCCCGGATAGTGGTAGATCGGCGCGACCTTCTGCAGGCCGAGGCGCTCGTCGTCGTAGGGGCCGATCCACTCGGCGGCGTCGATCCGCTTGGCCTCCAGCGCCGCGTAGATCTCCGGCCCCGCGATCTGCTGCGGCACCACGCCGAACTTCGTCAGCACCTGTCCGCCCAGGCCGCCGATGCGGAACTTCAGGCCCTGCAGGTCGGCGAGTCCCTTCACCTCCTTGCGGAACCAGCCGCCCATCTGCGCGCCCGTATTGCCGCCGGGCAGCGCCACGAGGCCGTACTTGGCGAAGACCTCGCCGAACAGGTCCGCGGCCCCGCCCGCGTTCCACCACGCGTTCTGACCCCGCGCGTTGAGGCCGAAGGGTATGGCGGTGGCGAGCGCGAAGACCGGGTCCTTGCCCGCGCCCAGAGAGGCCGGGCCGTGCCCCATCTCGACCGTGCCGGCGGCGACCGCGTCGATCAGGCCCTCGGGCGGCACCGGCTCGCCGGGGCCCGCCGCCTGGATCTGGAAGCGCCCGTCCGTCGCCTCGCCGACGAGCCGGCCGAGCGTCTCGGCCGCGCCGAACAGGATGTCGAGGTTCTTGGCGTAGGCCGAGGAGAGGCGCCAGCGCAGTTCCGGCATCGCCTGCGCGCCCGCCTCCCGCGCGGAGGCGCCGAGACCCGCCGCGCCGAGCCCCGCCGCCAGGAGCGCGCGTCTCTTCAGGGTCGGGCTGCTGCTCGTCGTCATGGCACCTCGATCGTCCGTCCGCAGCAGAACGGGCCGGGGGCGCGATCCGATCCCCGCGCGAGGCCCGAATCCGCGCGACGGCGCGCCCCTAGCACGGCGAAGCCAGGACTCGAAGCTACCGCTCGAAGCTACCGCTCGAAACCGGGCGGGGCCCGTGCTAGCTCCCGAGCCATGAGCCAGACCGACAGACCGCCCGCCGTTGCCGCCATCACCCTGCACACCGTCTGCGGCCTGCAGGAGCTGGCCGAGCACGGCACGCGCGGGGTCAGCCACGTCCTGTCGCTGCTCGATCCGGGAACGCCCGAGCCCACGGCCTTCGCCGATTACGGGGCGCATCGGCGCACCACGCTGCACTTCCACGACTGCCTCGGTCCGGGCGCCGGGCTGGTGCCGCCCGAGCGCCGGGACGTCGAGGCGATCCTCGAGTTCGGGCGCGGGCTCGACGGAGCGGACGGACACCTGCTCGTGCACTGCCATTACGGGCTGTCGCGCTCGACGGCCGCTCTGCTGATCCTGTTCGCGGGCGCGGAGCCCGAAGCGAGCGCCGACGATCTGGTGGCGCGGCTCCACGCGCTGCGCGAGCCCGCTTGGCCGAACACCCGGATGACAGGCTTCGCCGACGACCTTCTCGGGCGCGGCGGCGCGCTAACCGCCGCCGTGCGGCGCCTGCACGCCCTGCAGCTGCGGGTGCGCCCGCACCTCGCGGAGCTGCTGCGCGAGCACGGGCGCGGGCCGGAGATCGACGCGGCGCTGGCACTCTGACGCGACTACTTCCCGGCGGGCGTGAAGGCGCCGTCCTTCCAGACGTAGAGCACGTAGCCCTGCGCCGTGACGTCGCCCTTGGCGTCGAAGCCGACCGTGCCGAGGACGAGGTCGAACCGCTCGGCGTGGAGCGTCGCCGAGAGCCGCCTCGGATCGGTCGTGTGCGCGAAGTTGCCGGCCGCCACCAGGGCCTGGAGGGCGGCGTAGCCGTAGACCGTCGAGCCGGTCGGGTCGCCGCCCTCGGCCCGGAAGGCCTTCACAACCTCGGCGGCGGCCGGCTGCCGGCTCGGGTCGAGGTAGAAGGTCATCAGCACGCCGTTGCTGGCGGCGCCGGCGATCTTGGCGAAGTCGGACGTGGCGATCGCCGAGGTGCCGAACCATTGCGGCCTGAAGCCCCGCTCGGCCGAGATCTTCACGAGGCGGCCCATCTCGACGGCGTCGCCGCCGTAATAGACCACCTCGATCCCGGCCCCCTTCAGCCGGTCGGCGAGCGCCGCGTCGTCGGCGTCGCTCGGCGAGAAGGCGACCGAGAGCGCCTCGTTGGTGCCGATGCGGTTGAGGTTGTCCTTGGTCGCCGCCGCGAGGTTGCGCGAGGCCGGCGTCGTATCTTGGATCAGGGCGATCTTGCGATCGCGAAAACGCTCGGCCAGCACCGCGGCCGAGAGCCGGGCCTGGTCGTCGTCGCGCCCGCAGACCCGGAAGATCGTCGGGAAGCCGCGGTCGGTGAGCCGGGCGGCGACGGAGGCCGCGGTGATCATCAGCGCGCCGTTCTGGGCGTAGACCTCCGAGGCCGCGATCGAGGCGTTCGAGCAGACATGCCCGACGACGAGGCGGACCTCCTGCCGGACGAAGTGGTTGGCGACCGCGACCGCGGTGTTCGAGTCGCAGGCATCGTCCTGCACGTCGAGCACGATCTGCCGCCCGTCGAGACCGCCCCGGGCGTTGGCGTCGCGCGCGGCCGCCTCGATGCCGCGCAGCACCTGCTCGCCCACCGCGACGTAGGCGCCCGAGCGCGGCACGGCCACACCGATCGTCACCGCGTCCGGTGCACCGTTCGTCGTCCGGTTCTGGGCAACGGCCGGCAGGGTGGAGACGGCGAGGGTGAGGGCGAGCAGACGCGCGCGGAGGCCCGCACGGCCGGGCCGGGCGGGAGCGAGCCGGTGCAGGGGGTTCGCCCCGCGCGGGAATCCGGGGCCGAGAGCGACGCGTCCGATCTTCATCGGGGCCCTTCTAGAACCGTTTCCGCGCCCACGAAATCGGCTCCCGATCATCGGACGTCACGAAGGCGCCCGATGCGGGTCGGGCTCGGGCCTTGAGCCTCGCCGCAGGAAACGACGAAGCGTGGCCCGAAGGCAAGGAGGGAATGCGAGGAGGGTTACGCGGCGTCCACAGGGATGCGGATCCTCACTTGCCGTAGGCGTAGATCGCGGCCGCGGATGCGACGGGTCCCGTGACGCTTGAGAAGACGCCGAGGACCTTCTGGAGCTCGGTGTAGGGTGCGTTGGAGACGTAGATCAGGTCGCGGTTGCGCATCCGGAAGGCCTGGGTGGTGAACAGGCTGTTGGGGTCGCGCATGTTGATCCGGTAGACCACCGGGACCAGCGGCGTACCCAAGAGCTTCGAGCCCGGGTTGAGCTTGCGCACCACGGAGGCCGGCTCGAAGCGGAAGATGAAGGTGCCCTCGGGGTCGGCCAGGAAGTCGGCCAGGCCCCGCGACTTGGCCAGCGCCTGGGCCAGCGTGATCCCGTCCGCCCCGAACGGCACCTCGGTGGCGCTGCCGAGCGCGCCCACCGCCAGGAAGGTCTGGGGATCGCGCACCAGGGTCAGCGTGTCGCCCGGGCGCATGTAGATGTTCTCGCGCGGGTTCGAGACGATGGTGGTCAGCGGCACGGTGGCGGTGGCCGGCCCGCGCGAGAGGCGCACGAAGGTCTCGTTGACGGCCGAGCGCACGCCGCCGGCGGTGGCGATGATGTCGAGCAGGCGGTCGCCGCGGGTGGAGAGCGGGATGCGCGCGCCCGCCGCGCCCTCGCCGGTGACGGTGACGGCCTGCGAGATCGGCTTGGTGATGGTGACGAGCACCTGGGGCTGGATGGCCTTGCCGGCGAGCTCGTTCTCGATGAGCGCCTGGACGTCCTGGGGCCTGCGGCCGAGCACCTGGATGCGGCCCGCATAGGGGACCGAGATGGCGCCGTCGCGGGTGACGATCTGCTCGGGGATGAGGGCGGACTTGGATCCGGCGGAGAAGCGGTCGGCGACGAGCGGCCCGGAGAACAGGCCGCCCGATCCGGCCTCCCAGATCGAGACGGAGACGGAGTCGCCCACGCCGATGACGGGCTCGACGGAGAGGCGGTGGTCGCCGAAGGAGGCGAGCAGGCTGTCGAGGGGGCGGGTGCGCAGGGCCTCGATGACGGCGGGGGTGATGTCGATGATCTCGTAGCGGGCGAACAGCCCGTCGGCGGTGGCCACCTCGGCCCCGGCCACCACCGCGCGCGAGGTCGGACCCGCCGCGGGCAGCACGGAGCAGCCGGCCAGGAAGCCGGAGGATCCGGCCAGGAGGCCGGCCGTCAGCGCGGCGAGCGCTGCTTTACGCACCATTACACACTCCCATCCGGGTCTCCGGCCGCCGGCCGGTCGTCGGTCTGGCATAGGATCGTTGCTCACACATGGCTGAAACGCATTTGGCCGAGATCGCTTTAACGGAGCGTTCAGGCACGCAGCGCTGGCCGCCATCGTGCGGGTGGGCATCGGCCCGCAATACGTCACGAGAGTGGCACGGTCACGCTTGCGCGGGGCTCGTCCCGGCCGGAGGTGTCATATCCGCGTGAAGCGTGGCGCGCAGGCGACGGCCGAGCGCGTCCGCGGTCCGGTCGATCCGCCGCGGCGCGCAAGCCGGCCCGCCGAACCGGAACAGGGCGTAGTCGGTGCTCGTCTCACCGAAGCCGGGCCTGCAGGTCGGCAGGGAGGGCGCGTGGTCGCCGAACACGCAGAGCGTGGCCCGCTCCCCGCCCAAGCCGGCCACCAGCTCCTCGATCATCCGGCCCGTGTTGGCGACATGGTGGAGGTACTGGGCCAGCGGGTCGTCCACCCCCGGCAACCGCCCTGGCTTCCAGGGGCCGTGATTTTCCATCGTCACGCTGAACAGGAAGAGCGGGCCGCGCCGCGCCCGCACCTCCGCGAGGATGCGCCGGCCGAGTGCCACGTCGCCCACATACGGACCGGTGCGGGGCGCCTCGGCGAAGTCCTCGCCCATCACGAGGCGGCGGAAGCCGAAGCGCTCCATCACGCGCGCCCGCTGGAAGAAGTTGCGGTGGAACGGGTGGACGAAGAGCGTCTCGTAGCCGTTCGCCGCGGCCCGCCGGGGCAGGCTCGCCGGCTCGTCGCCGCCGTTGGCGAGGTAGGGATCGTAGACGCCGAAGCCGAGCGCATCCGGTGCGGCGCCGGTGAGCACGGCGTGCTCGCTGCGCATCGTGTAGGCGCCGTGCGCCGGAACGCGCAGGCGGCCGTACTCGGCGGCGCGGCTCCGGATGAGGTCCATGGCGGGAAGCCGCGGGCCGCCGAGGCGCTCCGGATCGATGAAGGATTCGAGCTGGATGACGACCACCACCGGATCGCCCGGTGCCGTCGGCTCGGCGGGCACCTTGGCGGGAGCCGCCTCGGTGCGGCGGCGCAGCGCGTAGGCCATGAGCGTCGCCGGCAGGCCGACGCGGGCGATGTCCGCCTCGAGATCCGGCCGCGGGAAGCGCCGGGCGAGAGCTTGCGCGAGCGGCCCCCGCGTCGCCGCGGCGGCGAGCCCCAGCAGGGCGAGCGGCAGCGCCACGATCGCGGCGAGGCTCCGCCCCGGCCCGGCGGGCAGCAGGCTCGGCTCGAGCCAGTACCAGAGCGCGATGCCCGCGAGCGCGATGAGGAACGGGCCGGCGACGCGCGGGCTCGTCACCGGCGGGATGTAGTAGAGCTGCGGGTGGCGCGGCACCTGCGGCAGCAGGGCGAAGTCGCTGAAGACCAGCGGCTCGCCGATCACCGCGCGCTTGGCCCGGCTGATCAGAACCAGCGCCGCCACGGTGGTCACGGTGCTGCTGGCGGCGAGCCAGGGCCGCCAGGAGAAGCAGAACCAGAACACGGTGAGCAGCGCGTAGGCGCCGAGCCGCAGGGCGAGGTCGCCGGGTCGCCGACCGAGGCGCGCGCGCGCGGCGCCGCCCCATGCCTCGATCGTCGCGGCGAGCGCGAGCGCGCAGGCCAGGGGCGCGAGGAAGCCTGCGAGGACGCTCACGCGTCCGGTCCTTGTCCGTTGCCGAGTCCTTGGCGGATGCCGCGGCGCGCGCGCAGGCGCCGGACGATCGGGTTGAAGAGGCCGTAGCGCGCCCGCATGCTCAGGTGCGCGAGGCGGCCCAGCGCGAGCGCGCTCCTGGGCGCCGTCTCGCGCGCGGCGCTGAGCCGGTCGAGGAGCTGCTCCGGCTCGCAGGGCTTCATCGCGACCGGGTCGAGATAGCGCGGGTAGAGGATGAGCGCGCCGGCGACGAGTTCGTCCAGCGCGAGGCGCCGGCCGCGGTCGGCCCCCGGCGCCAGATCCTCGCAGAGGCCCCAGCCCGAGTAGAACGGCCGGCCGTGGGTTGCGACGGTCAGCCCCCGGATCAGCGCCTCGAAGCCGGCGAGCGAGGTCATGGTCTCGACGTGCTGCACCCGGTCGAGCAGGTCCACGATGCTGATGCCGGCGACGACGCGGTCGGCGAGCGCCAGCGCCTCCGCCTCCGGGATCGCGCCGGGCCGGAAGCCGGCCTCGACGTCGGGATGCGGCTTGTAGAGCAGGAAGGCGTCGGGGTTGCGCGCGCGGGCCGCGGCCAGCAGGGCCCGGTTCGAGCGCACGGTCGGCGAGCCGTACTGTACCGAGGCGTCGTCCTCGACCTGCCCCGGCACCAGCACGACCCGGCGGCCGGCCGGCCAGTCGGCCGTGCCGGCGTCCAGCCCGACATTGTATTTGCTGAGGCGGCGCGCCACGACCGCCTCGCGCAGGCGCCGGGCCCGCGCGACGAGCGGCGCGGGAAAGGCCGCCCCCTTCAGGATCAGCGCGAGCCGGCTGTCCCGGCGCGGGTCGTAGTAGATGCCGGCGTCGTCCACCACGATGGAGGCGCCCGGCCGCAGGCTCGCGCCGAGCCCGACCGAGCGCAGGAAGCCGTCCTCGATCCGGGCGAGCGGCAGGCCGGCCTCGGCGCAGGCCGCCTCCAGGGCCTCCGGTGCCCGGGTGGCCCAGGCCCGCACCCGCGCCCCGTGGCGCCGCCCGGCCGCGACCGCGTCGGCCACCGTCATGGTGTGGACCGGCGGCCCCGCCGGGCCGGCGGCGAAGACGTCGAGCGCCGGGCGCTTCCACTTCGAGATGCCGACATAGACCACCCGCCGGTCGTTCTCGGCGAAGCGCGCGGCGAGCCACGCGACCTTCTCGGCGCACTCCTCGGACGAGACCGGCCGGCGCGTCCAGGGATCGAAATGATGCACGCGCGCACCGTCCGGACCGTGGATGCGCAGCGAGGCGAGGCCCGTCGCCGGCGTGTCGTAGGGGCTGAGGAGCGGGCCGGGCTCGACGACGAGCGTGTGCCGTCCGAGGGCCGCGGCCAGCCGGGCGGAGAGCGCGTCCCCCCGCCACACGGCCGCGCGCGCGCCGGACCGGCCGAAGCGGACGCAGGCGCCGCCGGTCGCCGCCGCGATCTCGGCGCGCAGGTGGCGGACCGTCGGTCCGATCGCGAAGAAGTCGGTCGATGCGGCTTCCATGTTCGCGGCGCTGTCTCCCCGGCCCGTCACGCGTCGCACCCGCGGGGCTGCCGCGGGGCTCGCCCGCCTGTAGCGCATTTTCGGGCGCGCGTGGCCGATCCTGTGCGTAACGTGGGCAGCGGGGACAAGTCCCGCCCGAACGCGGTCGCAGCGCGGGACGGCCGCAACCTCAGCGGGTGCGGACACATCGCCGCCGCGATTGCCCCATACCCCGGCTGAACCGGGGCGGTACCGCGCGTTGCGGCGCGGTCACAGCCCCCGGGATTCACAGGGATCGACCCCCGCAGCGGATTGCTGAGGACCGGGGTGTCGTGCAAGCCCATGATCGACTGCCGGAGACGTCCGCGGCTTCCGGCGCGGTGAAGGACAGAAGCGCCTCAGAATGCTGCAGCCTCGCCAGGACACCACAAGCGCCGACACCGCGATCCTCGGCTCCGCGACCGTCGGAACCGAGACCGCCACCCGGCTGCCGCCGCGGCCCGAGGTCCGGGCGGTCCCGCTCGATCCGATGGTCCGCGAGGGCGCCGACCGCGACCGTCCGGCCACCTTCCTGTTCCTGCAGGGCATCGCCTCGCCCTTCTTCTCCGATCTCGGCCGTGCGCTGCGGGCGCGGGGCCACGGCGTGCGGCGGATCAACTTCTGCTCGGGCGACTGGCTGTTCTGGGGCGGCGGCTCCGACCATTACCGCGGGCCTCGCACCGGCTGGGAAGCCTATCTGGACGCCTACGTGGCCGAGCACGGCGTCACCGACATCGTGCTGTTCGGCGATTGCCGCCCCTTCCACGTGGTCGCCCGCGAAGTGGCGGCGCGGGAGGGGCTGCGCGTCCACGTCTTCGAGGAAGGCTATGTCCGGCCGAACTGGATCACCTGCGAACTCGGCGGCGTGAACGGCTACTCCTCGCTGCCCCGCACGGCCGAGGCGGTCCGCGCGCTCGCCCGCCGCCTGCCGCAGCCGGCCCGCGCCCTGCCGTCGTCCGGCGACATGGCGCGCCGCAGCCTGTGGGACGTGAGCTACAACCTCGCCAACGTGCTGTTCCCCTATCTCTACCCGCGCTTCCGCAGCCACCGGCCCACGCATATCGCGATGGAATATGCGGGCTGGATCAAGAAGTTCGCCCGCCGCGGCCGGACCCGGCGCGAGGCCGCCCACTGCGACGAGATCTACCGCGCGGTCGGGTGCGACTACTTCCTGCTACCGCTCCAGCTCGACAGCGACTACCAGATCCGCGTGCACTCCCCCTTCCTCGGGGTCGAGGGCTTCATGGACCGGGTGATCAAGTCCTTCGCCGAGACCTCGAAGGCGCCGACCCGCCTCCTCGTGAAGCTGCACCCGCTCGACAGCGGCCTGATGAACTGGCGCCGCTTCGCCCGCGCCTCGGCCCGGCGCCACGGGGTCAGCGACCGGCTCGACTTCATCGACGGTGGCGACCTGCCGGCCCTGATCGCGGGCGCGCGGGGCGTGGTGATCGTGAACTCCACGGTCGGCATGCTGTCGCTGGAGATGGGCCGCCCGACCCACGCGGTCGGCACCGCGATCTACAACATGGCGGGCCTGACGCATCAGGGCGACCTCGACAGCTTCTGGACCGAGCCGACGGCGCCCGACATGGATCTGGTCGCCGACTTCCGCCGCGTCGTCCTCAACCGGACGCAGGTGAACGGCGGCTTCTTCTCGCAGGAGGCGATCGCCCGCGCGGTCGCCGGCTCGGTGCCGCGCATGGAATCGGCCATGCCCGACGCGACCCTCGCCGCCGCCCGCGCCATCCGCGAGCGGGCGGAGGAGGACGGGCGCCTCGCCCCCGTCTACTGAAGTCCCGGTTTCGAAAGGTCGAGACCTTTCGCGGGTGCAGGGCAGAGCCCTGCATTTGGTCTCCCCGTCCCGGCTCTGCCGGGTCGGAGAGACCAATCCCGGGGCTGCGCGCCCCGGCCCCCCGCCAAAGGACGCAGTCCTTTGGGATCCCTGACTTGGCTGCAAGCTTGATCCGGCGGAGCCCGACGGGGTAGCACCGCCCCTATGCCCTGCATCCTGATCACCGGCGCGTCGAGCGGCATCGGCGCGGCGCTCGCCCGGCACTATGCCGGCCCCGGCACCACCCTCGTCCTCGTCGCCCGCGACCCGGCGCGCCTCGACGCGGTCGCGCAGGATTGCCGCGCCCGTGGCGCCGCGGTCGAGACCGAGTGCCTCGACGTGCGCGACCGACCCGCGGTGCGCGCTTTCCTGGAGGCGGCGCACGCGCGCCACCCGCTCGACCTCGCGGTCGTAAACGCGGCGATCAACGGCGGCCATCCGACCGGCGATGTCGAGACCGAAGAGGTCGCCTTCGAGACCGCCGACATCAATCTCGGCGGCGCCCTCAACGTGATGCTGCCCTGCCTCGGCCTGATGCTCGCCCGGGGCCGGGGGCAGATCGCCCTGATGTCCTCGCTCGCGGCCTTCGCGCCGCTGCCCGACGCGCCTGCCTACAGCGGCGCCAAGGCGGCGCTGCTCGCCCACGGGCTGGCGCTGCGCGAGAAGGTCCGGGCCCGCGGCGTGAAGATCAACGTGGTGACGCCGGGCTACGTGAAGACCCCGATGGGCGGCGACTACAAGGGCTGGCGCCCGCTGGAGATGAGTGCCGACGAGGCCGCCCGGCGCATCGCCAAGGGCCTGGAGCGGGACCGGGACATCGTCGCCTTCCCCATGCTGCTCGCGGTGCTGGCCCGCGGCGCGGGCCTCCTGCCCGAATCCCTGCGGCGCCTCGGCATGCACGGCTTCCGCTTCCAGATCCGGAAGCGGCGCTGATGGCGCGCGCCCGCATCGCGCTCTTCGTTCTGGAGGCGCTGCCGAACGCGCGCGCCGTGCGCCGGTTCGTGGCCGACCACGCGCTCGAGATCGCCTTCGTGGGGCTCTCGAACGCCGAGCGGCCGTCGGCGGGCGGTCTCGTGGGCCAGGTGCGGCGCCACCTCGCGCGCTCCGGGCCCGGGATCCTGCCGTATCTGGGCATCAATTTCGGGCTGCCCGACCTGCTGCGCCCGCTCGCACCCCTGACCCAGGCGCTCGGGCGCAGCCAGGATCTCAGCGAGACCACGCCGCTCGCCGCGCTCTGCGCCCGCCACGGCGTGCCGGTGCTGACCGTCGACGACGTGAACGGGCCTGAGGTGGCCCAGGCCCTGCGCGAGCACGCGCCGGATCTGATCCTCACCTATCATTTCGACCAGATTCTCAGGCCCGAGACGATTGCGGCGGCCCGGCTCGGCGGGATCAACGCCCATCCGGGGCTGCTGCCGCGCCACCGCGGCCCGGTGCCGACGATCCACGCGCTCGCCGAGGGGCCCGACGCCTTCGGCATGACCCTGCACCGGCTCGCCCCGCAGATCGATGCGGGTGCGATCCTGGCGCAGGAGCGCTTCCGCCTCTCGCCCAACGTGACGGCAACGCGCGCCTCGGTGCAGCTGCACCAGCACGGCCTGCTGATGCTGCAGGCTTTGCTCGACCGGATCGCACGGGACGGTGAGATACCCGAGGGCGAGCACGTGCCGGTGCTGCCCTACTGCCCGTTCCCGGACCGGGCGATGCTGCGGGCGATGCGCGCCCGCGGCCAGAAACTGACGGATGCGCGGGATCTTGCCGAGGCACTGGCGCTGAACGCGCTGGGATAGAAACAGCCGCGCAATCCCCCTCCCCCCTCTGCGGGCAGGGAGATCGCATATGGCGGGGGTCGTCTCCTCGATCGCCACTGGAACCGCGCCGCGCCCCCCCCTCTCCCAGAGGGAGAGGGTTGGGGTGAGGGGTATGACCTTTCAGATCTGAGCACGCCATCGAGGCGCGTTCAGGTCGAGCCCTGTTCGGACGCCTCATACCCCTCACCCGGCTTTCTGCGAAAGCAGACCTCTCCCTATGGGAGAGGGGACCCACGCCCGACCGGGGCTAGGCTCGCCCGGCATATGCGATCGCCCTGCTCTGCGGGGGAGGGAGAGCCGCGCGAGCATGAAAAAGCCCTCCCGCCTCGCGGCGGAAGGGCCCGTATCCTCGACGGCGCAAGCGCCTCAGCGCGAGAACTTCTTGTACTTCAGCTTCTTCGGGATGATCGAGTCCAGCCCGAGCCGGCGCTTCTTGTCGGCCTCATAGTCCGAAAAGTTGCCCTCGAACCACTCGACGTGGCTGTCGCCCTCGAAGGCCAGGATGTGGGTCGCGATGCGGTTCAGGAACCAGCGATCGTGGCTGATGATCACCGCGCAGCCCGCGTAATCCTCCAGGCCCTCTTCCAGCGCCCGCAGTGTCTCCATGTCGAGGTCGTTGGTAGGCTCGTCGAGGAGCAGCACGTTGCCGCCCTTGCGCAGGGTCGCGGCGAGGTGGACGCGGTTGCGCTCGCCGCCCGAGAGCGTGCCGACCTTCTTCTGCTGGTCGCTGCCCTTGAAGGCGAAGGCCGCGCAGTAGGCGCGCGAATTGATCTCGCGCTTGTTGAAGTAGAGGATGTCGTTGCCGCCCGAGATCTCCTGCCAGACGGTGGCGTTCGGATCGAGCGCGTCGCGCGACTGGTCGACGTAGCCGAGATGCACGCTCTCGCCGACCTTGATCTCGCCGGCATCGGGCTTCTCCGTGCCGGTGATCATCTTGAACAGGGTGGTCTTGCCGGCGCCGTTCGGGCCGATCACCCCGACGATGCCGCCCGGCGGCAGCTTGAAGGAGAGATCCTCGATCAGCAGGCGGTCGCCGTAGGCCTTCGAGAGGTTGTTGAACTCGATGACGTTCTGGCCGAGCCGCTCGGTGATCGGGATGACGATCTGGGCGGTCGCATCGACCTTCTGCTGCTGCTTGGCGACCAGCTCCTCGTAGCGGGTGATGCGGGCCTTGGACTTGGTCTGGCGGGCCTTCGGCGAGGCCGAGATCCATTCCTGCTCGCGGGCGATCGAGCGCTGGCGGGCCATGTCCTCGCGGCCCTCCTGCTCCAGGCGCTTCTGCTTCTGCACCAGCCAGGACGAGTAGTTGCCCTCGTACGGGATGCCCCGGCCGCGGTCGAGCTCCAGGATCCAGCCCGTGACGTTGTCGAGGAAGTAGCGGTCGTGGGTCACGATCAGGATCGCGCCCGGGTACTGGCGCAGATGGCCCTCGAGCCAGTTCACCGTCTCGGCGTCGAGGTGGTTGGTCGGCTCGTCGAGGAGCAGCAGCTCCGGCTCCCAGAGCAGCAGCTTGCAGAGCGCGACGCGGCGGCGCTCGCCGCCCGAGAGCGTGGCGACGGGCTGCTCGTCGCTCGGGCAGCCCAGCGCCTCCATGGCCTGATCGACCTTCGAGTCGAGCTCCCAGAGGTTCTGCGCCTCGATCTGGTCCTGGAGGGCGGTCATCTCGTCCGCCGTCTCCTCGGAGTAGTTCATCGCGAGCTCGTTGTAGCGGTCGAGCATGGCCTGCTTCTCGGCCACGCCCTCCATCACGTTCTCGCGCACCGACTTGCTGGTATCGAGCTGCGGCTCCTGCGGCAGGTAGCCGACGCGCGCGCCCTGCGCCACGAAGCCCTCGCCGGTCCAGTCCGTGTCGATGCCGGCCATGATCTTGAGCAGCGTCGACTTGCCGGCGCCGTTGATGCCGAGCACGCCGATCTTCGCGTCCGGATAGAACGAGAGGTTGACGTTCTCCAGGACCTTCTTGCCACCCGTGTAGGTCTTGGTCAGACCCCGCATGTGGTAGATGAATTCGCGGGCCATCGCGGGTATCCTCTTAAGCGTTCGTGCCGGCGCGTTCGCGCTCGCCGTGCCGGCGCACGGCTGACACGGTTGACGGGCGCGGGCCGGTTCGCCCGATCCTCTCGGGTCGCCGGCCCCTGTCGCGGGAAATGATCACGCCCGAGTATCAGGACGCGCCGGGGCGGGCAAGGACGGCCGTCGGGCGCGGGTGGGATGCCCGTCAGGCGAAGGGCGTCAGGTGAAGGGATTGCGTACCGGCTCCGCCCGCTCCGCGTCCCCCTCCGGCTCGGCGACGCGCTCGGGCAGGTCCTGCGCCTCCAGCGCGGCCACGATCGCCGCGGCGGTGCGCGCGAGTTCGCGCGCCAGCGCGAGGCCGACGCGGTCACGGGTGATCTCGCAGGAGCCGTGCAGCGCGATGCGCGCGGTGCCGTTCTCGAAGGAGAGGGCGCCGAGCGTGCGCACCGCCGCGTCGTCCGCGAAGGGCACGAAGCCGGGCTCGGCCCCGCGGCGCGCCTCGCGCTTCGACTCGCGCTTCGTCTCACGCTCCGTCATGGGCATCTCCTCAGAAGATCGAGCGCAGGGCGTCGCGGATCGCCTTGCGCAGCGCCCGGCCCGCCTCGCGCCAGAGCCAGTCCTGCCAGCTCTCCTCGCGGGGCCCGCGCCGCTCGGCCTCGCCCCCGCGGGAGAACTCGCGCGGTTCGGGCAGCGGCATGGCCTGCCCCTTCACGGTGTCGGGCAGCCCGGGGAAGACGTCCACGCCGGCCGTGCCCCTGAGGCCGGCGATCGAGACCGCCTGCCAGGCGGCCCCGGCCCGGTTCGGCGCCAGGTAGGCGCCGGCCTCCCCGCGCGCCGGGTCGTAGATCGCCTTGTAGAGCTGGGTCGGCACCAGCACCCGGCTCTTGATCGCATCGACCGAGCCGCCCGTGAAGACGACGCCGGTCACCACGTAGAGGGTGCCGCGCTCGCGCGCGAGGCGGCGCACGCTCTCCTCGATGCCTGCCCAGAGGCCGCGGTTGAAGGCGCGGTTCTGCGGCACGATGTTGGCGAGGCTGAAGGACTGGCCCTGGGCGGTCTCCGTCGGCATGTCGCCCGCGGGCGCCAGATGGCCGCGGTCGAAGCCCGAATGGACGTAGTCCTCAAGCGTCGAGCGGTCGGCCTCGGGGATCCTGTCCTCCTCGTGAAACCTGTCGTCGCGCGCGACCGCGCGCGCCTCGGCGACGCTCTCCCGGGTCAGCCGCTCGGCGGCGTAGAGGGGCGTGCGCGAGGCGCCCGAGTGCAGCACCGCGAAGGCCTCGAAGCACAGGGGCACGGTGCGCGCGGCGAGCTTCGGGTTGGTGAGCGCCGGCGGCCGGCCCTCCGCGAAGAAGGCGGGGCAGGCCGTCTCCGCCGCGGCCGGCGCGGCCGCGAGGAGGAACCCGAGGGCGAGGGCACGCCTCAGTCGCACATCCGCACCCTCCGCGGGCCCTGCGGCGTCGGGCGCTCGCGCCAACCGCAGGGGCGCCCAAGGCTGCCGCGGAACGGGTGGACCTCCCGGTCCGGCCCGCCCGGCACGGTCCGGGGCGGGCAGGCGCCGAGGAAGCCGCACGCGAACGTGAGATTGCCATCGACCGGACCGGGGGCGGCCGAGGCCTGCCCCAGGAGAAGCTGGCCCCAGAACACGGCGGCCGACAGCGTGATTCCGCACGAACGAATCGACTTCAAGGGCGGTCCTCATGTTGCCGCTGGGGCACGAAATCGCGAAAAATCGCGCCCCAACATTGATCGGAGCAGCGATCATCCGTAACTGGCACTATCATGACAGCGGTCGTGCCTGCTGTCCCCCCGGAGTTCACGGCCCCGTTACGGGCATCGCGTGAGCCGCGCCGACGGCGGTTGGGAAGGGACGTGGCACGATCCGGCACAGCTTCAAGAACGGAAGAGTTCCCCTTGGCCGAGAACGAGAGCGTGACGTCGATCCTTGACGGTCTGGAGGAGCCGGCGGCTTTGCGCCACCTGCCCGAGAGCCGCCTGCAGGCGGTCGCCGACGCGGTGCGCGCCGAGATGATCGACGCCGTCTCCGTCACCGGCGGCCATCTCGGCTCCGGGCTCGGCGTGGTCGAGCTCACCGTCGCGCTCCACCACGTCTTCGACACCCCCGACGACCGCATCATCTGGGACGTCGGACACCAGGCCTACCCCCACAAGATCCTCACCGGCCGCCGCGACCGCATCCGGACGCTGCGCCAGGGTGGCGGCCTGTCCGGCTTCACCAAGCGCTCGGAGAGCGTCTACGACCCCTTCGGCGCGGCCCATTCCTCCACCTCGATCTCCGCCGGCCTCGGCATGGCCGTCGCCCGCGACCTCGACGTCGCGGAGGCCAAGGCCGCCGGCCGCGAGGCTCCGAAGCGGCGCAACGTCGTCGCGGTGATCGGCGACGGCTCGATGTCGGCCGGCATGGCCTACGAGGCCATGAACAATGCCGGCGCGCTGCACTCGCGCCTCATCGTCATCCTCAACGACAACGACATGTCGATCGCGCCCCCCGTGGGCGCCATGTCGGCCTACTTCGCCAGGCTCGCCTCGGGCGGCACCTACCGCTCGCTCCGCGAGACCGCCAAGCAGCTCGGCCAGCTCCTGCCGAAGGCCCTCTACCAGCGCGCGGCGGC